>Ga0209235_1001582_pt1 | contig 12419 bp, 12 predicted proteins | sample GraSoi013_1_20cm_4_FD_185817 | JGI IMG/M metagenome (GOLD analysis project Ga0209235, IMG submission 185817) | Grasslands soil microbial communities from the Angelo Coastal Reserve, California, USA - Sample 09_25_2013_1_20cm (SPAdes) (version 2) | ecosystem: Environmental > Terrestrial > Soil >...
TCTCACCGCGGCCTCGGAGCTGGCCCCCGGCCAGTGGGTGGACTTCGCGTTGAGCCGCAAGGTGCACATGCCGGGGATTCTGCTGCTGGTCTACGTCAGCGGGCTGATGTTCATCATGCGTCACTTCGCCGGTCCGCTCGTGCAGAAGCTGTCGCCCATGGGCCTGCTCTGGATGTCGTGCCTGGGCGCGGCTCTCGGGCTGTTTGCCCTCAGCATTGCCAATTCCCGGTCACCGCGCTCGTCGCCGCGACGGTGTGGGGCGCCGGCGTCTGCTACATGTGGCCGACGATGCTGGCGACCGCGTCGGAGCGATTTCCTCGCGGCGGCGCCTTGCTGATGGGGCTGATGGGGACGGCTGGCACGTTGTCTATTCAATTCGTTCTGCCCTTGATGGGGAAGGTGTACGACACTGAGAAGGTCGAGGCCGCGGGAGGAGCCGCCGCGTTCGGTGCCCTCCAGGCGGGACCGGAGCTGGAACGCGTGCTCGGCCTCGCCGCGCAGGCTTCTTTCTGGTACGTCGCCGTGCTGCCCGCCATTCTGCTCGTCGTCTTCGGCGCGATCTGGCTGTACGATCGCCGCCGCGGTGGATTTCGGCCGGAGCAGCTGCGGCCGACGGGGTGAAGTTCCTGCGCAAGGCAATGTCGCGTCCCACACGAAGGGTAGCCCTGATCTACGACGCGAGGCTCGCGGGCGGCCGGGGCCAATAGCATGGCCCGTCGCCATCGGATAACCGACCTGAGGAGATCCCGATGAGCATCACATGGCGCACGTCAGTCGTGGTGTTTGGCGCAGTCTTGCTGACACTGGCTGTCCCCCGCGCGCAGGAACCTGCCGGGCGCGGACGCGGCGCAGGTGGGCGCGGCGGCGCTGCAGATCAGACGCCGGAGGTGCGGCAGATCCCGCGAACGCCGGTCGTCGATCCGGCGGCGCACGATCGTGGGCGGTCGCTGTGGGCAAGTCACTGCATCGACTGTCACGGATCGCAAGCGCGAGGTTCCGAGACGGGTCCGAATATCATCCGGACGAAAACCGTCAACTTCGATCGCTCGTCGTTCACTCCCGGCAGCGTGCTCGGGCCGTTCCTCAAAGCCGGGCATCCGACCCAGAGCGGCAAGGCGAGCGCGAGCTTTACGGACGAGGAGATCGGGGGCCTCGCGCACTTCCTTCGCCAGCGCGTCAACGACACGATGCGCGGATCGGCCGTGTTCACGGCCGGTAACATCCTGGTTGGCGACGCGAAGGCGGGCGAAGCGTATTTCCACGGTGCCGGGGGCTGCGCGACGTGCCACAACGCTGCCACACACAGCCTCGCCGGCATTCGCACGCGCGTCGCCACCACCGTTGATCTTCAGCAACGGATGCTCTTTCCCGGCATGGGCGCGCGTGATCGCGGCCGGGGTGCGCCACCCGCCGCCAACCCCAACGCCGTGACGGTTACCGTCACGCCAGCGTCGGGCCCCGCGATGTCTGGCGTCCTTGTCGAGCAGAGCGATTTCTACGTGACATTTCGACACACCGACGGCACCATCCGCGTCGTCCCCACGACCGGCGCGAAGGTGGTCACGACCGATCCGCTTCAGGCGCACATCGATTTGCTGGACCGCATCAGCGACACGCAGATACATGATCTGGTTGCCTATCTGGAGAACCTGAAATGAGACGATTCGTCATTGGGAGCGTTCTCCTTCTCTCCACCGTCCTGAGCGCACAACAGTCGGGTCTGACCAGCGCGCAGATTGAGAAGCCGGCCACGACCTCCTGGCCGACGTTCAACGGCGACTACTCCGGGCGCCGTTACAGCACGCTCACGAAGATCAACGCTTCGAACGTGAAGCACCTGAGTGTGGCGTGGATCTACGACCTGCCCGCGGGTGGCGGCATCGTGAAGGCGACACCGCTGCTCGTGAATGGGATTCTTTATTTTTCCACGCCGGATCACGCGTACGCGGTCGAGGCCCGCACCGGACGAGAGCTGTGGCACTACACGTGGACGAAGAACCGCGGCGGCATGCACATTGGCAACCGCGGGGTCGCGATCCTTGGCGAGTCGGTGTTCTTCGTGACGCCGGACTGCAATCTGGTGTCGCTCGACATCAAGACCGGGCGGGAGCAGTGGTTCAAGGAAGTCTGCTCGCTCGAGATGATGTATTTCGGGTCGGCCGCACCCGTCGTGGTCAAGGACCGCCTGATCGTCGGTGTCAGCGGCGACGACCTGGATCAACCGGCGTATCTCGACGCGCGCAGTCCCGAGACCGGCGACTTGATCTGGCGATGGTATGTGACGCCGCAGACGAAGGACGATCCGGGCATCGAGACGTGGCCCAATCTGGACATGGCCAAACACGGCGGCGGCATGACATGGCAGCCGGTGACGTACGATCCCGAGTTGAATCTCGTCTACGTCACGACCGGCAATCCGCAACCGGTCGTCGCCTACGCCAATCGAGAAGGCGCGAACCTGTTTACCGCCTCGATCGTCGCGCTGAACGCCGATACGGGAAAGATGGCGTGGTACTTCCAGGCGTCTCCGCACGACACGCATGACTGGGACGCGACGCAGACGCCAGTCCTGTTCGATGGTGTGATCAACGGGCAGCCACGGAAACTCATGGCTCAGGCGTCGCGCAACGGCAAGTTCTTCGTGCTTGACCGCGCCACTGGCCGATCGATCGTGTCGACTGAGTTCATCAAGACGAACTGGTCGTTCGACCGCCGCGACGAAAGGGGGCAACCCATCCCCAATCCTGAGAAACGTCCGCAGATTGCAGGTGCGCTCGTGACGCCGAACCAGGGTGGTGCGACGAACTGGTTTTCGCCAACGTTCAGCCCTCAGACCGGCCTGTTCTATGTCAACGCGACCAGGACAATCCGATGGGGTGGGGTGGAACGGATCGCGGTGGCTACGCCGAACAAGGGCAGCTCAAGGCCATCGACTTCAAAACCGGCGAAATCCGCTGGAGCATTCCGAGGTATGGCGGAAACTCTGGCCTGCTGAGCACCGCCGGCAACGTGATCTTCGGTTCGGCCGCGTCAGGTATCGGGGCATACAACGCGACCACGGGATCGCCATTGTGGAACTCCCGCATTGGCGGTGTCACGAATGGCCCGATTACCTACGAGCTCGATGGCCAGCAATACGTGGTCGCCGCGGCCGGCAGCCGCTTCGTCGCCTTCGTCCTGAATGAGTGATTTTGGACGGAGGGCGTAGCGGAGGACGAACGATGAAGTTTGGTGTGAACACCCTCATATGGGGCGCGATGTTTGGGCCGCCGGATTTCCATCTGCTGCCGCGGATCAAGGCGAGCGGGTTCGACGGAATCGAGGTGCCTATCCTGGATCCAGGCGCGTTCGAAGCGGAGGCAGTAGGACGCGAGCTCGACAGGATGGGCCTCGAGCGCACCGCCGTCGCCATTGTTCCGGGCGGCACGAGTCTGGCCTCGTCTGATGCCAGCGTCCGTCAACGCGCGTGTGTGCACCTTGAAGCGTGCATTGCCGCCGCGCGCGACGTGGGCGCGACGATGCTTGCCGGGCCGATGTACACGCCGGTCGGCTATTTGACCGGCCAGCGGCGCACGTCCGAGGAGTGGAAATGGACCATCGACAGCTGGCAGCGGCTCGCGACCGCCGTCTTTGCGGCCCATATCGAAATCGCGCTCGAGCCGTTGAATCGCTTCGAAACGTACTTTCTCAACACAGTCGCTGATGCGACGAAGCTGTGTGACGCGATCGGGGATCCGTCGATCGGGATCCTGTTGGATACCTTTCACGCCAACATCGAAGAGAAGTCGATTGGCGATGCCGTGCGTCATGCCGCGCCGCACCTCAAGCATCTGCACACGTGTGAGAACGACCGGGGAATTCCGGGCTCCGGGCACGTTGCCTGGCAGGAGTTTTTTTCCGCCGTGCAGGAGATTGGCTACAACCGCTGGCTCACGATTGAAAGCTTCGGCTTTGCCCTGGGCCCCCTGTCGGCCGCGGCCGCGATCTGGCGCGATCTGGCTTCCACACCAGAGGCCATCGCCTTCAGCGGTGTGCAGTTCCTTCGTGCGCAGGCACTGAGTGCGCACACCACGTAGGTCGAATTTGTCGTGACCACTCCATCAACACCCATCGGGTTACCTGCACTCGTCACCGGCGGCGGCCGGGGCGTCGGCAAGGGCATTGCGCTCGAGCTCGCCCGGGCCGGCTATCGCGTGGCGGTCAACTACCACTGCGAACCAGATGGCGCGGCTGCGACGGTTGCCGAGATCGAGGCGCTCGGTCGCGAGGCGTTTTCCGTGCGAGCGGATGTGAGAAGCGCCCGCGACGTCACGGCGATGGTCGAGACCGTGCTGAAGCGATTTGGCGGCCTGAGTGTGCTCGTCAACAACGCCGGTGTCCAGACATGGGGTCCGTTTCTAGGCGTCAGCGAGGACGACTGGGACCTGGTGATCGACACCAATCTGAAAGGGACGTTCGTTCGGCTGGTCGCCGAATGCCTTGCACTTCTACACGTCTGACGGCTAACATGTAGAAGTCGGAGGTATATGGGCACGAAGCAGACCAAGTCCGATCTGCCGCAAGGCACGCTCGACCTGCTGATCCTGAAAATCGTCGCGCTTGGACCCGTTCACGGCTACAGCATCGCGCAGCGACTTCAGCAAGTCTCGCGCGACGTCGTCCAGGTTCCCCAGGGTTCGCTGTATCCCGCGCTCCATCGGCTCGAGAATCGCGGTCTGCTGGCGGCCGAGTGGACACAAACCCAGACCGGCCGCGACGCGAAGTTCTATCGCCTCACTCGGAAAGGCAAGGCGCAGCTCGAAATGGAGACCGCGAGCTGGCGCCGCTTGGCCGGAGCGGTCGGGTTGATCCTCCGGATGACCGGAGCGGGTGCGGAATGACCTGGTGGCTTCGGCTGTGGCGTCGAGACAGGATGGAAGCTGAACTCGAAAGAGAGCTGCGCTTTCACGAGGATCAGAACGTCGCTGATCTCGTGGCGCGCGGGGTCCATCCGGACGAGGCGCGGCGGCAGGCGAGGCTTGCACTCGGTGGTCCTGAGCAGGTGAAGGAGCAGTGCCGCGACGCTCGTGGGACGCGCTGGGTTGAGGACCTGCTGCAAGACATGCAGTACGCGGTTCGCACGCTGCGCCGGATGCCAGGCTTTGCGGCGGTCGCCATGCTCGTGCTCGCCGTCGGCATCGGTGCGACGACCCTCATGTTCACCGTCATCAACAGCGTTCTCTTGAGGCCGCTCTCCTATCCGGAGCCGGAACGGCTCCTCACCTTGCATGGAGCCACTGAAAAGCTCGGCGAGTTCTGGGGATTCTCAAATCCCGATCTCGCCGACGTCAAGCGCGAGACTCGTTGGCTTGCGGTCGGAGGGTGGACGTATGGCGGAGGCACCGTCAGCGCCCCCGGAGAGCCCGAGTACGTTGACGGGCGCCAGATCTCAGCAGACCTTCTTTCAGTGCTGGGAATACCGGTCCTGCATGGGCGCACGTTCCGGTCGGACGAAGACCGGCCGGGCGCAGCGGCTGTCGCCATCATCAGCTATGGCTTGTGGCAGCGTCTCTACGGCGGCGAGTTGGGCGCCATCGGCCAGCCGCTTGTGTTCGAAGGAAAGCCGTACACCATCGTGGGCATCGCGCCGGAACGCTTCGAACTGGCGGGGGAAGTGGATGTCTACACGCCGCTCGGCCAGAACACGACAGCGCGAATGCAGAATCGGGAAGCGCGGTTCATCCACGTGCTGGCGCGTCTTCGGCCGGGCGCGACGATTGGGCAGGCGCAGGCTGAACTCGCCGTGATGGCTCGGCGCCTGGCGAAGGAATATCCGAGCTCGAACGCGGGTGTGGAGATGCGGGCGCGCCCGCTGCAGCAGGAACTGGTTGGGAACGTCGGGTCGACCTTGTGGTTGCTCCTGGCCGCCGTCGGCCTGGTGCTGCTCATTGCGTGCGTGAACATCGCAAGCCTGCTGCTGGCTCGTGCGGCGTCGCGCGAACGGGAGTTCGCCATGCGCGCCGCGCTCGGTGCGAGCTGGAGCCGGCTGGTCCGTCAATGCCTGACCGAAAGCACAGTCCTGGGCGTGTCCGGCGGAGCACTTGGCGCACTCCTCGCTGTGGTCGGCGTGCGCCCGTTCGTCATGATGTGGCCTGGGAGCCTACCGCGTGGCGGCGAAGTCCGATTCGATTCATCCGTCTGGCTGTTCACGCTGACCGTCTCGCTCGCGAGCAGCGGGCTGTTCGGGTTGGCCCCGGCGCTGCGCATTCGCATGCACAACCTCGAACGGGCGCTCCGCGCCGGCGCGCGAAGCATCGCGGGACCGTCGCGCCCTCTGCAGAGCGCATATGTCATCGCGGAGGTGGCTCTTGCCGTCGTGCTGTTGGTGTCGGCTGGAATGCTCGGTCGCACGCTCCTGAGCCTGTCGTCGCTGAATCCCGGCGTGAACGTGCACAACGTGCTCACTGGGCACTTCGCCCTGTCTCCTAACGCTCTCGCGAATCCGGGGCGGATTCGTTCAGCGTGGCAGGACGTGCTCGATCGGGCAGGCCGGGTGCCAGGCGTCGAGTCCGTCGCGCTGGCTGACATCATCCCCATGCGCGTGGGCGAAAACACATTGCCCTACTGGACCACGTCCACACCGACGCCAGCGAATCAGGCGCCGGTCGCGCTGGCTTCCACGGTGACGCCGGACTACTTGAACGTAATGGGCATTCCGCTCCGCCGAGGACGTTTCTTCGATGATCACGATCGCGCGGATAGTGAGCCTGTCCTGGTGATTGACGACACGCTGGCGCAACATGCGTTCGGTGGAGACGATGCGGTGGGCAAGCGATTGTGGGTTCCGGCCCTGGGTCCCGTGCCTCTCCGAATCGTCGGCGTCGTCGGCCACGTGCGGCACTGGGGTCTAGCCGGCGACGATCAATCGCGAGTGCGCGATCAGATGTATTACCCCTTTGCGCAGGTGCCAGCCTCGCTGCTACGTTTGTTCTCCTCGTTCATGTCTGTCGCCGTTCGAACGCGCATACCGCCGTCGAATGTCGAGGAATCATTACGCCGAGCGCTGCGCGGCGCGGCTGGCGATCAAGCACTCTACGAGGTGCGTACGATGGAGCAGTTGGTGGCGGCATCGCTCGAGCGCCAGCGCTTCCTTCTGCTGTTGTTCGGCATCTTCGCGGCCATCGCCTTGTTGCTCGCATCCGTGGGCATCTATGGAGTCCTCGCCTACTTGACGAGCCAACGCGTGCCGGAGTTCGGCGTCAGGATGGCGCTCGGCGCGACCGCGCGCGACATCATGAATCTGGTCCTGCGGCAGAGCGCTTCGATGATCGCCGTGGGCGTCCTCATTGGCGCGGCTGCCGCATGGGGAGCCGGACTTCTACTCGTTCGTGTCGTCGACGGGATGCGTCCCACAGACCCGTCAACGGCCGCGGTGATGACGTCCGTGCTCGTTGCAGCCGCCATGCTCGCGACTGTCGTGCCGGCACGACGCGCCAGTCGCGTGGATGCATTAGAGTCGCTACGACAGGACTAGGATCGGCGGTCGAATGCTGGGATTCGCAGGCATCCAGGCTGATGGATGAGCCAGTTGCGAAAATCGTCCAGACTGGTGAGCGATCTTCGCGCTTCGCGCCTCGGACATAGACGGGCACGTCGATGGGTGTGGTCCGCAAAAATTCGATCCGGGAAAAATCTTGGACCGAATTGAGGAAGGCGGCCGAAACCGATCGTGCTGCACGTCGATGTAAAGAGGATCAACGGCTGGGAGCGTCCGCGGCGTACCATCCTGCGGCATGGCCCAGTCCCGTTCCCACGTCGTCGTCTGCACTATCCTTCGCGTCGCCGGCGACGTCCTGCGATTCGTTGCGTCCACGTGGCGCCCATATGCGCAGCTCGTTGCCGAGAATCTGTTCCTGCGAAAGCAGTTGGCGTTGTACCTCGAGCGGCAGGTAAAGCCCCGCCGGGCCGATGACGCGACCCGGATTACGCTCGTTGTACTATCGCGGCTCATCGACTGGCGTCGGCTCCTGACCGTTGTGAAGCCGGAGACGCTCATTCGGTGGCATCGAAGAGGCTTCCAGTTGTTCTGGCGGTGGAAATCCATGCCGCGCGGCCGACCGCGATTGCCAGCCGATCTGCGCCAGCTGATCGCGGATATGGCCGCGGCGAATCGCACGTGGGGCGAGGAACGGATTGCGTCGGAACTGCTGTTGAAGCTGGGGATTCGTGTCTCGCCGCGCACCGTGCGGCGCTATGCGTGATCCTGTCGTGCATTCGAGCACAAATCAACCGGCGGGACCGGCGATCGCGTATTGGCGAACGACACGGTCAGAACATCCCGAGTTGCAGTTTCGCGGCGTCCGACATCCGGTCTTTGTCCCAAGGCGGGTCCCAGACGATGTCCACGTGCGCGTCGGTGATGCCGGGCAGTTGCTTCAGCTTGTTGACGACTTCCACAGGAAGGCTCTGAGCGGCGGGGCAGCCAGGCGCCGTCAACGTCATGCGGACACCGACCACGTTTTCGGAGTCGACGGCGATCTCGTAGATGAGGCCGAGCTCGTAGATGTTGACGGGGATCTCGGGGTCAAAGATCGTCGAGAGCACCTCGACGATCTGCGGTTGCATCGTGAGAGTCTTGACAGGGTTACGACGCTCGAAGATCGCGCCGGCTGTCGTGCCCGCATTCGAAGCCACTCGCGCCGCCTCTTCGGTGCGCGCCGCGTGTTCGTCGGTGAGCTTGATGATATGGTCCGCCATGGCCGTCGGTCACGCTACTCCGCTTCTGTCGACACGACCTCGTCCTTCGCGTCGACCGCGGAGCGAAGCGTGTGCCAGGCGAGGCTCGCGCATTTCACGCGCGCGGGGTAGTTCCGGACGCCTTCGAACACGGCCAGCTTGCCCAGCCGTTCTGGATGGGCGAGCGGGTCGGCGTTCCCGGTCACCATCTGGTGGAATTGCTCGAACATGCCGCGGGCCTCGCTCAGCGTTTTGCCCTTGACGCTGTCGGTCATCATCGAAGCCGACGCTTTCGAGATCGCGCAGCCCGATCCCTGGAAGCTGGCGTCTTTGATCACGGCGTCCTCGACCTTCAGGTAGAGCGACAGCCGATCCCCGCAGAGCGGGTTGTAGCCCTCGGCGTGCCGGTTGGCGCCTTCAATCGCGCGGAAGTTGCGCGGCCGGCGGTTATGGTCGAGGATGACCTCTTGATAGAGTTCCCGAAGATCGGACACTGGCAACCCTCGCAATCCGGCCAATTATGCCTTGGCGCACGGCGTCAGCTGCGCGCCCCGAACACACCTCACCCAGCCGGCTCCGCGGTGCGTCACGTGAAGAGCTCGCGGACCTTGTGGAGCGCCGCGACGAGGGCGTCGATCTCCTCGCGCGTGTTATAGAGCGCCAGCGACGCGCGCGCGGTGGCGGCAATGCCCAACCGCTGCATCAGGGGCTGAGCGCAGTGGTGCCCCGTGCGGATCGCGACGCCTTCCTGATCGACGACGGTGCCGATGTCGTGCGGGTGCACGCCGTCCATCACGAACGAGAGCACGCTCGACTTCTCCGCCGCCGTTCCGATGAGCGTCAGGCCCGGCACGCCCAGCTCACGTTCGTGGGCCGAGATGCGATCCATCCCGATCCCGGTGACGTAGTCCACCGCCGCCGCCAACCCTAGCGCGCCCGCGATGTTCGGTGTCCCCGCTTCGAACTTGTACGGCAGGGCGTTGTACGTGGTCTTCTCGAACGTGACCGACCTGATCATGTCGCCGCCACCCTGATACGGCGGCATCTCGTCGAGCAAACGCTCCTTGCCGTACAACACGCCAATCCCGGTCGGTCCGTACAGCTTGTGGCCCGTGAACACGTAGAAGTCGGCGTCGAGCGCCTGGACGTCCACCGTCATGTGATGGACCGCCTGGGATCCATCGATCAGCACCGGCACGCCACGGCGATGCGCCGTCGCAATCATCTGCTGGACGGGATTGATCGTCCCGAGCACGTTCGACAGATGGACGATCGAGACCAGCCGCGTGTGGGACCCGAGAAGCCGCTCGTACTCCTCGAGCTGCAGCGCCCCCTCGTCGGTGATCGGAATCACCCGCAGCGACGCGCCCTTTTCCTCACACACCATCTGCCAGGGCACGATGTTGGAGTGGTGCTCCATGGCGGAGATCACGACCTCGTCTCCCGGGGCGAGACGTGTCCGCCCGAACGTCTGGGCCACCAGATTGATGCCTTCGGTGGCGTTGCGCGTGAAGACGATTTCGCGCGCGGAGGCGGCGTTGATGAAGCGCTGCACAGTGGCGCGGGCGTCCTCGAACGCTTGGGTGGCGCGCTCGCTGAGCAGGTGGACGCCGCGGTGGACGTTCGCATTGTCCTCGCTGTAGTAGGCCATCAACGCGTCAAGGACCGCACGAGGCTTCTGCGTCGTCGCGGCGTTGTCCAGGTACACGAGCGGCTTGCCGTGCACGGTCTGCCGAAGAATGGGAAAGTCCTCGCGGATCCGGCGCACGTTGAAGCCGGCCTGGGACGGCGCGGCGATGCTGGCGATGTTGGTCATTGCTGGTGTGCCGGCCCCCCGGCCGCGGGCAGCTCGGAGAGCAGGTGCGCTTCGAGCGACTTCCTGAGCGGCTCGATCCGGATCCGGTTGAGCACGTCGCCCGCGAACGCCTGGATCAGCATGTCACGAGCCTGCTGCAGGTCGAGGCCCCGCGCCCGCAGATAAAAGATCGCGTCCTCGTCGAGCTGACCCACTGCCGCGCCGTGCGTGCACTTCACGTCGTTGGCGAAGATCTCGAGTTGCGGCTTCGTATTGATCTGCGCATCGTCAGAGAGCAGCAACGCCTTGTTCGTCTGCTTGGCGTCGGTCTTCTGCGCGTCGGGCCGTACGATGATCTTGCCGTTGAAGACGGCACGAGCGTGCCCGCTGAGGATCCCTTTGTACATCTCGTGGCTGCCGCAGTGCGGCTTGGCGTGGTCGATCGTCGTGTGATTGTCGATCAGCCGCCGGCCGTCCACGAGATACAGACCGTTCAACGTGTAGTCGCCGCCCTCGCCGTCGAGCACGGCGATGATGTCGTTCCGGACGAGCGCGCCGCCGAACGCGATCGAGTGCGACGAAAAGGTGCTGTCACGGGTGCCGTGCACGTACATGCTGCCGATGTGACAGGCGCGCTGGCTCTCGCGTTGCAGCTTGTAGTGATCGACCACCGCGCCGGACCCGACCACGACCTCCGTGACCGCGTTCGTGAAGTACTCCTGTCCCGGCGGACCGGCGTAGCCTTCGACGATCCGGGCCTGACTGCGGTCGCCAGCGACGATCAGAACGCGCGGGTGCGACACGCTGGCGGTCTCGGGCGATGCCGACACGAACAGCAGCGAAATGGGCTGTTCGATGATCGTGCCCGGCGGGATCCACACGAACGCGCCGTCCTGGAGGAAACCCGTGTTCAGCCCCGTGAACGCTTGCCGATCAGGCGAGGCGAACCGGCCGAGGTACGGCTCCACGGCCGCCGGGTTCGTGGCCAGGATAGACCGCAGACTGGACACATGCACGCCGGCAGGCAACCCGCCGACGGAAAACTGTGGCGCATACGCGCCATTCACCAGCACGAGCCGGTAGCCGCCGAGTGTGCCGGCCCAGCGCTCCACCAGATCCGTCGTGAGGCCGCTCTGACCATCTTGCGCCGGCGCGAAATGCCGGTCGGCGATCGGCGCGACGCTGGTGAACTTCCATTCCTCATCGCGCGTCGTAGGAAAGCCGGCGTCCACGAAGTGCTCGATCCCCTGCCGGCGCAAATTCCGCAGCCATGAGGGCTCGGTGGCGGAACGGGCGGTGACAAGGCGATCGCAATCGGCCAGATAGGCGTCGGTCTGCGGGCCCGCCTCCGCTCGCTTTGAAAGCAAGCGACCTTCGGCGAGGCTCGCCGAAGCGCCGGAGGCGCGAAGGCGGCTGGACTGGACGAGGCGAGTCATGCGGATGTCCTTACGCTTTCGCGGCCGGGGCGGCGGCCGCCGCCTCTGGCTCGAGCCAGCCGTATCCTTTGTCTTCGAGCTCGAGCGCGAGCGCCCGGTCGCCAGACTTCACGATCCGCCCGCCCGACAGCACGTGAACGACATCGGGGACGATGTAATCGAGCAGCCGCTGATAGTGGGTGACGACGATGATGGCGCGCTCCGGGCTCCGCATCGCATTGACGCCGTTCGCGACGAGCTTGAGTGCGTCGATGTCGAGGCCCGAATCGGTTTCGTCGAGGATCGCCAGCTTCGGCTCGAGCACCGCCATCTGAAAGATCTCGTTGCGCTTTTTCTCGCCGCCGGAAAAGCCTTCATTGACAGAACGGGTGAGCATGCTCGGGTCAATCTCGAGCAGCGTCGACTTCTCGCGCATCAGGGCCATGAACTCGATGGCGTCGAGCTCCTCCTGCCCGCGGTGCTTGCGGATCGCG
>Ga0209235_1001590_pt1 | contig 12401 bp, 10 predicted proteins | sample GraSoi013_1_20cm_4_FD_185817 | JGI IMG/M metagenome (GOLD analysis project Ga0209235, IMG submission 185817) | Grasslands soil microbial communities from the Angelo Coastal Reserve, California, USA - Sample 09_25_2013_1_20cm (SPAdes) (version 2) | ecosystem: Environmental > Terrestrial > Soil >...
AGAAGATCTTCCACGACGCGGACTACGACCTGCGGATTCTGGATCGTGACTACGGATTCCGGGCGCGGCGGCTGTTCGACACGCGCATCGCCGCCCAGCTGGCAGGCGAGCCGGCGGTTGGCCTCGCGGCGCTGTTGGAAAAGTACGCCGGCGTGAAGCTCGCCAAGGAGCACCAGAAGGCGGACTGGTCGCGGCGCCCGCTCCCCCCGGCGATGCTCGCCTACGCCGCGGCCGATACCGCGCACCTGCCGGCGCTGCGCGAGCAGCTGCGCACCAGGCTCACAGCGCTCGGTCGGCTCGCGTGGGCGGAGGAGGAATTCACGCGGCTCGAAGACCTCCGCTGGACGGGAGGGGTGGCGTCCGACGGGGGGCCGGGGGGGCCGGGGGGGCCGGGGGACCCGGACGCGTTTCTACGGGTGAAACGGGCGAAGGCGCTGGCGCCGCGGCAGCTCGCGGCGCTGCGGGAACTGTACCGGTGGCGCGAGGCCCAGGGCGCGGAGTTGGACCGGGCCACGTTCCGCATCATCGGGAACGACGCACTGCTCGCCGTGGCCAAGGCCCTGCCCCGTGCACCGGCTGAGCTGAGCGGGATCGCCGCGCTTCCGCCCACCCTGGCCGCCCGGCACGGCCCCGCGCTGCTCGATGGCGTGCGCCGCGCCCTCGCGCTGCCGGAGAGCGAGCTGCCCCGCGTGGAGCGTGCCCCACGCCAGCCGCGCGATCCGGCGGTCGAGGCGCGGGTCGAGCGCCTCAAGGCGGCCCGCAATCGTGCCGCCGCGGAGCTGGGGCTCGATCCCGGCGTGCTCTGCGGGCGCTCGACCCTTGAAGCCGTCGCCCGCGCCCAGCCGCCACCAAACGATCGCGCCGGGCTTTCTCGTATCGGAGAGCTCCGGCGCTGGCAAATCGAAGCGTTCGGGGACGCGCTGCTCGCGGCGCTCGGCTAGAGCCCCATCAAGGCCCGAACTTTGGGATCCATGCGCTCGGGCGTCCAGTACGGTTCCCACACGATCTCGACGTCGACGTCCTTCACGCCCTCGAGCCCACGCAGCACACGGTAGGCATCGTTCGTGATCATCGGACCCGCCGGGCAGCCGGGCGACGTGAGCGTCATCTTCACGCGCACCTCGCCGTCGGCGATCTCGACGTCGTACACGAGACCGAGGTCGATGATGTTCATGTCGAGCTCCGGATCCTTGACCTGCCGCAGCGCGTTGCGCGCCGCCTCTGCATTGAGCGCTGCGGGTGCCGTCATCACCGACTCCTCTCCACCGGCCTGTTTCCGAACCTAGTCGACCCTGTAGCCGCGCACCAGGCAGCGCCGTCGCCGCGCGATCCAGGCGTACAGCCGCCGCGCCATTGGCCGCACGCCGGGGATACGGAAGCCCCAGGCCAACCAGCGCTTCCCCGGCAGCAGCCGCAGGAGCTCCGGAACGGCGTCCGCCCCCGCGAGCACCCGGCCGTCCGGGGGGGGAAGGACGAGATGCATCGCGGCCGCGAGGGCCGGGAGCGGGATGCCGAACGCCGCCACGCGGGCCTGATCCTGGAACGGGACCAGTGCGATCCGCTGTTCCCGGTCCCAGCGTCGGAGCAGCTCGACCGAGCGCCGGCAGAAGCCACAGTCGCCATCATAGACGAGCGTCGGACGAGTCCGGTCAACGGGCATCGGACGCCCGCGCCGCCGCGTCGGCGACGCCGCTGCGCACCTGCTTCAGCAGCGTAAACGGGCGGCGGGCGCGCGGCACGTACGCGCGGTTGGTGAGCAGCACCACGAACAGATCGCGATCGGGGTCGATCCAGAGCGAGGTGCCCGTCCAACCGGTATGGCCGTAGCTCCTGGGCCCGAACAGCGTTCCCGCGCTCGAGACGCTCTCCCCGGTCGGTACCGCCTGCCACCCAAGCGCCCGGGCTTCGGTCCCGGCTCCGAACGCCGTCGCCCGGGATGTGAACTGGCGAACCGTCTCCTCGCGCAGCAGGCGGCGGCCGTCGCGACTCGTCCCGCCTCGCAGGACGAACTGGGCGAACCGCGCGACGTCGGCCGCCGTGGAGAACACCCCTGCGTTGCCCGACACCCCTCGGAGCCTGAACGCGCTGCCGTCATTGACGGTGCCGGCGACCGGATGCCCGCGCCACACCCCGGTCGGCGCGATGCGGGCTCGCAGCCGTGACGGCGGCCGGAACATCGTCTGGTGAAGGCCCAGGGGGACGAAGACTTCCCGCGCCACGAAGGCGTCGAGCGGCTCGCCCGCCACGCGTTGCACGACTTCGCCGAGCAGGATCGCGTTCAGATCGCTGTAGATGACGCGGGTGCCTGGCGGGACTCGGGGGGTCTCGCGCAGGACGCGCGCCATGAGCGCCGCACTGTCGCGGATCGCCTTGAGCTCCGGGTCGGGGAGGTCGGCCCGCAGCCCGGACGTGTGCGTGAGGAGCTGGCGCACCGTGATCCCCGCCGTTGGCGGCCGCTTGAGCTCCGCGATGTAGGTCGAGACGGGCTCATCCAGTCGCACCTGCCCCCGCTCCACGAGCAGCATCAGCGAGGTCGTGGTCGCGATGACTTTGGTGAGCGAGGCCAGGTCGTACATGGTGCTGTCGGGATCGACGGCCGGGCTCGACGCCGACCACGTGAGATGCCCGTAGCCCTTGGCGAACAGGATCGTGTCGCGCCGCCCGACGATCAGCGCCGCGCCGGGATACCCGCCCTGGCGAATTCCGTCCTGGACAAGCGGGTCGAAGCGGGCGGCGGAAAAGGCGGCCGGCCCGGATGAGCCCGCCGTTTGCGCCAGCAGCAACAGCGCTAGCACCACACACCCGGGATGCGGCGACCGCAACCAGGGCAGGCCCCCGCGGCGCCGATCCGCTGTTGCTGGATCACGTACCCGTAACGCTCGATCAGCAACTCGCGGCAGTCCGGGCACCACGTATGCTCCCAGCGCCCGACCAGGCCCGGAAGGTTGCCCGCGTAGACGAACTTGAGGCCGGCCGCCGCCCCGATCTCACACGCTCGCACCAGCGTTTCGGCCGACGTGTTGTCGGGGTCGGTCATCCGGTAGTCCTTGTGGAACGCAGTGACGTGCCACGGGATCTCCGGGCTCACCGAGGCGATGTAGTCGGCGGCGCGGCGCAGCTGGGCGTCGTCATCGTTGAACCCCGGGACCACCAGGGTCACGAGCTCGAGCCAGAATCCCCGCTCGTACACCATCCGGATCGCATCGAGCACGTGCTGCAGCACGCCGCCCAGCTCACGGTAGCGGCGATCCTCCATCGCCTTGAAGTCGATCTTGTAACAGTCGGTCCAGGGGCGGATGTAATCGAGCACCTCGGGAGTCGCGTTGCCGTTCGAAATGAACGCGGTCTTCAAGCCGTGGCCCCTCGCCGCCTTGAACACGTCGAGCGCCCATTCGGCGGTGATGAGCGGCTCGTTGTAGGACGAACCGACGAGCTTCGCTCCCTGCCGCAGCGCAATCCGAACCAGGTCGTCCGGGGTGACGTCGGTCGGGACTACACCGGCGGCGTCGTCTCGTAGCGCCTGGCTCGTGAGCCAGTTCTGGCAGTATCCACAGTGGAAGTCGCATCCCAGCATGCCGAAAGTGAGCGTGTCGGAGCCGGGGAGGGCGTGGAAGAACGGCTTCTTCTCGGTCGGATCGCACTGCAGCGCCGCGACGTAGCCGGCGGGGACGTACAGCGTGCCTTCCTTGTTGAAGCGGACCTTGCAGATCCCCCGGCGTCCGGGTTTCACGAGACAGCGGTGCCCGCAGGCGAAGCAGCGCACGGCGTGGTCGGGAAGCCTTTCGATCAGCTCCCCCTCGCGGGCCCGCGCGTCCAGCGTCTGGGCGAGGGTGGCCGCCCCGCCGTCCGGGGGGGCATCGTGGGTCAGGAACGAGATGATGCTGCGGTGCGCCATGGGATCCGCCGACTGCCGCCTTTCCTCAATATAGCTCGGCGCCCCCGGGGCTCAGCTGCCGACCCGAAGCGAGCCCGGCGCGAGGTCGTAGAGGAGCGAGGCCGTGCGGATGTCGCGGGGTGAGAGATCACGCACCTTGGGCTGTGCGTACATGATGTCGCCCGGATTCGGCGAGTGGTCGAGGCCGATCAGATGCCCGATCTCGTGCAGTGCCAGCGCGCCGACGTCGTCGGGTGCGAACGGTTGCCCCTTGGGATCGAAGGTGGCGAGCGTGACGACGCCGCCGGTCAGGTGTCCATCCTCGTCCCACTGCAGGTCCGTCTGCCCCGAGCGCTCTCCCTCGAACTGGATGCGCCATTGGACCCGCACTTCGGCGGAGCCGGAGTCGGCGTCCAGGTTGAACCGCACGGGCACGCCGGCATCCTGCCAGCGCTGGAAGGCGCTCCGCACGGCGTCGAGGAAGCTCGGCTGGAAGTTGGCGACGGTCGTTGGAGGAAAAAACACGCGCACCGGCGTCGACATGCGGCCGTCCCAGCGGTGCAGGATCGAGTCCGTGCTCGCGAGCAGGATGTCGTTCAGATAGGTGCCTCCCGCGCTGGCGCGGATCCGGCGGCGGATCTCGGAGCGGGCGAGGAGCACGATGTAACTCGGGCCACCGGCGCCGACCGGGGGCAGAACCATTGGCGGAGGGCCGGGGGTGAGTTGAGCGGCCGCGCGCGTAGTGTCCGCCGCCGAATCGATCGCCGGGCCTGACGTCCGCACCACGCTCTCCGCGGTCGCGGTATCGGGCGTCGCGCCAGCCGACGCCGGCGCGGGCGGTCGCACAAACGCGTTCCAGAGTGCAGCCGACGCGAGCAGGACAACCAGCGCGGCGACGAGAATGACGATGCGGCGCTCGAGCATGCGCGCAATATGCGAACGGACGGCGTCGCGCCGCTAGCTTTGGCCCGCTGGCGTCTCTATGATTGTGGCCTGCTTATGCTTGGCACGTAAGTGTTCGCGTTACCCGCGGCACCCATCATTCGCCGGCGTGGGTGGGTCATCGTGGCATGGGCGGCCCTCGCGCTGCTGTTCGGGCCGCGGGCCTGCCACGTTCAGCAGGTGCTCGCGCTCCGGGGCGGTGGGAGCGAGTCCACGGAATCCAGCCGGGCGACCGAGCTCCTGAAGAAGGCGTTTCCAACACCGTTCGCCGACTACGTGGCGATCGTCGTCCACGGACCGGTCCGCTGGACCAATGCCCGCTTCGAAGCCGTGCTCGACACGCTCAAAGCCGCCGTCGAGCGCCGCCCCTACGTGGGAGAGGTGATCTCGGCCCGCTCGATCGGCGAGTCGAGCTTCGTCAGTCAGGACCGCCGCACGACGTTCCTAATTGCAGCGCTCACTCCGGAGTCCACGCATGACCTCAGCGCCAGTTTCGTCCCCGACCTGCGTGCGGCGATCCGAGATGCGCTGACGCGGGTCCCCGGCTCGGAGGGGTTCGAGATCATGGTGACCGGGTTCCCCGCGCTCGACCACGACGTCCGCACCATCAGCGCGGAGGACACCGAGCGGGGCGAGCAGCGCGCCCTGCCCCTCACCCTGGCGGTGCTGATCGTCGCCTTCGGTGCGCTGGTGGCCGCCGCGCTGCCGGTCCTGGTGGGTGTCCTCGCGATCACGATCGCGCTCGGTCTGGTCACCCTCGCGGCGCGGTACACGCCCATGTCCGTGTTCGTGCTGAACATCACCACCATGGTGGGGCTCGGCGTGGGCATCGACTACTCGCTCCTCATCGTCACCCGGTTCCGCGAGGAGCTCAACCGCGGTCTCTCGTCGGCGGACGCCGCCATCCGGACGGTCGAGACCGCAGGCTCGGCGGTCGTCACGTCAGGACTGACCGTGGTGGTGGGGTTCGCGGCGCTGGTCACCACACCGCTCTCGGACACGCGCTCGGTGGGCGTGGGTGGGCTGTTCGTTGTCGCCGTCGCCGTCCTGCTCGCCACGACGTTCCTTCCGGCGGTCCTGGCCATCCTGGGACGCAACATCGACCGCCCCAAGTGGCTCGCCCGCCCGCTCGCCCGGTTCCACGCGCCGACCGGCTGGGAGCGCTGGGCGCGCTGGCTGGGCCATCGTCCGTGGCGCGCGGTCGCGGTAGGCGGGATGGCGATCGCGCTGCTCACCTTTCCCCTCAGCCAGATCCGCCTCGGTCTTCCGGCCACCAACTGGTTCCCGCCCGAGTCTGAGTCGGGCCGGGGTCTCCAGGCGCTGCGCGAGATGGGCGCCAGCGGGGTGATCCAGCCCGTGCGCGTCGTGGTTCAGCTCCCGGAAGGAGAGTCGGCCCTGTCTGCCCGCCGCCTCCCGGGGCTCAAAGCGCTCACCGACTCGATCCGGAAGGATCCGCGCGTGCGCGAGGTCCGGGGCGTCGCGAGTATCAAGCCGAGAATGTCGACGCTGCAGCTCGCCATCTACTACAGCGACGGGGCCGCGGTGCGCGCCAAGAACCCGAAGTTTTTCGACGCGTATCTGAGCGCCGACAATCGCGTCACGCTGCTCGACGTGATCCCCGCGGACACGGTCTCCCTCACGGGACTGATGGACGTGGTGCGACGGGTGCGGGCCTTGGTGGCCCGCGACGTCCGGGGCCTTGCCGGGGCGGAGATCCTGGTCGCCGGCTTCGCCGCCTCGAACGTCGATACCCAGCAGGAGCTCATGAAGCGATTCCCGGAAACCGTCGCCCTGGTCCTCGGCATTACCGCCATCATGCTGTTCGTTGCATTCCGCTCGCTGCTCGTTCCGATCAAGGCCGTCGTCCTGAACCTCCTGTCGGTGGGCGGGGCATTCGGGCTCACCGTGCTCGTGTTCCAGCATGGCTACGGCGGCCGCCTGTTCGGGCTCGACGGGCCGACGCAGGCGATCTGGGCGGTCGTGCCGGTGCTGGTGTTCGCCATCGTGTTCGGGCTGTCGATGGACTACGAGGTTTTCCTCTTGACGCGCGTGAAGGAGGTCTTCGACAAGACCGGTCGGAACGACCACGCCACGATGGAGGGTCTGTCGGCCACGGCGTCCACTATCACGAGCGCCGCCCTGATCATGATTCTCGTGTTCGGCACGTTCGCCTTTACGCGCGTGCTGGCAGTCCAGCTCATCGGCTTCGGTCTCGCGGCCGCCGTCCTGCTCGACGCGACCCTGATTCGGATGGTGCTCGTGCCGGCGATCATGCACATCGCGGGGAGGTGGAACTGGTGGCCGGGGGTGCGGGCGCCCAGACTGGAGGCAGGGAACAGCGACTAGGGAGCAGACCCCCGTGCGTCTGTGCGTCTGGTCGTCGCCTCTCCCGTTTCCAGGCCCTGCAGCCGTGCTCCCATTACATCCCAGTGCCACGCCGGCACCCTGATTCCCGTCCTCGGGTCTTTCAGCGGTTTGTACTGCAGCCAGGCGGGCTTGAGCGCGAGGGTCGGTCCGAGGGCGAGCAACCGTTCCTTGTCCGCGCTCACCAGGTGCACCATCCGCTCACCCCGAAGCGTGTGGCGATGAAGCCACACGCCGCCGTCGAGGGCGAAGCACATCCCCTCGCGGCGGCGTGTGAACTCACGGTACGGCGGATCTACTGACAGGTAATGCGGCCCTCCACCGTCGCAGGAGCCACCGGCGCCGCGTTCCCGGAGAACAAAGCGCATTGCCGACCCGGCGCGAAGGCGCTCGTCGTCGATGCCGACCACCCCGACACCGTGGCGTTCACGATCATGGTCACGCCCGCCGACGGATTGAAGTTGTTCATCAATGTGAAGTTGTTCGTGTACTTCGTGCTGTCGTAAAAAAAGGCTTCCTCCGCAGTCGCGAGGTTCCGAAGATCGGATTTCATCGCGCCGACGTAGGCCTTCTCCTTCGTGTTGGAAAACTTCGGGATGGCGATGGTCGCCAGCAACCCGATGATCACCACCACGATGAGCAGCTCAATCAGGGTGAAGCCGTTCCGAGACGTCGCCACCGACCCTCCGGGCGCCAAAGGGCGCCGAGCCCGTAAGTCCCTGGCTCGGTGCCACCTATAGTGAGCGCCGAGACCTGTTCCTGCAAGAGCCATGCTTACCCCTTCGCGTCGACCCAATTCATTCCCATACCGACACTTACGACCAATGGGACACGCAGCTCGGCGGCTCCCTCCATATGGCGTTTTACCACCTCCGTGGCGGCTTCCTCCTCCCCACGCGGTACCTCAACTACAAGCTCGTCATGGACTTGTAGGATCATGCGAGACGCAAGCCCCCGCTCTTTCAGGGCCCCGGCGATGCGGATCATCGCGATCTTGATCAGGTCCGCCGCCGAGCCCTGGAGCGGGGAGTTGGTGGCGGTACGCTCGCCAAATGCTCGGATGTTGTAGTTGCGGTCCTTAAGCTCCGGTATGTAGCGCCGCCTTCCGAACAGTGTCTCGACATAACCCTTCTCGCGCGCCTCGGCCACGGTGCGATCGAGCCAGGACCTGACACCGGCGAAGCGGGTGAAGTACTGCTCGATGAACCGCTTCGCGTCATCCTGAGCGATGCCGAGCTGACGGGACAGGGCGAACGCCCCCTGCCCGTAGATCGTGCCGAAGTTGATCGTCTTCGCGCGGGCTCGCATGTCCGGAGTGACCTGGTCCTGCGCCACGCCGAAGATGATCGCCGCAGTCTGGCGGTGAATATCTCCGCCCTGCTCGAAGGCTTCGACGAACGCCGGGTCGCCCGAGAGATGGGCCAGGAGTCGCAGCTCGATCTGGGAGTAGTCGGCCGTGAGCAGCATCGCCCCGGCCGGAGCGACGAAGGCGCGGCGGATGGCCTCGCCGCGCGGGGTGCGCACGGGGATGTTCTGCAGGTTCGGATCGGATGACGACAGCCGTCCCGTGGCCGCCCCGGTCTGATTGAAGCTCGTGTGGATGCGCCCGGTCAGCGGGTGGATGAATCCCGGCAGCGCATCCACGTAGGTGGACTTGAGCTTCGATAGCTCGCGGTACTCGATCAGCAACCGGGGCACCTCGTGTCCCATCGCGGCGAGCTGCTCCAGCACCTCGTAGTCGGTCGAGGGACCTGTCTTCGTCTTCTTGAGGATCGGAAGCTGGTGTTTCTCGAACAGCACGTGCCGGAGCTGGAGCGTCGAGTTGATGTTGAAGTCGGTGCCCGCGGCGTGATAGATCGCGCGCTCGAGCGCGGTCAGCTCGCCGGCGAAGGCGCGTGAGATCTCGCCCAGCCGTGTCAGGTCGAGGCATACCCCCCGCGATTCCATGTCCACGAGCACGGGCATGAGGGGCATCTCGATCGTCTCCAGCAGGCGAACCAGGTGGTGATCTTCGAGCTCCGGTAGGAACGCGTCGTGCAGGCGCAACACGACCTCGCTGTCCGCCGCACAATAGCGCGCCGCGTCCGCCAGGGGCACCGCGGCGAACGGACGCTCCGCCCTTCCCCGGCCCACGAGCTCCGCGTACGTCCGCACCGCGAGGGACAGCCGCTCGCGCGCCAGCTCGTCGAGGGCGTGTGAGCGTCGCCCGGGATCGAGCACGAAACTCGCGAGCATCGAGTCGAAGGAGACGCCCGCGAGCTCCGCCCCCGCTCGGCGCAATACCAGCCAATCGTACTTGATGTTGTGCCCTGCCTTCGGCACGCGCGGATCGCTCAGTAAGTCCCGCAGCGGCGACAGCGGCTCGCTGGTGAGCGGCGGGAGATTTCGCGGCGCTGTCCCGCCGGCGAGCTCGCCGTCGGGCGCCACGTGCGCGAAGGGGAGGTACCACGACCGCCCGGGCGCGACCGCCAGCGACATGCCGACGAGCTCGGCGCGCATCGGATCGAGCGACGTGGTCTCCGTGTCGAGGGCGAGGAGAGGGGCCCGGCGCCACTCCACGACCGCGGCGGCCAGCTTGCCGGGGTCGTCGACGATCGTCGGCTCCGCGCGTGCCGGTGTGAGCGTCGCGAGCGACGGCGCTCTTGTGACGACCCGTGCCGGCTCGGCGGCCGGAGCGGCGTTCCCAGCGGCCGCGAGCTCGAGTGACGACAGCTTCGGGATGAGCGACCGGAACTCAAGCTCGGTGAACAGCTCGGTGAGCCGCGCGACGTCGGGGGGGCGAACCCGCAGCCGGTCGAGGTCGAGCGGCAGCGGCACGTCGCGCCGGATGGTCACGAGCTCCCGCGACAGCCGGGCCAGATCGGCGTACTGCTGCACCGCCTCCCGCGCCCGCTTGCCGGGAATCCGCTCGGCGTTCGCGAGGATCGCGTCGAGGTCGCCGAACGTCGTGAGCAGCTCGAGCGCCGTCTTCTCCCCCACCCCCTTCACGCCCGGCACGTTGTCCGAGCTGTCGCCCACCAGCGCCAGGTAGTCCACGACCCGCTCCGGGGGAACGCCCAGGCGCTCGCTCGCGTTCGTCTGGTCCACCCAGTGCTCTTCGACGGCCGCAGGACCGCCGCGACCCGGGTTCAGGAGCGCGATGCCCGGCCCGATCAGCTGGTAGAAGTCCTTGTCGCCCGACACAATCACCACTTGCAGGCCACGCGCCGCGGTGGCGAGCGTCCCGATCACGTCGTCCGCTTCATACCCTTCGACGCCGACCAGCGGCACCCGGAACGATTCGAGGATCTGCTCGATCCGCTCGACCGACCGGTCGAACTCCTGCTGCAGCTCCTCAGTGAGCTTCTCGCGCGTCGCCTTGTATTGGGGGTAGGTCTGATGCCGGAATGACTCGCCCACGTCGTGCACCCAGGCGAGATAGTCGGGACGCCGCCGCTCGAGCAACCGCAACAGAAAGTTAGTGACCCCCCACGCGGCCGAGGTGTTTTCGCCGCGGCGGGTCGTGAGGGGGCGTGCGATCATCGCGAAGAAGGCACGGTAGATGAGCGCGTAGCCATCAACGAGATAGAGAGTGGCGGCGGGGGTCGAACCGGGGTCGGGCATGTGCTGAAGAAAAATAACGAGGCCGGGCGGACCTGGGGGAACGAAAAACCCCGCCCGAATGCGCGGGCGGGGGGACGCCGAATGGCGTGAGTCCGGTTAGCCGCGAACGACGTTCGCGGCGTGCAGCCCTTTCTCGCCAGCCTTCACTTCGAACTCCACGACCTGACCCTCGGCGAGGGTCTTGAACCCGTCCATCTGGATGGCCGAGAAGTGTACGAACACGTCCTCGCCGCCTTCCTGTTCAATGAAGCCGTAGCCCTTGGCGTCATTGAACCACTTCACTTTTCCCTTAGCCATTCGGTCTGCCTCCTGCAGAGTCACACATGGGGGGCGGAGCACCCGGCCCGGCACCGTGTCGGGCGCGATAGAAATGGCACGTGGCGGAAAGGTTGTCAAGAAACCCTGGCGGGTCGCCGCCCGGTGTCCATAAATCCAGCGCAATCAATTGGTTGGCGTCACGTACAGGGCGCGGTACAGCTCCCGATTGCGCAGCACCGCGCGCACGTAGCCGCGCGTCTCCTGGTACGGGATCAGCTCGATGAATTCGTCCGGATCGTCGGCGCCGGGCCGTTCGAGCCAACGTTTCACCGGCGAGCCGCCCGCGTTGTAAGCGGCCGCCGCCGCGTCCACCCGGCCCCCGAAGCGCTGCAACAACTCCTGCAGGTGCGCGGCACCGAGGTGGAGGTTCAGGTCGGGGACGGTGATCCACTCGGGATAGAATGTGACGTCGAGCCCCCGCGCGGTGAGCGCCGCGGTGCCCGGCAGGAGCTGCGCCAGGCCGCGCGCGCCGGCGGGCGAGAGCGCCTGCGCGTCAAACACGCTTTCCTGGCGCACGATGGCGACGAGGAGCAGGGGGTCGACGCCGAACTCGGCAGCTTCCGCCTCCACGGCGCGGCGGTTCGGCCACGGGAAGATCACGCGGAGGACCCGCGAATCGTTCGGTGACTTGAGCGCCGCTTGCCACCCAAGGCGGACGGCCGCGGGGCCGAAGCCCCGGGCCGCGAGTCCGTCGCTCCAAGCGAGGAGGGCGTCGATGTCTTGCTGCGGCGCGCGCCCGAGGACGGCGCGCACCTCCGCCTGCGCCGCGGTGTCGAGCCCGGCCAGCAGCAGCGTGTCGACGCGGCCGAGCGACGTAGCGACGGCCGGCGAGGGCGCCGGCAGTGGAGCAGCGGCGATGCGGAGCGGCGGCAGGTCGACCTCGCGGCGCGCGCGGAGCCCGTAGTACCCGATCGAGTCCTCGCGCACCAGCGCGAGCCAGGTCGCCCGTGCTCCCGCCGTGTCGCCCGCCGACAGGGTGAGCTTGCCGAGCCAGAAGCGCGCGGTCGTACGTTGCGGGCCGCCGGCCGCCACTTCCGACTGGAACAGGGCGGCGGCGCTGTCGCGCCGGTTGTCGCGCGACGCCTGCGCCGCGAGGCGGAAGCGCGCGAGCGACGCGCGCAGGTCCGCCGGGTAGCGCGCGATCAGCTCGCCGAACCAGCGCGCCGCCCCCGCCCAGTCCCCCCGATCTGCGAGCATGTCCCCGAGCATGTACAACGCCGTCGGCGCGGCGGTGTCAGAGGGGAACGACTGCGCGAACCCCGACAGCGCCTCCGGCGCGCCGGCGTCGCCCAGGCGCACG
>Ga0209235_1001595_pt1 | contig 12391 bp, 8 predicted proteins | sample GraSoi013_1_20cm_4_FD_185817 | JGI IMG/M metagenome (GOLD analysis project Ga0209235, IMG submission 185817) | Grasslands soil microbial communities from the Angelo Coastal Reserve, California, USA - Sample 09_25_2013_1_20cm (SPAdes) (version 2) | ecosystem: Environmental > Terrestrial > Soil >...
GCTAACCTCAGGTTCCACGATCAACGTCACAGCGCTCCGTAACATCTCAGCTCTCGAAAATTCGACATTGACAGTCCCCGGCGTTTCCAGGGTTTACGGAGCAACTCATCCTTCCGGGGAGGCAATTCCCTACTCCTCTTTCTCCAAGCTTAACACTGCTGAGCAACGACAAATGTTCAACAACATGAAACCTTTCCTAGGCTCGAGCGGAAAATCAGCAATAGTCTTCGCAGTTCTGTCCAGCGAACCATATTCCGACAACTCCATCGAAACGATCTCAAAGATTAGAGGTGTTGTTAACATCGTTCAAAGCCAGAACCCGTTTCTTTCTACATCAACGGTCCTTGTGGGCGGAGAAACAGCCTCAATCGCAGACCTTTCCGCATCGAGCGCTAGCGATTATCTTGAAATGGCAACGCTGGTCCTAATCGGTGTCTTCATCATCCTCCTAGTCGCCCTGAGGTCGGTGCTGACCCCCATCCGATTAATCTTCACAATTCTTCTCAGCGTCTCCTGGGCACTCGCAGCCGTTGTCTATATCTCGCAACTGTTCTTTGGATCTCCGATCATCTGGATGCTTCCCATCATGCTCCTGGTGATAATGATAGGGCTCGGTCTCGACTATGACATCTTCCTAGTCACCCGGATAAGAGAATATTTCACAGAGGGTTCCTCCGATGACGCCGCCATCGAGAACGCGGTGGAGCACACCGGCCCGATAATCACTACGAGCGGACTAGTGACAGCAGGAGCATTTGCCACTATGATGCTATCTCGTATTCCGCTCTTACAGCAGCTTGGCATGGGCATTTTTATAGTCGTTATGCTCGACGCCAGTCTCGTCAGGATATACCTCGTCCCATCGATCATGCGCTACATGAAGAGACTCAACTGGTGGGCCCCAAGGATCTTTAGACGGGTCCCTTCTCGAAATCCTCTGCTGACCCAGCCTCAGGCCGCCTTTGACCGCGAGGCGAAAGAAGACTAGGCCAGAGCTGTCGGGAACAGCCCATCCATATCTATCGGGCAGCCTGTTTCATGTTTTCCGTTTTCTCGACTTGTAGACACGCTTGTAAACGAAGATTCCCAAAGATGCTCCTGTCGCCAAAACGATTGCAAGGATAATCCATCCGGCATTCGCACTCACGACTGAGTATCCACCATTGGCCAGGGGTAGCTGGACTTGCGCGCTCGTATTCGAACCTAACGTGACCTCTGTTCGACCGTAGGCTGACTGCCCACTCGTCTTCGCGATGACGATCAGTTGACCCACCGGAAGGTCATGTATGCTAAGAGCTCCATTACCGTCCGTTGTTCCTTGGGAAAGTATTTGCCCGTTGAGGAACACGATTACTTGTGAGCTCTCTACCGCGTGGCCAGTCTGGTCAACGACTTGAACCGCGAGATCGTAGATCCGTAGCCTGAATGTGGGGGTGCCATATTTCGGGTCGAAGGACGCGGTCGAAGGAGAAACATCCACACCCTTCCAGGTCACGTCTGACACAGTGTACGTTCCTGCAGGAAGAGAGTAGATTCCTGACGGTTCTGCTTCCGTGTAGGACGCGTCAGGGTTGACCAGGTGGAACTTCGAGGGAAACGTTGGAAGACTGTTTCCGTTTCCGTCAGTGAAGGCTTTGCTAAAGTCCACTTGGTAGAGTGGAATTGCTATTGATAGGTAGATCGAAGTCGGGCGGAACAGGTTCGTTTGATTGACCAGTATTCCGTTCCAGTATGAATCAATGGTGTAAGTGGAATTGTCTGGCAGGATCGCTAGCGGGACGACGTACCCAGTGGAATTGGAGATACCGAAGTATACCGGGTTTCCCGACGTGAACACTGCTACTTGGACACCGGGAACGGGCGTTTGTGACGAGTCAGACTGGACAGCCCGAATAGTCAGCAGCCATGTGGCGTATAGAGAGTAGGAAATCTGGCTTGTCGCGACTATTCCACTATTGTCGATCGCTACGATGGCAACTTGGTAGACGCCGCTTGGATCGGTGTTTGAATATGTGACATTCAATTCCCAAGTTCCTGCGTTCGAAGTGTCTGAGCCCTTGATTCGCACTAATGGAGCGTTGGTTGCGTAGGATGATCCTGTTGGAGAGGTGATATTGGTTTTCACGGAGATAATATCGTATAGTCCAAGAGCATCGAATCCCTGCGCTTGAAGGATAATCTCCCGGCTTGTCGATGTTACATTCTTGTTGAATGCCCTGCGCTGCACTCCGGTCGAATCGTAGGTTGCACTAGCGGAGAAGCCTAGTCTGGACTGAAAATCTACTGAACTGCTACTCGGTGAGGATGGGCTATCATAGTACATGAACAGTTGGGCTGAAGAACTTGGAGCGGTCACTGTTATGGTGAAATTGAGGACGGATCCTGCCTGAACTTGTAATGGACCGGCGGATGAGGACAAAGAGTAGGATTGCAACACTGTGTGGACTGGGCCGTTGAGGGTGTCGCTAGCCACAATGACATTCGCACCGGTTGAGTTGACCTCGCCCAGCGAGGCTGTGATAACCGTCCCGCCGCCAGTGCTTGACGAGGCCTGGAGATAGAGTGTGAAGTTGACGTAGCCTTGGATGGTCACGTTTCCCGCTAGGACTGGCTGGCCGTAAAAGTTGAAGACCCCGGGGCCGCCGCTCAAGTCTCGCTGTTCGATCTGGGTTGAGGGCGACCATAGGCTAGTTGTGTTGGACCACAGACTTGTAGTGACGGCATTGATCGTCTTGGACGACTGCTTGTGGAAGTAGAATATTGAAGTCTGGGCCGGTGAAGACCCGTGAACACTGATTGACAGCGCTGGAATGAGAACAAGGCTGGCAACAAGGAAAAGATAGAACAGGCGAGAGGTGGTTCTCATGGGTTACTTCCATCTGACAGGAAAATAGACAGGTACGGAGAGAGATTGTCAGTACCAAAGCGTGCTGTCACTTCAGAATCATCGCAAATGGTTACAGGGGCGGGTCTCTGCTTTTACCAAGCTTGAAAGAATGGTCCAGAAAACCAGACAGCTGCTTCAACTTCACGAGGAAATGTCCCCGACCCTCACAAGCCTCCTTTGGCCTGAAACAAAGGCAGGAACATAAGGAAAGGCATGTAGCTTAGTGTACTTGTCCCCATTCGTTGCCGCAGGTGTCGCAGCGATACAGCTTCGCCTTACCGGAACGCTGCTCCCTCGCAGACAGCTCTATATTCGTGGACCCGCATTTCGGGCAGACAGTATGGTAGATGTTCATTTTCAGCGTGTCGACAATGTAGCACGACTTCGAGTGGTCGTTCCAGAACATACAAAGGTCGCGCACGCAAACAGATGCCATTAGAGGGCATATCATCTGGTTGAACTTGCTCGTGGCAGACCGAAGGATTCGGCGAAACGTAGGATCCCGCATGTCAAGGAAGGGCTCTATTCTTGCATCATCCGGAGGGTCCTGTTCACGTTCCTGTCTCGCTTCGCTGTCCGACCCTTCATCTTCGGCCATTGACCTGTTGTCTCCTTGACGTCCTTTCTCGCTATTGAGAACCGCTTAGCTAAGGATGCTGTCCCTTTCAAAACCGGCAATCAGTCACAGAGATGCGTTGCGACTCTTTCCTTTTCTCGGAACAGCGAGAATTACAAGGATTGGGCGGTAGCTCTTTTATTGGGGTTGAACGTCTACTCTTCTTGAGAAGGATTTCTCGTCATGCGTGTTCGCCTTGTTGGCTATGAGCCTGACCTTGAAAGGGTATGCGCCGCGGCGATGCGATCATGCTACTCTCCCCACCCAGGGTATGAGCTGTTCACGCACACCTCGCAAGACAAGGTGTTGGATGGGGAAAAAATCTTCGATGCCGAGCGAATAGGTGGATTGTTGAAGCGTGCCCTTGAGCTGGGGCACTACGATATCCTTGAGCACAATGGCATCACCTGGCTGGTAGAAGCTGACGAAAAAGAGATCCTCTTCCTCATGGAATCATCCAAGTTCTTCGAGACAAGCCAGATCGACGAACGGCGATGGCTCATCACAACAAACCTACGAGTACTAGTCGAGCTAGCGCGGGGCATCAACGGCCTACCATTGACGAAAGAGCTTGTCGCAACCTTGAGCGAAGCAGCTCCGATCATCGCGTCGGCACTCGCGATACCGACGTCAAGAAGCTAGGATGAGAATGGCAAGCAAAGCAATTCTGTTCAGCTACACCAATTATCCCGAGCTCAACGCGAACTTGGAAAGGGCCGGGGTGAAGATGAGCCAGGACAGCATGCTACGTCATGGAAGCTTCACCTTCGACCTGCAAGGCATAAGCAGAGCAGCAAGCCACCAGATCGTCAGACATAGAATAGCCTCCTTCTCACAACAGTGCTATGACCCCGATACAGAGATACTATCTGTAGACGGTTGGAAACACCATTACGAGCTGACTCCTGACCTCAAGGTGGCAACGCTCAACCCGATAACGTCCGAGATCGAATATCAAATTCCAACGGCATTCTTTCTCTCCCCTTACGAAGGTCCCATGCATCGATTTCAGGCGAAGCAAGTAGATTTGTTTGTGACGCCGAATCATAGGCTATTCGCAAAAGTCTACGGACGCACGCACTCGGAACTCCTCGAGGCCGCGACGGTTGCCCAAATCGGACACGGTCATATCGAGTTCAAAAAAGATGGAGTGTGGAGTGGCGGAGAAGTCGAGCCGAACCTAACCATTCCAGGTGCAACAGTTGTGAAGCAATATGCGTCTGGACAATCGGCCTACCAAAGAGAGGATATCTCCGTCGATTATCACGATTTTCTCGAGTTTCTTGGCTATTTCATATCGGAAGGATGTTTTTGTGAATCACCTCAGCGAAGCTGGACGAGACATATTGTCGAGATCGCTCAAAAGGTCGGACGAACGGCAGAGAATATTGAGTCCTGTGTCAAGAATCTGCCCTTCAGCGCCTATCGGTCGATCGACAAAAATGGCTGCATGAGATGGCGCATCGAGGACAAATCGCTATTAGAATTCCTCAAGCCTCTCGGCAAAGCACACCAAAAGTTCATCCCGCGTTGGGCACTGAGTCGAAACCCAAGAGACCTTCAGATACTATTCAAAGCACTCATTGAAGGCGATGGCTCAGTCGACCAGAAAAGCGGGTGGACAAGATACTACACCACATCAAAGCACCTGGCCGATGATGTTCAAGAATTGGCTTTCAAGCTTGGACACGCGGCAAATATTTCCTACGTAGATCCCAGGCCGCCACGAAATCAGCTAGGGTTCTACATTGTTAGCATTATTCAAAAGAGAACCACCCCGTTAATCCGTTTTAACGGGACCACTTCAAGCCACCATGAGGTTGTCCAATACCGAGGGATGGTATGGTGTATTGAGGTACCCAACCACATAGTCTACGTGAGAAGGAACGGAAAACCTGTTTGGTGCGGAAACAGCCAACGGTATGTTAAGGTCACACGTAGCTATGGCTACCTGAAGCCGCCAGGTGTTCCGGAGAATCTCAAGGTCCCAGTCGAAATAAAGGGACACAAGCTAGAGCTGAACTTCGAAGACGTTATGGATCTTACCCGTCAGGCCGAGGAGGGACTTGTTGCCAAAGGGATCAAAGCAGAGGATAGCCGATATCTCCGGCCTAACGCGGCAACCACGAACATTGTCATGAGTATGAGCCCTCGACAGCTCATTCACTTCTTCAATCTTCGCTGCGCTCCTGACGCTCAGTGGGAGATCCGCGACCTTGCTTGGTCAATGTACGCAGCGGTTCGACTTGCGTCACCCGAAGTCTTCGGTCCTTTGCCAGCCGCCGATGAGAGCGATTACATCAAGAAACGAGTCTCCATTGTCGAAGACTTGGTTCGAAAAGGAGAGGACGGATTCTCCAGGACCCCGCCTGGGGAACTGTTCCAACTCGAGCTTCAACCCCTACTAGAGCTCGTCCATCCAGTCGAAACGTTCGTGCGACGCTACTAGAACGAAGCCGTCGCCGAATTATCGCGGTAAATTGCTTCCAGTCGTAGGCCGTTTGGCCCAGATTTTCTTCTCGCTCAACAGAAATCTTCCCCCGAACGTGAGGAATATGCTCGCAAGGTTAGACCAAAGGTAGGGAACGCCCAAGGCAGTTGTCAAGCCAAAGAGTAGGGGAATTCTTAGAAGCAGATCAGATGAGGAAACCGCGTTGAAAAGCAGGGCTTTTCGGACAAGCCCCCCAGCTGTTTCTCTCGATCTGAAGACAAGAAAGTTATTCAGAGCAAAGTTAACGAAAACAGCTGCTTGGCTACTGAGGATCGCGCTGAAAAGAAAATAAACGCCGTAAAGACCCGTTAACACGAACAGAACGTACTGGTTGAGAAATATTCCCAATCCGCCTACGAAACCGAATTTCAATAGGATCCAAGCTATCGAACCTCCGGTCTTTGGCTTACGTGGAAGAGGCGGCGGGAACATCCCGAAGCCGGAAGAGAAACGAGTGTCCCTGAGTGCTGCCCTGTAAAGAGATTCTTGGGAGTACTGTCGCCTTGCTAAGACCTCTGTCAAAGGATTGATAGGACGGATCTCTGAACTCAATAGCTGGCCGGCAACTCTAGCTAGAAGCGTTTCCCACGATATAACCGATACCATCTCTGTCGACCAAACTGTTTAGAATCGCGTGGAAGAGACACGCCACGCTTTCGTAGTATTTCCAAGAAACGAGATTGACCGGAAATCTATAGTTGAGATGATGCTGTGATCATCGGCATTACAGGAAGCTGTTGTCCCGGATCTAGTAGTTCTTCGAATTCTTTTCTTGCCTTGTCCATCTTCGGATAGATGACCTCCCTGAAGCCTGTCACTGCGAATTCGTTTGGCCTGTATGGATCATTGATGACCCTTAACGCTCTGAGAGCTAGATCATAGTTTGAGGACGCAGTCTTGAGGTAGAATCCTATGACCTCGTCTTTGTACCAGTCGCGGAAGGCGCGTTCTTTCTTGTGCCATCCCCAGCTGTCGAGGACGGTTCTGGTCCATTTCATGTGTTTGAAGATCCTCATCAGCCAGTTGTGGGCAAGCCACTGAGGTAGGTCGAATCTTACCTGTTTGCCGAAGACCTCGAACTCTGGCCTGTTGATGTGCTCGTACGTTATCTTGTCACCATTCTCCTCGTCAATGTTGTATCGTATCTTGTCCCTGTCCAGTTTCTCGCTGTCAGTCAACAAGTGTGGAGTGTAGATCTCATCCTTGATGGCCATTACCTTGTGAAGGTCCAGGATTGCTGTTTTCGTTGCCGCGTAGCCCTTGTCCTCTCTATCGTTCCTGAACACCTCGAGGATCTTGTCCACGTATTTCTCAGCGTATGGAAGCTCTCCCCACATTATGAGGTCGTATATCCTCCTCGCAATCGCTCTGTTCGTGTCCTCGTCAAGCCTCATCGTTGCAACAGTGCTCTCGACGAGTCGTCGGTATTCGTCTGCGATCGTCTTTCCACGCCAGAACATCCAGTATGAATGGGAGAGCTGCTTGGCTTTCATGTCAAGAACGGACTGGTAGCTTTCCTTTGCCCCGAACAGAGTTAGGATGCGCTCATCAGCCACAATGTTCTTGAACTCTAGGAGTTCCGGTTCGATGGTCATTTTTCGGCCGAGGCGTAGAGCCTCCATGTTTCTGGTTCGCTGGCTTGGAGGGACTGTTTCCATTATTGCATCGATCAGATTCTGTTCGCTGACAGGTATCAGTCCTTTCTGGAATGCTGCGCCTAAGAGGATCATGTTGGTGAACAGTTTGCTTCCGAAATAGAGTTCGGAAATCTCGCTAAGTCTTCCACCAAAATATTCGTCGGAGTTAGTGTGTCTTCGAATATTCTCTTCCGCATCCGGAGGATAATTCATCATCCCTGCCAGCATCGGTATAGTCGGGACGACGGTAGTGTTTACCACTGCAGTGGTGTGAACCTGGCTCGCGTATACGAGACTTCTCTCCGCCTCAAGCATGTCCACGCCCATCAGGAGATCCGCTTTGCCGTTGGGGACGATGGTTGAGATCTTGGCTTTTCCGTTCGAGTATAGTACGTGAGCTGAGACTGCTCCGTTTCTGATTGCAAGTCCTTTCTTATCGTTGAATCTGACGTGGTATCCTTCTTTGGTTCCCGCTCGAGCTAGGACTGACGACATTACGCCTACACCCATTCCACCAACGCCGCTGATGAAGATTTTCCAAGTATCGTTGAATCGGTGGGGAGTAGGCTGCGGAATATTTTCGAGAGAGATCTTCTTGACCCGTGATTTCGGCGGTCTGTTTCTTGTAACTATCACCTTCTCGAAGGATGGGCACGCCATGACCTTGGTGCAGTAGGTGTCGGATACGCAAATAGACTGGTCGATGCCGATTTTCTCGCCGTAATCAGTATCGATTATCGTTAATCCTGGGCAGCCAGTGTTCTTTGTGCACTCACGACAGTTCTCGCAGACCTCTTGTGATATGTTGACGAATGTCTCTTTCTTGATGAAACCCTGTCTCTCAATGATCCGGTTTCTTTCTGCACGCTTTCTCTTGTGAAATGTGATGCCGCACTCTTTGTCAGCTATGATTACCTTGACGCCTGGTTTCTCGAAGACCTTGTCCAGTTCTTTCATGTACTTCTCCCGGTTGGACGGAGGCATCTTCTTCACGTAGATCTGACCCTGACCCATAGCCCGTACGATGCTCTCGATGTCCTGAGGAGTTGTCTTGTCGCCCATCAGATTGTGTCCCGTCTCTGGCGTAGGCTGATGACCGGTCATCGCAGTGTTCTTGTTGTCGAGAATGAGATAGAGAATGTCCTGTCCTTCTTTGATCGAATTGGAGATAGCGGTCATCCCTCTCCAGAAAAACGTGGAATCGCCCATTAGCGCATATTGTTTGTTGGTCACGAACGGGTCCATCCCGGCTCCCGCAGCACCGCCCAGGGACATTGCCGTTAGGTTGTGCATTTCACCGAAGGGAGGAAGGAAAGACATAGAATAACATCCTATATCACCGTGGGCGAAGATGTCCTTGTGCTCAGGCATGTCCCTTAGAGAATGAACTGCACTCAGAGTCTCCCTGTGGGGGCAGCCTGCACAGAAGCCTGGAGATCGCGGAGGAACCAGGAGCCCATAAGCCTTGATCTCAGCCAGCAGGTCAAGTTCGCTGTGAATCTTCTTCTGGTCAATCTTGGCGGCAGGATCACCGATCTCCAAGAGCAGGTTTCCAACTTTCTCGATTAGGTTTGACGGCGTGAGTCCGCTCTCTTCGGGGAATCCATCGCCTTGAGGAAAGAACTTGCCCCAGACTTTTGGCATGCTGGAGAGCTTTCCTTCTTGCACCAAGTCGTCGAGGATAGTCTTGACCTGGTTCTCTATTGCTGGACTCTTCTCTTCGACAACGACAATATTCTCGACTTTCTTGGATAACTCGCCGACGATGTTAGGCTCAAGAGGATAGGTTACTGCAGGTTTCAGAATCGGGAATTGCTCGTCTAGTCCCAGCTCCCACAGAGCCTGTTCCAAATAGCTGTAGGATATGCCAGCTGCGATGAATCCGACCCGGTGCTTCCGACCATCATCGTAAAGTATCTTGTCGAGCTTAACTTCGCGAACATATTCATGGACCTTCGGGAATCTATCTCTGACAATTTCCTTCTCCAGATCCCAGGTGTTCGGAGGAATACTGACTCTCCGTTTAATATCGACTTTCGAAATATCAAGAGTAATCGGATTCTTGAAGGTAATCTCTGAAGGCTGATTTTCCGAAAGAATGACGCTACCTCCGCCTTCGGCCAGGTAAGTAGTAATGAGATAGCCCACGACCAAGTTCGAATATTGAGAGAGCCTAAGTCCTTCTCCAATCCAATCCTTGACCTCTTGTGGAGTGCTCGGCTCGATAATCGCCATCTTGAGATGCTCCATTAGCTGGCGACTATCACCCGCAACCTGAGTGCTGGAAGCATGCGGATCGTCGCCACAGACGACGAGGGCGCCGCCTCTCTTGCCACTCAGGCCGAGTTTGTCAGCATAATTGATGATATTGATCGGGTCCGCAGCAACGTTAAGGCCGACGCTCTTCATCACAGCAACAGCATTAACGCCAACATCCAACGCCCCATTGAGCGCAGCGGCTCCTTGAGACTCATCGTTCGTCATTTCTCCCCATAATCCGCATTCTCTGAGAATCTCGGCGTTCTCTTCTAGAATCGTGAAAACTTCTGCGACAGGCGAGCCCGGATAGCCGGCCATCAAGCCAACTTTGCTCTCAAGCGCTCCCTTTACTATCAGCTCATTTCCGTTGAAAGCGTTGATACCGGACCCTTGGACAAAACGTTTGTCCGACATTACATCACGTGGGTATCCGTATAGTATCCTGATGTCGGGCTGTAGATAAGCCCGTTGTTCAGTTTGTGGACAAATAAGCTGACAATCGTTTGCATGCACCTCGCCGCAGCATCGGAACGTCCACGACACCAAATGATGCGTTTTTCCACAGCAGGCCATTCCATAAGCGGAGAAGGGGTTCTGCGGGAATGATCTAATAGGAAAATCCCTACAAACAACCCATAACAGAACGGCATCGTAATCTGGAAAAAGTGATCCTATGTTGAGAATGCTCCTTCTTCTCGGAATCCTTCTTGTCATGGCCATATGGTTCAACCCAGCATCAAACGTCTTTGCGGCTACTGGTGCGGAAATTCCAACGGAAGGCGGCACTTGGACAAACCCAACCATCGCTATCGTGATCATTCCTGCATCAAACATGCCTTGGTTCAAGGCTTCATACACCTATGATGCGAACTATGCGATTGCCCGTTGGGCCAAGTCCATCATCGCATACACGGATTCCTACGGTTCGTATTACCTTCGCAAACTGAGCTTTGTAACCTGCGTTTCAGGTGTCAACGACACGTTATGCGGCACTCCAAACATCAGGGTCCAGTTCATCCAGTCGTTCGGGTCGCAATCAGCGGGATTGGGGCTGACTTCAGTGCGGATTCAGCAGAATTCAGGAACCTTCGTGATCCCAACTACCACCACCCTCGCGGCGTATGATCCGACCAACACGACTCAGTTAACCGATACTGATATGATCAATATCGCTAGCCACGAGTTTGGGCATGCTCTCGGTCTGAACCACGCGACCGTATCGGTAACAGACGATGGAACTTTTGAGCTAATGTTCCTGTCCTACGGGCAGGCAGTGGGCAATCCGAGGAATTCTCTGGAAGCGCCGTCAACCCTAGACATGTACGCGTTATCGAACGTCTACGATTGGTTAGCCAATCCCTCAGGCTTCACCCCCCCGGGACATCCCGTCACAATTTACTCTTTGCCTCCGGGAATCACGTATTCGTCTGTGTACCCCTATTCCGAGCAGATTCAGACTCTTCAGAACTCGATAAATCAAATGAGGCTTGAGATTTTGATAGTGGCTGCCGTTGCCGGTCTTCTGCTTGCCGTAGCTTTGGCGCTCGGAATCCTGTTGGCTCGGAAGAAACCGGTTCAAGCCCAGACCGTTTCTTGGCAGATCGTCGGACCTCCCGCGCCAGCTGAGGTATGTGGGTATTCTGAGAAATGATTAGAAAGGCGGTTGAATTTGGCAATGCCCCAGATTCTTGCACCTGCGAAGCTTGGAAATCTTTCCACGGTCACTGTTTGAGCGGTTTATCTCCGTTTCCTCAGCGCTAGAATTCTTTTCCTGCTATTACGATAGTAACATTTTTATCTCAACACGCCATTGCCACCTATGACGAAAAACAATGACCCCATCTAGACTTTTCTTAATGCTGGCAATTGTATCTCTTGCAGCAATACCATTCTTCGCGAGACCGGTCGCAGCCGACACTAATACGGGCACTTCGGGACAGCCGAACCAGAGTTGTCAATCAGTTTTCCCAACCGGACCCCTATCTCCCGCAGGCTTCAATACCAAGGGGTTCAATGTAGCGGATACTCATTACGCGGGTAATGGACAGACCACTCAAACCCCGGCAAACTCGGCAGCTGTCTCGCAGTACGACGTCGCATGTTTCCAGGTCGCTCAACACTAGAACCTCACCACTACCCCCCCTTCTTTTTCCAATCATCGGGTTAGCGATCAATCGTATCCGACATTATTCACATATCTTCCCGCGACCAACCCGAGTCTTATTTGGCCATCAGCATAGGGTGAGGATATGGAATTCGACAGATTCTCGATAGCCCTGTTAGTGCTCCGTCCTGATCGCCCGCGTCTCGACAAGAAGGCGGAGGCTGCTTTGCAAGATGCGCATATGGCTCACCTCGCGGATCTTCACGAAGGTGGCTATTTGCTCGCGGCAGGTCCTCTTCTCGGAGGACCGGACGAGGCTTTTCGCGGGCTGACTATCTTGAACGTCGAACCTGAAAAGGCTCGGTTGTTAAAGGAGCAGGATCCTGCAGTCCGGGCC
>Ga0209235_1001599_pt1 | contig 12379 bp, 8 predicted proteins | sample GraSoi013_1_20cm_4_FD_185817 | JGI IMG/M metagenome (GOLD analysis project Ga0209235, IMG submission 185817) | Grasslands soil microbial communities from the Angelo Coastal Reserve, California, USA - Sample 09_25_2013_1_20cm (SPAdes) (version 2) | ecosystem: Environmental > Terrestrial > Soil >...
AGCGGTTCATCCGCACGCTGAAAGAGCAATTCCTGTGGGTGCGCACGTTTCAGAACGTGGAAGAGTTGCGGCATGGGCTGGCGGAATTTCGCGAGCGCTACAATCAGCGCTGGATCGTCCAGCGCTGGGGCTACCTCACGCCAGCCCAGGCTCGCCACTCGAAATCGGTTTTGTGGAAGAGTCCGCGCTCAAGAGGTAAGAGTCACGCAGCCCTGGCTAGGTTGGTGATTTGCTTGATTTGCTCGCCGACATCGTCGCCGGTATATTTGTCGAGTATCTCATCAAGCGCTTCGCGGAGATGTTGGTTGTTTGTCTCTAGTTCGAGTCGCATATTGGCGAATTTGACGCTGGACCAAAAGGGACGATATCGCGTGTCGGTGGGAGGCTCAGCGTCCGTTGATTTCCTTTTCGAGCTTGTCAAGGCGAGCGATTATTGAGCCGAAGTCCGGTGGCTCGCCTTCAAACATGCCGTCCGCAACCATCTTTTCGTAGTCGAGTGCAAGGCCGTCCAATAGCGGCTTTTCTGGAATCAGACGTAAACGGCCCGACAGGGCAGGCTTCGTAGTTGGCATAAGATACGCGAAAGAAGATGTTTTTATGCTTTACGACATCTTCGAGAAGTTGGCGATGGCAATTGAGGTTTTTCCGATTTTGTGGTCGGCGAGGGCCGCGAGGTCATGCGAAATCGGACAGGTCGCTCACAATTTTCTTTAAGCACCTGCGCGCCAGCACAAGAGCGAGGGTGAATTCAAGGGTAAATTAAGGGGTGAATTCCGCGTACCTGAAACGCCCTCACACGCGAAAACATGCCCACAAGTGTTGAGACATCAGTAACTTACAGGTAGTTGTTTGGCTGACAGTGAATGCGCGGCGAAAAATTGGCGGAATTAAATTTTCGTTCGTTTCGAAAAATAATTTTTTACGCATTCCGCGGGATGTCGGCCAGGACCGCGGCAATTGAGGCCAGCGGCTCGGGTGCCGCGGCAAGGTATCGCGCTTCGTTTCTGACTCGCTGACGGCAAGCACTTGAATTCAAACGGAAACTAGGGAGAAGATGCACCTGCTTTTCGAGCAGAGGATGATAACGCTTGAGATCACCTAAAGGGAGTCGAGTGAAAGGCTCGGGAGCGAAGCGTCGATTGGTCCGCGGCGGCTCTTGACACCTGCACCTCAGTAACCCAAAAACGCTCGCAGCCGCAAGAGAATACGCATGGAAGCACAAACAAAGGAACAGTTGAAGGTAGCCCTGCTGGGTTACGGATATGCCGGCAAAACTTTTCACGCACCCTTGATCTCCTGTATAGCCGGACTGTGGCTCACGCACGTGGTGTCGAGCGATCGCGCGAAGGTCGAGAAGGATTGGCCCGGTGTAACTGTTCTTTCCACATCTGAGGAGGCATTCGCCAATCCGCAGATCGACTTGATAGTTGCCGCTACACCGAATGACACGCACTTCGATCTGGCAAGACGAGCCTTGTCTGCTGGCAAACACGTAGTAGTCGACAAGCCGTTTACCACTACCGTTGCTGAGGCTTCGGAGCTCGTTGCGCTGGCTGCAAATTCAAAGCGGTTGCTCTCTGTCTTCCAGAATCGGCGTTGGGACGCAGACTTCCTCACCGTGCGCCGCGTTCTTTCTGAAGGTCGACTTGGAGAGGTGGTGCATTTTGAGTCCCGCTACGATCGTTATCGTCCCCAGGTGCGACAGCGTTGGCGCGAGCGCCCGGGACCAGGCGGTGGATTATGGTACGACCTTGGCCCGCACCTTGTTGACCAAGCCTTGCAACTATTTGGTCCGCCCGAGACGATCTATGCGGACTTCGAGTCGCAGCGCAATGGCGCTACCGCGGTCGATTTTTTCCATGTGTTGCTCCGTTACGGCCGAAAGCGCATCATCCTCCACGGCGGTTCTCTAGTGCTTGCGGAGACTCCTCGATTCACGGTGCATGGCTCTTCGGGTAGCTTCGTGAAATATGGTCTGGACACACAGGAGGAAGCATTGAGGCGTGGCGAGACTCCAGGTAGTTCGGGTTGGGGGCATGACACGCACGACGGGACACTTTTCAGTATGCAAGACGAAGCTTTATGTTCTACATCTGTCCCCACCGTCCTGGGAAACTATCTTACCTACTACGAGGCGATTCGGGATGCAGTGCTCAAGGGAACGCCGAACCCGGTACCCGCAGAGGATGCCTTGGCGGTGATAACCGTACTGGAAGTTGCCTCCAAAAGTGCAGCGACAGGTCGCGAACTCCCATTCAACTCGGTTCCGGTAGGAACCTCCTGAATCTGCTACGATGGGCTTGAGCCGCGTGCGGCGCAATTCACACGATGGCTGGCAAGTGCGAGGTAGACTGTCCTTTGAGTTCGAAATTTCATGGATATTGATCCTGGAACGTATTGCTTTGCAGGGATGGCTCCGATTCGAGCACTTCGATGCGCAGTTGGCATGGACTCTAGGCACACGCCTGAAAGCTGCTGCGGAGGAACGCCGCGTGGCCGTCGCCATTGATATCCAACTACACGGCCAGCCGCTTTTTCTACGCCATGCCGGGCACTACTCCAAACAACGTGGATGGGATTCGTCGCAAGCGAAACGTAGTGATGCGCTTTCATCGTAGTTCCTATGCAATCGGCTTATCACTCCAGCGCGAACAGACCACCCTGGGGGGAAAGGGGTGCCGATCCGCGAGACTATGCGACCCACGGAGGCGGTTTCCCCATCTTTCTCGTCGGAACAGGATGTATCGGTGCCATCACCGTATCCGGATTGCCTGAGCGTGACGACCATATGTTGGTAGTGGGGTGCTCGCGGATTATCTGAACATTCTCACGAAAGAACTTGCGCTCGGCTTCACCGGGCCTTAACAACTCGAAGACCAGCTTTCTGGCCCATCTTCAGGACAGCCAAAACAGTGGCCGTGCAACGAACGGATACAGGATAGCCTTCCGGGGTGAGCGATGCCGAACAGCACCGGTCAGCAATACAACGGGCCTATCAATATACGTGCTGTGATTCTCGATTATGGCGAGGTCCTGTGCTATCGGCCTACGTCGGAGGCGATTGGCCGCATGGCGAGCATCTTCCAAGTTGAGCCAGACCTCTTCCCCGAGCGATACGCACGGAGCCGGGGACTCTATGACCGTGGCGATCTCACACCCACCGACTACTGGTTCAAGTTCGCGAAGGATGCTGGCGTGGAGATAGACGCTGAGGTGGTTGAGAAACTCCGTAATTGGGACGTCGAGATGTGGAGCAGAATTGACGTCGGGATGACTGAGTGGCTCGCCAATGTTCGTTCTGCCGGACTAAGCACGGCGCTTCTCTCGAACATGCAGTTGGACATGATCAAGCATGTGCGCAAGAATTTCGAATGGCTGAACAATTTCGACCACCAGATATTTTCAGCTGAGGTGCGATTGATCAAGCCCGACCTGGCTATCTATCAGCACTGCCTTCAGCGTCTTGGTGTACAACCACCTGAAGCGCTGTTCGTTGATGATCGAGAGCGGAATGTCCAGGCGGCGCGAGCGGTGGGCATCACTGGGATTCGATTCCAATCAGTTGAACAACTCAGAGGGGAATTGGAAGCGCTGGGTTTCACTATACTGCCCTCGGATTCTTCTTGCCAGCTCGGATCCCAGCGATGACCGATTCAACGTCAGTTGTGAACTTACCGAACCCCAGACCATCTACAGGAGCATTCGATGTGTACCCCAGCTGTGCGAGAGTTGCCTCAATACCGAGCGATTCTCTCTTGGCGATCAGAAACCGGCATCCGATCAGTAGTCTACGCATTTACTCGCCCCGACTGAACCTGAAATCCATGGGCGCCTGTGGGGGGATGTTTTCGGTCAGCCAGGGGCCACGACGGAATTCGCCTTAAGAATTGGCGCCCCCAAGATTGATAAGAGAAAAATGAAAAGCAACTGAGTAGCAGAAGATTTACTGCTTGACAATTTCCGGAAGGTTTGTATAGGGTGTGCGGCAAGCGGGGGGGTATTGTGAGCAGTCTTAACGGGTGGGACTTCTTCGACCCAGTATATCGTGGCGCTTTTATGAGGTCGGGACCATTTTCAGCGGGTCTCTTGACTTGACAAGGGATCCCGTTGACGGAATTATAGGGCTCAAACCAAATTGCTTCTGGGGGAGGGGTACATTATGAAAAGGCCAAGTTGCCAGCCTCTCGCCGCGTTTGCGTTGGGACTCTCTTTCTGTGTCGCCTGTTTTATGGGGTTCAGCTTACCGGTGCGGGCTCAGTCGACCTATGGATCGATCGCCGGGGCGGTGACGGATTCCTCCGGCGCCGCTATCGCCGACGCGCAGGTAACACTAACCAACCTCGGCACGTCGGAAAAGAAAACGCAATCAACAGGGAGCGACGGACTCTACTCGTTCGTGAACCTTTTTCCGGGCCGATACCGCGTCGAGGTGGAGAAAACGGGCTTTAAGAAATACTCGCGCCCGGAAGTTGTGGTGGAGGTCAACCAGAGCGCTCGCATCGATGCCACAATGCAGGTAGGCGAGGTGAGCCAAGTCGTAGAGGTAACCGGGGAAACACCTCTACTTCAGGCGGAAACTTCCTCGTTGGGCCAGGTAGTCGAGCAGCGCAAGGCCAACGAGCTGCCGCTGAACGGGCGCAACATTTTTAACCTCACCGCCATCGCTCCCTCCGTGGTTCCGCAGGGAAACTCCTATGGCACGCCCGTCGGCAAGAACCCATTCGACTTCGCTAATTTTCAGGTGGGCGGCTCCTTTGCGAACCAGAGCGCGGAATATTTGGACGGCCAGCCGCTCAATATCGGCTACATCAACCTGCCGCTCATTCTTCCGACCCAGGATTCGATTGGGGAATTTAAAGTCCAGTACAACAATCTCGGGCCGGATTGGGGCAAGTTCTCCGGGGGAGTCATTAACCTGAGCACCAAATCGGGAAGCAACGAATGGCACGGTTCTGCGTACGAGTTCCTCCGCAACAAAGTTTTGAATGCCAACGAGTTTTTTGCCAATAAGGCCGGGATCAAGCGCTCGCCGTTCACTCAGAATCAGTACGGAGCAACCTTGGGCGGCGCTCCGATCAAAGACAAGCTTTTCGCCTTTTTCAGTTGGGAAAGTTTCCGCTTGCGCCAGGGGACCGTGTTCACGACCACGGTTCCGACGCTTGCAGAACGCGGTTCATCAGGAAACTTCAATTTTTCGGATCTGTGCGTCTCGGGCTTTACGGGACCGGGTGGTATTTGCGCCGATAAAGACGCTTCGGGCAATTTCATCCACCAGATCTACGATCCACTGACAGTGAATTCTAGTACAGGGGCTCGCCAGGCTTTTGCCGGCAACATCATCCCTGCGGGTCGTATCAATCCGACTTCCAAGTTTTTGCTGGGTTTGATTCCGAATCCAACCAACAGCGCAACAGTCAACAACTTCGTAAAGGCAACCGGTCTGGGCGGTGATAGCGACGAATACGTTCCCCGCGTTGACTACAATATTAGCGGTAAAAGCCGTATCTTTGGCCGCTACAGTTATTGGAAGCTGGCGGACCTGCCGCGAGATCCTTTCGGCACGGGCCTCTGCCAGGATCGCTGTACCGAGACGTATCACTCCCATGCCCTGGCCATCGGTTACAGTTACACAGTTAATACAACAACCATCGTGGACTTGAATGTCAGCGGCAGCCGTTTCCGCTACCTCCGTGTACCAATCAATGCCGGGTTCGACGTTACGAAGGAAGGTTGGCCGGCGGCGTACAACGGCGCAGTCCCCGACATAGAGCGAACCCCCCTAACGCCCTGTTTTGGCATCTCCGACCCCCTCATTACTTGTAGTCAGGGACAGAGTGCGATTTCGGACAAAGACACACAGTACAACTTCTCCCCGCGAGTCACCAAGATCCGTGGGCGGCACACCCTCGTCGCGGGCGGGCAGCTTGAATTGTCATATGACAACTATTTGCAGACCAACACCGGAGGAGGTCTTATTTCCTTCAACGGGTTCTGGACGCAAGATAGAGCAAGGGGTGCCGGAACGCCGGGCACCGGGAAGGATTTCGCCGACTTCATTCTGGGCTATGGCCTTGGCATTGGCTCCCCCTTGGGCAACCAGACATCGGGCGCTGTAAATATCTCTGGCCCGGTTGCCGGGAAGCAGTTCTATCGGGCTATATATTTCGGGGACACCTGGAAAGTAACCCGCAAGCTAACCGTGAACCTGGGGCTTCGATACGACTTCCAAGGCCCCTGGTCGGAGCGCCACGATCGGTTGACCTACTTTAATCCGAGTGTTGCGAATCTGACGGTTACAGGATGCGGCGGGAGCACAGGAAGTCCCTGCTCCGGGGACCTGTTCCTGGTCAAGACCGGCGTGAACGGTGGCAGAAACAATCTGCCGCTCGACAACAAAAATATCATGCCGCGCCTGGGCGTAGCCTATAGTCTTGACCCGAAGACTGTGATCCGTGCCGGGTACGGAATATTCTTTATTCCCAACTTTGTGTCGTTCGGCGTCAACCCTTACATTGACCCCGTCAGCAGTTCTACGAACCCGTTCTTCGCCAGTAACGACGGTGGTTTAACTCCTGCCAGCACGCTGCACGACAGCAACTGTACGTTCTCTGCCGGTGTCCTCACGTGCGCGACTCCGGGTCCGTTTGGCGCCACGCTGGTCGTCCCACCCGGCCGAAACCCTCAACCTTCGGCGTCCGGATACGCTCTCTCTTTGCAAAGTTTTTCAGCAACAGGGTTTACAGTCCAGAAGAATGGGTCCGTGCAGCAATGGAATTTGAATCTTCAGCGCGAGCTTCCCGCGGGTTTCTTCGCCGATGTAGCCTACGCAGGCTCACACGGCGTTCACTTGCCTCAGTTCAACACGAACATAAACCAGATCCCAGATAGCTTCATTGCGGCGGCCGCTGCGCAGGCTGCTCAAGGCCTGCAACCCACGATTGCTCAGGTCGTCCCCGCGGCAAACTATCCCTTCAGCCCGGCTCTTTCGGGAAGTTTGGCACCTGGAAACCTTACGCAAGGTCAGCTTGCTCGGCCGTTCCCGCAATACACGGGCCTGAACCTCAACGGGCAGGGTTGCTGCGGCAGCAACTACCACTCCCTGCAGGCAACCGTCGTGAGGCGCTTCAGAGGCGGTGGAACCATGCTGGTGGCCTATACCAACGCAAAGCTCCTCGCTACCACGGACTCTCTCACCTCCTGGCTTGAGGGATCGGGCACCGGTGGCGTGGGACAAGTTCAGGATTGGAACAACCTGAAGGCAGAGCGGTCCCTGGCCTCCCAGGATGTGTCGCAGCGCCTCGTGATCAGCTACGTGCTTGATCTGCCTTTCGGCCATGGCAAGAAATACCTTTCCGGCCTCCAGGGAGTGTCAGATAGGCTCGCCTCCGGATGGGGCGTCGATGGTGTCACGACCTTCCAGCGCGGCTTCCCCCTGAAGATCACTTATGGGAGTTCAACTCTACTCTCGGCGTTGGGGCTTGGAATTGGAACCTTGAGACCCAACGTAGTGGCAGGTTGTAATAAGGGCGCACCTGCGGGCGTATCGCAGCTGAATGGGTGGTTCAACACGGCATGCTTCACAGCACCCCCGCAATGGGGTTTTGGCAACGAGTCACGTGTGGACCCAGGTCTTCGGCAGGATGGTGTTAAGAACTTCGACTTTGCCATCTTTAAAAGAACGACCTTCGGGCCGGGCGAACGCATGAACGTGGAGTTCCGCACGGAGTTCTTCAACATGTTCAACCACCCGCAGTTTGCCGCGCCCAATACCACTCAGGTGTCGCCCAACTTCGGGGTTGTCACCAGCACGCTCGGCAATCCTCGGCTCGTTCAGTTCGGGTTGAAGTTTGCGTTCTGAGGCCTAAAGCGCAAATGATGGGGAAGGGAATGCCTCGCAGGCATTCGTTTCCCGAACCGCTTGACGAACCTCCGGCAAAGAACTCGAACTTTCTGTGGCTCACTTTCCTGGCCACGGCACGTGGCCGTCTTTTCTTCCTCCGGAGCAGCTTTTGCAGATTTGGATCTTGTCCGGTATGCTCGGTAGCTCTGGACGAATCGCGCACGTGTTGAGGGTTCAGCGTTGTGCTCGGTCGGGACCAAGCTCGCCGCAAACGTTCCGACCTCCAGTGACACAAGCTAGGATGCGTTCACGAGTCAACCGCCGAGACTTCCTCCGTTTCACAGCTCTCGCTGCCGCTGTTCCGATTTTTGACGTAAGACTCCCGCGCGGGCTGGATTTCACGCTAGAGAATTCGCCCACCCCCGAGAAATACCTCATCGAGACCATGCCGGGGGGCGTCGCCTTGCTCGACTACAATAGCGACGGCCTGCTCGACATCTTTCTGGTCAACGGTGGCCGCCTGACAAGCCCCATGCAGGTCCCGGAGAAATTCGATCGCGTCAACGCCCGCTACTGGAACCGGCTCTACCGCCAGAACAAAGACGGCAGCTTCACGGACGTAACCGAAGCCGCAGGCTTGGCCAACGCAGGCCTCGGCAATTACGGCATGGGCGTCGCAGTCGCCGACTATGACAACGACGGCTTTCCTGACCTCTTCGTGACGAGCTACGGAAAAAATATCCTTTACCACAACAATGGCAACGGAACGTTTGCCGATGTCACCGCAAAAGCAGGCGTGGCGGGCGGCGGCTGGTCGGTTTCCGCGGGCTTCTTCGACTACGATAACGACGGCCATCTGGATCTTTTTGTGACTCGCTACATGGAATGGGACACGAAACATAGCAAGACCTGCGGCGGGGTTTGGCGAACTTATTGCCCTCCCGCCGAATTTCCCGCCACAACAAATCTTCTTTACCGCAATCGCGGCGATGGCACGTTCGAGGACGTCAGCCAGAAATCTGGCATCACTGCCAAGAAGGGGCGCGCTTTGGGCGTGGCATTCGCCGACTACGACGACGACGGCTTTACGGACGTCTTCGTCGCCAACGACGGTATGCAGCAGTTTCTATTTCACAATAATGGCGACGGCACGTTCACGGAACTGGCTCTGGAAGCGGGCGCGGCACTAACCGCAGACGGCAGGCCGTTGTCGGGCATGGGTACAGTCTTTCAAGACTATGATAACGATGGCAGGCCGGACATCATTGTGACCGTGCTGCCCAGGGAAATCTACGGAGTCTACCACAACGATGGCAATGGCCAGTTCAGTTATCGCAGTCTTGAAACCGGTCTCGGATCGCTGACGTCTGGCAGCTCCGGCTGGGGCGTCGGCTTAGAGGATTTCGACAACTACGGGTGGAAGGACTTGTTCGTCGCGCAGGGTCATGTGCTCGACAACGTGGAGCAGATCGACCCTTCCCTACACTATCTGGAACCGCCGATGCTGGCGCTGAATCACAAGGGCCGGTTCGAGCGGACCGATCTCGGAACCGCTGTTCCCGTCGCCGGTCGTGGATTGGCCTTTGGAGACTTGAACAATGACGGCTGGATGGATGCCGTGTTAACCGTTCTCGGAGGGCACCCACTCGTATTGATGAATCGCGGCGGCAAGCAGCATTGGCTGACGATTACGCTTCGCGGCACACGCAGCAATCGCGATGGACTCGGCGCGCGGGTTCGCGTGAATGGGCAAACTCGATTTGCCACTACCGCCGGAAGTTATCTCTCCGCGAATGACAAGCGTCTTCACTTCGGCTTGGGCGATGCTGATACTGCCGTCGTCGAGGTATGGTGGCCTTCTCGGGCCCATCAAACATTGAAAAATGTTCGCGCAGACCAGTTTCTTGAAATACGCGAACCGGAGCAGTCGTGAAACTTACACTCCTATTCTTCTCTCTGACCCTGCAAAGTGTCCCTTCCGAAGGGGCTCAGCACATGCAGGCGGGCGTTGAGGCGCATAAGCAGAGTCGCTTTGACGTGGCCATCGCCGAGTTTCGCAAGGCCACGGAGGATGATCCAAACCTTGTCGAGGCCTTTCTGAATCTCGGCGAGGTTTACATGGAAACCCACAATTACGTAGCTGCCATCGCGCCGCTCAAGCGGGCCCTGGAGTTGAATCCGGAACTCGACGCGGCACACCTGCAACTCGGTTACGCTCTGCTGTCGCAGGGCTCTGCTGCCGAGGCCATTCCTCATCTTGAGCGCGTTCACGCTCTCGAAGCCCTGGGAATCGCTCAGATCGAAACGGGGCAATACCAGGAGGCAATTGCAAAACTCAGTGCGGCCTTGGTCAAACGCCCCAATGATCCAGACCTGCTCTACTACCTGGGCCGCGCCAGCGGTCTGCTTTCGAAGCAAGCCATCGACACTCTTCTTAGCGCCTACCCTGATTCCGCCCGGGCACATCAGGCCATGGGCGAAAACTACTTTGTGCTCCGGCAGATGCCGCAAGCCGAAAAAGAATACAGCGAGGCGTTGCGCCAGCGCCCGGATATTCCTGGGCTGCAGTTGGAACTCGGGTTGGTCTATGCCGGCGCCGCGCAATGGAGCAAGGCGGAAGAGGCGTTTCGAGCGGAGACTAGGCGACAACCAGGCAACGCCGAGGCCGCCTACCGCCTGGGTGCAGTGCTGCTCCAGCAAGGAAATGCTCACGAAGCGCGGGCGGAGTTAGAACGTTCCGACAAATTGCGGCCCGACATGCCGGAAACGTTATATTCACTGGGAAAAGCTGCTTCACTCGACGCCGACTTAGCGCTGGCAGAGAAATCATGGACCAGAGTGATCGAACTCGAGAAGGAGACGTCGCTTGCTGCGCAGGCGCATTTCGGGCTAGCGGCCCTCTTTCGCAAGCAAGGCAAGACGGCGAAGGCGGAACACGAAATGCAGGAGTTCCAGAAACTGCAGAACATCGCCACGAAGCCTCAAGATAGATAGGCGGCCTCCCGAGCCAATTCCAAGAAACGCCGAAGAGGTCTCCGCGGGGAAGCTAAACGGCTATGAAGTTTTGGAACACAGACGCCGAACTTTTTACCATTGCCCAGCAGGAAATGTTCACGTGTGTCGTGGCAGATGTAATGGACAAATTGCAGCTCCTGCACCAGTTCCTGCCGCCGCAGATTCGGCCTTTGCGGCAGGACATGGTCGTTATCGGTCGCGCGATGCCGGTCCTGTTGGGAGATGTCTTCGAAGAAAGTAGAAGATCAGTTCGAAAAAAAGCTCGCGAAGCTGGATGCCGGAATCAGCGCCTGCTTACCTGCGGGCACAATTTTGTTTAGGGCGCGAATCAGCGTCGCGCAGCGCTCGAATTCTTCGCGAAGATGCGCTGACTTGGCGACCCGCGTCCACGGCCCGAGCCGACTCAGGGATCACATAGGTTGCGACTTGCCCGCTCGACAGCAGGCAACCCTTTGCAAGTAATATGTATCCCAAGGTTGGCCTAGTTGGTCTGCCCAGCTCAATCTTGCCCTGTGGAGGAGTGTGCCACATGAAGAGGTTACGTCTGGCTGTATCCGTCTTCTTGTTCGTGAGCGCGCTTGTGATTCTTGGTTGCAGCGTAAGCAATAACCCACCCTTTCAGGCCACTGGGACGCTGACCACAATCCAGACGGGCGACGCGGTCAACGACCAGATCCTCAAATTTGAATTGACTATCAGTTCCATCACCCTTACCGGCGTCAGCCCCACCGCGGCGACCGGAAATTTACTCGCCAAACCCAGCGAGATCGAGTTTGTGCACGAGGCCGGCACGCTCGAACCTCTCACAGTGGCACACGTTCCGGCGGGAACCTACAACGGCGCGACGCTGTCCGTTTCCAATCCTGAAGTAGTTGTAGTCATTGGTACAACGCCAACCAAGGTGCCGGCAACCCTTTCTTCCCCAACCGTGAACGTGACGTTCGCCAACATTACGGTTGGCACCACGCCGCTGTTTATCAACTTTGATCTGAACCTGGCCAATTCGATCACGCTCAACGGCACCCCGGTCACGTCAGCTACGGTCAACCCGAAATTCAACGTAACCTCTTCGACCGTGGCGCCTAATGAGAACGACGAAGACGAGGAAAACGGAGAAATCGAAGACGTCCAAGGCAAGGTTACGGCCATTAGCGCTCCGACCTTCACCATCGACACGGGCAAGAGCACGATTACTTTCGCCACCGACAACAACACGCAGTTCAAGGACGGCATCACCAAGCTGGCTGACCTGAAAGTGGGAGACATGGTTGAAGTGGACGGCGTGACCAAGTCGGACGGCACCAAACTCGCGACCAAGGTCGAGCTGGAAGAACACGAAAATGGCGAGGAAGTAGAGGGCATCATCACCAAAGTGACCGGGACTCCGGCCACGCTGATCACCATCGCGCACCAGGTTGACTCGTCCCACTCATCTAGCCCGCCAGTCACGGTGGACATCGCGATTAACACCAGCACGCAGTTCATCGTGCGCGCTGACAAGCTCAACCTCAGCACAACGCCGGC
>Ga0209235_1001602_pt1 | contig 12371 bp, 9 predicted proteins | sample GraSoi013_1_20cm_4_FD_185817 | JGI IMG/M metagenome (GOLD analysis project Ga0209235, IMG submission 185817) | Grasslands soil microbial communities from the Angelo Coastal Reserve, California, USA - Sample 09_25_2013_1_20cm (SPAdes) (version 2) | ecosystem: Environmental > Terrestrial > Soil >...
GGCGCAGGTCGCGGCGATCCGAGCGCGCGTCGCGCACGTCGTGCCGGCGGTCGCGGCGGTCCTGCCGCAGGTCGCGGCGGTCACTCCGGAGATCGCTCCGGTCCTTCCGGGCGTCCTTCAGGTCGCCCTCCTTGACGTCCCGCCGGATGTCCTGGCGGTCCTGGCGCAGGTCCTTCCGGTCCTGATGAATGTCTTTCGAGTCGTGCCGGATGTCCCGGCGGTCGCCGCGCAGCTCGCGGCGGTCGTGGCGGACCTCCTTGCGATCCTTCTTGCCAGCGGAATCCCCCGCATCCTGAGCTGACACGACGGCGGGCAGGCTCAGGGCAAGCGCCACAGCGGTGAGCAGCGCGAAACGGCCTCGCATAAATCGTCCTCGGTAAAGGTTCACAGATGAGACCCGACGACCGGGGCGACGTTAACAGGACACCCCGCGGTCATGGTGACGAAGGTCACATCCGCTAGATTGCAGCCCGCATGCCCGCGACCCGCTCCCGCCTCGGCGTGATCTTTCTGACCGTCCTGATCGATTTGATCGGGTTCGGAATCGTCATGCCGATCCTGCCGGTCTTCGCCCAGCGGTTCGGGGCGCAGGGGATCGGCTACGGTGCCCTCGTGTTCGTCTTCTCGGCGATGCAGTTCCTCGCGACGGCGTTGCTCGGCCGGGTGTCGGATCGGATCGGGCGCCGGCCGATCCTGCTCACGACGATGCTGTTCAACGCCGCCGGTTACGTGTTGTTCGCATTTGCCCCTTCCTACGCGGCGCTGTTCGTCGCCCGGGTGATCTCGGGCTTCGCGAGCGGCAACATCTCGGCGGCGCAAGCGTATGTGGCGGACATCACGTCGCCGGCGGAGCGCGCCCGGGGGATGGGGACGATCGGCGCGGCATTCGGGATCGGGTTCGTCCTCGGTCCGATGATCGGCGGACTCGCCGACCACTACCTCGGGCACCTCGCGCCGGGCCTGATCGCCGCGGGGCTCTCGCTGGTGAACTTCGTCTCGGCGAGTGCCATCCTGCCCGAGTCGCTCGCCGCCCAGCACCGCACCGTGCGGCCGGTGTTCGACTTCGGCCACATGGGCGAAGCGCTGGCGCGGCCGGAGCTCCGGCCGCTGATGCTGGTCTGGCTCATCGCCCCGTTCTCCTTCGCGGGTTACACGGTGGCGCTGCCGCTGCACGCGACCAAGGCGCTGGGTTGGGGAGCGAAGGAGCTGGGCTGGCTGTTCGTCGTGATCGGCACGATCGCCGCGGCGGTGCAAGGCTTTCTGTTCGGGCGCATCGAGCGACGCACCGGCGCGCGCGCGCTGCTGATCGTCGGGCTGTTCGGAATGGCGGTCAGCATCGCCGTCGTGCCTTATGCCACCACCAGTCTCCTGATCTACGCCTGGACGGTGCCGCTCGCCTTCGCGAACAGCCTATTCGCGCCGGCCGCGTCCGGACTGGTCTCCATCTACGCCGATCCCACGGAACAGGGCACGATCCTCGGGGCCGCGCAGGCCTTTGCCGCCCTGGGCCGCTCCTTCGGGCCGCTCGTCGCGGGCTGGGCGTACGATGGTCTGGGACAGCGGACCACATTCTTCTTGGCTGGCGCGGTGATGCTCCTGGGGGGAGTGGCGGGGCTGCGGCTGCGCAAGGCCGGAGGGGTCGCGCTGTCGCGGTCGTCCTGATCGCCTAGCCGTCTGTTTCCGGTGTCGGCATATTTTCTTCCCCCCGGCCCGAGCCGTGCATGCGCGTCTACAAGACAGGAGAAATCCGCAACGTGGCCGTCGTCGGCCACGGCGCGAGCGGCAAGACCTCGCTGGTCGACGCCCTCGCGTTCGTGGCCGGCACGAGCAAACGCCATGGGTCCGTGAAAGACGGCACCGCCCTCACCGATTACACCCCCGACGAAATCGAGCGCAAGTACTCCATTAACCTCGCCATCGGCGTGGCCGAGTGGATGGACACGAAGCTCAACGTGATCGACACCCCGGGCTACCTCGACTTCACGGGTGAGGCCCTGGCGGGCGTGTATGCCGCCGACGGTGCGGTGGTCGTGGTCTCGGCGACGGGGGGCGTCGAGGTGGGCACGGAGAAGGTGTGGGACTACTGTGAGGCGCGCGGCGTCCCGCGCCTCTTCTTCATCTCCCTGATGGACAAGGAGCACGCCGGCTTTGAGAAGGTGTACGGCCAGATCAAGGACCGACTCACGCCGAAGGTGATCCCGGTGGAGATCCCCGTGGGCGAGGGCCCCGACTTCCACGGGATCATCAACCTGTTCTCGAAGAAGTGCCACATGTACAAGAAGGGGACCAAGGCGGGCGAGTACGAGGAGGTCGACGTTCCCGCGGAGTACGAGGCGCGGTTCGAGCGATACTCGAAGGAGTTGATCGAGCGCATCGCCGAAACGGACGATACACTGCTCGAGCGCTACCTCGGGGGCGAGGAGATCGGGCGGGACGAGGCGATCAAGGCCATGAAGGCGGGGATGGCGAAAGGCGAGCTCTTCCCCCTGTTCTGCGGGGCGGCGGAGCTCACCTACGGGACGCGGGCGCTGTTGTCCAAGATGGTGGAGCTGCTCCCGGCGCCGCACGAGCGCCCGCCCGTCGAAGCCCAGAAATGGGGGAGCGCCGAGCGGCTCACGCTGCGGGCGGAAGACGGCGGGCCGTTCGTTGCCCAGGTGTTCAAGACGATATCCGAGCCGCACGTGGGAGACGTGACCTATTTCCGCGTGTATTCCGGCACGGTGAAGAACGGGCAGGACGTGTATAACGCCCCACGGGCGGCGGTCGAGAAGTTGAACCACCTGTGCGTCAGCATCGGCAAGGACCGCTCGGAAATCGCCGAGCTGCACGCGGGGGACATCGGAGTCGTGGCGAAGCTGCGCGACACGCACACCAACGACACGCTCTCCACTCGCGAGGTGCCCATCGTGCTCCATAAGATCCCGTTCCCGGAGCCGGTCATCACGGTGGCAATCGAGGTAAAGCAGCGCGGCGAGGAGGAGAAGCTCTCGAACGGGCTGCACAAGCTGCACGAGGAGGACCCCACGTTCCAGCACGAGTACAACGCCGAGCTCGGGCAGACGCTGATCCGTGGGTTGGGCGAGCGTCATCTCGAGATCATCGTGGGCCGCCTGGCCCGCAAGTACGGCGTGCACGCCGTGACCACCAAGCCGAAAGTCGCCTATCGGGAGACATTCCGGGGGAAGGCGGAGGGCCAGGGCAAGCACAAGAAGCAGACCGGCGGGCGCGGCCAGTACGGCGACTGCTGGATCCGGATCGCGCCCTTACCGCGGGGCTCGGGGGTCCAGTTCGTGGACGAGATCGTGGGCGGCGTGATCCCGCGGCAGTACATCCCAGCGGTGGAGCGCGGGATCCAGGAAGCCGCGGCGCGGGGTCCGGTGGCGGGGTATCCGGTGGTGGACTTCAAGGCGGAGCTGTACGACGGCTCCTACCACGACGTCGATTCCAACGAGATGTCGTTCAAGATGGCGGGCATCCTCGCGTTCCGAAACGTGAGCCCCAACTGCAAGCCGGTGCTGCTCGAGCCGATCATGGAAGTCGAGGTGTGGACGCCGGACGAGTATCAGGGGGCCGTGATGGGCGACCTCTCCTCTCGGCGTGGCCACATCCTCGGCACGGAGAAGGACGGCCGGCTCACGAAGGTGAAGGCGCTCGTCCCGGAGGCGGAGCTCGACCGCTACGCGACCACGCTGCACTCGCTGACGCACGGGCGGGGGACGTACCGCGCGAAGTTTCACGTGTATCAGGAGGTGCCGCCGGAGGTGGCGCACAGGGTGATCGAGGCGCGAAAAAAGGAGCTGGAGGAGGCCAAGGCGTCGTGACGGCATGCACCGAGGAGGGCCAGTGCTGATGAGACTGACATTGCTATGCGCCGTTCTCGCGGCCGCGGCCTGCGAGCGGATGCCGAGGAGTTCCGGGCGCTCTGACACGGCGGCGGCGCTCCCAGACTCCGAGGCAATCGCCGGGCAGCCGCCCGTTCCGACGCCCATGGTCCAACCCGCTGCGCCGCCAGCCCCGGGCGCCACGAAAGTCACGGTCGTGGAGGGATTCCTCACGCCGGAGTCCGTGCTGCACGACTCGGTCCAGGACATTTATTTCGTTTCGAACATCAACGGCAGCCCGACGGCGAAGGACAACAACGGCTTCATCAGCCGCGTCAAGCCGGACGGGGCGGTCGAGAATCTCAAGTTCATCGAGGGTGCGCGGAACGGCGTCACACTCAACGCCCCCAAAGGGCTGGCGCTCCAGGGCGACACGCTGTGGGTGGCCGATATCGATGTGATCCGCTCGTTCAATGCGAAGACGGGTGCCCTGATCGACAGCGTGAGCCTTGCCAAACTCGGCGCCGTGTTCTTGAACGACCTCGCCGTCACGCCGACCGGGGCGGTCTACATCACGGACACCGGTATCCGGTTCGACGACGTGGGCAACGTGCTGCACCCCGGGCCGGATCGAGTCTTCCGCATCGGCCCGGATCGGACGGTCAGCGTAGCGGTGCGTGGCGACACGCTCGGTCGACCGAACGGGATCGCGTTAGACCCGGTGGGCAAGCGCTTCGTGATCGTCGAGTTCGGCGGCAAGTCGGTGCTCGCGTGGAAGCCCGAGGACAAGGCGCCGAGCGTCATCGCCAAGGGCGCGGGAGCGTTCGACGGTGTCGTGATCGCGGGTCGGAAGATTCTCGTGTCGAGCTGGAATGATTCGACGGTGTCGAGCTACGAGACCGGTCAGGAAGTGAAGGTGGTGACTGGCGTGCCGAGCCCGGCCGACATCGGCTACGACGCGAAGCGCAACCGCCTCCTGATCCCCATTTTCACGGGGAACCGGGTCGAGATCTGGCAGCTGCCGTGAGTCGTGGCGGCGCGCTGCTCGCGCTCATCGCCGTGCGCGCCGCGGCGCAGGGGCCGCCCGCCGGGTCGGAGTGGCGCGCGTACGGCAACGATCCCGGCGGGTCGCGCTTCTCGCCGCTGGCGCGGATCAGCGTCGCCAACGTGCAGCAGCTGCGGCTCGCCTGGGTGGCCCGCACCGGCGACTTCCTGACCGACCGCGGCCGCTTCGAGGCGACGCCGCTCCTGGTGGACGGCATGCTGTACGTGTCCACGCCGCTCGGGAGCGTGGTGGCGCTCGACCCCGCTACCGGCGCCGAGCGCTGGAAGTACGAGGGGACCGTCCGCTTCGGGTACGACGACTACGGAGACTTCGCGAATCGCGGAGTGGCGGCGTGGCGGGACGGTCGGGGGAGCGGCGCGTGCGCCGGGCGGATCTTCGTCGCCACCGTGGCCGCGCGGCTCACCGCGCTGGACGCCCGCACCGGCCGGCCGTGCGAGAGCTTCGGCGAGCATGGCCATGTGGACCTGACGCGCGGCCTGCGCCACCAGCCCGAGTACCACTGGGAGTACGGGGTCACGTCGCCTCCCCTGGTGGTAGGGGACCTCGTGCTCGTGGGCTCGGCGGTGCCCGATAATCACCGCGTCGACGCCCCGGAGGGGGTGATCCGCGCCTTCGACGTCCGCAGCGGGGCGGTGCGTTGGCGGTTCGACCCGATTCCGCGGCAGCCCCACGATACGGGGTACGAGACGTGGATCGGCCCCACCGCGCACAACACCGGCGCCGCCAACGCGTGGTCCATCTTCTCGGCGGATCCCGCGCGGGATCTCGTGTTCATCCCGGTCGGCAGCGCGAGCCCCGATTTCTACGGCGGCGAACGGCGCGGCGACAACCACTTCGCCAACGCGGTGGTGGCGCTGCGCGCGTCTACGGGACGGTTCGTGTGGGCGTTCCAGGTGGTGCACCACGACTTGTGGGACTACGACGTGCCCGCCCAGCCGGTGCTGTTCACGCTACGCCGCGGCAGCGACTCCATCCCCGCCGTCGCAGTGGCAACCAAGATGGGGCATCTCTTCATCCTCGACCGCAGGAGCGGGGTGCCCCTCTTCCCGGTGGAAGAGCGGCCGGTGCCCACCAGCGACGTGCCCGGCGAGGTCGCCTCGCCGACCCAGCCGTTTCCGCCGCCGGCGTTCCGTCTCGTACCCGAGTCGCTTGCGGCGGGCGACGCGTTCGCGGTGACGGACTCGATGCGGGCGGCGTGTCGCGCCCGCATCGCGGCATTGCGCTACGAGGGCGTGTTCACGCCGCCGTCGCGGCGCGGCACCATCATCTGGCCCGGCAACCTCGGCGGGATGAACTGGTCGGGCGTGTCGGTGGACGAGCGGCGCGGCATCGTCATCGCGCCCACCAATCGGCTCGCCATGGTGGTGACGCTGATCCCGCGTGACAGCCTCCACGCGGCCCATATGGCACATCCGGACCTCGAGTTCGGCCGACAGGCAGGCACGCCCTACGGGATGAGCCGCGACCACCTCGGGATCTGCACGCCGCCGCCGTGGGGCACGCTCACGGCGCTGGACCTCAGCGCGGGCACGGTCAAATGGCAGGTGCCGCTCGGCGCGATGCCGCAGCTGGCCCAGGTCCCGCAGTCCGCGGCGTGGGGCTCGTTCAACCTCGGGGGTGCGTTGCTCACGGCGAGCGGGCTGGTGTTCATCGCGGGTACGTTCGACCAGCACCTGCGAGCATTCGATGTCGAGACCGGACGGGAGCTGTGGAGCGCGGCGCTGCCCGCCGCCGGGCACGCGCTTCCGATGACGTACGTCGCCGAGGAGCGGCAGTACGTGCTAGTCGCGGCGGGCGGCCACGACCGCCTCCACACAACCATGGGGGACTACGTTCTGGCGTTCACGCTGGCGGGGCCCGGTGCTCCGGTCCCCGACACGACGCCCGGGCCGCTCGGGGGCGACTACTCCGGCGAGATGCACATCGGCGACGCGCGCTTCGCCATGGGGCTGGCGCTGCGCGCCGCTGGCGACTCGTTCACGGCGAGCGTGAGCATCGACTCGGTGCAGATCATAGGTCCCGTGTCGGCGCGGCGCAGCGGGCGGGGCGTGACCGTGGGGTTCCCGCTCGCGTACCCGGCGAAGCGTGGGTGCACCGCCACTCTGACGATGACGCTACAGCTGTGGAACGGCGGGCGGCTGCTCGAGGGCGGCGGCACGTTCGACGGCACCTGTGCCGAGCGCGGGCACCAAGACGCGGCGTTCGTGTTCCGGCGGCGGGGGAGAGGCTGAGCTGACGCGGGCGCTCGTGCGAGAGAGATGAGCCCTCGCTCGCTGGACGACCGACCCAGCCGTATGTTTCACTAAATGACAGAGCTGGTTGACCGCGTTCGCAGCGCGCTGGCTGACCGCTACACCATCGAGCGGGAAGTCGGCCGGGGCGGCATGGCGACGGTGTTTCTCGCGCAGGACCTGCGGCACCACCGCCCCGTGGCCGTGAAGGTGCTGCACCCTCAGTTGGCGGTCCGCATGCCCGCACCCCCAGCAGGACTTGTCCGGGATCGGGCTCGGGGCGCGGGACGTCGGCGGCGCGGAGTGGGCGGCGGGGAGCGTCGAGGAGCATCGCTCGCATGCCGGCACGCTTACCCTACGAGGATCGGCTCCTGCGCGGCCGGCTGCCTATACACGTAACGCTGCCCCGCGTAGTTCCGCAGCACGACTTCCTGGTCGCTCAGCGACTCGACGTACTCCGGAAGCAGCGGGATCTTGCCGCCGCCACCCGGGGCGTCGATCACGAAGTGCGGGACGGCCAGCCCCGAGGTCCAGCCCCGCAGGGCCTGAATGATCTCGAGCCCTTTCTCGACGGTGGTACGGAAGTGCTCGGCGCCCGCGACTTGATCGCACATGTAGATGTAGTAGGGGCGCACCCGCGCGGCGAGCAGTCTTTGCATCAGCCGCTTCATCACCTCGGGATCGTCGTTCACGCCCTTCAAGAGCACGGTCTGACAGCCGAGGGGGATCCCCGCGTCGGCGAGCATGCCGAGCCCCTGGACCGCGGCGGGAGTGAGCTCGTCGGGGTGGTTGAAATGCGTGTTGATGTAGAGCGGGTGGTACCGCTTCAGGATGGCGCACAGCTCGGGCGTGATCCGCTCCGGCAGGTGGCACGGCACGCGGCTCCCGATCCGGATGATCTCGATGTGCGCGATCGATCGCAGGCGCTTGCAAATCTCGTCGATGCGACGGTCGGAGAGGAGCAGCGGGTCGCCGCCCGACATGATGACGTCGCGGATCTCGGTGTGCTCCGCCAGATAACGGAACGCCGACTCAAGCTCGCGCATCGGGATCTTGTCGGGGTCGCCCACTTTGCGACGCCGCGTGCAGAAGCGGCAGTACGCGGCGCACACGGGCGAGACCAGGAACAGCGCGCGGTCGGGATAGCGGTGCGTGATGTTGGGGACCGGGGAGTTCGCGTCCTCCGCGAGCGAGTCCACGATCCCGTCGTGCACCTCGAGCTCCTGGAGGTCCGGGACGTACTGCCGCCAGATCGGGTCCCCGGGCGACCTGATGAGATCGACCATGGCCGGCGAGATGCGGAACTCGAAGTCGTCGGCCGCCCGGCGCAGCCGCTCGAGGTCCGGGAAATGCTCGGGCCCGAAGCGCGCGACCAGCGCCTCCAGCGACGCGATGCTCCGCTTACGCAGTAGTTCTTGCCAGGACTCCATCCGTCAGGTCCTTGAGGTAGATCATCAGATCGTCGCCGGGTGCGTAGTACCCCGGGAGTCGCGCCGCCGGCCGATACCCTCGCCGCTCGTAGAAGCCGCGTGTCGGGACGTACTCGGCGCGGGACGACGTCTCGACGACGATCAGGCGGCACCCATCGGCCAGCAGCTGCCGTTCGACGGCGGCGAGGAGCTGGGTCCCGACGCCCTTCCCCTGCCACGCGGGCTCGACGACGATCCAGTACAAGTCGTACGTGCCGCGCGTGCCCGGCGTAGGACCCCAGCAGGCGTAGCCAGTGAGCTCGTCGCCCGCGTAGCTGCCCAGGAAGCGGTAGTCGTCGTCGCCGGCGAGGCTCTCGTCGAGCAGCTCCACGGCGACCGCGACCTCTTCCGGCTGGAACACGCCGGTGGCGCGGGTGAGCCGCTCAAGTTGGGCGCGTTGCGCGCGGCCGACGGGGCGGAGCGAGCAGCTCACGGGCCGCGGTGGCACCCTGCGCGTCGCGGAGCGCCACCTCCGCGACCCGCCGCACCAGCTCCGCGTAGTCCCAGCCCGTCGCTCTCGCCATGCGCGCCAGGCCGGCGTCGTCGTTCAGGTCGGGGTTCGGGTTGACTTCGAGGATCCAGGAACGCCCCTGCTCGTCGACCCGCAGGTCCACTCGCCCGTAGCCCTTGCCTTGCATGACGCGCCAAGCCGCTTCCGCCAATTTCACGAGCCGCTCGGCGAGCTTCTGAGTCACGGGCGCGGGGCACACGGGCACGCTGCCCAAGTCGTCGGGCGAGCCGGGCTCCCATTTGCCGGCGTAGGTGAGGATCGGCCATGCCCCCTCGGGCATCCGGGCGAAGTCGATCTCGGCGATGGGGAGGGTGCGGTTGCCGACGAACCCGACGTTGAACTCCCGGCCGCCGACGTACTCCTGCACGAGCACCTCGTCGAACTGTTCGGTCATCGCGGCGACGCGCGCGCGCAGCGCCTTCCGGTCGGCGACGACCGAGCCGCGGTCGAGCCCGGCGCTCGCGTCCTCGGCCGCCGGCTTGACGATCGCGGGAAGGGGGAAGTCGTCGTCGATCGTTCCCTGCGCGATGGTCCACCGCGGGATCGGGAGGCCGGCCTGGGCGAGCAGGGCGTTGGCCACCGCCTTGCGCCGGCACGCGGCGATGGTCCAGAGACTCGCGCCCGTGACGGGGACGCCGGCGAACTCGAGCGACCCCACCACGTGCTCCTCCCACTCGCTTCTCCCGTGGACGCCCTCGCACAGATTGAAGACGAGGTCCGCCCGCCGCGCCACCTGGAACCACCGCATGTCGTGCCGGACGGGGACCTTGCGGATGTCGTGGCCGAGGCGTCCGAAGATAGCCCCGATCTCGTCGACGGCCTTCATCACGCCGCGGATGTCCTCGGGTGTCCAGTCCTCGGCCCCGGGGTCGTACAGGATGACGATCCTCACGCCGACACCGCCGCGGCGCGCCGGGGAACCGCGGCCGTGATCTTCCGGTCGGGTGCCACGTCGCGCCCGGTAAGCCGCCGCCAGGCGATGCGCACCACCTCCTGCACCAGCTCGTCGTAGCTGAAACCGGCGGCCCGCGCGGCCTTGGGGAAGCAGGAGTTCATGGCCGGATCGGGGATGATGCCCGGCAGCGGGTTCAGCTCGAGGATGTTCGGCACGCCGAACCGGTCGACGCGGATGTCGACGCGGCACCAGTCACGGCAGCCGACGGCGTGGTAGGCGTCCAGCGCGGTGCGCTCGATTTCTGCGTACAGCCCAGCGGGCCCCGGCGCCGGACACTGAAAGATCGCGAGCGGCGCTTCCGGCCGGTCCCACACCCACTTGGCTTCGTAGCCGTACACCGGCGGCACGCCCGGCGGCAGCGCCGAGAAGTCGAGACCGATCACCGGCAGGCAGTACGCGGCCGGCCCGTTGCCCAGGATCGCCACGGTGAACTCGGGGCCCGGGAGGTAGGTCTCGACGAGCACCGGCTCGGTGTAGCGATCGAGCAGGAAGCGCACCCGCTCGCGCAGCTGCCCGGCCGTGGCGCACAAGTTGTTGCTGAACACGCCCTTGCCGGAACCCTCCGCGACCGGCTTCACGAACACCGGGAACGGCAGCCGCAGGCGCTCCAAGTCGTCGGCCGTCTCGACGCACGCGAACGGCGCGGTGGGTACGCCGCGATACGCCAGGATTTCCTTGGTGCGCGCCTTGTGGAGCGAGAGCCCGAGTGTGAGCGGGTCGGAGCCGGTGTACGGGATGTTCAAATACTCGCAGATGGCGGGGACGAGCGCTTCGCGGCTCTGACCGCGCAGTCCTTCCGCCATGTTGAACACCAGATCGGGTCGCTCGAGGTCGAGCTTTTGTGGGAAGAGTGGGTCGGCTTCGAGACGGATCACGCTGCCGAAGAGACCGAGAGCCTGCTCCACCGCGGTGATGGTGGATGGGTCGTCCCACTCGGCGAACGCGTCGTTGGTACTCGGAGGCTCTGCCGCGGAGTTCGCGGGGTCCGGTTTTTCGTTGTAAGCGAGACCGATGCGCATGTGGTCTCGGGTGACCTCCTACAAAAAAGGCCGCTGGTGCGGTCCGTGAATCGAAAACGCGTTGTCGCGTAGAGAATACGAAACGTCGGCGAGATGCGCAATAGGGAAATGACGTCGGATGTCGGAGTCAGACATCCGACGTCAGACGTCAGGGAGTGGCTCCCAATTTATTTTCTGACGTCCGATGTCTGATGTCCGACGTCAGACTTTATGATACGTGACGCGTGCGGCCTCCTGTCTGTCGTCGGCGAGATAGATCTCAAAATCGGAAAACAACGCGGGCGCTTCGCGCACGAGCGCGCGCAGACACGCGATCGCCATCCGGCGGATCTCGAGCTCCGCGCCCTCGCCACACCGCAGCTCGAGCATCGTGCGCCAGGCGCGCGCGTTGCCCGACACGACGATCTTCACTTCGGTGGCGTTGGGGAGGACGCTGCGCGCCGCCTCGCGCGCCATCTTGCGCCGATGCACTTTGTCCGCGATCCAGGCGTAGCGCTCCATCAGCCCGTCCACGGCACGCACATACGCCGCCTGGGCGTCCGCGACCTCCCGCTCCCACTCGCTCTCGAGCTTCGCGTCCCCGAGGATGGCCGGCGGCATCACGAACGCCGCGTGCGACTCGTCCACGTAGCGTTGCGACAGCTGCGAGTAGCCGAAGCCGGCACGGTGCCGCACCAGCTCGTGCGAGCAGGAGCGCGAGATCCCCTCGACCAGGAGGACGTAGACCGCGTGCTCGAGCACGGAGCCGTGTCCCTGCTTCTTGATATTCTCGAGGTACTCCGCCGTGCTGCGGTTCGCCGGATTGTGCTGACTCATGTAGCAGATCCGGCCGGCGAACTCGGCGAGTCGCTCGCCCGGCGAGGAGTCGCCCTGCCACTGCACCCGCAGGTGTTCGGGCTCGACGAACTCGGGGCGGGCGATCAGCGTGACGCGCGGAGCGCGGAAGATTTCCATGGGGCCGGAGGTCAGGGGTCGGGGGTCGGGGACTCTCGGGCGAGCTCCACTTTGGGAACGGCCCACGCGGCGGTGCGCTCCACATCGCGCAGCCGAGCGGCGATGTCGCCGGGAATCGGGGCCGCGTCCGGACCGACCTTGAGGTCGGCGAGCGGCGCCCACTCGGCCGAGGGGATTATAACACCGGGGTTGAGGATGCACCCGGGGTCGTACGACCGCTTCACCTCCCGGAACAACGCCATCACGTCTGGTCCGTAGAACCGCGCCAGCACCCCGGCGCGCAGTCGCCCGACGCCGTGCTCTCCCGCCGGTGTGCCGCCGAGCCGGAGCACCAGGTCGGTCACC
>Ga0209235_1001603_pt1 | contig 12368 bp, 15 predicted proteins | sample GraSoi013_1_20cm_4_FD_185817 | JGI IMG/M metagenome (GOLD analysis project Ga0209235, IMG submission 185817) | Grasslands soil microbial communities from the Angelo Coastal Reserve, California, USA - Sample 09_25_2013_1_20cm (SPAdes) (version 2) | ecosystem: Environmental > Terrestrial > Soil >...
GACACCGCCGAGAGCGATGGCAGGTAGACCGCGACGACGGTCCCCGGGAGTGGAAGGAGCGTGTACGATGCGTTCCGCGCGACCGAATCGAATGTGTAGAACAAGGTGAGCGTGTCGTCCGAGCGATTCACGGCCTCTCCGTTCGCGCTCACGCTGAGCCGGGCGGCCCCGTCCGTGGGCATCGTGTTCGGGTCGAAGGCGAACAGTACGATCGCGCCCCCGGGGCGCAACGTGTCGACTTGGGCCGATGCGGCGCGCGGTCGCACCGCGAGGGGCCACGCCGCGACGTCGATCCGGTATCGCGCCGGGTTCTGCATCCAATGGCCGTCGGCCGTCGCGACGAGGTCCAGCTCGGCGACGACCTGGCCCGCGCTGATCGCGTCGAGGACCCGCCACTCGGCCTTGTTCGACGAGGCCGCCGGCACGGACTTGAACACGAGGAGGTCGGGGCTTGCCATCTCCGCGAGGACCCGCGTGCCCGTCACGTTGAACGAGCCGGAACCGAGGAACAGGCGCGCCTCCTCGCCTTGGATCGTGAAGGACACCGTCGACGCACGCGCCTGTCCCGATGCGGAGAGGAGGGAGATGTTCGTCGCCGAGGCCGGGAGTTCGATCGTCACCGCGCGAGCCATCTCGGAGCGGATCTCGATGAGGCCCGTCGGGTCGTCGTGGGCCGTCAGCGTGACGAGGTAGCCGTTCGCCTCGAAAATCGGCCCATGCGCCGCGGCGGAGCGCGTGGGAGGGAAGCCATCGATCGCGATCGAGTTCAGGTAGGGCACCGGCGTCTCGCCGACGACGCCGCCGAAGAGGTACGTGACGCCGCCCGAGGTGGAGTTGTACGCGAACCGCACGTAGGTCCCGAGGACGAGGCCGCGCTCGTAGGTGAACGCGGCGAAGAGCGCGTTCGGCCAGGGAATGTCCCCGACGGGAACGCCGCCCAGATCCGAATCCGAAATAGGTCGGAGGACGGGGGACGCGTGAGAGGGGGCAGATCCGCTCAGGGCGACGGGAAGAAGCGAAAGCACCGTTAAGGTCGCCGCCGCCTTCGCGAGAAATGCGCGCGCGTCCGTGCCGTCCTCCCTCCACCAACTAGTGTCGCTTCCCCGATAAGGGGATTTTGGTCCAGACGGGGAACTCGTTAGGACGCATCTCGAACCCTCACTTTCCCGGCCTCGGAGGCCATCCTTCGACCGGCGTACGCAAAGTATCTTACCGAGGAAGCCTCATTGCGCGGACAAATGGGCCCTCTGGACGTGTTCCTCAGGGTTTCGTTCGCCGGGTTCGCCGCGATCCTGGCGACCGTCTCCGTGCAGTCGTACACGCGCCACCGCGAGCGACGCTTCCTCCTGTTGACCGCGGCGTTCGGGATCTTCCTCGCCCAAGGACTGTGGTTGCTGATCGAGATGGCGACGATGGCCGTGTCGTCCGTGGGCTCGGGATGGCTCGCGCTGAACCTCGCCGTCCTCATCTCTTTGTATCTCGCCCTGCTACGGTGATCGAATGTCGGAAGGCCTTGAACTGGAAAGCCGCCGCAGGATCTATGATTTCCTGGTCGCGAACCCGGGCACCCATCTGCGGCGGATCGGACATGCGCTCGGAATGTCGACCGGCATGCTGTCGTATCACCTCGGGTACCTCGAGCGCAACGGCGTCTTGAAGGCAGAAGAGGACGGCCATCGGAAACGATACTTCATCGCCCGCGCGTTCGTCGAGGCGCAGCGTCGGATCCTGGCCGTGCTTCGCCAAGATGTGCCGCGGAAGATCCTCGTCGAGCTCCTGACCTACGAAGGCCGCACGTTCGCGGAGCTCCAGGCGTCCGTCGGCGTCTCGAAGTCCACCTTGTCGTATCATCTCCAGAAGTTGATGCATCGAGACCTCCTCGTACGGACGAAACGGGAGCGGGAGAGCGTCTTCACGATCAAGGACCTGGAAGAGGTCCGGAAACTCCTCCTCGCGAACCAGTCCAGTTTCCACGACGATGCGGTCGACCGATTCGCGGACCTCTGGACGAAGCTCCGCACCTGACGAGGCCGCGGCTACTCGGCCTTTGTGAATTCGCGGACGAGACACGTCGCGTAGCTTCCCCGACTCGATGCGAACGACAAGTTCAGCCCATGGTCGTCCAGGCGGATGGCGAAATCATGGAGGGGGGCGAGGATCTCGCGCCGAGAGCCTTTCGAGGAAATGCGCGGGATGTCCGGGATGATGAAGTCCTCCGGGCGGAGGCCCTCGGTTGCAACAATCTCCTTCTCGATTTGGCCCACTTCCCCGCCTGCGAACTCGGATTCGGAACCGAACAGGATCGCGCTGACCCAAGCTTTGCCGTCGCGGCAGCGCTCCGCCACCCGGTCGAGGTTGTCGCACGTCACGTCGATCATCCGATCTCGGTCCGGAAGCCCTCGCTTGTCCGCCGGGAGCACGATGTCGCCGGGCACGGGCTCGTGGATGGGCAGCCCGCGATGCATCCGCTCGCTCATCACCCGGTTGAAGAGGTACGACTGGTACCCGTGGACGAACATGAGGAGGAGATTGAACGGAAGCTCCTGCAACGCGCCGACGTAATCTTCCGGACGGGACGCCAGATGATTGAGGATCGCCTTCTCGAAGCCGTATGACTTCGGATACGACCGCAGGGCCGCGCGGACGTCCCCCGTGTCTCGCAGCGCGGCGCGGACCTCGTACGATTCCGAGCCCTCGCCCTCCAGCGGATTCGCGACGTACGTCCCGACGGCCTCCTTGAATTCTCCACGGACGATGTGCCGGCCGACGACGTGTGTGATCGGGCGAACGGAGCCGAACCGTTGCACCCCGAAGAAATTGGGGAAGCCGCCGAACGAACGGATCTGGCGGGCGGTCTCTTCCGCGATTGGGATTGAACGATCCGCCGCGACCGCGAGATCGCGGAGGACGATCTGGAACCGATTGCCGATGAGGTCTCCCATCTCGAGAGGGCGGTCGGAACGAGAGAGATCGAGGACCTCGATGTCCTTCATCCGCAGGACCTTGATCGCCTCGGGCGGGACATTCTCAAAGGAGAAGAGTTGCGTCGTGAGGGCGCGCTTGTCTTTGGTGCCCGCGAATCCGATCCGGCGGCGGCTGATGTGCAGGGCTCGCGCCAGTTCCCGCACCAGGCGGTTCGTCTCCCAGTTGCGAACGCGGAGCGAGGCAATCGTATACCGTCCATCGATCGCCGTCGCCGGCGGGGAGGAAATCTCCTCGACCACAAAGTCTTCCGCGGTGGCCTTGAGGGTGCCCCCGAGGCCGAGGGTCGACGTCAGGTAGCCTTCGATCCCGACGTCCCGTTCCATGGGCCTACGCGAGCTCCTTCTCCAGGAGGGCCTTCGCCCCGCCGAACTCCCCCGCGAGCCCCTCGGCGACCCGCTTGAGGGCGGCCTGCGGGTTGCCCTTCTTCACCTTGACCGTCAGGACGGGCTTGTCGAGCTGCGGATGGCCGGTGTAGTACAACGCGTCCTCGACGTCCGGGTCTTTCAGGAGGGCCGTGATGAGCGGATAGATGACCGTGTCATCGGCGTTTGTGATCTCCAAGCGAACGGAATCCTTTTGTTTCTCGAGGAGGCGGATCTGCATCGAAGGATGCGGAGCGGGTCCATCGTCTTAAGGTTTTGCGGCCTTCGGATATCTCCATACGGCGGTGTCGTCATTCGGGGGTCGGGTAGTCAAGATGGTGCAGAAAATCATCGACGTGGCCGGCTCTTCGTCGGCGAGCTTTGCGAAAGCTGCGGACAATGCGGTCGCGACGGCCGCGGAAACGGTGCGGAACCTGAAATGGGCACGCGTGTCCGAGCTCGAGATGGAGCTCGACGGGAAGAAAGTGAAGTCGTACCGGGTCACGGTGCGGATCTACTTCGACGTCGAGCGGTGAACCTCACTCGATGTGGTCGTGGACTCGCAGGACATTCCCGAACGGGTCCCAAATCGTTCCCGCGTGTGCCCCGTTGCGTCGAACGCGAATCCCCTTCGACTCCAGCGCCGACGCGGCCGTCTCGAAGTTCTCCACATGGAATTCGAACGGGCTCGAATCGCCTCTCGGGCCCAGGGCCACTTTGGGAATCTCGGTTGTCCGCCAAAGGGTGAGCTGGCCTCCCTTCGTCTCGATCACCGTCCAGACCGGACTCCCTTTACCGACCACGCGGAACCCGAGGAGATCGCGGTAAAAGGCAAGGGCCTTGTCCATGTCATCCACCGGGAGGAGGATGTGACCGATGTCCTGGACGACTCCCACGGAACCGCGATGGTCTTCCGGAGATATATGAAATCGCCGTGCAGGGAGGTTTCGATAGCCGTACGAAGGAACCTAAATAGGTCCGAGGTTCCATCGCGTCACTCTCATGCCTCCCGGCGACGAGCCGACCGCGGAGTCCTTCGAGTCGGAGGCCACGGAGCTCCTCGAGTCGATCGGGCGGGCCCGCAAGAAAGTCGAGGGAATCGCGGGCGTCCTCGACGGCACCCTGGATCGATATCGTGAGCGTATCGATCGCCTCATCCGGGAAAGCGAAGTCGACAACTGGCGCCAGGTGAGGATCTTCACCCGCGACGTCGAGACGATCGCGGCGGACCTCGGGAAAGCCGTGAAGGAGAAGCGTCTCTCGCCGCGGCTCGTCGCTTGGCTCGATGCGGCCCTTCGGAAGGCCCGCCGTCGGGATTTCTACGGGGCGCGGAAGGCATGGCGGCGTCTCGACCGGATCGCCGAGCAGGGCGCGGAAGTCCGACGGTTGCAGGGCCGGTACCGCGAGGCGTACCGCTCCATCGAGTCCCGGATCCGGCAGCTGAGGACGCAGGTCGAGCGCCTGGAGAAAATCCCGAAGCCGCCGACATCCCCCGAGGCGGCCCGCGCGTTCAACGAATCGGTCGACCGATTCAACGAGGCATCGACCGCGGCGTACCTGGACTTCCTGTCGCGGGCCCGGGCGGACCTGGCGATCCCGCTCCTCCTCGACGCCGGCCAGGGCGGGGGGATCGGCGTGCCCGCGCCGCCTCCCGGCTCCGATCCCGATCCGCTCATGCGCCTGCTGAGCAACGCGAGCCCTCAGGTCGACACGTTCCGAGGCCGCACGTTCTACGGCCTGCTCGAGCTCCCCGGATATTCGGATGCGAAGCTCACGCACATCTACGGGGACTCCCGCCTGATCCGAGGCGCGTTGGATGAGGCATGGTCGTGGCTCAAGGCAATCCGCGAGGACGAGCGGCGCTCCCTGCAGATCCAGTGGAGCGAGGACGCCCTGATGCTCCGGAGGCGGGTTCCTTCGGTGGTCGCGTTCCTCGAACGGCTCGGGAAGATGAATGATGCGGCGGACCGCGGACGCGAACTCGTCACTTCGCTGAACGACGGCCGATTCGAGTCGCTCCAAGCCGCGGCCCGTTTGTACGCGACGCATGGGGAAGCCGCGGAGCGGAAGTGGCGAGGGGCCCTCGAAAAGGACATCGAAGCGATGCGCAAGGAAGCGGCCGAACTGAGCGCGGTGCTGAAGAAGTTCACGGATCCGGCCAAGGTGGAAAGCGGGTAGGCGATTCGGCCGCGTCCACCACAATCTCTTAGCCGTCGTCTCACAATCCGAGCCCGGGTGGACGCATGGGAGTCTTCGTCATCGCGGCCTATCGACCGAAGAAAGGGAAAGAGCGGTTGCTTCGGGACGTCCTCAAGGATCACCTGCCGCTCCTGCGGAAGGAACGGTTGGTGACGGACCGCCCGCCGTATCTGATGCGTGCCGCCGACGGCACCTTCGTCGAGGTCTTCGAGTGGAAGTCCGCTGCCGCGATCGAGGCGGCCCATGGCAATTCGGCAGTCCAAGCGATGTGGGCCCGCTTTGAGGACGCGTGCACGTACGAGTTGCTCCTCAATCTGGAAGAAACGAAGGACATGTTCGCGAATTTCGAGGCCGTCGACCTCTGAATCTCGTCACGCCTTCTGACGGAACTCCATCTGCTGGAACACGAACGCCGACAGGATCACCATCGCGATCGAAAAGGCGATGAGGACCCCGGCCGCCGCTCCCGCGCTGAGATCCGTCGGGTACCCGCCGAGCGGTCCGATCGCGACGACGTCCTTCAGGATCGTCTTCAGGTAGTGGATCACGCTGAGCTTCGGCACGTCTCCGGGGATCGAGTCCACGACCGATTCCCAGACGAATCCGATCAACAAGCCGACCGCGAGCGGTCGCCGGACCAGGACGGAGATGAAGAGGAACAACGCGCCGTAGGCCGCCGTGCCGAGGATCGTGACGGCCAGGAAACCCCAAAGCACGTCGGCGTCCGCGGTGAATCCCAGGCCTCCGTAGGCCTCCGTCACCCCATACGCCACGACGACGGGTGGCAGGACCAGAACCAAGATGGCGACGAGGTAGCCGGCGTACTTGTAGGCCACCAAGGCGGGTTTCGAAATCGGACGCGTCAGGAGGAACGGAAGCGTGTTGTCGTCGATCTCCTCCCGGATCAGGGCCGTTGCGTTCACTAGGGCGACGAAGATCAGGACGACCTGGAGGAACACCGGGATCATGACGTCCTGGAACAGGAGGATGTTGAACCTCTCGACGCGGGCGGCGGCCAGCGAGACCGTCAAGATGATCGGGAAGAGCGCCAGGAGTGCGGTCGCGATGACGCGGCGGGTCCCCAGGAGATAGCGGAACGTCAGGCCGGTGACGACCCAGGCCTTCCGGAAGGATTCCGTCCAATCCATTCGATCACCCGACGAGATACCGGAAGACGGCGTCGAGACTGTCATCCGGACTCTCGAGCCCTTGGACCTCGAGCTTCGTGTCCGAGACGATCTGGGGAAGCTCCCGATAGAACGCGTCCGGCTTGCGGGTGCGCACGAGGAGCGTGTCGGTCGCGGGGAACTCGAACGAGACCACGTGTTCCATTCGGGCGAGGGCCTGGGCGAGCTGCCGGGGTTTCGACGTCTCAATTCGCACCGCATGCGGATGCTCGTCGATGAGCGCGCGGATCGCGTGGATGTCGCCCGCCGCGATCGCCTTGCCGTTGTGAATCAGGACGATGTTGTTCGTGACCCGCTCGATCTCATACAGGACGTGGGTCGACATGAGCACGTGGCCACCGTCGCGGGCGAAGTCGGAGATCGTCCGGAGGATGTGGACACGGCCCGCGGGGTCCGCACCCGACAGGGGCTCGTCCAGGATCAGGATCTCCGGGTGGTGGGCGAGGGCCTGCGCCAGTTTCGCGCGCTGGCGCATGCCGCGGCTGTATCCTCTCGTCGGACGCTGCGCCGCGCCGGATAGGCCGACGACCTTCAGGGCCGCGGTGGCCTCCTGGCGGGCCTTCGCCGGACTCATCCCATCGAGCCGCAACAGGGTCTCGACGAATTGCTGTCCCGTCAGCCATCCGTAGAGCTGATTCTGTTCCGGACAGTAGCCGAGGCGCCGCTTCAGGGAGACGTTGTTCCACGGGTCCTCGCCGAGCAGCGTGATCTTGCCTTGGTCCGAGTGGAGTTGCCCGATGAGGAGCTTGAACAACGTGCTCTTGCCCGCGCCGTTCGGCCCCACGAGGCCGGTGATTCCCTTGCCGAAGGACGCGGTGAACGCATTGAGGCCGAGCACCTCGCCGTACCACTTCGAGACGGCCGCGGCCTCGACGACGCCGTTCACCCGGTGATCACCTCCACGGCTCTCATCCGAATGTACGTCACGAACGCCGCAAGGACCGTCACGCCGAGCAACACCGCGAGCGCCGCCAGCCAGTCGATTGCCGACGGGGTTGCGCCGAACGCGGCGCTTGCCACGGCCACATAGTCGTCCCAGGGCGAGAGATACAGAATGGCTGGGTTCCCGATTCGCGTGGCCAAGATTCCGGCGGGGACCGTCAACCCGAAATTCACCGCGAAAACGCCGGCCGCGGCGATCCCCTTCCGTCGGGTGAGGCTCGACAGGAACAACGTGACGGCGGTGTAGAACAGGGTCAGAAGCCCGCCGATTACGAGCGAGATGCCCATCGCCTCCACCGCGATCGCCCAGGAGACCCGGCTGAGCAACGCGGCGACTAGGGCGGTCAGGAGGAGCGGCAGGATCGTCACCATCGCTACGAGAGGCGCGAGGATCGCCGCTTTTGCGAGCAGGTAATCCGTCTGCGTGATCGGCCGGCTCATGTAGAGTGTGAAGGCCATCGACTGCATGTCGTCCGCGATCAGGCCTGCGCCGATGACGGCCGCCATCAACGAGACGAAGAACAGGACGAACCCGTTCGAAGCGGGCAAGGCGAAGAAGGTGAGGTCGGCAGCCTGACCCGGAATGAGGATCTGTGCGAAGATCAGGAGCACGATCGAGGTGATCGTCGTGAAGGCGGCTCCGAGGACGGTGACGACGATCGCTGCGGGACGCCGGAACTCGCGACGAAGTCCGGTCGCGATGATGGCCCGGACCCGTTCCCGGCGGCCGAGGAGAGGGAGCTCGAGACGCGAGTACGTCGGGAGGGAGATCGACATCTACGCACCCCGCTTCTCTGTCCGGGCCACGAGCTCCAAGAACAGCTCCTCGAGGCTCCGGATCTCCTTGCCCATGTATCGGACCTCGGCCCCGAGGGCCTTCGCGGTGTCGAAGACGGCGGACTCGAGCCCCGGCTTCCGGGTCACGTGCAATCCGGTGGGCCCCGCGTCCGCCTCGAAGCCCGCCTCCTTCAGCAGCCGCGCGAAGGCAGCTTGGTCGCCGCGGACGTCGATCCGCAGGCGGTCCGTCGCCCCGGTCAAGAGCTGACTCAGCTCCCCGGCGGCGATCTGATGGCCGCCGTCCAGGATCACGACGTACTTGCAGATCGTCTCGACGTCCGGGAGGAGATGGCTCGACAGGAGCACGTTGCGGCCCGGCGACTTCGCGATCGTCCGCACGAGGTCGAGCATCTCCGTCCGGCCGCGCGGGTCCAGGCCGGTCGTGGGCTCATCGAAGATGTACAGCTGCGGGTCGTGGACCATCGATTGCGCGAGCTTGATCTTCTGCTTCATGCCGGTCGAGTATTCCGCGATCTTGCGGTACCGTTCCTCCTCGACGCCGACGAATTGGAGGACATCGTGGGAACGGCTCATCGCGGTGTCCCGGTCCAGTCCGCTGATCCGCCCCATGTACGAGACGAGGCCCACCCCGGTCATGTCGGGGACGAGGCAGTCGTGCTCCGGCATGTACCCGATCCGTTCCCGCACGGGCACGCCGTCCCCGATGTCGCGTCCGAGGACCTTCGCGGTCCCGGCCGTGGGCTGCAACAGACTGAGGAGGAGCCGCAAGAACGTCGTCTTCCCGGCCCCGTTGGGTCCGACGAGCCCAATCGCTCCGTCCGGGATCTGGACCGTCAAATCGTCGACCGCGCGCACGTCGCCGAAGACCTTCGTCAGCCCGGCCGTCTCAACGAGCACCATGGTTCCCTCCTTTCTCGTGGCCTTCCGTGGCGGGCGGAGTGCCCGGCGATGTCCCTCCTTGGATTCGAGCTTTGCGGCGGCGCCACAGGAGGAGGGCCAAAAGGAGGACGATCGCGGCAGGCACCGCGATGATGAGGAGGAGCTGAATCGCGCTGAGACCGGACGGCGGGCTGGCGCCATACGAGTACGACCGAAGACGCATCTCCGCCGCGGGCCTGCCGTTCTCGTAGGCGACGCGCTTCACATAGAATCCGACATCGTTCGAGAAATACGCGGTCTCGTTGCCCCCGCCCGAGAGGCCTGCGGGAATCCCAGGGAACCCCGCCAGGGTCTGGTTGAGCCGGTATGCAGAGAACGTGCCCGCTTCGACTGTGACGTTTTCGCGGGAGAGCACGTCCCGATGCCACGTGGAGGAGAGGTTCGTCTCGTTTTGCGAGCTCATGGTCCGGCCGAAGACGCTGAACGTCGAGTTCAGCACCACATGGCTGGTGAGATTCGCCGTCGCGTTCTGGCCGACCTCCAGATCGAACGGTGGGATGGCCGTCACAGATGTGGTCGCGTCGACTCGGAGGTCCGCCACGAGCTTCGTCGTGACGATGAGCGTCACGTCGGCGTCATACGTTGAGGTGCCGTGGGATTGGATCGACAGGTACGATTGATCCTCCCAGTATTCGGTCGACGATGTTTCGAAGGACCCGGTGAGTTGCGCGGACCCGAGACCGCCCGGCCCCGGGACGGTCCCGTTGAGGTACCCGGTCGCTCGGCTATCGACTCGGATCGCCGGAATCGACGCATTTCCGGCGAGGACATTGACCGGTCCGATCACGTTGACGTAGACGAACCCAACGAGGCCAAATTGAAACGTGCCCTGGCTCGCGTTGAATCCGGGGAAGGTGCTCAACGAGGCGTCGAGGACATAGACCCAGTGATCACCCGCCGAGTACGTCGGCTTGTGCAACGCCGCTCGGGACGGCGCGGAGGCAAAGACCGCCGCAATCACCACGATCAGGACGACGATGCTCAAAACGCCACGACCCAGCCGACTCACCGCCGTCCTTTCGGCCTCTCGAAAGGACCCGCCGGATAAATCGTTTGCCGGGGTAACCCATCATCCGCTCGACACGTACTTTCGGGCACCCCTCTCCCGGACGCAGGTCTAATACGCGCCCCGCTAAGCGGTCGCCGTGGCCTACGACGACGTCAAGGAATTCGAAGGCGAGACGTATTCCGGGATGGCCGTCGGCGGGGAGCACACGTGGCTCTATCCGAACGGCCTCTGGAAGGAGACGAAAGTCGCGCCGGACCGCTGGGACTTCACCTTCAACGCCATCAAGGAGCGGGAGCGAAGCGCGCCCCTGGGATCCGGAGTCCCGGTCGGCACCCAATATCACTGGTACATCCTGGCGGACCAACGCGTGCGAAAGATCGACGCGGACAGCTACACGACGTTCATGTCGGGCGTGAAGTACAAGATCGCTCACAAACGGCCACACTGGCGGAGATGGAGCTCGGAATATCCAGAGCAGGCATCGGAGACCGAGAAGGTCATCGACATCCTCGAAGGAACCTTGGCCGGCCTCCGAGAATCGACCTCGAGCTCCTCGGCGATTGTTGGGAAAATGTTGATAACCGAACGGGAGGCTCCGAGCGCCGAGGGGGAGAGAGCACGGAACATTGGGAGCGAGTCGGGGTCGTCGTCTTGGTGATCGCCGGAGCGTACTTCCTGATCTTCCACCGGGATCCGCTGCCCCTGAATCACGAATCGGTGGGCCTCGGCACGTTCCACGCGCTCCACGATGTCATCGGAATCATCCTCCTCGGCCTCGCCGGATTCATCTGGTGGCGTTCGAGGCGATCGTCGAGGACCGCCCGGATGCGCGGGAGCACGTGAACCGCACACCGAAGCCCCAACGACGCTTTCGGACTCTACCGCATGACGGGCGGTGCATCCACCACCGGAGCGGGCTTCGTCCGGAGAACTTCGACCACATCCTGTCGTTCGCGCAGTCGCCACAGACGCTCAAGATCTCGCTTCACGTCGACCAAGCGGTCGGTATCGCCGTCCCAATTTCCGAGCACGGCCGCATGGTGACGCTCGAGCTCCTTCACGTCGCGGGCCACCCGGCGTTCCAACCGGTTGGATTCTCGACCGTGGTAGAGCAGGAACATCAGGATGTGATGGCCGCGGCCGAAGACGACCTGGTAGTCCTCAAGCTCGATGCTCCGAACGTCCGCATGGCCCATCGAGTGAAACGACTGGTTCATGAAACTTACGATGGCGGTGAACATCGACGCGATGAGGTCCGGATCCGCGCCGGTCGGGAGGCCGCGAGAAAGGTGCACCATCGGGACGCCCCCTCGGTCGACGAGGAAGATGTGGTCCACGACAGGGCGAGTCCAGGCCATGGGTGCACGGACCTTCGTCCCGAGGGCCTAAATCCTTCGGCCGCGGTTATCCGGGTTGATAGCCGAATGGCGACTTTCGGTGCTTCTGGCGGGTGAGAGAGTCAGCGAGGTCATGGACGCCCAGTTTCCGAGCGCATCGGGGATTGCGCAACTCCGCGGAATCGTCCACGCCCCCGAGCGTCCGAAGGCCGGCCTCGTGATCTCGCACGGCCGGTCGAACGACCTGCGAAATCCTCTGGTCCGGCGGGTCGCGGAGGCTGTCGTGTCCGAGGGGATCTGGGGGTTGCGCTTCAACTTCCGGTACGTCGACGCGAATGGACAGGCGTCGAGGGATCTGTCCCGGGAGGAAGACGATCTCCGTGGAGCCGTTCGGTTCGCCCGGGAGGCGCTGTCGTCGCAGAAGATCTTCGTTGCCGGCAAGTCGATGGGTGCCCGGGTCTGCGCTCGGGCGTCCGCGGATCCTGATGTTGCCGGCGTCATCGCATTGGGATATCCGCTCCACCCGCGCTTCCGGCCCGAGGTCCTGAATCCGCCCGAGTGGCCGTACCTCATGAAACCCGCATTATTCGTGCAGGGGGACCGCGACCCG
>Ga0209235_1001604_pt1 | contig 12368 bp, 11 predicted proteins | sample GraSoi013_1_20cm_4_FD_185817 | JGI IMG/M metagenome (GOLD analysis project Ga0209235, IMG submission 185817) | Grasslands soil microbial communities from the Angelo Coastal Reserve, California, USA - Sample 09_25_2013_1_20cm (SPAdes) (version 2) | ecosystem: Environmental > Terrestrial > Soil >...
GCGTTCTGCGCCTCGTCCAGAATCACGAACGCGTCGCCCAGCGTCCGGCCTCGCATGTAGGCGAGCGGCGCGATCTCGATGGTGCGGCTGTCGATCGCCTTCTGGACGCGGTCGCGCGGCATCATGTCCTCGAGCGCGTCGTACAGCGGCCGCAGGTAGGGGTCTACCTTCTCCTGCAGGTCGCCCGGCAGGAAGCCCAGGCTCTCTCCCGCTTCGACTGCGGGCCGCGCGAGCACAATGCGGCGCACGCGCTTGCGGGACAGCGCGTCGACGGCCGCGGCGACCGCCAGATAGGTCTTGCCCGTGCCCGCGGGCCCGATCCCGACGACGATGTCGTGCTGGGCGATCGCCTGGAGGTAATCGCGCTGGCCGGGCGTCTTCGCCTGGATCACGCGCCGCAGCCCGGGCAGGATGATCTTGTACTCGCCGACCGGGGGCGTCCCGAGCGTGCCCTGCGCTTCTTCACCGACCACACGCTCCACGTCCGCCACGTCCAGCTGGTCCCCCATGCGGGCCAGGTCGACCAGCGCCTCCGCCACCTGCGCGGCACGCTCCACCGCCGCCACGGCTCCCTGCAGGGTGAGCGTGTCGCCGCGCAGCGACACCCGCACGCCGAGGCGCTTGGCGAGCTCGATCAGGTTGCCGTCGTTGACCCCGGCGAGGGCGAGAGGATCGACGCCTTCTGCCGAGACGCGGTGGGTCACTTCGTCGCTCATCGCTTCACCTCGATGTGCAGCGTGGCCAGGTCCGCCGGACCGGCGGGGGCCGGCGCGCCCTCGAACAAGGCGCGGGCGGCGGTCGTCTTCGGAAACGCGATGACGTCACGCAACGAGGCCGCGCCGGCGAGCAGCATCGTCACCCGATCGAAGCCGATCGCGAAGCCACCGTGCGGCGGCGCACCGGCGGCGAGCGCCGCGAGGAGGAAGCCGAACCGCGCCTCCGCCTCTGCCGGCGTCAGCCCCAGGTGCGCGAACACGCGGCGCTGCACGGCGGGATCCGTGATGCGGATCGAGCCCGAGCCCAGCTCGTGGCCGTTGTAGACCGCGTCGTAGTGCAGCGCCCGGCAGGCCAGCGGGTCGCCCTCGAGCTTGGCGACATCCTCGGGGTGCGGCGACGTGAACGGGTGGTGCGCGAACACGGGACGCCCCGTGGCGGGGTCGGGCTCGAACAGCGGGAACTCCACGACCCAGCAGAAGGCGTGCGCCGTCGCGGGCCGGGGCGCAAGCCGGCGGATCACCTCTTGGCGCACCTTGTCGAGCACGGGCGAGGTGACGCGGTCGGGGCCCACCGTCATCAGCGCCGCGTCCCCGTCGCCCACGCCGAGGCGGCCGAGCGCCTCCGCCGTGAAGTGCTTCCCGACGGAACCCGAGATCTGCTCGCCCTGGCGCTTCACCCACGCGAGTCCGGCGCCACCCAGCTGCTTCGCCGCCTCGGCGAGCTGATCCACATCCTTGCGCGACAGTGCGCCTCCCCCCTTCACCGCGAGCCCACGCACCCGGGAGCCGTCCTTCATGACGGATTGAAAGAACGGCACGCCCAGGGGGCGGACCTGCGCCGTCCAGTCGGCGATCGCCAGGTCGTAGCGCTGGTCGGGCTTATCGGTGCCATAGCGCTCCATCGCCTCACGATGCGTCAGCCGCGGGAACGGCCGCCCGATCGCGTGCCCCGCCTCGTCCCACAGCGCCACGAGCACCGCCTCCACGAACCCGAGCACGTCCTCCTGCCCGACGAACGAGGCCTCGAGATCGATCTGCGTGAACTCGGGCTGGCGGTCGTAGCGCAGGTCCTCGTCCCGGAAGCAGCGCGCGATCTGGAAGTAGCGGTCGAATCCGCACACCATCAGCAGCTGTTTGTAGATCTGGGGCGATTGGGGGAGCGCGTAGAACTCGCCCGCATGCAGCCGCGACGGCACGAGATAGTCCCGGGCCCCCTCGGGGGTGGGCTTCGTCAGGATGGGCGTCTCGATCTCGAGGAACTCGAGATCGGAGAGCGTCGTCCGGGCACGCTGCAGCAGGCGGTGGCGCAGCATCAGGTTCGCCTGCATCTCGGGACGCCGCAGGTCGAGGTGGCGGTACTTGAGGCGCAGCTCCTCCGCGGCGAGATCCTCTCCTTTGGCGCGCGCGACGGGGATGGCGGGCGTCACGGCGGGCCCCAGGATCTCGAGCTGGGCGGCATGTACCTCCACGTCGCCCGTCGCGAGCTCCGAGTTGCGCATGTCGGGCGGGCGTGCCACCACCTCGCCTTCCACGACGACGACCGTCTCGCTGCCGAGCCCGCCCGCTCGCGCCAGCACGTCCGGTGGCGACCACCCGGGGCCGAAGGCCACCTGTACCAGCCCTGCGCGGTCGCGCAGGTCCACGAACACGAGCCCACCCAGGTCGCGCCGCCGGTGCACCCAGCCGCCGAGCCGCACCCGCTGCCGCGCATGCGCCGCGCGTAGCTCGCCGCAGCGATGCGTGCGCCACGCGGTCCCCTTCGGGGTCACGCGCCTTCCGCCTCCACCAGCGCGCGGTGGAACTCCTCGGCTGTCCGCGCGGCGAGCAGCCGCCCCCGCACGGGTTCGCGCCGCACCAGACGCGAGATCCGGCTCAGGGCCTTCACGTGAACGCCCGCATGGGACTCGGGGCCGGCGAGCAAAAAGAACAGGCGCACGGGCTCTCCGTCGATCGTCTCATAGGGAATCGGGGCCGGCGTCGTCCCGGCCACGACCACGAGGCTCGGGAGGGCGGGACAGCGGCCGTGCGGCACCGCGACCCCGTAACCGATCCCGGTCGGGAACTGGCGCTCGCGCTCGAGGATCGCCCCCAGGATCTCGTCGGCCTGCGCCGCACTGACCCCCATCCCCCCCGTCCCGCCCATCCCGCCTGCACCCTCTGACCCGATCGCGCCCCCGTTTCCGGCAAGCATCAGTCCCACCAATTCCCGCAGGATCCCCTCCTTGTCGCCGGCCTTGAGGGGCACCCGGATGCGACTGGGTGACAGCAGCTCGGAAAGGCGCACGTTGGCTCAAGTGTCCTAAACGCTTGAAGATAGTTAGGTTGGTGACCGAATGCCACGCGTTCCCTTGCTGCTTGGCGTGCTTGCCCCGGCGGCCCTGCTCGGTCAGGAGGGAGCGGGCGCCGAGCTGTGGCGCGTCGCCGCTACCACACTCGCCCAGCCGCCGGCGCTCGCAACGGGCGGCGCCGCCGACTTCTGGAATCCGGCGCAGCCGGGGACGGGGGAACGGGCGGCCTTGGGGCTCGAGGCCGTGAGCACCCCGGCGACCGTTGGAGCGGCCGGCGTGCTGTTCACCGCGCGCGCGCGGCTGCGTCCCGTGGGGCGCGTCGGCATTGTGTACGGCAGGATGAGCGTGAGCGACCTGGTGCCCACATCGCTCAGTCCCGATCCGGACGGTGGCACCATTCCCTTCTACACGCAGACTGTCGGCGCCAGCTGGAGCGCTGCCCGCGGCGCGAGCGCGCTTGGCGCCACGCTCGCGTACCGGACGACGAAGCTCGACTATGAGGAGGCGAATCGCTGGACACTCGATGTGGGCGTGCGGTACGGCGTCACGGGGGCCCTCACCGTGGCGCTCGCGACCCGGTCCTTCTCGCGCTTCGCCGCGAGCGACGCCGCCCAGGACCTCTCGGCGGGGATCGACTACCGGGTGTGGCGCGGTCCGCCGTGGCGGGGCGGCGGCGCGGCCACGGTGCACGGGCGCTACGGAATCACGTGGACGCGCGGCTTCACCCGCGACCACCAGGTCGGCGCCGGATTCGCGCTCGGCGACCTCTTTGCCACCGATCTGCTCTTCGTGCGCGAGGGGAGCTACAGCGGGGCGCGCTGGCGCTTCGTGGCGGGGCTCGGGCTGGCCATCGGCCACTACCGTCTCACCATGGCGGAGAACCCCGGCGTCGCCGACCTCGGCGCGTCGTATCGCGTGGGCGTGGAGGCGTTGTTGCGGTGACGGACCTGTTGTCGCTCACGCCCGACGCGGCGCGGGCCGCCGTCGCCCCGTGGCTCGCTGCGCGGAGCGAGCCTGCATACCGAGGGTCGCAAATCGTGGCTCGCCTGTGGCAGCGTCCCGTCGCCTCGTGGGAGGAGGCAACGGAGTTGCCCACGGCGCTGCGGCGGGCGCTCGCGGAGGCGTTCCCGCTCCGCCGTCTCCGCCTCGTCACGCGGCAGCTGTCGCGCGACGGCACGGAAAAGTTCCTGTGGCAGCTCGAGGACGGCGAGGCGATCGAGTCCGTGCTCATCCCCGAGGGCAAGCGGCGCACGCTGTGCATCTCGTCGCAGGTGGGATGCGCGCTGGGGTGCGTGTTCTGCGCCACCGGGCGGATGGGCTTCCGGCGCAACCTCGCGCCGGCCGAAATCGCGGGCCAGGTGCGCGAGCTGCTGCTCTCCCCGGCGGGCCAGGCGCCCACCAACGTCGTGTTCATGGGGATGGGCGAGCCGCTCCTCAACTGGGAGGCGGTGGACGCGAGCCTGACGATCCTCAACCATCCCGACGGGTTCGGAATCGGGGCGCGGCACATCACCGTCTCGACGGTGGGGATCTTGGCGAACCTGGCGAAGCTCGCGCGGCGCCCGGAGCAGTTTCGCCTCGCCCTCTCCCTGCACGCGCCGACGTCGGCGCTGCGCCTCGCCCTGATGCCGATCGAGAAGAAGTACGCGCTTCCCGACGTTGTTCAAGCGCTCCAGCAGTTCCGACGGCGCGTGACCCTCGAGTACGTGCTGATCGGCGGACGGAACGACGACCTGGAGACGGCCGATCAGCTGGCGGGACTGGCGAAGCCGCTGGGCGCGCTCGTGAACCTGCTGCCGCTCCACCCCGGGGGAGCGCCTGACCTCACTCCCAGCTCACGCCGGCGGATGCTCGAGTTCGAGCGGCGGCTGCGGAGTCGCGGAGTCGAGGCGGTGCTGCGGCGGAGCCGCGGGCTCGACATCAGCGCCGCCTGCGGGCAGCTACGGGTGGAACTCGAGCCGCGGCGCAAAGTCCGCACCGAGGAACACGCTCGCGTCGAGTAGCTTCGTGGTATCCGGCTGCACCATCACGCGCCCCACCCCCAACGCACGGCGTACCTGGTCGCCGACGCCGACGCCGGCGGCGGGGCGCCGCACTACGATCCGCGTGGAATCGAGCGTGCCGACGGCAGCGGGTGCATTCCCGAAGCTCACCACGTCGATGCCCGCTTGGCGCAGCACCCGCACCCCGCTCCTGGCGAGTCCGCTGCGGCCGCTCGCATTCAGCACCTCCACGGTCACGCGGCGACCGCTCTCGCCCGGCACGCGCAGCATCCCCGCACCGCCGCCGCCGCCGCCGCAGCCCGCGACACCCACCACCAGCGCGCTCAGCGCGATCAGCGCGAGACGAGCGAGTTCCAGAACTCCACCGTTTCCCGCGGTAGGGGCCACCCGGCGCTCAGTGCCCGAGTGATCCGCCGCCTGGCCACCTCGATCAACACGGCGTCCCGCTCACGCGGAGCGCGGGCTGCGAGCGCGGCCCGCTCCGGGCGATCGAATTCCCGGCCCGGCTCGAGGTAGTCGGCAAGGTAGAGCATCCGACCGACGTCGTCCCAGCGCGCGGAGCCGAGCGAGTGGTAGCGCACGGCGTCGAGCACGCCCGGGTCCGCCTCGCCGTCCCGCGCCGCGCGATCTGCGGCCATGGGTCCATGTGCCAGCTCGTCCGCCGCTGGGGCATCGCGCAGGGCATCGTGCAGCCAAGCCGCCCGCAGCCACCGCTCCCGCTCCGCCGGGGCGACGTGCAGCGCCTGCGCCCAGTCACCCACGAGCTGCGCGACGCGCTCGATGTGCGCCCGGCGCTCCGGGGTGACGACGGCCCAATCAGGCAGGGTCACGCGTCCCGCGGATCTCACGCACCCCGCACCGACACGTCGTTTGCCACGCCTTCCCCGAGCACCACGTTGTCGATCAGCCGCGTCGGCCCGACCCGCGCCGCGATGACGACGACGCTGCGGGCATCGGCTTGCTTCACGGGTCGCAGCGTCTCGCTCACGACGGCCAGATACTCCGGAGTCACACCGGGCGTCTTGAGCACCTCCAGGCCGCGGCGCTCGAGCACGGCGGGGTTCGCCTCCCCGCCGCGCCACGCCTGCTCGACGGCGCGCAGCGCGCGCGACAAGGCGAGCGCGGCGCGGCGCTGGTCGGGGTCGAGATAGGCGTTGCGTGAAGAGAGCGCGAGGCCGTCGAGCTCCCGCACCGTGGGTGCGACGTCGATCTCCACGGGGAAATCCAGGTCCTGCGCCATCTGCCGCACGAGCAGCGCCTGCTGATAATCCTTGCGGCCGAACACGGCGAGGTCGGGCTCGACGATGTGGAACAGCTTCGCCACCACGGTGAGCACGCCCGCAAAGTGGCCGGGCCGCGCCGCACCCTCGAGCGTCTCCCCCAGCGGGCCCGGTGAGACGCGCACGAGCGGCTCGGCGGCATACATGGCGGCGGTGTCGGGCGCAAATAGGCAGTCCACCTCGCGCTGGGCGGCGAGCCCACGGTCGCGCGCGAGATTGCGCGGGTAGCGCGCGAAATCCTCCTGCGGGCCGAATTGCAGCGGATTGACGAAGAGGCTCAGCACCACCCGATCGGCACGATCCCTCGCACGGTCCACCAGGCGCAGGTGGCCCTCGTGGAGCGAGCCCATCGTGGGGACGACCCCGATGCGGCGGCCCTTCGCGCGCTCGGCGCGCGACCAGGCGCGCATCTCCGGCAGCGTGGTGATCTCGTGCATGGCGGGGCTACGCGACCGCGGCGCATGCGCGCGCTGCCGGGGGACGCGGGATCACTTCGCGAACGAATGCTCCGGACCGGGATACCGCCCCTCGCGCACTTCGGCGGCGAACAGCCGCACGGCCTCGCGCACGTCCTCGGCCAGCGCCGCGTAACGCTTGACGAACTTGGCGGCGAATTTGTCGTTGAGACCCAGCATGTCGTGCAGCACGAGCACTTGGCCGTCGCACGCCGGCCCCGCACCGATGCCGATCGTGGGAATCGTGAGCGATTTGGTGATCTGCGACGCGAGTGGCGCCGGCACGAGCTCCAGCACGATCGCGAACGCGCCCGCATCCTCGAGCGCCTTGGCGTCCTCCTTGAGCCGCTCGGCGGTCTTCTCGTCCCGTCCCTGCACCCGATACCCGCCCAGCGCGTGCACCGACTGCGGGGTGAGGCCGAGATGGCCCATCACCGGGATGCCCACGTCCACGAGCGCCCGCACCGTCTGGGCCATCGGCTTCCCGCCCTCCAGCTTCACGGCGTGACACCCGGTCTCCGCCATCACCCGGCCAGCGTTCCTGATCGCCTCCTCCCTCGAGATCTGGTAGCTGAGGAACGGCAGGTCGCAGACGACGAGCGCGCGGCTCGTGCCGCGCCGCACGATCCTCGTGTGGTAGATCATCTGTTCGAGCGTCGCCGAGAGCGTGGTCTCCGCGCCGGCCAGCACCTGGTTCACGGAGTCTCCGACGAGCAGGATGTCCGCCCCGCTCTCGTCCAGCAACCGCGCGAACAGGGCGTCGTAGCAGGTGAGGCACACGATCCGCTCGCCCCGCTCCTTCATGGCGAGCAGCTCGTGCACGCTGATGGCCTTGGGCTCGGGGCTCACGGCGCGTCCAGCTCGGCCAGCTCGCGCTGCCAGAAGTCCCGATTGGCGAGCTCGGGATGGGGAATCGTGAGCGTCGGATCGCGCACCACGCGGTCGCCGAATCTCACGATGTCGAGGTCGAGGGTGCGCGGCCCCCAGCGGGCGCCGCGCACGCGGCCGCGCTCCCGCTCGATCGCCTGCAGGTGCGCGAGCAGCTCCGCCGGGTCGAGCTCCGTCTCGAGCAGCACCATCTGGTTGAGGTAGGGTCCCTGGGACACGGGGCCGAGGGGGGCCGTCTCTTCCACGCGCGAGTTCTTGAGCCAGCGGGTGCGCGGCAGCCGCGCGAGCCGAGCGCGCGCGTGGGCCAGGTGAGCCTCGCGGTCTCCGATGTTCGACCCCAGCGCCACGTAGACCCGCTCCCCCCTGGGCACCGCGGAATGGTAAACCCGCTAGGCCACGCTGGCAAAGCCGCGGGTCAGCTCGCGCAGCATGGTCGCCACTTCCTCGAGCTCGCGCGTCGCCCGCTCCAGCTCGGAGAGTCCCTGGGCCGCTTCGCTGGCGCGCGTGGCGACGTCGTCCGCTTCGGTGCGGTTGCGGCTCGCGATCTCGGCCACCGCGTGGATCCGCTGCCGCAGCTTGCCGAACGCGCGGTCCTGCTCCTGCGCGGCCTCGGCGATGCGCTTGGCGTGCGCCGTCGCCTCCGCCGTCGCCGCCACGATCGCGTCCAGCGCTTCGAGCGCCGCCGCCGAGAGGTCCTCCACGCCGCCCACGTTCACCTGGCCGCGGCGCATCTGCTCGACCACCTCGCCCACCTCGCGGTGGATGTCCTGCACCAGGCCGCCCGCCTCCTCCGCCGCGCTGCCGCTCTGCTCGGCGAGCCGCCGCACCTCTTCGGCCACGACCGCGAACCCCTTGCCGTGCGTTCCCGCCCGCGCCGCCTCGATCGCCGCGTTCAGCGCGAGCAGGTTGGTCATGTCGGCGAGCTCGCGGATCGATGCGATGAACCCCGTGATCCGGCGGCTCAGCTGGCCGAGCGCCTGCACCTTGGCCGAGCTTTCCCCCACGAAGCCCTTGAGGGCCACGAGCCGCTCGATGGCATCGCGGATCTGCTGGCGGTTCTTGTTGGCAACCTCGCTCGCCGTGCTCGACGCCAGGGCAGCCTCGCTGCCGTCCTCCGACACGCGGCGCGACACCTGCGCGAGGCTCTCCGTGGCCTCCAGGCCCCCCGACACCTCGCCTTCTTCGGAGACGACTCCCTCGCGGATCGCGCGCGTGGACGCGGCGACGGCGGCCGCGACCTCGCGCAGCGCCTCGGCCGCCCGCACGAGCGTCGCCAGCTGCTGCGTCAGGCGCTCGACGGTCTCGACCAGCGGCCGGCGCAGCTCGGTGATGTGAATCGCCGTGGCGAGCTGGTTCGCGAAGGTCGTGATGGTGAGCAGATCCTTGGGCCGATAGGTCTTGCGCTTGTGGTGCTCCAGCTCGAGCGTACCGATCACCTGGTCCCCGAACCTGAGCGGTACGATCACGAGGCTCTGGACCGCGAGCGGCGCGTCGGCTACGCGCTCGTCGCGGCTGACGTCGTCGATCGAGACCGTCGCCCCGCTCTGCACCACCTGGCGGCGCAGAGCCACCGTGTCCGCCGACGGCTCGCTCCGGACCGCCCAGCCGATCGCGCCCCGGTAGGCCAGGCGCAGCTCGCCCTCGTGGCGGCGATAGATGCGGAAATCGCCCCAGTCCACGAGCCGATGCGCCAGGCCCTCGATGCGCGCGAACGAGTCCTCCAGGCTGATGTTGCTCGTGATCACGGCTTCCATCGCGTGGATCTTGTTCAGCTCTTCGGCCGAGATCGCCTCGTCGAGCATCCCCTTGAGGAGCAGTCCCAGGAACGCGATCAGCACGCCCACGATGCCCCACACCTCGGGGGGCCAGGCGACGACCGTCCCGACGATCGTGCCGCCCGCGATGATGGTCGCGCCGTAGCTGATGCACTCGTAGCGCAGGATGAACATGCGCTCGCCGCGCTCGAGCTTGGCCCGCAGGATGAGACTGAAGTAGAAGAGGATGCGGCTGAGGGCGAAGTAGGCGATGGCGTACGCGAACAGGGGCAGCAGCAGCTCGACGCGCAGGCCCGACGCGGCGAGGCCGAGCGCCTCGACGAGGGCCGCGTACACGCCGAACGCCGCGACCAGCGCCACGACTTCCCGGCCGGCGTTGATCACCGCGGCGCCCGGTGTCTTGCGCTGCCAGGCCCAGTCCGCGCACACCGTGCCGGCAGCGATGGCGAGCGCCGTCGCCGGCAGGCCCACCAGCAGGCTGCCGGTGAGCGCCGCGAGCCCCGTCTGTGTGAGATAGGAGTACTTGCTGAGCGGGATCTGCGCACCCCGCAGTCCCACGCAGCACGCCGTGAGGACTACCAGCTCGAGGGGCTGGCTCATCCAGCGGCGGTCGGCGGCGAGCACGGCGGCGAGCAGGACCGGGCCCCCGTACAGGAGCGCCCGGCTGTACAGCGTGATCATGCGGTTCGCGGTCATCGGTCGCGCTCCCGCACGGCTCGCGCGAACTCGCGCAGCAGCCGCTCCCCGGCGGCGAGCCCCGCCGTGGCGAGCACGTCCACCAGGGCGCTGCCCACGACCACACCGTCCGCCGCGCGCGCGGCGGCGCGCACCTGCGCCGCGGTGCTGATGCCGAAGCCCGCGGCGATGGGGAGCGACGTGACGGCCCGGACGCGCCCCACCTGCTCGGCGAGATCGGGCGGGATGCGGTCGCGCGCTCCTGTGACGCCGAGGCGGGAGATGAGATAGATGAAGCCGCTCGCGCCCCGCACCGCGCTCGCGAGCCGCTCGTCCGTCGTCGTGGGAGCGATGAGCCGGATCAGCGCGACCGGACTCGCCGCCACCGCGCGCTCGAGGGTGGGATCGGCCCCCGCCGGGAAGTCGGTGAGCAGGAGGCCCGACGCCCCGGCCGCGTGGGCGTCCCGCAGGAAGCGCTCCAGGCCGTAGGCGAGGACCGGGTTGAGGTAGGTCATGATGACGACCGGCACGCGGAGCCCGGCGTCGTGGATCTGCTGCAGCACGCGCGCCGTGGTCATCCCCTGTTCGAGGGCGGCCTGCGTGGATCGCTGAATCGTGGGGCCGTCGGCGAGGGGGTCGCTGAACGGGACGCCCACCTCCAAAACGTCCGCCCCGGCCGCTTCGGCGAGGCGCAGCGCGTCGAGCGAGGCGGCGGGCGTCGGAAAGCCCGCCGTGAGATACGGAATCAACGCCGCCCGCCCCTCGCCCCGAACCTCGCGCCAGCGCGCGGCGATGGGGTGGTCAGACAAAATAGTCGCTGACGTTGATGCCGTATTTCGCGGGGTCGGTGACTTTGACGATGGTGCGCGGGAAGTTGCCTTGCTCATCACGCTGCGCGAGATCGGCGACGAACCCGGGCTGGAGCAGCGCGCCGTCCGGCGTGGTCACGACCCGCACCACCGGCCGGTGCACGTGGCTCACGTCCGCGTTGGCGCTGTGGACGACGGCCACCTCGTAGGTATCGAGGATGACGCAGGTGCCGACGGGGTAGATGCCGATCAGGTTGACGAACGCTTTGACCACCACGGGGTCGTACCCACGCCGGGGGTTCTCCCACATCTCCTTCAGGACCTGGTCCGGCTGGATCGGCGTGGTCTGGTACACGCGGCGGCTCGTCGCGGCATCGAACCCGTCCGCGACGGCCACGATCTTCGAGTAGATGGACATGGTGCGGTCACGCAGCGACTTCGGGTAGCCGGTGAGGTCGTTTTTCATGTGGTGCTCGTAGGCCACGACCATCCCACGATAGGGGATCTCCCCGTACCCGCGCAGCCCGAACAGCGTCAGCACCCCGAGCCAGGGGTGCGCCTGCATGATGCGCCACTCCTCTTCGGTCAGGCCGCCTTCCTTGTTGAGCACCTCCAGGGGCACGCGCGATTTGCCCACGTCGTGGAACAGCGCCGCCATCCCGAGGTCGTACAGCTGCAGCTTGGAGAGGCCGAGCTTGCGGCCGAGCGCGACGGAGAAGATGCACACGTTCACCGAGTGGGTGAACGTGTACTCGTCGTAGTCGCGCAGCGTCGTGAGTCCGACCAGCGAGCCCTCGTTGTTCAGCACCTGATCCACGATCCCCTGCACCGCCCGCTTCACTTTCTTGACGTTGGCCGTGCGGCCCATGCGGATGCTGTTGATGACCTCCTTCGTCACGGCGACCGAGCGGGCGTAGGTCCGTTTGGCCGCCTCCTTCTGACGCTCGGAGTCCTCCACGTCCTCGTCCGTCTCGAGCGGCGCCTCCACGCCGATGTGCGTGACGCCCGAGTCCGCCAGCTTCTGACCCAGCTCGTGGACCTTGTTGGGCGTGGCCTCCTTCGCGCCGTAGGACAGGAGCAGCGACACGAACTGCTGCAGCTGCTTGCGGTCCACGCCTTCGTCGACCCGCACCGCGCCGATGCCGCACTGACGCAGCACGCTCAGGATATGGGAGAACGAGGCGTAGTTGTCGAGGTCGAGCCGCAGCCTGGTCGAGTTCACGAAGATGAACTCGCCCTGGAGCCGCACCTCGAGCTCCTTCTCGACCTCGAGCAGGTGCCGCGTCGTCGCCCACAGGTCGTCCAGCGCCTTCTGCACCTGATTGTTCTCGAGCGGATACAGCTTGAGGGACCGGAAGGCGGTGTAGAGCACCACCAGGAACTCCCGCCCCGCGTGGCGCAGGAAACCGTCCGTCGTCTGGACGGTCTCCACCATCGAGGCGCGCCGCGCGCCGCCGTCCGGGGCCGTCACGCGCCGAC
>Ga0209235_1001610_pt1 | contig 12352 bp, 9 predicted proteins | sample GraSoi013_1_20cm_4_FD_185817 | JGI IMG/M metagenome (GOLD analysis project Ga0209235, IMG submission 185817) | Grasslands soil microbial communities from the Angelo Coastal Reserve, California, USA - Sample 09_25_2013_1_20cm (SPAdes) (version 2) | ecosystem: Environmental > Terrestrial > Soil >...
CATCGGCCGACCACAGCGCAAGGACCCCCCTTGGCGTCAGGGCCTCCAGGTAACGCGCGACACCCGCGGCAGTGTAGAGCCGCTCGTTGAGGTCGCGAGCAAGCCAGTCTGGACCGTTGTCGGTATCAAGCAGAATCGCGTCATACGACGCCGGTGGCAGCGGTACGTCGTGCACGTCTGAGAGGAGGAGCCTGGCGCGGGGGTCCTCCAAAGGCCGGCCGCAAAGGGCAGCGAAATGGGCACGATGCCAGACCACGACGGCCGGCTCGATCTCTACGACCTCCAGCCGCCCCACGCGGGGATCTTCCAGGGCCGCCTGCGCCGTATACCCGATCCCTAACCCCCCCACCAGCACCCGAAGCCCCTCTCCGATCACGCGCCGCAGGGCCAAAGCCGCTAGCGCCCGGTCGGAGGCCTCGTTATGCGACGCCATCAGGAAGACCCCGTTGCAGATGATCTCGAAGTGGGACCCGGCACGCTGCAGCTGCCACTCCCCCGTGGCGGTCGTGACGCGCTCGATCACCTCGCGCCCCGATGGCACGGGGTCAAGAGTTGGGGACACCTCTCAGTCGTCCTCCGGGTCCACGATTTCTTCTTCGGCAGGCTGAAAGCGCGTCCCACACCGGGGGCAGATGACGTCGCCATCCTCCGGCGGCGTCAACTGCAGGAAGATGAAACGGCATCTCGGGCACAGAATCCGCAGCACGCTAACAACTCCTGCAAGAAGTCAGCAGTCGGCAGTCTCCAGTCGCCAGTCACCAGCCCACCAACTCTCAGGTTTCCTGGACTGCTGACTGCAGACCGCCGACTGGCGCGCCGTCCAAAACGAAAAGGATGGGGACTGTTCTCCCCATCCCGGTCTGTCACGAACTGCGCGCCTAGTCTTCTTCTCCCTCTAGGTTGCGCTCCAACTTCCGCTTCACACGCTGCAACGCGTTGTCAATCGACTTGACGTGGCGGTTGAGTTCGTTGGCCATCTCCTGGTAGGACTTCCCTTCCAGATAGGCCGTCAGGACCTTGCACTCCAGCTCGCTGAGGTTCTTGCGGATCCGCTCCCGCATCGTCGCCGATGCTTCCTGGTTGATCACGAGTTCCTCCGGATCGCTCACCTTGATGCTGCTGATCACGTCCAGCAGCGTGCGATCGGAATCCTCGTCGTAGATCGGTTTGTTCAGCGAGATGTAGGAGTTCAGCGGGATGTGTTTCTGCCGCGTCGCCGTCTTGATCGCGGTGATGATCTGGCGGGTGATGCACAGTTCGGCGAACGCACGAAATGACGAGAGCTTGTCGGCCCGGAAATCGCGGATCGCCTTGTAGAGGCCGATCATGCCCTCTTGGATAATGTCCTCGCGATCTGCCCCGATCAGGAAATAGGCCTTGGCCTTGACGCGGACAAAGTTGCGGTACTTATTGATGAGGTATTCGCTTGCGTGGTCGTCGCCGGACTTCGCAGTGGCGACGAGTTCTTCATCGGCCATTTCTGGGTACGTAGGTGCGTCACGTCTGGCGAGCGCCACTCTTCGCCTCCGCGGAACGAGATTCGATGTCATTATATGAGCGTGGCTACAATGCGTCAAGGAAAAGGTGTGAAATTATTGTGACCCGCCCGTCTCCATCTGCCGCACCACTTCGTAGAGCAACACGCCGGCGGCGACTGCGACGTTGAGCGACGCGATCCGCCCACGCATCGGCAGCTGCACCAAGATGTCGCAGTGCTCACGCACGAGCCTGCCGAGTCCCTTTCCCTCGCCGCCCATCACCAGGGCAAGCGGCGGCAGCAAGCGGGTGCGATGGTACACGTCCTTCGCTGTGGGATCGGCGCCGGCGACCCACAGCCCAGCCTCTTTGAGTTCGTCTAACGTACGCACGAGGTTCGTCACCTGGGCGACCGGGAGGTACTCCAGCGCGCCTGCCGAGGTCTTGGCCACCGCCGGCGTCAGCCCGGCGGCCCGGTGCTTGGGGATAATCACGCCGTGCACCCCGGCGCCCTCTGCTGTCCGGATGATGGCGCCAAGGTTCGCGGGATCTTCGACGCCGTCCAGCACGAGTACGAACGGCGGCTGCTGGCGCGCCCGGGCCGCGGCAAGGACGTCCTCCACGCTGACCAGTGGCCGGACAGACGTCAGCGCCACGACGCCCTGATGGCGGGCGGCGTGCGTCAGGCTGTCCAGCCGGCGCCCATCGACGAACTGGACCACGATGTCCTGCCGCCTGGCTTCCTCCAGAATGTCGCGGATTGTTCCGCCGTGTGTGGTGCGGCCGATCAGAATCTTGCGCAGCGGGCGCCGCGCGCGCAGCGCCTCCAGCACCGCGCGCCGGCCCGGAATCGCGTCGCCGTCCCCGCCAGCGTCGTTACGCTCGGTGCCCGGAGGCATCTGCAGTCGGCCGGCGTCCGTCGGTGGACGCCACTCGCCACTTTGGTCCGGTCGGGAGGTCTTCGACGAGGATGCCGGCTTCAGCCATTCGCTTTCGGATACGGTCGGCTGTGGCAAAGTCCCGCTTCCCCCGGGCCTTTTCGCGTCCGGCCAGGATGAAGGCCACGACTTCGTCAAGCGTCCGCCCGGGCTCCCCGGAAAACAGCTGTGCGGCCTCCTGCCGGAGCGAGGCTGCCAGGTCACGCACCCGCCCGGCCAGTTCCTCATCGACAGCATCCTCCAGGCGCAGGCCCAGAATCGCTGTCATCACACGCAGCGCATCACACGCCTCCTGCAGTCCGGGCATCGTTTCCGCGGCGTCCGTCCCGCCTTTGAGCACCTGGTCGGTGACCCGGTTCACCTCGGCTACCAGATCAAACACCGAGGCCAGCCCGGCCGACGTGTTGAGGTCTTCATCCATGGCGGCTGTGAAGGCGGCGCTCGCCGATTCCGCTGCCCGCTGCAGCGCGCGCGACGCCGGGCCGCCCGTGCCTCCGCCGCCGGCGCGGGCCTGGACCGTCCCCGCCGACGCCAGGGCTATCCGCAGCCGGCCTAGGGCCTTGGCCGCGTCTTCCAGCCGGGCCTCGTCGACCTCCATAGGCTTGCGATAGTGCACGGCGGCCAGCGCGTACCGGATCACGTCGGCAGAATAGCGCTGAAGCGCGTCGGCCACCGCAATGTAGTTACGAAGGGACTTGGACATCTTCTCGCCGTGCACCATGACCATGGCGTTGTGCACCCAGTAGCGGGCGAACGGCCGGGTCGCGGCATAGGCTTCTGACTGGGCAATCTCATTCTCGTGATGCGGAAAGATGAGATCATCTCCTCCGCCGTGAATGTCAAACCCCATCCCCAGATACTTCAGGGACATCGCCGAACATTCAATGTGCCAGCCCGGCCGTCCCTTCCCCCATGGGCTGTCCCAGCTAGGCTCTCCCGGTTTCGCGCGTTTCCACAAGGCAAAATCTGCCGGATGCCGCTTGAATTCCCCGGGCTCGACCCTCGCCCCAGCCCGCAGCTCCCCCGGCAGCTGCCCGGACAGTTTGCCATACTCGGGCAGCTTCGTCACCTCGAAATACACATCGCCCTCCGCATGATAGGCGTAGCCCCGTTCGATCAGTCGTTCAATCATCTCGATCATCTCAGGGATATGCTGGCTGGCCCTGGGCTCCACGTGCGGCGGCAAGACATTCAACGCCCGGCTCACCCGCTGATAGTCGTCCAGGTACCGGCCGGTGATCGCGTCGGTGGACACGCCCTCGGCCTGGGCGCGGGCGATGATTTTGTCTTCCACGTCGGTGACGTTCTGCACGTGGGTGACCTGGTACCGGCGGAACTCGAGATAGCGCCGGAGCACATCGAACACGACCGCGGCCCGCATGTGGCCCAGATGGGTCACGTCGTACACCGTGGGGCCGCAGACATAGATGGCGGCCTTGCCGGGCTCGCGCGTTAGGAATTCCTCCACGCGCTTGGTCAGCGTGTTATGCAGGCGCAGGGCCATCCGAAAAACCTCATCCCCGAGTCTACCAGAAAAGCGGTCTACCTAGTCTTCCTGGTCTTGAAACAACAACCGCCGCAGGTGCGGCCAGTAGACCAGGGAGACCAGGTAGACGAGGGAGACCAGGTAGACGGTGGGGCTTACCGAGTCCGCGGAATCTCCATGGCGTCTAGTTCGGCGCAGACCTCCCAGCCGACGGAGACGCGCATCGTGCGCGGGTGGATGCGGCGAAAGCGCCTAAGATCAAGGCATCCGCGGTCGGTCACGGTCCGATAGAATGTTTCCCCGGCCTCATAGCGGGATTCGACGATCTTGATGACGCGGTAGAAATGCTCATGCCGCCAGAACCCGGTAACCCGGGGATGGACCGCCCCCGGCCGGTCCACTTCAACGGTGACGGGATCCGTGACCACGGCGCGCTCCACGAATAGCAACTCGGGCAGATCGGGGTCACGGTAGAATTCACCGCGGCTCACGGTTATTTCACCTGATCCCTGGTCCCCGTCCCCATCAGGGTCGCCACAGCGTGCGCCGCGATCCCTTCCCCCCGTCCGATCGCTCCCATTCCCTCAGTCGTCGTGGCTTTGATATTGACGGCGGAGGCGTCAACGCCGAGTGCGGCGGCGAGCCGTTCCTGCATTTTCGAGATGTGCGGTGCCAGGCGCGGAGCTTCGGCGAGTACGGTGGAGTCCACGTGCAGCACGCGCCAGCCGGCGTCTGCCGCCAGCGAGGCCACGCGGCGCAGCAACTCGATGCTATCGGCGTCCTTGTACGCTGGATCACCAGGGGGGAAATGCCTGCCGATATCACCCAGTCCCGCCCCGCCCAGCAACGCATCCATGATGGCGTGCACCAGCACGTCAGCATCGGAGTGGCCGGCGAGCCCGCGCGGCGAGGGAATCTCGACCCCGCCCAGCCGCAGCGTCCGTCCCATCACCAGGCGGTGCGCGTCGTACCCGACCCCCGTACGCACCATCTGGCCCACACCCCACGAATTCGCCGGGGCGTCTTGGTGGGGACCCCGGCCTGAGCGCTCTCCGAGATACACTCCGGCCAGTTCGAGATCGGCCGGGACGGTCACCTTCAGGTTTCGCGGTGAGTCCTCGATCATGCGCACCGCGTGACCGAGGCGCTCCACCAGCACCGCATCATCGGTTCCGTAGAAGCCGTCGGTCCTCGCCCGGCGGTGCGCTTCCTTGAGCAAGGGTGTGCGAAATGCCTGCGGGGTGTGCGCGACCCAGAGTTGATCGCGGTCGAGTGTTTGCGTGGCGTCGCGGCCGTCGATCAGTTTGACCGTCTCCCGCACCGGGAGTCCGGCCGAGGCCGCGCCAGCCTCCGCCGCCGCCAGGATCACCGCCGTCACCACCTCGGGTGTGACCAGCGGCCTGGCGCCATCGTGCACAACCGAAACGGGGACCTCGTCGAGCTGCGAGAGCCCAGCGTACACCGAGTCCTGCCGGTGCGTGCCGCCGGGCACAACAGAGGCTACTTTGCGCAGTCCGTGTTCGGCCAGCAGGACGCGTGCCCGGTCGACATCCGGTGCGCCGACGACCACCACGATCCGGTCGACGAGCGGCGATAACTCCACTCGCCGCGCAGCGTGCAGGAGCATGGGAACCCCTGCCACCGGCACGAACGCTTTGGGCAGGGGGCCACCCAGGCGCTCGCCGCGGCCCGCCGCGACGATGACGGCGGCCGCCCGGGCGGCAGACGTCATCGCCGGTCCGACGGAGCGCCCTGAGCTTCCTTGGGCCGTCCGAAGATCATCCGGCCGGCCACCGTTTGCAGGACGCTGGTCACCACAACCTCGGAGGCTTCGCCAATGTGCTTCTTGCCGCCCTCGACGACCACCATCGTGCCGTCGTCGAGATAGCCCACGCCCTGGCCGGCCTCCTTGCCGTCCTTGATAACTTGCACCGTCAACTCCTCACCCGGCAGGACGACAGGCCGCAGCGCCTGTGACAACTCGTTGACATTCAGCACTCGAATGCCCTGGAGCTCCGCGACCTTGTTCAGGTTGAAGTCGTTCGTCACGATCCACCCGCGGATGCTCTTGGCCAGGGCAACCAGCGCGCTGTCCACGTCTCCACCGCCGTCTTTGGGATCATCCACGATCTGCACGGCCTGCAGTTCCTGCTGGAGCCGATGGAGCACGTCCAGGCCGCGGCGACCGCGATTGCGGCGGAGGGTGTCGGAGGAATCGGCGATGCGCTGCAGTTCGGCGAGCACGGAGCGGGACACCAGCAGTGGGCCTTCCAGGAATCCAGCTTTGACAACGTCGACGACGCGCCCGTCGATGATCACGCTGGTGTCGAGGACCTTCGGCGTACCGCGGCCCTTCGCCCCCCCGCGGCCGGACCGGTCCAGGCGGGACAGGGGAGCGGCAAGCTCATCTCGCCGCTGCATCACCAGGTGATATCCCAGGTATCCGAGGGCGATGGCTGCGCCGAGCGCCAGGTAGTTGCCGACTCCAGGGATGCGAGACAGAGGAAACCCGATCAGGAAGGCCAGCACGAGTCCCGCACTCAGGCCGACCACGCCGAGGGCCACGTCGCGCAGCGAGACGTGAGCGAGCCGGCTCAGCACCCATGCCATGGTCCGCTCAAACCAGCGCCACACCCACACTGACACCAGCGCACCGAGCACGCCACCGACAAGAATGCCACCGACGGAGACCGGCAGGCGGACCCGCGCGATTTCCACAACCAGAGGAATCCCGCCGGCCACCTGCCCCCCCAGGACGGCCCCAAGGATCAAACCGGCTAGACGAATGACCCATCTCATACCGCACTCACACCTTCAGGCATTTTACTCCCTCTACTATACCCGATTCGACTCGCCGGAGTGCACAGGACGTGCTGTCTTCCTTGACATTGATTTACGGCGACACATATAATGACACCGATTCATCCCGCAAGTCGCGGTGCGCAGATCACCCGCCGGCAGATGCCGGACGGGCCGGCAGAGCGTCAGGGGGGCGTGATGAAGGACACCGACGAAGCGCAATTCCAGGATACGGTTTCTGAATACCTGCTCCGACACCGCAGTATCCTCGACGTCCAAAGTAAGCTCAGCGAAGCTGCCGCGCGCGTCAACCGGGCGGTGGCGAAGTCCGTCACCACTTGCGGGTGCATCTCCGTCAATGCCGTCAAGCAAAAGTTCCCCACCGATGTCAGCCTCAGAGAACTGAAGCAGTTCATGGCCACCCACCTGGCGGGAGAGATGTGTGACAAGTGTCGCGAGGTCGTCGAGACTGAGATTGGAACCACGCTCTTCTATCTGGCCGCCCTGTGCGGTCTGCTGGACCTCAACCTGGAAGAGGTACTCGAAAAGGAACACGCCCGCGTGAGCGCGCTGGGCGTCTTTAATTTGACGTAACGAGGGGACCCGGAACCAAGGGACCAGGGGACCAAGCGAACTCAGAGAACGGTAGTACCAGGAATTGAGAGGCACTCCGAGAACGGAGTGCCTCATCATTTTGCCTGGTCCCCATGGTGACTTGGTCGCCTGGTCAGTTGGTCGCCTGGTCCCGTAGTTCAGGGTATCAAGTGTGCCAGCGCTTCTCCAATATGCCCCACCGGTACTAGTTCGATCGCGGACACGTCCAGCTCCGCCGCCGGTTTCGGGACGATGCATCGCTGGAAACCCATCCGCGCAGCCTCCGCAGCCCGCTTCTCAAGCTGCGGAACCACGCGCACCTCACCCGCCAGCCCGACCTCCCCGATGGCCACGACGGCGGCATCGACCGGCCGATCGCGCAGGCTGCTGGCCACTGCCGCGGCCACTCCCAGGTCCACGGCCGGCTCGTCCACGGTGACTCCCCCGGCGACGCTGACGTAGACGTCATGGCTGGAAAGGTGGAGGCCCGCCCGCTTTTCCAGCACCGCCAGCAGCACGACCATCCGGTTGTAGTCCACTCCAGCCGCGGTGCGGCGCGGCATCCCGAACACCGTGGGGGTCACCAGCGCCTGGACCTCGACCAGCAGCGGGCGCGTCCCTTCCATCGCGCACACCACCACCGACCCGGGCGCCTCGGCGGCACGCTCCGAGAGAAAAGCGGCCGACGGGTTAGGCACCTCACGCAATCCATCGGGCCGCATTTCGAACACGCCGATCTCGTTGGTGGAGCCAAAACGGTTCTTGGTGGCGCGGACAATGCGGTATGCATGATGCCGGTCGCCCTCAAAGTACAGCACGGTATCCACGATATGTTCCAGCACGCGGGGCCCGGCGAGCTGCCCTTCTTTGGTGACATGGCCCACGATCAGCACGCTCATATTGCGGCCCTTCGCCAGCCGCATCAGGTCGGCCGTACACTCCCGCACCTGGCCGACGCTCCCCGGCGCCGACGGGAGGTCCGGCTTGTAGATCGTCTGGATGGAGTCGATCACCACGACCTGGGGCCGGGCGCGCTCGCAGGCGTCCAGAATGGCGCTCAGGTTGTTTTCCGCCAGGAGCAAGAGGTTCGGAGTGGCTACCCTCAGACGATCCGCCCGCAATTTGATCTGGATGACTGACTCCTCACCGCTCACATAGAGCACCAGACCGCCCGCCCCGGCCAGATGCCGGCAGGCCTCCAACAGCAAGGTCGAATTATGAACTATCACATCGTTGGCGACGAAGTTGTGGCTGGAAAGAATTGAGAGGTCATACACGTCCGCCGAGCCTGCGGGAGCGATGGCTTGGATTTCGTCCCAGTATATGTCGCCGTTCGCCAACTTTGACAAATGGGGGCTGGGGAAAGCCGCCGCAAGTGCGGCAACCGTTGACCAAGTTAGAGGTCGGTCAAGACGGCGGTTCAGTACTGTGACCCCTGCTCTCGCGGAAATCTTACGGAAGGGAACCCCACCGGTCACGTCCTTGAGATGTTGCCAGAATTCTGGTCCCGTAGGGATCGTGTCGCTTTGCGTGGATGAAACCCGGGGTCGTGGCAGCCTCGCGAATTGCGCCTTCGCTTTTTCGCGACCCCAGATATCAATCTCTGACAGGAATCGACGGACAGTACTTATCCCAAGTAATTGAAGCTCATACGCTTGGTACGGGCGGCCACTCACCTGCATATGCTTGGTTCGAAGCTTCGCCACGAGCCCAAACCGCAGCAAGAGATGTTGCACATCCTCAGCCAACTTGCGGCTAATTGTGCTGTAAGACACTCCTGGTTGGCCCTGACGAGTTACGTAAATTGAGCCATCACACGAGAACAGCACCTTGAGAAAGGGCGAAAGTTGATGCCTCGGAAGACGAAAGATGCACTGCGGAATCGCCTTTGCTGAAGCTGTCTTGTACCGGAGCCCAACGGACTCTAGGAACCGAGCGAGTCCGGTCCGCATATCGGCATCAGCCCGGGAATCAGGGGACAATTCATCCAACGCCACTCGAACACCATGAGCGAGCCGCTGTAGCTCTACCTCTCCTGGAGCGCACTCGCCTCGCTGCCACAAATGGAGGAGGGAGTAGCTGACTCCCGCCATTTTCGCCCACTTGGTCCAACTCAGCTTCGATTCTTCCCGGACGCGGCGAAGCGCAGCGGCCAATCGCTTGCGGGCCTCAGCCCGCTCGCCGCGAGGCCGTACGAAGCGAAAACCTTTCGCTCTGCCTCTTCGCTTTGAATACACTCTCAATTGCAACCCAAACATCCGCGCTAGCCAGGCGAGATCTGCTTCTATCTCTGGAAGGGCCGTCGTAACGGTACATGCACTCGCCGCCGAACCGTCAGAAAGAAAGTAGGCGATTGCTTTAACCTCATGCTCCTTCATCGGATCATTGCCAAAGAACGGCAGAGCCCGCAGAGTGGCTACGCGCGATCCCGGTGCAAGTTCTCCCACTGACATCCAGCCGTCTGGTGTCAGAACCGGATGATTCGGCGTGCAACGTAGAGTCCGACCCAGCCTAGTTGTAACCGAGATGATGGGTTTGACGCCCTGAGCGTGAAATGCGACCACCTGCCGTGGGCTGCCTTGGTAGGTGGATTCGTCAAGAGAAGCTACAAATCGCTCTTTGTGCTCGAATTCGACTATAGGCAGATACTCACCAGTCGTTGGATCAAGTACTCGGGTATCTCCCGCCACGCACTTCCCGATCCCTGGATCTCCACCGATGAGCACCAGTGAGCCCGGCACCAGCCCTCCACCCAGCACGCGGTCCAGCTCGTGGAGGCCCGTGGCTAGGCGCGGTTCGGCCATCGTAGCCACCTCGGTGACGGCGACCGGCAGAGCCGGCGGCGCGGGGGCCCCAGCGCGTGGCTCACCGATCACTTCCTCGACGAACGAGTTCCACTCCCCACACGACGGGCAGCGGCCTAGCCACTTCGGAGACGTATGCCCGCACGACTGACAGGTGTATTGGAGTCTGGACTTGGTCACTGCGCGCCTCCCACCAGCAGAAAGGCCCGGCACATGACCGGGCCCTCCCCCGCTTTCAGATTGTGATGTTGCGTTCCCGCGTTCCCGTCAGTCTCCCTTGAGCGCCGGTTCGGGTTGCCGCTTTCGCTCAAAGACGATGCGCTCATCACGCGCGTCGACGACCACCGTGTCCCCCGGACTAAAGCTGCCCCGCAGGAGCTCATCCGACAGTTGATCCTCGATCAGCCGCTGGATCGTCCGCCGCAGCGGCCGCGCGCCGAACGTGGGATCGAACCCTTCCTTGGCCAGCAGATCCTTCGCCGCCTCGGTCAGCTCCAGCTGCATGTTCTGCCCCCGCAGCTCACGCTGGACGCGGGCGATGAGGATATCCGCGATCGCCTTGATCTGGTCGCCGGTCAGGGGCCGGAAGATGATGACTTCATCGATCCGGTTCAGAAACTCCGGGCGGAACGTCCGCCGCAGCTCCTCGGTGATGTGTTCCTTCATGCGGGCGTAGGCGCTGTCCATCGCGGTGAGCTCATCGCGGGTTGGCTTGAAGCCGATGGCCACTTCTTTTTCCAGCAAGGGCGCACCGACGTTGCTGGTCATGATGATAACGGCGTTCTTGAAGTCCACGGCCCGGCCCTGCGCATCGGTCAGCCGGCCGTCGTCGAGGATCTGCAACAGGACGTTGAAGATCTCCGGATGGGCTTTCTCAATCTCATCAAACAGCACGACCGAGAACGGGCGCCGGCGCACGGCCTCCGTCAGTTGTCCGCCTTCTTCGTAGCCGACGTACCCCGGGGGCGAGCCCACCAGCCGGCTGATGGTATGGCGCTCGCTGTACTCGGACATATCGATGCGGATAAGGGCGTTCTCGTCGCCGAAGAGGAACTCCGCCAGCGCTCGGGCCAGTTCGGTCTTTCCCACGCCCGTGGGCCCCAGGAAGATGAATGAGCCCACCGGCCGGCGGGGATCCTTCAGGCCCGTCCGGGCGCGCCGGACCGCCTTGGCCACAGCGCTGACGGCCTCTTCCTGGCCGACGATGCGCTCGTGGATAGATTCCTCCATCTTGAGCAGCCGCTGCGTCTCCTCTTCGACCAGCCGTGTCACCGGAATGCCGGTCCAGGAGGAAACGACGTCGGCGATGTCTTCCGCGGTGACGGTGCTGATGTCGCGGCCCTTCTCACGCTTCCAGGAAGACTCCAGTTCCTCCAACTTCTGGCGCAGCACCCGTTCCTTGTCGCGCAGCTGCGCGGCCTTCTCGAAGTCCTGGTTCTTGATGGCTTCTTCCTTCTCGCGCCGGACGCGCTCAGCTTTCTCAACAGCCTGGCGCACCTCTTGCGGGAGGAACGAGGCCTGCAGCCGGATCTTGCTGCTGGCTTCATCCATGAGATCGATGGCTTTGTCGGGCAGGAACCGGTCGGCGATGTACTTCTCCGCCAGCGTCGCCGCCGCCACCAGCGCCTCGTCGCTGATGGTGACGCCGTGGTGGGACTCGTAGCGTTCGCGCAACCCTTTCAAAATCTCGATCGTCTGTTCGACACTGGGCTCACTGACCAGAATGGGTTGGAAGCGCCTTTCCAAGGCGGCATCCCGCTCGACGTATTTGCGATACTCATCCAGGGTCGTGGCGCCGATACACTGGAGTTCGCCGCGGGCCAGGGCGGGTTTCAGGATGTTGCTGGCGTCGATGGCGCCCTCTGCCGCGCCGGCGCCCACGAGGGTGTGCAACTCGTCGACGAACAGCACTACCTCGCTCTGCGCCTTGCGGATTTCATCCATCACTTTCTTCATGCGCTCTTCGAACTCGCCCCGGTACTTCGTGCCGGCAACCAGCGCAGCGAGATCCAATTGCACCACACGCTTGTTGCGCAACACCTCCGGGACGTCGCCGCGCACGATGCGCTGGGCCAGCCCCTCGGTGATGGCGGTCTTGCCGACGCCGGGTTCGCCGATGAGAGCCGGATTGTTCTTGGTGCGCCGGGACAGCACCTGAATCACGCGCTCGATCTCGCGGTCGCGGCCGATGACCGGGTCCAGTTTGCTCTCCCGCGCCAGTTTGGTCAGGTCACGGCCAAACTCGTCCAGGGTTG
>Ga0209235_1001613_pt1 | contig 12349 bp, 12 predicted proteins | sample GraSoi013_1_20cm_4_FD_185817 | JGI IMG/M metagenome (GOLD analysis project Ga0209235, IMG submission 185817) | Grasslands soil microbial communities from the Angelo Coastal Reserve, California, USA - Sample 09_25_2013_1_20cm (SPAdes) (version 2) | ecosystem: Environmental > Terrestrial > Soil >...
CGGTTGATGATGAAGAGATCGGTGAAGCCGTTGCTGAAGCCGGTGAACACGAGCTGCTGCCCGTCCGGAGACCATTGCGGGGTCTGCAGCCCGTTCAGGCCGACGTGGATCCGTTGCGCTTCGCGCCCGCGCTCGACGTCCAGAATCACCAGGTCGTCGCGGTCTTTCCGCTTCGCGGCGATGGCGAAGTAACGGCCGTCGGGCGAGAACGCGCCCGCCGAATTGATGAAACGCAGGCTTTCGTAGTTGTTGTTCTGCGTCGATTTGACGAGCCGGCGCTTGACGCGACCCGTCTCGGCATCGGCGAGCCAGAGATCGACGAAGAACCCGCCCTGGTCGCCGAAGAACGCGATGGTCTTGCCGTCAGGCGTCAGCGCCGGGGCGAGGAAAATGCGGCCCCGCGAGCGGCGCTGGGTGAGCGTCGGCTGCGCGATGCGACGGGCGCGATAGTGATCACCTAACTGCGGCAAGAACGTCGTCTGGATGGCGTCGCGCCAATCGTTGGAGAGGTCCTCGAGCGTCCGTCCGGTCGCGCGCTTGAACGCCGCCTCGAGCCCGGACGTCGCGGACGCCTGCAGGATCTCGCCGATGACTTCGTCGCCCCATTTCTCACCGATGTAGGCCCACAGCGCGTGCCCGTACCGGTACGGGAAGATGTAGGGGTCGGCCGTCATCTCCTCGATCGAGGGCAAGTGCCCCTCGAGCGCGGCGTCGCGCAGCCACATCGCGGTCTCGGGATTGATCGGACCGAGCGACAGGTACTCGGCCATGCCCTCCATGAACCACAGCGGAGGATTGACGGTCACGAGCGTCTGCACGCCGGCGCCGGGCCGCCCGCGGCTGTACACGTCGTACTGGAACTGGTGCACCATTTCGTGCTGGAGCACGTGCTCGAACTCGGCGTACGACCCGGTGAAGGGGATCACGGCGCGGTGCTTGAAGAATTCCGTGACGCCACCCAGCCCTTCGCCCGATGCGTCTACGACGTTGGTCTGCTGAAAGTCGGACTGTGAGGCATACAGGATGATCGGCTTGCGGCTCTGAAACTGATGGTGGAGGATGCGCGACAGCCGGGCGTAGGCGCGTTCCGCCATGCGCGCCGCGTCGAGCGCGCCGGGACGCTCATCCGGATAGTAGTAGATGTCGAAGTGTTCGGTCTGAATCGACTGGAAGTTGAAACTCCGGTACTGCACCTTGTTCTGACCGAAATACTGCGCCACCCCACGCACCGGTGTGGCGATGAGCGTCAATGCGACTGCCGCCAACCAACGACTGCGACTCATCTCGCGCTATCCTTTCGCGCCTGTTCCGCCGGCATCACCGGCCGCAACCACTGGAGCATCACCCCACAGCCGCTCGAGCTGGTAAAAATCCCGCAGCTCAGGGTGAAAAACGTGCACCACGAAGTCCACATAGTCGAGCAGCACCCAGCGACCCTGCGACAACCCTTCCACATGATGCGGCTCGATGCCCGCGGGCGCGAGCGCCGTCACCAGGTGCTCGGCCATGCCGCGTACGTGGGCGTTCGATGTTCCCGAAACGATCACGAAGTAGTCGGTGGCTTCGCACAGGCCGCGTAGATCCAATACTACCGGATCGACCGCCTTACGGTCCAACAGTGCGTCCACAACCTGTGAGAGCTCAGTCTTCATTCTGAAAGAACACACCCCACGCGCCAATACCGGCGTGTCCGGCAATCACCGGAGTGATCGGCGTCACAAGGCACTGCATCGGCCGGTAGCGGACCACCAGCTCCGGGCTCGATCTTCCCTTGCATATTAAGGGCCATCACCGACTTCAAGTTGAGCTTGCTACTCCTTGACCACCGTCACTCGGACCTCGGGCCGTACCTCCGGATGGATCTTGATCCCGGGCAGGTCGATCTTGCGCTTGTCGACGTGGATGCCCAGCTCCTCGAGCTTGCGCTGGATGTCGCTCGCCGTCACGGAGCCGTAGAGTTTTTCCTCCTCGCCCACTTTCACGTCGAAGGTGAGCTGCACCTCGGCGAGCCGCGTGGCCTCACTCTCGGCGGCGGTCTTCTCGGCGGCGCGCTGCTTGGCGACACGCTCGCCTTCGTAGGCGATCTTTTTCTTGTTCGCCTCGGTCGCCGGATAGGCGAGGCCCTTGGGCAGCAAGTAATTCCGGGCGTAGCCGTCTTTCACCTTCACCACCTCGCCGACCTTGCCCAGATACTGCACGTCTTCCCGCAGAATGATCTCCATCGCTTGAGCCTCAGGTTGTATTGGACCGCTGCCGTTGCCGAGTCTCAGCCAGGCGGCGGCGGTACTGATACCAGGTATCGGTGATCCCGAGCGTGCAGAGCCCGGGGAGGACGAACAAGAGCGGGACAGCCAATGCCGCGGCCGCTGCCGCCATGAGCACCAGAGCCAGGGCCGAGACGCCGAACGCCTCCGCGAACGTGGCGACGATCGCGGCGCCTCGCAGGACATAGAGCGTACCCGCGACGAGTCCGACGTTGGTGCCCGCGATGTGGAGCACGCTCGAAACGGGCAGAATCAGCACGCCCAACCAGACGATGATGCCCCACACCCATCCGTCGCCGAGATTGAAATCCTTGAATCGGGTGAGCGGCGCCACCGGAGCACGTTCGCCTTTTGGCGGCGCGCCCGCCCCAATGCGCACGTACAATTGCCACGCGAGCGCCAGGCCGGCGATGGTCTGCAGCGCCAGCATCCCCGGCCAGGTGAGACTGATGAACCGCACCATCGGCTCGTAAATCGGGAACGCGTCGGGCGCCACTTCGACAATCGTCCGCATCGCAATGCTCGCCTGCCGCGTCGCTTCCCAGGCGAGGCCGCCCCACGCCTCCGATCCCCACATCACCTGAATCAGCAGGGCGCAGACCAGTCCCGCGGCAACCACCGATCGCAACGCCTGGCGCAGGATGGCGCCGGGCCGGAGCAAAACCAGGGAGAGGAACGCCGCGGTCGCGAGCACGATGTAGGCGCTCGTGACGGCGGCCAGCCGGCCGCCGCTGCGGCCGCCCAGCACCAGCAATGCGACGCTCACGGCGCCGATCATCGCGGCGATGGGCTGCGAGAAGCCCCCCCCGCCTCCCGATCCCCCCGCTCCGCGGTCGGATGTAGGCGCGAGGATCAGCAGCGCCGCGCACGGCAGGCCGACCAGGCTCGCGGGCGCCCACAGCACGAACGCCAGCAGCGCCAGGAGCATGCGCCACCACGACGGGATCGGGTTTATGCGGTGTGCCCCTTGATGTACGGAATCAAGGCCAGCTGCCGGGCGCGCTTGATCGCCGTCGCGAGCTGCCGCTGGTGGCGGGCGCACATCCCCGACAGGCGGCTCGGCAGGATTTTGCCGCGCTCGGTGAGAAAGCGGCTCAAGGTCCGGTCGTCCTTGTAGTCCAGTACGCGCGCGCCGGACTCGCACACGGGACAGGTCTTGGCTGGGCGTCTCACGCTTCCTCCTCCTCAAGCTCTTCTTCCACTTCAGGGGCGACGACCGCTGCGGGCACCGGCTTCGGCTGTTCACGCGAGGCCTCGACGCACATGTACCGCAGCACGCCTTCGTCGAGCTTCACCGCCCGCTCGTATTCAGGCAACAGATCGCCCGCCGCCTCAAACTCGGCGACGACATAGTAGCCGGTGTCTTTCTTCTTGATCCTGTACGCCATCGTGCGCTTGCCCCAGTGGGACACGTTCGCCAGCGTGCCTTTGCCGTCCTTGGTCAGGAGAGCGTGAAAGCGATTGAGTTTTTCGGTGATTGCCGGCTCGTCCAGGGCACTATCAAAAATGTAGACTGTCTCGTACCGACGATTCATGCCACCTCCCTTTGGTCATGGGTGACCCGGTGCGGTGGAAGGCACCGAGTAGGGGATTTGTGAGGCTGAAAGCTAAACGGCGTGTAAAGGCGTGGAAAGGCGGGAAAAGGCGGTATTGAACATGCTGGCCTTACCCTCGTTCAATGGGCTTCCCATAGCCGGTGTGATGATCTCCGCGCCGGAAGTCCACAAGTTCGTCGTGACCGTCCACGCCGGGTTCGTCGACGTGGATGGGCGAAGGGCTCCCGGCCGCGGGCTCCTGTGGCCTGGTGGAGATCTGGACGCGCTAGACGTTGAAGCGGAATAGCAGGATGTCGCCGTCCTTCACCGGGTAGTCGCGCCCCTCGCTGCGCACCAGGCCTTGTTCGCGAGCAGCCTTGTAGCTGCCCGCTTTCACAAACTCGCCGTAGCCGACTGTTTCCGCCCGGATGAAGCCGCGCTGGAAATCGGAGTGGATCTCACCGGCCGCAGCGAACGCGGTGTCCCCCCGATGCATGGTCCAGGCGCGCACCTCGTTCTCTCCGACGGTGAAGAAGGTCTGGAGGCCGAGCAGCCGGTAGCCGGCGTGAATCAGGCGGTCGAGTCCCGGCTCGGCAACGCCCGCGCTGGCGAGATACTCCTTCCGTTCGCCGCCCGACAGCTCGGCGAGCTCGGCCTCGAATTTGGCGGAGAAGGGAACAATCTCGGCCTCTTCGTGATGCGTTTGCACGGCGGCGCGCAGCTTGTCGATCCACTTGCCGCCGCCCGTCGCGAGATCGTCTTCGTTCACGTTGGCCGCGTACAGAATCGGCTTCGCCGTGAGAAGGCCCAGGCGGCGGAGAAACTTTACGGCGTCGTCGCTTTCGCCGGCTTCGCGCGCGCCCCGGCCGCTGTTCAACTCCGCGACGACGCGTTCGAGCAAGACGAGCTCCTGCTGCGCCTCCTTGTCGCCGGCGCGGGCCGATTTGCGTGTCTTGTCGAGCCGCCGCTCGACGACCGCGAGGTCGGCTAGCGCGAGCTCGCTCGTGATGACGTCGTGGTCGCGGACGGGGTCGACCGGGCCCATCACGTGGACCACATCGGGATCCTCGAAGGAGCGAATCACGTGCACCACGGCGTCCACTTCGCGAATGTGCGACAGAAACTGATTGCCGAGTCCTTCGCCCTGGGAAGCTCCTTTCACCAGGCCCGCGATGTCCACGAATTCGACCACCGCGGGGATCTTCTTCTTGGGTCTGACGACGTCATTTAGTTTCTCGAGGCGCGGGTCCGGAACCTCGACCACGCCGACATTGGGTTCGACGGTGCAGAAGGGGTAGTTCTCCGCGGCTGCCGCCTTGGACGACGTCAGCGCGTTGAACAGGGTCGATTTTCCGACGTTGGGCAGTCCGACGATTCCCAGACGAAGCATCAGCTCGTAAGCCACTTCTCGGCCGCCTCGATCATCTGCGGCATGAGCGACTCGACCTGTTCGCGCTCCCCCGGTTCAAACGGGTTGAGCACGTAATCGGCCCAGTCGCCGGTTCCTGCCGGCAGCGGACCCACGCCGATCCGGATGCGAGCATACTGCTGTGATTGCAGCGCTCCTTCGATGCTCTTGAGCCCATTGTGCCCGCCGGCCGACCCCTCCGTCCGGAACCGGAATGTGCCGAGCGGGATTTGAAAGTCGTCGACGAGGATGAGCAGGTCGCGCGAGGGTGTGAACGCCGGATCGGCGCGCAGCGACGCGAGCGCCGTGCCGCTGCGGTTCATGAACGTCGTAGGTTTGAGAATGCGGACGGGAACGCCGAGGGCGGTGCCTTCCGTCGCACGCGCGCGCTCGGCGCGACGGAAGGGCGGGAGCTGCCAGCGTTCGGCAAGTGCGTCGGCGAGGAGAAAGCCGGCATTGTGGCGCGTCGCCGCGTATTCCGGACCCGGATTGCCCAGGCCGACGAGCGCGCGCAGGGGCTACTCTTCCTTCTTGCCCTTGGGCTTCTCCTCTGGTTTCGGAGCAGCTTTCGCCTCGGGTGCCGCAGCCCCTTCGACTTCCTCGCCCTCTTCGCCCTCGCGGACCTTGCGGATGAGCTCGGGTTCTGCCACTTCAGTCGCGGCTTCGGGCGTCGGCGCGGCCACTTCCTCGGCGCGCGGCGGGACGACGGTCGCGATCGTCAACTCGGCGCCGGTCAGGATCACGGCATTCGGAATCGTCAGATCGCGGGTGTGCAGCGAGTCACCGATCTTCAGCGCGCTGACGTCGAGCTCGACGCGGTCGGGGATGTGCTCGGGGAGCACTTCGATTTCGACTTCGCGCGTCACCTGATCGAGCACGCCGCCCGCGTTGCGCACGCCGTCGGGTGTGCCGACGAGGTGCACGGGCACCTTCAGCGTGACCTTCTCGTCCGCCTTGATCTCGTAGAAATCGACATGGATGATGTCGGGGCGGAGCGGATGGCGCTGGATCTCGCGAATCAGGGCGCGCGCCTTCTTGCCATCGACGGTGAGGTCGATCAGGGTGCTCTCGGGTTCGATGCCCGTGAGCGCCTTCTCGAGCGCGAGCGCGTCCACCATCAGGGGCTGGGTCGCGCGGCCGTGGCCGTAGATCACGGCTGGAATCTGCTTCCGGAAGCGCGCCTGCCGCGCCGCGCCCTTGCCTGTTTTCTCCCGCGCCGTCGCGGCGAGACTCACCGTCTGTGCCATGTTTCAGCCCTCAGCCCTCTGCCGTCAGTCGAATAACGAGCTGACCGATTGGTTCGAATGTTCGTAGCCGATGGCCTTGGCCATCAGACTCGCGATCGACAACACTTTCAATTTTTCAAAGATCCGCTCGTCCGGAATGCGGATCGTGTTCGTCACCGTCACCTCTTCGATCGGCGCGGCGCGCAGCCGCTCGACCGCCGTGCCGGACAACAGCGCATGCGTCGCGAACGCGAAGATGCGCCGCGCGCCCAGGCGTTTCAGCGCCGCCGCCGCCTCGGAGATCGTCCCCGCGGTATCGATCATGTCGTCGGGGATGAGGCAGTCCTTGTCCTCGACTTCTCCGACGACGTTCACGACTTCGGCGATATTCGCCGAGGGCCGCCGCTTGTCGATGATCGCGAGCGACGCGTCCAACCGCTTCGCGAATCCACGGGCCATCTTGGCCGATCCGACGTCCGGCGCCACGATCACCGGCTGATACAACTGCTTCGTCCGGTAGTGGCTCACGAACACCGGAGCCGCGTACAGGTGGTCCACCGGAATGTCGAAGAACCCTTGCACCTGGTGGGAATGAAAGTCCATTCCCAGCACGCGGTCCGCTCCGGCGTGCGTGATCAGATTCGCCACGAGCTTGGCGCTGATCGCGACGCGCGGCTGGTCTTTCCGGTCCTGGCGCGCGTAGCCGAAGTACGGGAGCACCGCCGTGATGCGGGCCGCGCTCGCGCGCCGCGCCGCGTCGATCAGGAGCAGCAGCTCCATGTAGTTTTCCGCCGGCGGGTTCGTGGGCTGGATGATGAAGACGTCCCGTCCCCGCACGTTCTCGTCGATTTTGACGAAAATCTCGCCGTCGGCAAACCGCCGCATCGTCACCGCACACAGCGGCTGTCCCAAATGCTGGGCCATCTCCTCGGCGAGGGGCCGATTGGCCGTGCCGGCGAGGAGCAGCAACTGGCTGCGTGACAACGACAGGTCCCGCATCGGGCCCCGGAAAGTAGTCGGCAAAGCGCGTGTCGCCAAGGCCTTACCGGTCGGGGTGGCGGTCCCACCGGTAGGCCGTATGCTAAGGTCGTGGACGACCTCCAGTCCCGCCTCGCGGATGCGCTCGGCGGTCGCTACACGCTCGAGCGCGAGCTCGGCCGCGGCGGCATGTCGATCGTCTATCTGGCGACCGATTCCCGCAATGAGCGCCGCGTGGCCCTCAAGGTGCTCCGGCCGGAGCTCGCCCACGCGCTCGGACCCGAACGCTTCCTGCGTGAGATCAAGGTCGCCGCCGGCCTCGCGCACCCCCACATCCTGCCCCTGTTCGACTCCGGTGTCGCGGGTGGTCTGCTCTTCTACACGATGCCCTACGTCGAGGGCGAGACCCTGCGCCATCGCCTGATCCGCCAGCGACGCCTGCCGGTCGCCGACGCGGTGACGATCGCGCGGGATGTCGCCGATGCGCTGTCCTACGCGCACGACCAGAACATCGTGCACCGCGACATCAAGCCCGAGAACATCCTGCTCGAAGCGGGGCATCCGGTGGTCAGCGATTTCGGGATCGCGCGCGCCATCAGCGTCGCCGGTACGGCGCGGATGACGGGTACGGGCATCGTCGTCGGGACGGTCGACTACATGAGTCCCGAGCAGGCCGGCGGGGAGGAAGTCGACGGGCGGAGCGACATCTACAGCCTGGGATGTGTCCTCTACGAGATGCTCCTCGGGCGCACGCCCGTTCCGGGCGGCACGCCCGCCGGGCAGGGGCGTTCGCTCTCGCAGGAGCGGCGGGAGATTCCGCTCGAGGTCGAGTATGCGATCGAGGTCGCGCTCGCGAAGCGGCCGAGCGAGCGGTTTGCGAGTGCGCGCGAGTTTGCGGAGGCGCTCACGCCGAAGGAAACGACAAGCTCGGCGCGCCGGTCCAAGCGCCTGTGGCGCACGTGGGGAGCGGTGGCCGCCGCCGTGACGCTGGCACTCGGGACCATGGGGATTGTCCTGGTCCCGCGCTTGCTCCGCGCCAGCTTGGATCCGTCGCTGTACGTGGTGGTGCCGTTCGGCCATCGCGAAGGTGCGGCGCCGAAACTGATCAGCGGCGATCAGTGCGAGGCACTCCTCGTCGAGGCGTTCGGCCGCTGGGACGACGTCCGTCTCGTGGATGGCCTGCGAGTTCACGATCTGCGTTCACGGCGCAGCCGCGACTCGCTCAATCTCGATGACGCGCTCGACATGGCGCGCCAGCTCGGCTCCGGGCGCCTTATTTGGGGCGAAGTCGCGCAGTTCGAGGATACGGTGCAGGTACGTGCGGCGCTCTACGACGTTCGCCGCGGCGGCACGACCGTGCGCACCCATAGCGTGCGGTTCGGCGCAGACGCGCGCGACATCGCCGCAAAGTTTCGCGCGCTCGCCGACTCCTTGTTGCTCGGGCACATGCGATCGCCGGAAGCCGCGGCCGGGATCGTCAGCACGCGATCGCTCACCGCCTGGCAATTCTACGAAGCGGGCCACGACTCGCTTGCGGAGTGGAATCTCGACGGGGCCGAGCGCGGATTCCGGGCCGCGATTCAGCTCGATCCGGAATATCCCCATGCGAACCTTTGGTTGGCGCAGACGCTCGCGTGGGCCGCTCGTCCCGTCCCCGAATGGCGCCCCTACGCCATCATAGGTGGCCGAGCGAGCAATCCACTGGGGTTGCATGATCGTTTGCTGGCACGCGCATTGGTACGACTGGCGAATCAGGCGTATCCGCAGGCATGTGCTGAGTACCGAGCGATGGTGTCCCGCGACAGTCTCGATTTCGCGGGCTGGTTTGGACTCGGCGCGTGTCAGAGCAGCGATCGCGTGGTTCTTCGGGACACGACCATCCCAACCCGGTGGCGGTTTCGGTCCAGCTTTCGCGGGGCCGCTCAAGCGTATCAGCGCGCCCTAGAACTCATTCCTTCCGTCCATCGCGCCTTCGCCGGCGTGGCATTCACGCGCCTCGTCCGGCTGTTTTATGCGGAACCAGCCATTTATCGCAGCGGCTATGCGCTCACGCCGGATACCGTCTTGTTTGGTGCATACCCGGAGTTGCTCCACGATACCCTCGCGTTCGTGCCGGTGCCGCTTGCGGATCTCTTTGCGGGCAAGCCCGGCACGATTCCCGGGTCCATGAACGCGGCGGTGGCGCAGAACCGCGAACTCCTGCGCCGCATCACCCTCAACTGGGTCCACGCGTTCCCCAAGAGCCCTGATGCCCTCGAAGCGTTGGCCCTGGTGTTGGAATCGCTGGGCGAGCTGGGCGAGACGGGCGACCCGGAACGTTCCGCGTTGCGGATGGTGCAAGCCGCGGAACCCTTCGCAACCGACCCACGTCAACAACGTCGCCTGGGGGCCGCGGAAGTTCGTCTCCTTGTGAAGCTTGGTGACTTTGCGGCCGCCCGGACGCGTGCGGACGCGGTGCTCGACGGGTGGCAGCGCGTCGGCGCGTCCGAGGCAGCGGAGCTGTCGGGTCTCGCAGCGCTCACCGGCCACGTATTTGCGGCGGCGACTCTCCTGTCGCGCAGCGCCGCCGCGGATACGTTCCTCACGTGGTCAGGTGCGCCGGTGCTGGCGCCGCGTCCGGCCGCGGAGCCGGCGCTCGCGTTGGTGGCGTACGCGGCGTTCGGCGCGCCACGGGAGAGTGTCATGGTCGTTCGTCGCCGCGCGGAGCAGGCGATCCGCAACTGGGCCGACGAACGACGTCGTCCGACGGTGCGGCAGGCGCTGCTGAATTTCCCCGCCGTCCTCGCGTTTCCGGTTGTCGGTTTGAGCGACTTCCACGGACCGGAGACGGGTGGCAACTACCTCCTGGGGATGCAATGGGCATTGGCGCATGGCGACACGGCAACCGTGCGCGCCCGATTCGCCTGGCTTGCAGGCATGCGCCATGATTTTCGTCCTGGAGACCTTGCTTCCTACACGGTCTACCATGAAGCGCTCCTGGCGTTGGCCTTGCGCGACACGGCTATGGTGGTCAAACACCTCGATGAGTTCCTCGGCGCACTTCCGACGGCCAGTTCCGAACTCGTGACCGCCGCATCGGAGACGGCCATGCTTGTCCGGATCATGGTGTTGCGCGCCGAGCTCGCCGATGCGCAAGGCGATGTCCACGTTGCGAAGCGTTGGGGAGCGGCCGTTGCCACGCTTTGGGGCAGCGCCGATCCACCGTTGCAACAGACCGTCCAACAGATGCGTGCGCTCGCCGCACGAGGCGGCGGCGGTTGATCAATGTGGTCCTCAAAGGAGAAACCATGAACTGGATGACCCCGAGGGTCGTTGCGCTCCTCGTTGGTATGCTGGGGAGTTCGGTCTCTGCGGCGCAGACTCAGGTGTCTCGACCACCTCCGTTTGCGGTGGTGGACTCCGCGCATCCCACGGACGAGATGCTGCGCACCTACATTCGCTCCTTGAGGTTCTTGAGTGATCACATTTCAAGCGACCAACGGATGCTGGATGCGGCCCATACCAATCTGATCCTGCGGATGGACCCCGTCGCCGACAATTACCTCACTACCGAGGCTCAGTTGCGCGAAAGGGGCCGCATTACAGCCCGGCTTGTAAATCGTGGCGCGGATCCCATTAACCGGTTCGGAGTTGCGCCCAGAGGAACGACGTACTTGTGGATTCAGTATGTCGGCGGATCGCCCAGAGCCGTACTGATTTCAACCGATTCCACGGGCGCGATTCTTCGCCGCGTACCGGTTCGACTCAGCCCAGAACGGCTCGATCATCCCCGGTTCGTCAAGCAGGCGCTCACACGGCTCGGGACCGATTCGACCAACACGATGATTGTGGCGATGTGCGCCCCCTGTCCGCCATGGGGATGGTGTCGAGGCGATTCCTTAGGCACAGCCGGTTGGGACTGAACCGATCGCTAACGTCCGCGGCGCCAAAAGCGTATACCGAGTGACCATTTCTTCGGAGTCACTCGTTATGCGCCGCCTGTTCGTCGTTGCAACACTGTTGATTGTTCTCGCGATTCCGGCGCTCGCTCAGAATCCGAACCCGCCCGCAGGCGGGCAGGACATGGGCCAGCGCCGGTTCCAACCCCCGCCTGATCACTGGCTGACGATCGATTCGCTGAGCCAGGCGCTCGGCTTGAATCCCGCCCAACGCACTAAGATCACGCCTGCCCATACCGCGCTGAACGGCGTGATGAAGGACGCCGCGGTGCGACGCCAGGCGATCCGGCAGCAGATGCAGGCTTCCGGAGGCTTCACCCCCGGGCAAGAGCCCACGCCGGCGCAGCGCGCCAAATTCGACAGCGTGCGGACGGAAATGGAAGGGTTTCAGGCTGAAGCGGATCAATGGTACGCGGCGATCCGCAATAATCTGACGGCCGCGCAGCAGGTGAAGTTCGACTCGTTGCCCAAGCCCCGCGTCATGGGGCGCATGGGAGGCGGACCGCCTCGCCAGTAGCTATCGTTCCGGTCCCACTTTAATCGGATCCGAAACGATGCTGCGTCGTGTATTAGTTGCGGTTGTCTTGGCCGCCACGCTGGGCGGGCGCACGGTCGCTGCCCAGCGGGCGGCTGCCGATTCATCCCTCCTCACCGTCGATCGCATCTTCGCGACGCCCGAGTTTCGCGGCGGCTCGCTGGCGGCACTCGCCTGGCTGTCGGACGGCACCGGGTACACGACGCTCGAGCGGACCGCCGGCGGTAAGGCTGGTCAGGATCTGGTGCGCTACGATGCCGAGACGGGACTCAAGACGATTTTGGTGCCCGGGGCGCGGCTGGTGCCGCCCGGCGACTCGACGCCGCTCGAGGTCGAAGAGTACAGCTGGTCGGCGGACGGCCGGCGTCTGCTCGTCTTCGCCAACTCGCGGCAGGTGTGGCGCACGAATACGCGGGGCGACTACTGGGTGCTCGATCTCGCGGGCTGGACGCTCAAGAAGCTCGG
>Ga0209235_1001615_pt1 | contig 12336 bp, 10 predicted proteins | sample GraSoi013_1_20cm_4_FD_185817 | JGI IMG/M metagenome (GOLD analysis project Ga0209235, IMG submission 185817) | Grasslands soil microbial communities from the Angelo Coastal Reserve, California, USA - Sample 09_25_2013_1_20cm (SPAdes) (version 2) | ecosystem: Environmental > Terrestrial > Soil >...
TCGCCATGGTCGTGGGGATCATGGTCGGGTCGGGGATCTTCCGCACGCCCGGGCTCGTGGCGGCGCAGCTGGGCCGCCCGTGGCTCACGTTCGTCGCGTGGGTGCTGGGGGGCGCGCTCGCGTTCCTCGGCGCGCTGTGCTTCGCCGAGCTCGCCACGCGGCATCCGCGGGCGGGCGGCAAGTACGTGTACGTGCGTGAGGCGTTCGGGTCCCGCGCCGGGTTCGTCGTCGGTTGGGTGGAGGCTCTCGGGATGTATACGGCCGCGATTGCCGCCATCGGCGTCGCGGCGGCCGAGTTCCTGGTGCGGCTCACCGGCGCGGGCACGGCAGCGATTCCGTGGCTCGGGGCCGCACTGGTGGCAGTGTTCACCGGCGTGAACCTGATCGGCGTCGCGTCCGGTCGCTGGGTACAGAATCTCGTCACCGCGGCGAAGCTGCTGGCGCTGGGCGGCGTGGTGGTCGTCGCGTTCGCGCGCGGTACGGGAGCGGGGTGGCACGGGGAGCTGGCGGACCCGCCGCGCGGCGCGGCCGTGTGGGCGGCGTTGGGGCTCGCGGCGCAGTCGGTGATCTGGACCTACTACGGCTACCCCGACGCCGCCAAAATCGCCGAGGAGGTGGTGGACCCTGGGCGCACGCTGCCCCGCGTATTGCTCGGCGGCATCGCGATCGTGACCGCCCTGTACTTGCTGCTCAACGCGGCTTTCCTGCACGTGCTGCCGCTCGCGCAGATCGCGGGATCGAACCTCGTCGCCGCGGACGTCGCCAACGCGATCGTGGGGGCGAAGGCCGGAGCCGTCGTGGCGGCGCTCGCGTTGCTCGTGGTGCTGGCGTCGCTCAACGGCAACATTTTCGTGACGCCGCGGGTGCTGTTCGGCCTGGCGCGCGAAGGCTTGGCGCCCGGGGCGCTGGCGCGCGTGAATCCGGGCGGGACGCCATGGGTCGCTATGCTGGTGGTAGGCGCCGTCGCCATCGCTCTCGCCGCGACGGGTACGTTCGAAAAGCTGCTCACCCTCGCCATCGCGCTCGTCCTGGTGATCGACAGCCTCACCGTCGCAGCGTTGTTCCGGCTGCGCACGGCGGGGGAGCCGCAGGCCCCGTTCAGTGTGCCCGCCTATCCGGCGCTGCCGCTCGTGTTCATCGGCGTCTATCTCGCCCTGTTCGTGGGGACCGCGCTGGGGCAGCCGCAGACGGTGCTGGTGGCGCTCGGCGTGTTGGCGGTGGCGTGGGGGCTGAGCGGGACGGTGAAGCGGCGTGTCAGCGCGCCGCTCCGTGAGTTCCCACGCTAAAGCGTGGGCTCGGCACATCACTGTGCTAAAGCACACGCGTGTCCTTTAGGACAGTGCCTGCCGAGCCCATGCTTTAGCATGGGAATAACGGGGCACCAAGGGTCGATTATCTTCCCTCCACACCCATGCCTCGGATCGCCATCGCCCAAATCCGCCCCACCAAGGGGGAGTACGCCGCCAACCTGCAGCGGATCGGCGGGGTGCTGGCGCAGCTCGCCAAGCTCGAGCCGGCCGTCGACCTGGTCGTCTTCCCCGAGACGGCGACCTCCGGCTACTTCGTCGAAGGCGGGGTGCGGGACGTCGCGGTCACGGCGGGGACACGAGGCGGCAAATGCCCCGCCGATGGACGTAGCGGTCGGCTTCTACGAGGTCTTCCAGAACCGCTTCTACAACTCGTGCCTTTACGCCTCGCTCGGCCACGCGTCACCCCGTGGCACACCCGGCATCCGCCACGTTCACCGCAAGGTCTTTCTCCCCACCTACGGTGTGTTCGACGAGGAGCGGTTCGTGGAGCGGGGCCACGAGATCCACGCGTTCGACACCCGTTTGGGCCGCGCGACGATCCTGATCTGCGAGGACGCGTGGCACTCGATCGCGGGGACGATCGCGGCGCTCGAGGGCGCCCAGCTGATCCTCGTCCCGAGTGCGTCTCCCGCCCGCGGCACCGGGATGGACGAGGAGGGCGTGCGGCTCCCCGCGAGCGTGGTGCGCTGGGAGCGCATCCTGCGCAACCTCGCCGAGGAGCATGGCGTGTACGTGGTGTACGCGAGCCTCGTCGGGTTCGAGGGGGGGAAGGGGTTCCCGGGCGGCTCGGTGGTCGTGAGCCCCGGCGGTCAGATCGCGCTGCGCGGGCCGCTGTTCGAGGAGGCGGTGCTCACCTACGACCTCGATCTCGACGAGCTGACGCGGGCGAGAGCGGATTCTCCCCTGCTCGCGGATCTCGAGGTGAATCTGCCGCACCTGATCAAGCACCTAGGGAAACGGGAAACGGAGAGCGGGAAACGTAAGCGTGCCGCCGTGAAGTTCGATCCGGCTACCAATGGCGCGTCTGCTCAATCCGCAATCCGCAATCCGCAATCCGCAATCCACATCGTGGGGAAGGGGGTGGAAGAGGGCGACCCGCTCCAGATGGATTGCGAGCTCGCCCGCCGTTGGCTGGTGAGCTTCCTCAAAGACGAAGTGGTGCGCCGCCGCGGCTTCACGCACGGGATCGTGGGCGTGTCGGGCGGCGTGGACTCGTCGCTCACCGCGTTCCTCGCCGTCGAGGCGCTCGGCAAGGACAACGTGATCGGCGTCCGCATGCCCTACAAGACGTCGAGCCCCGAGAGCCTCGAGCACGCGCAGCTGGTCATCGACCAGCTCGGCATTCAGTCGCGCACGATCGACATCACCCCCGCGGTGGACGGCTACCTGCAGCAGGTGGGCGACGGGGGGGGCGACCCGACCCGCCGCGGCAACGTGATGGCGCGCGAGCGCATGATCGTGCTGTTCGACCTCTCGGCGCTGCACAAAGCCCTCCCGATCGGCACCAGCAACAAGTCGGAGCGGCTGCTCGGCTACTTCACCTGGCACGCCGACGACACACCGCCCGTGAACCCGCTGGGCGACCTGTTCAAGACGCAGGTGCGTGCCCTGGCACGTCACGTCGGCGTCCCCCAGGTGATCCTCGCCAAGCCGCCCACCCCCGACTTGGTCCCCGGCCAGACCACCGAGGGCGACTATGGCATCAGCTACGACAAGGTCGACCGGATCCTCTATTACTTGATCCGCGGCATGAAGGCCGAGGAAGTCGTGGCGCACGGCTTCACCCCCGCCGAAGTGGCGAAGGTGCAGGGGCGCCTCGAGTCGACCCACTGGAAGCGTCGCCTCCCCACGGTCGCGGTGATGTCGCAGACGGCGATCGGCGAGTTCTACCTGCGGCCGGTGGACTACTGATGCACGCCAAGCACCCGCGCGAATCGGAGACCGTGATGTCGGAGCTGATGATGCCGCAGCACGCCAACATCTTGGGGAATGTGTTCGGCGGCGTGGTCCTGGCGCTGGTGGACCGCGTGGCCGCGGTGGCTGCCATCCGCCACGCCGGCAAGCCGTGCGTCACCGTCTCGGTCGACAAGGTGGACTTCCGGGAGCCGATCCACGTGGGCGAGCTGCTCACGGCGTACGCGCGTGTCAACTTCGCGGGACGCACGTCGATGGAGGTGGGCGTCAAGATCATCGCGGAGAACGTGCTCACGGGCGAGAAGCGCCACACCAACTCGTGCTATGTCACGTACGTCGCGCTCGACGCCAAGGGCCGCCCGACCCCGGTCCCCTCGATCGTGCCGGAGACGCCCGACGAGAAGCGGCGCTATGACCGGGCAGCCAAGCGGCGGGCGAGTCGGGTGATGGATCGGCGGTACGACACCGGGGCGGGCGAGTGAACGCGGAACGCGGAACGGAAATGAACGCGGAACGCGGAACGCGGAACGCGGAACAGACGTGCGAGGTCGTGCCGCACGAAGCCCGCCGTGATGTTCCGCGTTCCGACTTCCGCGTTCCGCGTTGAGGGGCGGCGGTGCGGGTGGTGGCGGTTTTTGGGGGTGGGGGGGCAAAGTCCCTCGCCTGCGCCGGCGCCTGGAGAGCGCTGCGCGAGGCGGGGCTCGAGATCGCGCACATCGTCGGCACCTCCATGGGCGCGGTGATCGGCGCCGCATTGGCGAGCGGCGCGACGTACGACGAGGTCGTGATCGCCGCCCGCTCGCTGTCGCGGCGTGACGTCGCGCCGATCGATCCCCTCGCGCTCGTCAAAGGCGTCTTCGCCGGAAACCTGTTCAAGCCCGAGGGGCTGCGCCGCGCGATCGAGCGGCTCGTGCCGGCGACGCGGTTCGAGGCGCTGCAGACTCCCTTCACGCTCACGGCCACCGACCTCGATTCGGGAGAGCTGCTGCTGTTCGGGGTGGGCGGTCACGTCGACGTGCCGCTGCACGACGCGCTGTACGCCTCGTGCGCCCTGCCGCTCTACTTTCCGCCGGCGCGGATCGCGGGTCGTCGGCTCGCCGACGGCGGCCTGCGCGCCGTGCTCGGCCTCGAGCCCGCGAGCAGCATCCCCGCCGATCTGGTCATCGCGATCCATGTGGGGCCTGGCTTCGACGAGCCACCTCCTCGGCCTTCCCCCGTCTTTCCCCGTCTTCCCCCGCCCCTGATCCGCGCCCACGGCGAAGCGATCCGCGTCATGATGGCGGCGCAGGTGGACCGGCTGATCAAGGACTGGCCGCGGGACGCGCCGAGGCTGCTGGTGGTGCGACCCGTCGCCGAGCGGGAAGCGACATTTGCGGTGAGTGCGGGAGAGCGGTATCTACAGGCGGGCTACGACGCGACCAAACGATGCTTGCGCGAGAGATCATGATCCCGGAGCCGTTTGTGGCTGCCGCCGGCGCCACGAGCGCGGAGGTGGCGCTGTTGATGCGCGCCAAGGACATCTCCGTCGTGCCGGTGGTCGATAACCCCAAGGACCGCCGCTACCTCGGCACCATCTCCGACCGCGATATCGTGACCCAGTGCGTGGCGGCGGGGCACGATCCGAAGGAGTGCTCCGCCCAGGTGCACGCGCGGCGCGATACGGTGGTGGTCACGCCCGAGACGGAGCTGACGGGGTTCAAGATCGAGCAGCTCGAGGAAACAGATGCGCATATCAGGTCGACGATTGTCGTGGTAGACGACAACAAACGCGTGGTGGGGTTTATTCCGCATCCGGAGTTCATTCAGGGAATAGTGATTGTTCGAGAGTAGGAGCCTTTCCGCGTATATTAGTTCCGTGCCCCGTAAGCATTTCACCCTCGCCGAAGCCAACAAGACGCTTCCCCTCGTGAAGCGCATCGTCGCCGACATCGTCGCGCTGCACCCCCAATGGCGCGACCTCGTGTCCCGCTACGAGCTCGTCGCCGCGCAGGCCAAGCCCGACTGGGGCGAGTCGCGCGAGCAGCTCGAGCTGCGCCACCAGGTCGACACGGTCGCCAAGCAGATCAACGACTACCTGCTCGAGCTCGAGCAGATCGGCTGCGTGTTCAAGGGGTTCGACCAGGGACTGGTCGACTTCTACGGCAAGCTCGACGGCAAGGAGATCTTCTGGTGCTGGAAAGTGGGCGAGGACAGGATCGAGCACTGGCATGAGCTGGAGGCTGGGTACGCGGGACGGCAACCGGTGCCGGAGGTCGTGAGGGGGTAGCCATGCGAGGATTCTGGCTCTTGGTGCACGTCTTGGGCTTCACGCTCTGGCTCGGCGGCGGCATCGCCACCATGGTGGCGGGCGTGAGCGCGAAAGGCTTCGCGGCGCGCGAGCGGCTTGCGGGCTACAAGCTGATCGGCGCAATTCAGCGGCTGCTCGTGGCGCCGGGCGCGCTCGCGGTGGTGCTGAGCGGCTTTGCCCTCGCAGGGCCGTACATGAAGCAGGGGGCAGTGCCCGGCTGGATGGGGCTGATGATGGGCTCCGGTCTCCTGGGCGCGATCGCGGCGGTGGCGATCAGCGTGCCGACGGCGGCGAAGCTGGCGCGGCTCGAGCCGGATATGAGAGCCGAGCTGCCCGAGGCCTTCAACCGGCTGAGAAAGCGGCAGATCGTCGCGGCGTCGCTCGCCGGGGCGCTGGGGCTGATAGCGATGGGGGCGGTGACGCTAGGGAGGTGGTAGACGGCATCGGTGTAGGGCGCAGCATGCTGCGCCCCTACGATCTTTCTGCAGTCAGTCTTTCTACCCGCTGCTTGACGTCTCGCACCAAGGGCTGCAGCTCCGGGTCCGCGTCCTTCCACAGGTCCACGAACCGCCCGTAGTAGTCGCGCGCTCTGTCGAGTTGCCCCCGCTCCTCGTACAGCTCGCCCAGGCGTCGATAGGTCGGTCCCAACGTGGCGTCCTCTTCGAACGCGCGCGTGTAGCCGGGCGTGGTCACGGCGCGCTCGTACACGGCGAGCGCCGAGTCGCGCTCGCCCGCCCGCTCATACGCGCGGGCCAGCAGGAACAACCCGCACACCGAGCACCCGTCCTGGTCGTACCAGGCGCGGTAGTCCCGGATCGCGTCCTGGATGCGACCCTCGGCGAAGGCGATCTGAGCTGCCGCGCCGTGTCGGAACGGCTGGCCGCGCCGTACACCCGCGGGAACCGCGGCCTCATACTCGGCGAGGAGCTGCCGGGCCCGGTCGGGTCGGCCCGCATCCGCGTACAGCCACGCGAGGCCGAGATAGGGCCGGTCCTCGGCGGGAATGGAGGCGAGGGGGTGGTGTCGCAGGGCCTCCTCCACCTCGCGCAGCGCGGCGTCGGGCGCGTTGCGGTAGTGCACGTCGATCACCGCGAGCACGATCGCGTCTTCCAGGTACTTTCCCGGGACGCCGCGCTGCGCGAGGGGGTGGTGTCGCAGGGCCTCCTCCACCTCGCGCAGCGCGGCGTCGGGCGCGTTGCGGTAGTGCACGTCGATCACCGCGAGCACGATCGCGTCTTCCAGGTACTTTCCCGGGACGCCGCGCTGCTCGTCGACCGCCATCGTGCGCCGTAACTGGGCCTCGGCCACAGTGAGCTTGCCGCGCACCAGGTTGAGCGCGGCCAGGCTACCCGCCGCGCCCGCCTGCCAGGTGGGGTCGCGCGTGGTCTGCGCCAGCGCCCGGGTCTCGACCTCCGCACTGTCGTACTGACGCTGCGCCGACGCCAGGATGGCGCGCAGGAACGGGCGCATCGGGTGTCCCGGCGCCCGCTGCCCCATCAGCACCACCGTCCGCGCTGCGTCGGCGTACTTGCCCTGACCGATCTGCGCCTGCGTCGCGTTGACGTACAGCACCCACTGGGTGGGAGCGACGGCGATCCCCAGCACCGCGAGCGACTCCGCCTCGGGAAATCTCCGCAGGCTGTTGAACAGCAGGGACAGGTTGTTCAAGGCCACGCCGTTCTCCGGCTGCTGGTCGAGCGCCGCGCGGTACGCTGCTTCGGTTTTGGCCGGGTCGTACTCGACCCGCGTGTAGTAGTACGCCTCGGCCAGGTCGCGCTCGAACGGGGTGAGCCGGTCGCGGTGGCGAAATGCCTGAGTGGCAGCCGCGGTGATGCGCGACTGCGCGCCGCCCGAGTTGCTCAACACGACGGCGAGCTTGCGGTACGCCATGGCGAACGTGGTGTCCAGGGCGATCGCTTCTTCCAACAGCGTCGCGGCCCGGGCCATGTCGGCCGCGTCGCTCGCCCGGACGCCCTGCGAGTATTTCCGCAGCGCCTCGAGCGACCGGGTGGTGACCTGCTCCAGCGGGTCACTCGAGCGGATCGTCCTGAGCGACTCGCCGATCCGCTCGCGCAGCTTGCCCGAGAGCCGATCCACCGCCGCGATGATCGCGCCGTCGTCCTGCGCGGTCTCGCGCAGCGAAACCAGCGCCGTGCCATCCGCGGCGGACACGAGCTCGGCCGACACCACGTAGCCCCGGCCCAGCGGATCGATCTGGCCGTGCACCACCGCTTTGGCGCCCGCGCGCTGCGCCAGCTCCCGCGCCAGCGCCAGGTCGAGCGGCGTGCCGGGCGGCCGGCCCATGCGGCCCAGCGCCTGGCCGACCGCGGCCGCGTCCAGCAGCCGGATCACGCCCGACTGCGCGAGGTCGACCCGTAACGCCTCCGTGAGCGAGGGCCCGAGCGTCGAGTCCGTCGTGCGGTTCTCGAAGTCCGCCAGCACCAGCCGGTCGCGCTGGGCGAGCACTCCGCTCGCCACCAGCGTGCCGACCGGCCCGATGCCGAGCTGCCGCATCGCCGCGTGGGTCGCCGTGACGAGCCCCAGGAGACCGAACCCGGAGGCCGCCGAGAGCAGCGCCCGACGCCACGTGAGCCAGCGCTGTACCCCCGCGGGCACGGCCGCTCGTCCGGTGCCGCCGGCGAGCGCCCGGCGCCGTTCGATCGCCCCGGTCCAGAGCATGAAGGGGAGGGCCGCGGCTGCGAGCGCGACGGCACCGGCGAACGCCCAGTCGGGCAAGCTGAGCAGCCGCACCAGCAGGTGCGCGAGGGCGAGCACGCCGAACGCGGCGAAGCCGAACAGCGTGGCGACGCGCACGGGGTGCGACCGGCGCAGCGCTGCCCGCGTTCCCGAAGAAATCGCCGAGTGCTCCGACAGCGTGCTTCCCGTCGGCGTGGCCATGGCTTCGAGCTGGCCGAGCAGCTCCTCGGCGCTCTGGGGCCGATCCGCCGGGTGCTTCGCGAGGCAGCGCATGATCAGGGCCGCGAGCGCGGGCGGTACGCTGTCGCGGTGCTGGGTGACGGGGTCCGGAGTGGCCGTCACCTGGGCCGCGAGCATGCCCTGGGGCGACAGCCCGCCGAACGGCGTCCGGCCGGCGAGCAGCTCGTAGCCGAGCGCCCCGACGGCGTACAGGTCGGCGCGGTGATCGACGGTGGGGTCGCCCGCAGCCTGCTCGGGGGCCATGTAGGCCGGCGTGCCGAGCGCCATGCCGAGGGAGGTGAGCGCGCCGGCGCCGCTCGAGCTCGCGACCGCTTTGGCGACGCCGAAGTCCGTCACCAGCGCGTGCTTGCCCGAGAGCAGCACGTTGTCGGGCTTCACGTCGCGATGTACGACGCCATGCCCGTGGGCGTAGGCGAGCGCATCGCATACGTCGCGCAGGATGCGCACCGTCTCACCCACCGGCAGCGCGCGCTCGTGGGCGACGCGGGCGCGCAGCGACTCGCCCGCGATGTGCGGCATGACGTAGTAGAGCAGGTCGCCCCGGGCTCCGGCGGTGAGCAGCGGGACGATGTGGGGATGCTGCAGCTGGGCCGCGAGCTGGATCTCGCGCTCGAACCGCTCGGCGCTCACGCCCGCCGCCATTTCGGGCGGCAGCACCTTCACCACCACCCGCCGTCCCAGCCGCACTTCTTCGGCCAGGAACACACGACTCATCCCGCCGCCGCCCAGCTCCTGCTCGATGCGGTAGGCGTCACCTAAGGCGGCCTGAAGTCGATCTCGCAGTTCAGCCACGTAACTATCATACGGGGTGCACGGAACACTGGCCAGGAGATGCAACGACTAGACGCACAGACGCACAGTGGTGAACAGTCTGAGTGAACAGGTAGTCCTGCTGACTCCCACTGTTTACCGCGGTGCGTCTGTGCGTCTAGCTTTTGCCTGTTCTACACACAGGTCTTACAGGACACTGGGGGCATCTCGGCTTGCGCGCCACGCAGACCAGCGCGCCCAACTCCATGATCGCCTGATTGAACCGCCAGGCGCGCCTGCCGTTCTTGGGCACGAGCCTCCCCGCCAGCCGCCACAGTTCCGCGTTCCGCGTTCCGCGTTCCGCGCTCCCAAAGACCCTCCTGATCACCCTCGCCACGTTCGTATCCACCGCGGGTACCGGCTTTTCATAGGCGAAGCTGGCCACCGCACCGGCAGTGTACGGCCCGATCCCCGGCAGATCGAGCAGCTGTTTCGGCTCATCGGGCAGCTTGCCGTCCAAATCCCGACTGACGACGCGCGCGAGCGCGTGGAGATTCGCAGCGCGGGCGTAATATCCCAGCCCGTCCCATGCCTCTCTCACCGCTCGCGGCCTCGCGCTGGCGAGCGCCTCCAGATCCGGAAACCGCGCGAGAAACCGCGGATAGTACTCGCGCACCCGGCTCACCTGCGTCTGTTGCAGCATGAACTCGGAGACGAGCACGCGATATGGATCGCGGGTGCGGCGCCACGGCAGGTCGCGCGCCGTGCGGGCGTACCAGGCGAGCAGCTTCCTTGTAAACGCTTGCGCGCTCGGAGGTTTAGCGGCGCGGGGGGTGGACGAACGAGTCATGCCTCCCCAAGATACAGCCCATGGACGGGCCATGGCGGCCGTAGGCGCGCTGGACCTCGTGCGGTATTTCGGGCGGTGGGGACGCCGCCCGGCCCAGCACGTCCTCGGCAACGCGGGGCGGTTCACCTACCTCCTGATCGACATGCTCCGCGGGCTGGCGGAGTGGCGCGTCTACATCCCCCGCACCTTCGAGCAGGCGACCAACATCGGCTACGGCAGCCTGTTCATCGTGCTGCTGGTGGCCGGGTTCGCAGGGGCGGTGACGAGCCTGCAGACGGGCTACCAGTTCACCGGCGCGCTGCCGCTCTACTATGCCGGCGCCGTGATCTCGGAGTCGATGATCCTGGAGCTCGGGCCGGTGCTCACGGCGCTGATTCTGGCGGGCCGGATCGGCGCGCGCTACGCCGCCGAGCTCGGCACGATGCGCGTCACCGAGCAGATCGACGCGCTCGAGAGTCTGGGGCGCTCGCCCATCACCCACCTGCTGTTGCCGCGCGTCATCGCGGGGATCCTGGTGATCCCGGCGCTCACCATGTTCGCGAACGCGACGGGGATCGTCGTCGGCTACCTGACGGCCAAGGGCTCACTTGGCCTGACCTACGCCGACTTCGAGTACGGCGCGCGCTACTTCTTCCGGCCCCTGGACCTGTGGTACTCGCTCATCAAGAGCTACTGCTTCGCGGGCGCGGTCACGCTCATCCCCTGCTACATCGGCTATAACGCCCAGCAGGGCGCCGAAGGGGTGGGGCGGGCGACCACGACGGCGGTCGTGTCGGCGTCGGTGAGCATCCTGCTGCTCGACGCGCTGATCACGAAGCTGTTGCTCGGCGTGAAATGATCCAACTCCTCAACATCTCCAAGCGCTTCCTCGACAACGTAGTCCTGGACGGCGTGAGCCTCGACGTGCAGGACGGCGAGACGGTGGCGCTGCTCGGGCCGTCGGGCGTGGGCAAGAGCGTCACCCTGAAGACGATCAACGGGCTGCTCAAGCCCGACTCCGGGGACGTGATCGTGGACGGGCTGCACGTCCCCAAGCTCAAACGGGCGGAGCTGCAGCAGCTGCGCAGCCGCATCGGGTACGTGTTCCAGTACGGCGCGCTGTTCGACTCCGACACGGTGGCGGAGAACATCCGCCTCGGCATCACCGACGATGACCAGCACCGCGATGAGGCGTACTGCCGGGAGCGGGTGAAGGAGTGCCTGCGGCTCGTCAATCTCGCGCCCGACGTGGCCGACAAATACCCGGCCGAGCTGTCGGGCGGGATGCGCAAGCGCGTGGGCATCGCGCGGGCGATCGCGGGGAAGACCAAGTATCTGCTGTACGACGAGCCCACGTCGGGGCTCGACCCCGTGAACGCCGACGTGATCGACGGGCTGATCGAGCGGCTGCGCGACGAGCTGGGGGTGACGAGCGTGGTCGTGTCGCACGACGTGCGCGGGTCGTTCCGCGTGGCGGACCGGGTGGCGCTGTTGTGGCAGGCCAAGATCCGCGCCGTGGGCACCGCCGAGCAGATCCTCGCCTCGCGCGACTCGGCGGTGCAGCAGTTCCTCGAGCGCGATCTCGAAATGAGCCTGATCCAGGCCGAGGGGAGCCAGGGAAAGCATGGAGCTTAGCTATAAGGAGGAAGTGGGCGTCGGGGCGCTGGTCGTGGCGGGCCTGATCGCCTTCACCGTCTTCATGTTCTGGCTCACTGGCCGCTCGATCACCTCGAAGGGGGTGCCGGTCGCGGTGGAGTTCAAGAACGTGAGCGGGCTCAAGGAAGGCGACCCGGTGCGGGTGTCGGGCGTCAAGAAGGGGCGGGTGGCGCACGTGCGGCTCGACCGGGTGGGGCGGGTGACGGTGACGCTGCAGCTCGACCCGGAAGTGCGGCCGCACCGGGACGCTACCGCCGCGGTCGCCTCGGCCGACTTCCTGGGCGCCAAGTTCGTCGACTACAACCCCGGCATCAACGACACGCTGCTCGCGTCCGGCGCGCCCATCAAGGGCGTGACCGAGGAGCAGTTCGCCGACGTCGCGTCGCGCGCCGCCACCAGCGCCAACGAGCTGATCGCGAACGTGAACAAGGGCCTGAACGCGAGCGAGCTGGCGAGCGACATTCACAATACGCTGATGGCGACGCAGCGCGGCATGGAGGCGCTCACCAGCGCCGCCAACGGCCCGGCGATAAAGCAGACGCAGCAGACCCTCGCCGCGCTGGAGCGGGTGATGCAACGGCTCGACACGCTGCTGGGCGCGTCCAAGGTCGAGAAGTCGGGCGCGCGACTCGACACGCTGAGCGCCAATCTCA
>Ga0209235_1001617_pt1 | contig 12327 bp, 9 predicted proteins | sample GraSoi013_1_20cm_4_FD_185817 | JGI IMG/M metagenome (GOLD analysis project Ga0209235, IMG submission 185817) | Grasslands soil microbial communities from the Angelo Coastal Reserve, California, USA - Sample 09_25_2013_1_20cm (SPAdes) (version 2) | ecosystem: Environmental > Terrestrial > Soil >...
CAAACCACTTCTCCCCGATCAAATAGAGTGGTCCGCCAAGCAGTCCCAAGATGACGGCGCTAAGAGGACTAACGAATCCAGCAAGTGGCGTTATGACAATGAGGCCCATCAAGACCCCGTTAGCGGCGTAGATCAGGCTTGGCATCTCCTTCGTCATCTGATATCTGAAGAACATCACGGAGAGGAAGGCGGAAGCTGCGGCCAGGAACGTTGTAAGTACGACCACCATTGCTTCATTGTTGAAAGCGAGGACGCTTCCCGGGTTGAAGCCGAACCATCCCACCCAGAGAAGGAGTATCGACAAAGTGAGCCAGGGCAAGTTGAGTTTGGTCGGTACCTGCGGGCTGGTTGCGAGCCCTCTCTTCTTCTCCTCTCGCCAGATCTGAAGGATAATTCCGAGGCCCGCTGCTCCAGCGGCTCCATGAACTACTAGTCCTCCAGCAAAATCAGCCATGCCCATCTGGGCGAGCCAGCCAGTCGGATTCCATATCCATGCTGCCGGCAGGTTCCAGATGATGATGAAGTAGACGATGGAGTATGCAAAGAAGGCTTGCATTTTCATTTTTCGCAATACGATTACTCCAACAAGAGCGAGCGTGACTGAAGCAAATGCTGTTTCGAAAAGGAAGTATGTCCCGATCGTTAGTCCTGTGCTTTGCTGGGACCACCAGGCACCGGTTAGAAGGCCGCTAACGTTAATCGATGAGCCTCCTAGAAACAGTCCTGTGTAGAGGGGATTGCCTATGACGCCGTTGATTGTTGGCGCGAAGGCGGTATTGAATCCGACTAGCGCCATGAAGAACAGAGCTGAGCCAGTGATCAGCATGGTCTTCAGGAGACTTATCTCTAGATCTGAACCGAGTTCTCCTATTTCCAAGAATCCTACAGAGATCGTCATGGTGAAGACGAGTAGGCCACTGATAATTACCCAGAGATTGTTGGCGAGTAGGATAGGGTCCGCCACTTTCGATCGGCCGACGTTTTCAGGAGTGTTCGGGATTTAAGATGTAGGAACGGCTAATGAGAATGATATCTGGCCAAGCTCGAGGCCCAGCCAGAACTTAGGCATCGATAAAAAAGAAAGGGGGTGGACTAGGCCCCTAGTTTAGGGATTCCTAGTACCTGCGGTGCTTTTGATAACAGTCCCGGCAGTAGACTGGTCTTCCCTCTGTGGGCTGGAAGGGGACTTCCGTCTCCTTGCCACAGTCAGAGCAGACTACTTTATGCATCGTCCGAGGACTGCCATACGAACTACGACTCATCGGCCTAGTACACCTCCTATCAGCGTGCACTAGGATAGGAATGTCACTAGCCTATAGACCTTAGGGACCCAACCCCTTCAATTCATAGTGATTGGACACGATCAGGAGACTGCAAGACTTTCTCTCAACAAATCTGGAGACGATGATCCGCTTGAGCAACGACTAAATTATGCTAGATGGGATGATCTCTCATGAACAGCTCAGAGATCCAGAAAGCTCTCGATTCTTCAGTGGAACTACAGATCACGGTTACCGGAAGGAAATCGGGACGAGAATTCTTGACGCCAGTATGGTTCGTCCGGGAAGGAAAGACCCTCTTTCTCATGCCTGTCCGAGGCTCGAAGAATCAATGGTACAAGAACGTCTTGAAATCGAGACGAATCAAGATTTCATCTGGGAAGATATCGCTCGAACTTCCTGCCAACACGATTAGCGACTCGAAGAGGGTCGCCTCCGTAGCCGACAAGTTCAGGAAGAAGCATGGGGCAACTGACGTCAAGAAATATTACGCAGGATTTGATGCGGCCGTAGAGTTGAATCTTCCTTAGCAAGCATGCTCCACTCCGGACAACTAGTTCCAACTAAGTCAAGGATTTCAAAACGGCCAACGCCTCGCCCACGTGCGCTGTCGCCCTGGACTGGGACGAGAAGACGTGTCTTACGATTAACCCCTTGTCTATGACGAAGCTTACTCGCCCTGGGACCAATCCGAAGGTCTTCTTTACGCCGTAGGACTTCCTAACCGATCCGTCTGGGTCGCTCAGGAGTATGAAGGGAAGCTTGTGTTGCGCCGCGAAGGCGTCATGCGACTTTTGGTCATCGTTGCTTATTCCGATGACTTCAGCCCCGAGGTTCTTGAACTCCTCGTATGAGTCGCGGAACTCGCAGGCCTCTGCTGTGCATCCTTTCGTGAAGTCTTTCGGATAGAAGTAGACGACGACGTTCTTCTTTCCTTGGAAATCTTCGAGGCTAACGTACTCTCCAGTGCTCGTCTGGAGTCGGAATCTAGGTGCCGGGCTTCCTGTCTCTACCATCGCTTAGACACCTTCAAAGTCTTCCTTCTATCGCCGAAAACGGATCAGAATACAGGGAGACAAAACGACTTCTGACCCGCGTGGCTTGCCCGAAGACATTGATCTCGTAGTTTTAGTCTGGACCGTCAGCTGAATCCCGTTTTGTCAGCAGGATGAGGATGTCGCCGGGCGACCTCCACTTCTTCAGAGTATATTTTCTCGAGGTTCGACTGTTCATTCCGGTTCTTTTTCCCGCGATGGATGAACGAGCGATAATTTCTTGGGAATTCCTTCGCTACTACTATTTGTAATGACCACGGTTCCGAATATTGAGTCATGGTATCAGTAATGAACTCTGAATATATAAACGCATTGATGAACGTCTATATGTTCTGTTTAGCGTGCGCGCGGCGCTGCTAGAATCGCGTTCAAGCCCAATCGACGCTGGAGTTCCGAGACGTACGCGGAAAGGACCTCATTGTTGACGTGATAGAAGCAGAACTGGCCTTGCTTCTCTTTCTCGACGACGTGAGCTGTGGCAAGTTCCTTCAGATGATGAGAAACCGTGGGTTGCGAGACGTCGAAAAAAGCACCGACATCCGAGCAGTTCAGTTTCCCTGTCATTGCAAGTTTCTGCAGGATTGCACAACGTTGTGGGTCAGCCAGGGCCTTGCTGATACGATCGAAATCCTCGGTAGCGAGCTTCATCACAGACCAACTAGGTTTAACGAAACTATTAACGTTTCGATATGCATCTATCCAATCTCTCGGATATCTTCAGCCATAATCGTTCCGAATGATGATATAGATGTTCATCAATATGTTTATATCCTGTCCGGCCCATGCTGTATTCTATGATGACCAAAGAAACGACTAACGGAAAAGTAATCCGCCTTAACAACGGTGAGTTCGACACCGAAGTTCTCAAATCCAGCGTCCCAGTTCTCGTAGATTTCTACGCAGACTGGTGCGGACCATGTCATGCGATAGCTCCGACGATTGAAGCCCTCTCGAACGAGTTCGCAGGCAAAGTCAAGTTCGTCAAGGTCGACGTCGACGCCAACCAGGAAGTAGCGTCCAGATATGAAATAATGAGCATCCCGACAATAATGCTGTTCGAGAACGGCAGTGTCGAAGATAGTATTGTGGGGGCGTATCCAGCTTCCGTCTATAAGCAACACATCGAACGCGCCCTGGGTCAAGTGCGCTAGCCCCGAGCAACCCATTCAGAGGCTATACGAAACGGATCACTTCTGCCCAATCTGCGGAGAGGTAAGCCCGTGCATCTACACACGGCCTGAGTTTGTCTCCTCCTTCAGATATCACGACTGTCGCTACTGCGGATCCACCTGGACGGAAGTTGCCAGGCCAGACTAATTCTGATACTTCCACTTCTCTAAGCTCTTAGCGTATGACTAGTCTCCATAAGATCAGGATCGTTCCAATGATCCCGATCATCATGGAGCCGAGATAATTGCCTAGAAGATAGCCGAGGGGCCAGGCGTAGCTGGAGAACCATTGTTGCATGAACGGGTTTGACTGGTACTCTGAGGACAGAGCTGCGGACAGACCGAGTATCGCGAGGAACTGACCTATCACGATTGCTCCAAGGGTTCTTCCAACTGCTTGAGACTCCTCAACCATGACTTTTGGAGCCACTTTGTTCTGTTGTTTCGGCCTCGGGTCGGGAATCAGGAGAGAGCTCAGAGCTCCCATCGAGACGAAGATGCCTGCTGTAAATGCAGCCCAACGGGTTCCCTGAGTAAGCGCGTCAAAGATGATGCCTCTCGCAGCAAGCCAATTGGTACCAAAGCTGGCGATGAGTGATGGGTCTATTCCTCCCGATAATCCCGAATTGAAGGCTGCCTTCAAGGTGGCGATTCCCATCTGGCCAAAATTGACCGTACTGGCTGCGAGCTCGGCCTGTCCCACGGCGGATATCTGAGCTACCAGTATAGCGCCTATTACGGCGATTCCAAAGGCTGACCCTATCTGTCTGACTGTGTTGTTGGCCCCTGATCCTACGCCCGCCTTCTGCCAGGGTATACTCATCAAGACCGTGCTTGTAACCTGGCTGATGGCCAGTCCAACTCCAGCGCCATAGATGACAAGGATTGGGTAGAGGTAGTATACCGGGTTGGAGATGCTGACGATCTGGGACATGCTGAAGAGGGCAGTGGCTTCTAGAACCATGCCGGTGGTGATAATCCACTTGGGTCCAAACCGGGTGGCTAGAATACCGGCGATTGGGGCAAAGATGAACACTGAGATGGCCATCGGCAGGAATGTGAGGCCCGCATCTATCGCGGACAGTCCCTTGACAGTCTGCAGGAATATTGAGATGATGAAGACTGCTCCAAACTCGCCCATGGCGACGATCGTTACGGTGAATAGTCCATACCGGAAGCCCTTGTACTTGAGCAGGCTGAAATCAAAGAGAGGCACTCTTCCCTTCCTTGCACGGCGAATCTCGTAGAGAGTGAATATGGCCAGTAGAATGATCCCGACTATTATCGAGAGGAGGGGAAGCGATATCGGGTATGAGGTCGGCCATGAGAAGCCGTCGACAGAGAACTCTTGGCTAGGAAAAACCCAACCATAAGTCTGGGCCTCGATAAGGCCGAATAGCACACTAGCCAAGCCGGCGGTGATCAAGACTAGCCCAGCATAGTCAGTTGTATATTTTGGATCCTTGAACCGGGTCTCCTTGATAACGAACGCAGCTCCGGCGAGAGCCGCGATCCCTATTGGAATGTTGATGAAGAACGCCCACCGCCAAGAAATGTATGTCGTAAAGTATCCACCTAAGACTGGCCCTAGAACCGCTGCCGCTCCCGCGGTTGCGCCCCAGATGCCGAAGGCTACATTGCGGGATTTGCCAGTAAACGTCGTCGTCAAGATCGATAGGGTGGAGGGTGAGGCCATTGCTGCTCCGAATCCCTGTATGACCCGACCCACAAGCATCTGGGACAGATTGAGTGAGAATCCATCGATAATGGATCCAACTATGAACGTAGAGATTCCTGCCATGAAGATCAGTTTTCTGCCGTACTCATCGCTCAGTTTCCCCCATGATAGGAGGAATGAGCCGAAGATGAGCGCGTAGAGAGAGGTGATCCATTCCAGGTCTTTTAGGGTGATGTTGAAGTCTCGTTGGATTTGAGGTAGAGCCACGATTACTATCGTAGCGTCAATGACGATTATTGCGAGAGAGAGACTCAGGACAAGCAGAATGAGAAGCTGTTTTGGCTGGATTTTGCCTGATTCCGCCTGCGCTGCCTGGCCGGCTGAGCCTTCCCAATTCTGGCCCGACTCTCTTCCCTGAAGCTTCTCTGACATAGAGGCAGACCCGTTCCCGTAGGGGGTAATCAACTTCACTCTCGCCACCAGTTCACGAGGTGGCGATTACTGTGTCGCCAAACTTCCCGATTGGCGTCTCCTTGTTCTGTGGGCTTCCATGCTGGCCTTCGCGTTTTCATATGCGAGTTGGATGAGTCTCTTGGCAGCGTCGAGATCTTCCGCCTTCTCGATCCTGAAGCTTACCCATCCAGCCTGAGGAGCGAATCTGTGAGGGAGAGCCGTCCCATTCTTCAAGGCTGTCGCCTGGTCACTCTTTGAGAGGCGGATGTCGAGGAAGGATGGTCCGTGGTGGTGCATGAATTCTAGCCCTTCGACTTGGAATTCTGTTCCTCCGAAGCGGTGAGTCGCTTGGGTCACGCTCGGAAGTTGCACTATCCACGTCTTCAAGTTCTCGAAGAGTTCGTTCCGGTCAACCATGATTAGGTCTCATTGTTAATCATCTGATGGATGTATTTGTTGACCAGCATCTGCGCACGGATGGTCACTTCATAGATATTGTATAGAACTAGATGTTGGTCTGATGTCGACAGGAAAAAATAGTATGTAGCAGCCCTCGAAAGTCGCAATTCTCGGTATATCTGGCAGCGGAAGGAAAATGTCGTTCAACAGTGCTCTGCTCGAAGCGGCAAAGCAGCTTCTCCCACAAGACGCAACTCTCGAGGTCGCTGACGTCTCGAGACTACCACTGTACAATCAGGATCTTGAGCATGAGATACCCGAGGAAGTCAAGGAATTCAAGAAGAAGATTCGAGGTGCAGACGCAATTCTGTTTGCTACCCCGGAGCATAACTATTCCGTCACCGCGGTTCTCAAGAACGCGATCGAATGGGGCAACAGGCCTCCCAGAGACGCTTCGTGGAGCGGCAAACCTGCTGCAATCATCAGCGCCTCAACGTCGCTGCGAGGAGGAGCGAGAGCCCAGCTTCACCTTCGACAGATCATGATCGACCTAAACATGTACCCGATCAATAGGCCTCAGCTATTAGTCGCGAATGCTAAAGACAAATTCAATGAAGATCTGCACTTGACAGACGAGGAGACTCTTCGGACCCTGCGAGATCTTCTCTCAAGCCTCGTAGAGTGGACGCGCAAACTTCAGCGATGACGTTCGGGTCTAACCTCCGTTCGTCCCAGCGAGTATGTCTGAAGCGCTCCCTGAGATGAACGCGGCGCTCTGACGGACGAAAGGCAGTAACCAACTCAAAGCGTCATACTCCGCATACGTAACTGGCAACGACGCGTGCCAAACATATCCCCCCGTTTTGCCTCTACCCGTGACTTCATCATCAATCGACTGCACCGTACGTCATCGGCGGAGCAATTGCGGGGCCATCGTAGTGGCGTCGGACCAAAAACTAGGCGCTTCGAAGATCAGGCTCGCAATGGAGCTTGCAAGTGCGACCGACGAGTTTCTAGGGGCGAGTCTGTTTCTCCAGGGAGGTCCGAATCTTTTCAATCGTCTCCGGCGAGAGCCTGAGCGTTCTATGCTCATCTCCTGGTGAATCTTGACACGCCTCATCATTTCGTCCACTGAATGGGCACCTTTCGCTTCGAGCTCGCGTTCCTTCAAGAGGAAATCTTTGCACTTGAATTTGATCATGAGCTTGAGGCCAAACTCTGTCTATGGATGATAACGTTTGTCCGACTGTTCATTGTAAGGTCCGTTATCGCAGAGTCACGGCTGGACCCGAAAATATGAGCTTTGTCGGTAGCGTCCTCAAATGATTCTTAAGTAGATGTCAATCCAAGTAGAAATACGATAGCCCTTGCAGCTAGCCACAACTCAGTCTGAGAAGAACGTTCAGGAGGTCCGAGAATATGATCTATTCCTCGATGTTGATTTTTCAGGTCTCAAATATAGCGGCAAAGTAGTAGTGGATCTCGAATCCTTGGGGGATGTTTCCCTCGACGCTGTGGGCCAAGAGATCAGTAACGTAAAATCTGGTGGCAACAAGGTCCCGTTCAAGCATTCCGGGAAGGTTCTAGAGATTCAGACGGGCAAGTTCTCGGGTCCTTTAGAAATAGATTTCAAAGGCAAGGTCTCCGACAACTTTACCGGGTTTTACAAGGCATCTTATGGCGACGGCTACATCCTCACTACTCATCTCGAAGCAGTTCAGGCTCGCAAAGTTCTTCCCTGCGTGGACCATCCTGCGTTCAAGGCAGTGTTCAAGGTCAGTGTCAGAACGGACGCTAACCTCTCTATCATCTCGAACATGCCGGTCGAATCCGAGACGAAGCAAGGGGAGAAGAAGACTGTCACATTCAAGAAGACGCCGAAGATGTCCACGTACCTTCTCTACTTGGGTGTCGGAAAATTCGTCCAAGAGAAGAGCAGGCACGGGGGGACAGAGCTGTACGCAGCCTACGCGGATCGGCCGACCGTAAAGATCAATACAGAATTCTCATTCGACGCCACTCGGAAAGTCTTAGACTTTTACGAGTCATACTTCGGAATCCCCTTCCAACTACCCAAACTCCACAACGTAGCCGTCCCAGAATTTGCTTATGGTGCGATGGAGAACTGGGGAGCCATAACCTACCGAGAAATTCTCCTGCACGTGGACAAGGACACGAGTATCCGGGCAAGGAAATCGGTGGCTCATGTGATCGCCCATGAGATCGCTCACATGTGGTTTGGAGATCTCGTGACGATGAAATGGTGGGACGATCTCTGGCTGAACGAGAGCTTCGCCACATTCATGGATTTCAAATCCACCCACCAAGCTTATCCAGATTGGAAGGTCTGGCAAGACTTCGTCCGAACATCTACTTCCGGCGCGATGGGCCGCGACGCGCTAACCAAGACCCATCCAATCATGGCTAGGGTTCATGACCCTGAAGAGATCGAAGAACTGTTCGACGAGATCAGCTACGGCAAAGGCGCGAGCATCCTACGGATGATCGAGGCCTACATTGGCCCGGAGAATTTCAAGAACGGAGTCAGGCACTACCTGCAGAAATTCCGGTACGGCAATGCTTCCGGCCAGGACCTCTGGTCAAACCTCCAAGAGGCATCTGGGACAGAAGTGGCCCGGATAATGGAAGGCTGGATCAGCCAAGAAGGCTTCCCCGTTGTCAAAGCCTCACTGGCCGATGGTAGACTAACGCTTGAACAGGAGAGGTTTCTTCTCACTGGTGAGACGTCCAAGCAAATCTGGCCCATCCCAGTCACAATGAACATTGACGGCAAGACGCAATCGCTGTTGCTCGACAAGAAAAGGTCGGAGGTCAAACTTCCCACAACTCTACGGTCTATCAAAGTAAACGTGGACCAGACGGGATTCTATGTCGTCCAATACGACGGAAATGAACTCGGAGGCCTCGTTTGGAAGGGCAGACTTTCCCCGCTCGATCGGTGGGGACTGATCAGCGATGCCAAGGCGTTCCTCCTGTCAGGACGTATTCCATTCAAAGAATACCTCGACCTAATTGAGAGGTACGAGAACGAGGACGAATACCTGCCCGCTATCGAAGTATCTGACCAACTCGCATTTCTCTACCAGATCGCACCCTCAAAACTAATCGACATCAAACGAAAGGTCCATCACACCGAACTCAAAATCTTCCAGAGCAAGAAGGACGACAACAGCACCACTCTCAAAGGCATCGTCGCTGCTCGTCTTACCCTCGTAGATGACGCCTACGCAAAGGAGGCCAGTTCGAAGTTCAAGGACCTAGCCAATGTGGAGCCTGACATGAAACGGTCCGTCGTAATGGGATATGCTAGATCTTCCAACGATTACGACGGGCTCATCAGCCGTTACAGTAAGAGTGAGACCGACGAGGAGCGACTAAGATACTTGGAAGGATTGGTAAGCTTCAAGAGTCCTGAACTCGTCGCGAAGACTCTCGACTTCGCATTGAGCGGCAAGGTAAAGCGACAGGACGTGCGGAACGTAATTCTCTACGCTACGGCAAACCCAGATGCAAAAGTTGCGGTCTGGCAATGGTTCAAGAAGAACATGGCGAAATTGGAGGAGATGTACTCAGGGACAGCCCAGTTCTCGATCATTTTGCGAGAATACATCTCGATTGTAGGGGTTGGTCGCCTAGGTGAGTTCGAGAAATTCTTCGACGAGCACAAGGTAATCGGCTCCGACATCGCTCTGGAAAGACTGAGAATCTACGACAAGCTTGCAAATGGCATCACTGCAACGCGTTAGGCTTCGTCCTAGCCTAACACTATGGGCTTGCTGACGAGGGTAGCCTGACGATGCGGGCCGAAGATTATGGTTCTTGCGGCTTTGATTGATCTAAGCTCACGTGAAATCTTTCGAGCCTAGTTTGGTTTCCAGGCTATTCCGCGGAAGCCCGAGAAAGTTCCAGTCGTTGCTGTCTTGAGCGTTCCTCCTGAATACGTGAGCATTGTTCCTGCGCCTCCGACTGTGTAGGCTGTGCTGGCGGACCAGCTGACGGAGTACAGAGTGCTGCTTGTCAGCGCTGGAAGGGCTGAAAGAGTGGATCCATTGTATGTGAGGACCAGGCCTGAGTCTCCAACGAGAAGAGCGAGGTTGCCAGCAGGGTTGAACGATACGTATCGTACAGTCAACGTGGAACTGTACACACCAACCGTATTCAGGGCTTGGAACGAGGTTCCATCATACTTGAGAATTCCACCCCCGTCTCCAGCGATGAGTGCGTAGGACCCGTCGGGGCTCCAGGCTACAGCGTCGAAGCTTTGGCTCGCGCCAGAGGTGAGCTTGGTCAGTTGGCCGATCGATTGATACTGGAAGACTTGTCCAAAGTAGCTTACGAGAATGGCTTGGGTCCCGCTCGGATTCCAGCTTATCGCCCGGTACGAGACGGCGTAGGGGTTCAAGACCTGCGTGAGCGTTGTACAATCGTACTTGAGTAGGGCTCCACCAGACCCGCCTATCAGGGCATAAGATCCATCGGGCTTCCAAGCGATGGAGAGGAGATTGATGGTAGTGCCCAAGCCGGTCGGTACTATCGTCAGGGTCGTCCCATCATATTTGATGAGGACTGCAGCGTTGCCGGCTATGATGGCGCATGATCCATCAGGTCTCCATGCGACAGCACTCAGCTGGGTCTTGACCGGCTGACCGACGAGGACCAGTGTATTGTTCGGATAGAGCTTGTAGACGAATCCCTCGTAGGATACGACTAGAGCATATGACGGCTTGGCGACACTCGTCACTGTGACCACGATTATGAGACTGTGAGAGAGTGATCCGCTCGTAGCTGTGACATTGACATTGTACGTGCCGGGTGCAGCGCCCAAAGCAGTGATGTTCAGGGTTGAACCTCGGGTAGCGCCAGCGGTTAGAGAAATGGTCCCAAGGTTGAAACTGGTGGACAGACCAACTGGCGAGACGGAAGCCGCGAGACTGATCGTTCCTGCAAAACCGTTGATACTCGTAGTGCTGACGGAGGATGTTGCCGAGGACCCTTGAGGAATCGTCAGCGTTCCCGGATCCGCCGAGAGGATGAAGTCGGGCTTCGCCGTGGAGACCGTTACTGATGACAGTGCTGAGTGGACGATTATCCCAGAGCTTGAACAGTTGATACACGGTAGGGTCCCAGTAACATTGGTGGAGTAGGTGCCTGGAACTGTTGATGTAAACTTACACTGTACGCTGGAGGAGCTTCCCGAAGACAGATTGACAGATGTTGGGCAGGACGCAGTAAGACCCGAGGGCGTAGAAACGCTCAAGCTCACTGTGCCCGACAGTCCATGCAGGCTCGTCACGGTGACGGTGCTATTGCCTGAGGATCCTGCGCTGAACGAGACTGGTGTTGCAGATATGCTATAGTCCATTATCGTGACGGTGAAGATCGCAGAGTGGACGAGTGAGCCACTCGTGCCGGTAACCGTTGCGTTGAAGACTCCTACCGGACCAACAGCGGTACATGACAGAATTACAGTTGCCGAGCCAAGAGGAAGACTGACCGTGATATTGTTCCCCAATGGGGTGTTCGCAGAATTTCCTGAGAGGAACTGGCACGCGATAGCGCTTGATGAGGATGCCACGACTAGGTTGACATTCCCATAGAACCCGTTAATGCCATTCAGGTAGACGAAAGTGTCAGCTGATCCGCCGAGTGGAATGGACTGCGAACTACCGCCCAGAGTAAGAGTAAAGTCGGGACTAGCTATGATAAGTGTCATCGAGACAGTGTGCGTTATAGATCCAACAGTTCCAGTTACGTTTATAGTGTAAGTCCCCAGGGCAGCGGAGCTTGTTGAGCTGACATCCATCTCCGATGTACAACCACACAGATTGTTTCCGTTGATGAAGGTAATCGCTGATGGAGAGAGGGTGAACGAGACGTTTGGAAGGTTTGTTGCTGACAGTGAGACGGTTCCGTTGAAGGCAGACACAGTAACGGCGTTGAGGACGCCAGAAAATCCAGGGTAAATTGTGACACTTGAATGTGCCATGCTGAGCGAGAAGTCATTGATGGTCACTGAAAACGTGGTGGTGTGAGAGACGTGTCCTATGGAGCAGCTTGAACACGGAATCGACCCAGTGACGTTTACAGAGTAGACTCCGGGAGATATTGATGTAAAGTTACACTGTACTGTGGTGGTGCCTCCTGAAGGCAAGAGTAGCGACGATAGGCACGACCCGTTGAGACCGGAAGTCATTGAAAGACTTAGGCTGACATTTCCCGATAGCCCAAGGATACTCTTCACAGTGACAAAGCCACTAGAGGAGCCGACCGTT
>Ga0209235_1001618_pt1 | contig 12327 bp, 11 predicted proteins | sample GraSoi013_1_20cm_4_FD_185817 | JGI IMG/M metagenome (GOLD analysis project Ga0209235, IMG submission 185817) | Grasslands soil microbial communities from the Angelo Coastal Reserve, California, USA - Sample 09_25_2013_1_20cm (SPAdes) (version 2) | ecosystem: Environmental > Terrestrial > Soil >...
CGTCCCGCTGAATGAGGATGGCCGTCACCAGGATCCGGACGTCGACCAAGTCGATCCGGTCTGCCAGTCCCATCAGGACGTCCTCGAACGGAATGCCGAATCGCTGCTCCTCGAACACGCGGCGGAATGCGCCGGCGACCGGCTCGGCGGCCTCGTCCGCCGCCATCTTGAGGCCCGCCGACAGTGGGTGTCCAGCCCGGAGCGCCCGGCCCAGCAGGTCGATCGCCTCGGGGAGCTGCTCCTCGAAAGTTCGGATGAAGCGCGCTTTTCTGCGGCGCAGATAAAAATACGGCAAGCAGGCGCCGCCGCTCGCCGCGACGAGCGCCGCTACCCACAGCCGGAGAACCAGGAATGCGGTGAGTCCCAGCCCCCCCGCGACTCCGAGCGTCATGAGAAAGTAACTCCGCGCGCTCCAGCGCATGCCCGCCTGCGCGAGTGCATCAGCGAGATCGCGCAACTGGGGCACTCCGGCGGCGACTCGCTGGAGCCACGGCGCCTCGCCGGTCTTGACACCGCGAATCAGCGTCCGCGAGGCCTGGTCGCCGCTGCTCCGTGCGGCGAACGAACGCAGTTGCTCCACCACATCTCGCCGCCGCCCCCGTTCGGCCCACCACTCCCCCAGCAGCGCGAGCGCCAACGTGCCCAGCATGACCGCGGCGAAAGTCACGATCGCGGGGGCCCAGGCTCCGAGCGATTGGGCTACCATCGCGCACCCTCTTGCCCGGGTACCGCCGCCAGCGGCGAGAAGAGCTCCGCCGGCAGCTCGATGCCCCAAGACTGGAGCCGTTCCGCGAAGCGTGGCCGAATCCCGGTCGGGCGGAACATCCCCACCACGTGCCCTTCTGCGTCGATGCCCCGGCGCTCGAAGCCAAAAATGTCTTGCATCGTGATGACATCGCCCTCCATCCCCACGAGCTCCGCGATAGTGATCACCTTGCGCGTCCCGTCCGAGAGGCGGCTCACCTGAATCACGACGTCGATCGCGCTGGCAATCTGCTGCCGCACCGCCTTCTCGGGCAGGTGGAGATTCGCCATAGCGACCATCGTCTCCAGACGACCGAGGGCATCGCGCGGACCGTTGGCATGCAGGGTCGTCAATGAACCGTCATGGCCGGTGTTCATGGCCTGTAGCATGTCGATCGCCTCTGGACCCCGCACCTCGCCGATGATGATGCGATCCGGCCGCATGCGCAGCGAGTTGATCAGGAGTTGCCGTTGCGACACCTCCCCCTGACCCTCGATGTTGGCGCTGCGGGTCTCGAGGCGGACCACATGAGGCTGCCGCAGCTGTAGCTCGGCCGAGTCCTCAATTGTGACGATGCGTTCATCCGCCGGTATGAACGAGGACAGGATGTTGAGCAGCGTTGTCTTCCCGGCGCCCGTGCCCCCGGAGATCAGGACGTTCAAGCGCGCCCGCACGATGCCGTGCACCAGCTCCAACATCGCTGGAGTCACGCTCTTCGTGCGCAGCAGGTCCTCCCCGGACAACGCGTCGCGTTTGAACTTCCGGATGGACAGGTGCGGCCCGTCGATGGCGAGGGGCGGGATGATGGCGTTGATGCGGGACCCGTCGGGCAAGCGGGCGTCGACCATGGGCGAAGAATCGTCGATGCGCCGCCCCACGGCCGAGACGATCCGATCGATCACTTGCAGCAGGTGTTTGTCGTTCTGGAAGCGCACATCGGTCGGCTCGAGCTTGCCGTGGCGCTCCACGTACACCTGCTCGTAGGTGTTGACGAGTATGTCCGAGACCTCCGGATCCTGCCTCAAGGGCTCGAGCGGCCCGAGCCCGAAGATCTCGTTGACCACCTGCGCCACCAGCTGCTCCCGCTCCTCGAGGTTGAGCGGTGCGTTCTCCTTGGTGAGGAGCTCCTGCACGACCTTGCGGATGCCGGCGACGACCTCTTCCCGCTCGAGGCGGTCGAGATTGGCCAGGTTCAACCGCTCGATCAGCTGGCGGTGGATCCGTCCCTTGATCTGCTGGAGCGTGGCGAGCTGCGGTCCCTGGGTGTCACGGCCGACTGGCGCCTCCCAAGGAAGCGAGCGGCGCTGGGCGTCGCCGCTCGTGGCCAGCGGCGGCGCGCCCACCGCATCGCGGGCGTCGCTGGTCACCAGGCCTCCGCTTCTTCCCGGTGCCCGCGGAGGCGCCGCCACAACAAGCTCAGGCCGCGCCAGCCAAGATGCGCCCCCTCGCCAGCATGCGAGCCACGTCGCAGCCCAACGAGGTCCGCGCCCAGCGCCTGCAGGTCACGGGTGTAGCGGGATTTGCCATTCAAGACGACGGGCTTGCCCGCATTGATCGAGCGGCTGACCGCCGCGTAGTCGTTGCTCAGCGTCCAGGACACCTTCATGCCGAGGGTGCGGTGCACGTCGCCCAACGAGATCACATCGTCGCCTACGTAGCGGTTGACGACGATCCGGATGCGGTCCCGGACGGCCTTGCCGGCGGTTCGCTCCAGCAGGGGAATACGCCGCTGCAGGTTTCGCAACGACGGGAGATTGAGATTCGTGACTACGAGGATCCGGTCTGCCTCGGCAAATGCAGCGAGGGCGCTGGGCGTAAGCGAGTTGGACGTATCGACGACCACGTAGGCGTAATGCTGCTTGACAAAGTGCAGAATCGTCCGAATCTGGTCTTCCGCCGGCACTTCGGCGCGATCCACGTGGTCGGGAGCCGACAGCAGATGGACTCCCGATTCGTGCCGTTCGACAAAGGACCCGAGCAGCCCCGCATCCATCCGATGAAAGTTTCGAACCACGTCGATAAGACTGAACCGCGGCTCCACCCCCAGGAGGAGCACGGTGTCGCCCAGCTCAAGATCGAGGTCCACCAGCAACGTCTTCTTGCCGGTAAGCCGGTGCAGCACGATGGCCAAGTTCGTCGCCGCCGTCGTGCAGCCGCACCCGCCTTTCGGGCTGAACAGCGCGTACAGTCGGCCGGCTTGCTGCAGCCCCCCTGAGGGCACCCAGCCGAGCTTGCGCATCACACGGTGGATCCCGGTGCGCAGCGCCTCCGGGGTAACCGGTTTCGGCAGGTACTCGGATATCCCCGCCCGCATGGCCTCGAGCAGCAGTTCGGGCGATAGCGGCGGACCGGTCGCGACCAGCTGCCGGTGTGGATCCAAATCGGCGAGGAAGTGCGCGAACTTGATCCCCGTGGTGGGGTCTCGCTCGAAGTCCAGCAGCACCAGATCCAGGGCGACACGACGCAGCTCCTCCACCTGCGCCTCGTTGATCTCGGTACACGCAACCGTGATCTCGACGCTGAGCTCGACCCCGTGCTCCGCGCCGCCCAGCACTTGCTTGACGGATTCTCGGAAGCTCGAGTCGGTGGAGATCAGCGCGCCGTGAACCATGTGTGTGTTCATGCGAACGCCCCAGGTCGGTCGCTAGCGGACAAGTTGGACGCCCTTCACCAGCGACCCGCCCTGGGTCCCAGGGGTGCCGCTACCCGAGACGTAGTAGAGGAACCGACCGGTCACGGGATCGCTGTTCCTGTTCTGAGCCTCAATGAACATCACCCCGAAGTTGTTGAACCGGATGGTCTGCTTCCCGGGCTTCGTCAGCTGCCTCGGATCGAAGAGCGCGATATTCACGACCCGCGGGCTCTGCATCCAGTTGGATCCCCACTGGGAGCCCTTGACGGTGTGGGTGGTGGGATCCCAGGACGCTCCGGGATCCTGGTTGATCAGGGCCTTGAAGCCGTTGAAGGTCGGTCCCTTCCGGTCACCGGGCAGAAGCGGGTAGTCGGTATTCAGCGAGATCGCCGAAGAGTTGCAGCTGCAAATGTTGTTCTGGTACGCGCCGCCCCCCCCCGACTTGCAGGTGTTGTTGTCCGCCGGCACGTCCCAGGGGAAGAACATCCCGGGCTGGAGCTGCTGGAAATTGTTCGGGTCCGTGACCTTGATCTGGATCTGACGCCCGTAGTCACCTACCAGCGGCGTGAGCGGGGGATTCCGCCACGCGCTCCCGTAGCCCGTTTCATTGGACGCCCCGCCCGGCCCGGTGTACTTGTTGTAGAAGTTGCCTGCATCGCCGAAGTTCCAAACTTCGTTCGGGTCCCATAGGTGGTTGGTGTTCGCATCGCCTTGGGGATCCTCCCAGGCGTCAGGCACCGCAAGCGGTCGTAGGCATCGTGCCGCGCCTGCCGACATGGCCACGGCGGCCGCATACGCGCTGACGCGCACCGTCCGGATGCCGAACAGCCAGCCGAACCACGTGCGGACACTATCGCGATGCACCAACACCCCGACTTTGGTGCTGTCGGGGATGACCGTGATGGTGACGTCGCTTGAGTCGATCGGCCCGTTCCGGAAGGTGTTGCGCAGGGCGTATTCGGTCGCCCGGGCGGTGGCAGGTGCTACAGCAGCCGCGCGCGGGTTGTCGACGAACGCGCTGGCGCCGGCCAGGGCGGCCGCGTCCGCGGCCCGCTGGGCGTCGGTTCGCGCCGTGTACAGCATCCCGAGATCGATGCCGAGCGCGAGGAAGCCCAGGAGCACCACGAGCGTCAAGGCGACGATCACAATGACCGACCCGGTCTCATTCGCGATCCCTCGCGTCGCTCGCATTATCGTCCCGCGCCTCACTGAGGGGGTGGCCGGGTGGCCTGCTTGTAGCGGAGTGGCCCCTGCCACTTCCATAGGTCCGGCTCGCCGGTAGGGAGGGCCGGCGACTTGTCGCTGGCTTCGACGAGCAGCGGTGTCACGACCACGAGCAGTTCTGAGCGGTTCTGTTTCGCGTCCCGGGATCGGAAAAAGACTCCCAGGATGGGGAGGTCGCCGAGGATCGGGATCTTCGTGACGTTGTTGAGCCAGGTGTTGTCCAACAAGCCCGCAATAGCAAGATGCTGCCCCTCCCGCAGCTCCACGTCCGTCTCCGCGCGTCGCGTGAGAATGCTCGGAATTTGGAAGCCGCCAAGGGTCAAGGCATTCGCGAAGTCGAGCGACGACACCTCCGGCGCCACGTGAAGGTGGATGCTGCCGCCCTCCGTAATTGTCGGCGTGAACTTGAGACGCACTCCAAACTCTTTCCAGACGACCGTGACGGCACCGAGCTGCCCGCCTTGTACGACGGGGAAGGGGAACTCCCCTCCAGCCAAGAAGGACGCCTCCTGGCCGGGGAGGGTGAGCAGGTTCGGCTCCGCCAGACTCTTGAACTCTCCCCGAGACTGGAGCACGTGAATGATCGCTTCGAAATCAGCGTCAGCGTGCATCAGGAAGAGCCGCATCAGTCCATCCGAGACCGATTCGACGACGCTTGAATCCACGGAAGACAGCCACTGCGGGTTGACAGTCGCCAGTCGGCTGGACATCTGCTTCGCCGCACTGCGGCTCACTTCTGCGAACCGCACCTGCAGCAGCACCTGCTGCGCGGGAGGCGCCTGGAGTCGATCGACCACCGTCGCCCCCGTTCCCTTGGCAATTTCGACCGCCTGCCGGCTAATACTGGCCCGCGCCACCCGCCCGGACAGTGTCACCGTGTTCCCGCTGGCGGACACGGCGATATCGGCGTTCGGGAACAGACTTTTGAGGTACCGCTCGAGCCCCGGGGCGTCTGCGGTCACCTGAACGGAATACAGCCGAACCCTCCCGCTGGGATCCCACACCAGCAGGCTCGTCGTGCCAAGCTTCTTGCCGGTGATCAGAAGCTCGTTCGGCGACACTGCTACCGCGTCACTGACTACGGGGTCACCGATCGAGAAGCGTTGCAGCGCGCCCTCGTACCTGAGCAGCGCTGACTCGCCCGTGGCCACGGTGACGACCTGCTGCGCCCCGCTGACGACCTGCTGCGCCGGGACCGGTCGGCCGACTACGGACACAAGTAAGGCGACGAACCCCAGGCACCGCGCCCAGCGGCAGGCCACCAGGCAAAGGACTTTGCTGCGGGAGAGTTGCGAGCTCAAGGAATGTCCCCTTTGTCAAAACTTGATCAGAGTGCGCACGCCGCCCTTGTACGCCTCGATTACGATGGCCGGGTCGGGCGGGGCGCTGCGACGCAGCGCCGCAGCCCTGCGGCCACCCGACGAGTCGCCCCGCGACATGCGTAGCAGCGAGGCAGCCTTCGCGCCGGGAGTCTCCACCAGCGCAAGGTCGAGAGTGTTCCGGAGCGCGAGCTGGATGCGCCCCTCGTTGGCCGCGAGAATGAGCACCTCGGCTTGCTCCGGAGTGACCAGCAGCGTGATCACCGTGACCCCCTGTGGCTTGCCTCGGGCGTCCGGCTGCGTGGATTCCCCCGCGGCGAGCGTCGGGATGTTCTGGAGAAACACCTGCGTCGTGGCCTCGTTGGCGCCGGCCCGGGGCGGGAGCGTCACCACCACGTCTACGCGCGTCCCCGGCAGGACGAAGCCGGCGACGCCAATCACCTCATCCACCTTGACGCTCACAGCGCGCATCCCCTCGGGAATGCTGACAGACAGCCCGCCCCCCGCCCCCCTGTCGGCCAGCTTGCCTTCGAGCAAGGGCTCGTTGGCGCGAACCGGTGTGATCACCCCCCGCCCCACGACCGCCTCCACTGTTCCGAAGTAGGTAGGCGGCGTCGCGTTTCCCGGCCATCGCACCGCCCGCACGTCCGCGGCGCGGACAATCGTACCGACGGAGAGGTCCCGGGCGGCGACGATAACAGAGGCACCCCTGGGCTCCGCGGCGAGAAGCGCCTTCTGATCGCGCAGGTACCTAAGCGTGAGATAGGCCGCAAGGCCGCCGGACGCCATGGCCAGGAAGAGCACGACCCACATTCTCTGGTGTCTCATGATCGCGCGACTCTACTCGTCCTGCAGCGCCGACATTCGGTCCTCAGCGCTGCTATTCGTTCCTCATTGTGAAGGCCGTGGCGAGTGTGATCGCCGCGCTCTGTGACGTCCAACCCATGAGCGGCCGCAGGAACACAAACGTATAGGGGAACTGGATCGTTACGGTCGCGGGCGTCCCCGTCCCGGACCGCCATCCCGTGATGCTGATGGTGGCACTGCTCGGGTTCAGCCCCGCCCGACTGAGCGCGTGCCGCACGGTGGCGAAGACCGAGTCCTGCGACACGCCTGGGTCCGCAACAACTGCCATGCGGGCGCCTCCGCGGGCGGCATCGGTGATCACCTGGTAGATATTCCAGGCCCGGCCGAACTCGAACACTCCGATCACCAGCATCAGGAGCAGCACGAGCACCAGCGCGAACTCCACGATCGCCTGCCCCTGCGCAGACTTGCCGAGGAGAGCTGAGCGGTTCACAACTTGCCTCCCGCGGCGAACCACCACGCAAGTGAGCCCACTCCAATGGCCAGTCCGTATGGCACGGTCATCGCACCCTGCGATTCCAGGGTCGGGCGATATCCGAACCGGCCGAAGAACGCCAGGCACTTCACCATTGCGAAGCTGCGGGACACCACGTCGCCGACCCTGCGGCGCCGCAACGCCTCCAGCAGCGCGAGCGCCCCGCCGACCAGGGCGATCATCAGAAATGCCCCGATCAGACGCACCGGCCCCATGAAGCCACCCACCGCAGCGAGTAACTTGACGTCGCCTCCGCCCAGCATGCCGAGCGTAAACGGCGGCAGTGAAAGCAGCAGTGCGAACCCGGCTCCTTCAACGCCGTCCACCAGCGCCCTGACGCCGAGCACTCCTCGCAATAGCAGCGCCACCCCGAGCCCCGCGACGGTCAACACATTCGGGATCCGCCGGCAGCGGAGGTCGAACCACACGCCCAGACTGAGCAGCGTGGCAAGCGCCGCACTCGCGATCACAGACTTCGTCAGCACTCGAGACACACCGGCCCTGAGGGGAGCCAGGGCCGGACGCACAGTCCGGCCCGTGGCTGCGGTCGTTCCGCCTCGAGGGCAAGCGCTACTATTTCGGCACGTACGGGCTCGTGGGTGCGGCCTTCAGCGAGTCCGCCACCGCCTGGTACACGTCACCGGTGCGGTTTCTCATGAAGACCAGAACCGCGATCAGCCCGATCGCCACCAGCGCAATGATCAGCGCATACTCGACCATGCCCTGCCCAGACTCGTCGCTCCAGAGCACCTTCCAGAGGTCCTTCATCGATTCCTCCCTGGCCCGCGGCCTTAGTGGAGACAAGGGTGCTCCTGACCTCACTGGAGCGGACCCCGGGACGTGACGGCGTCCCTAACCACGCGGCGCGGGGTTCACCGACGTGAACGCCAAAGCATTGTCCGCACGCGCGTTTCTGGTGTGGAGCTGGCGCAACAGCCGTACCACGGTTCCACCTAAGAGAGAAAGACCGTTCGGCAGTCACTCGAGGAGCAAGAACGTTCGCAGGCCCTTCTGCTGTGTGGTGCGCCAACTACACACTCGTAGCGATTGGCTCATATGATAGAGCCAGCGATAGAGCGCCTCTATCGTTTGGTAGAGTGGAGTTGGTTGCTTGAACTACGCGAAGCTGAGAGACGTGATGGCGGCGGCGATTCCGACACCATCGCTACGCGGCTCGACCCGGACCACACGCGCGTGGCACTGCACCTGAATCGGTGGCTCCGGTGGCGTGGCAGCGAACACGAGGGTCAAGTCGACCTGCGAATCTAACGGATACGCCTGGTCGGTGAGGAAATACACGCCGCACGCGCTCACGTCGCGGGTCAGGCCCGACCCGCGCGCGAGCTGCACCGGCAGTCCAACGGCATAGCGCCGGGCGCTCCGCGTCAGTTTCTGCTCGATCTCGTTCACGGAGAATCACCTAACGAAGTGCGTCGCGGATGATGGATATAACGTTATGACGCATATAACGTAAGGATGACAGTCGCCTGTCGGGGAATCTCCCCTGTCCGCCGCACCAGCTACTCCGGTGCCCGCGCGGGCAATATGTTGTTCGCGGATAACTGCCCGTCGAGCGTGGGCAGCAGGGAGGCCGCAGTGTTGCGTGGGGTGTACAGCCGTACTCCCCCGACCACGCTCGACCAGGCCACTCTATTCGCCGGCACGATGCCAGTTGCGACCGCCACCGAACGCGACGTGGAAGGAACGACCCATCGGGGGCGTCTCCCGGACCCGAACTATGCGCCCCGCGTTCGCGTCGAGCGCTTGATTACAACAGGCCGAGTAGTGCTGGCCGCGTTCTCCCTCCTAGCCGTCTGGATTGCTCCGTCTACCCGCGGAAGATACGCCGAATTCACGACTTTGCTCCTCGCGGCCTACGTAGCCTACGCGCTCGTGCTGGCGATGGTCGCGTGGTTCGCCCACGCCCCAGTCGTCCGATTCGGACTGCTCACGCACGCACTCGATCTCGCGCTGTTTTCGCTATTCGTGTACCTGACCGAAGGTCCGGCGAGCCCGTTTTTCACCTACTTTGTCTTCGCGCTGGTGGCTGCGACGCTGCGCTGGCAGTCCCGCGGGGCGCTCTGGACCGCCGCCATGGCCGTCGTGGCGTTCAATGCAGTCGGGATCTACGCGGCGCAAGTGATCCGCGACCCCAACTTCGAGCTCGACCGGTTCTTCACCCGGAGCGCCTATCTGGTTGTTCTGGCCAGCCTGCTTGCGGCCCTGGGCGCGCACGAAGAGCGGCGGCGTCACGAGTTGGCCAGCCTGGCAGCCTGGCCCCGCGCGGCATTCGAAGAGCCAGGGGTCTTGTTGCGCGAGCTGCTCCGTAGCGTGGGGCACGTCCTCAACGCCCCTCGGGCACTTCTGGCCTGGGAAGAGACAGACGAGCCTTGGCTGTATTTCGCGGCTTGGTCAGGCGCCGGCGAGTTCAGCGTGTGGCGCGAGCCGCCGGAACGCTACGACCCACTGGTCGCCGAGCCCCTCGCGGACGAGAGTTTTCTCTCCCCGGACGCCAGCCAGCCGCAGGCGGCGGTGCTGCGCGCCTCGGCCACTGGGCCGCAGGAGTGGCGTGGCGCACCGGTTCACCCCGAGCTGCGATCGCGGTTGCGCATGCAAGCCGTGCTGTGTGCGCGCGTGCATGGGCAATGCGTCGACGGACGCCTCTTCTCGCTCGACAAGCGCTCGCTTACGGCGGATGACCTGGTATTGGGCGAGATCGTCGCCTGGCACGTGGCCGCCTCGCTGGATCACCTCTTGCTGTCGCGGCGACTGGAGCAGGCCGCCGCGACGGAAGAGCGCGTCCGCCTGTCGCGCGACCTGCACGACGGCGTCCTTCAGTCTTTGACCGGCGCAGCCCTGAAGCTCGAAACGGTGCAACGCCTCTGGGTGACCCACCAGCAGGCGGCCCGAGAGCGTCTGTCGGAGATCCAGCGGCTGATCGCTGAAGAGCAGCGTACCCTCCGCCTCTTCATCCGCGACTCGAAGCTCGGCCCCGTGGTCGCGTCGTCCGGAGCGATGAGCCTGGACGAGCGCCTGCGCGAGCTGGTGCGCCGTCTTGAGAGCGTGTGGGGGCTGCAGGTCGAATTGCTGCTGGAGGACCTGGGCGCGGGAATCGCCGACCGCCTGGCATATGAAATCTGCCACATCGTCCAGGAAGCCCTGGTCAACGCGGCCCGCCACGCCGGCGCGTCGCAGGTGCGCGTCGCCTTGAGGAGACAAGACGGTCAGGTGCGCATCACCGTGGCCGACAACGGTCACGGGTTCGCCTTCCACGGGCATTACGACCACTCGGCGCTGACATCCCTCCAGCTGGGGCCGGTGCTGCTCAAGCAACGGGTGGAGTCGCTCGACGGGGTGCTCGAGATCGATTCGACGAAAGATGGCGCCCACCTTGAGATCGCGCTGCCGTGTTGCAGCGTCGACGTCTGACATGACGGTCCACGTCGCGCTCGCCGACGACCATCCCATCGTGCTCGACGGGCTCGAAGGCCTGTTTCGCCTGGAGCCCGATTTCCAAGTCGTGGCCCGCTGTATCAACGGCGAGGAGACGCTGGTTGCGGTGCGTCGGCACCGCCCCGATATTCTGATCCTCGATCTGCGCATGCCCCGGGGCGACGGCTTAGAGATTTTGCAGACGCTCCGCCGCGAGAAGCTCCCGACCAAAGTGGTGCTGCTCGCAGCCGCGCTGGAGGAGGATGAGATCCTCGAAGCGTTGCGGCTGGGCGTCCGCGGGGTGGTGCTCAAGGAGCTCGCGCCCCAGCTCCTCGTGGAATGCGTCCGAAAAGTGCACGCGGGCGAACAATGGCTCGAGAAGCAGCTCTCGAGCCGGGTGCTCGAGACGCTGCTGCGGCGGGAAGCCGGTGGGCGTGCGGGGAGTAGCGTCCTCACCCCGCGGGAAATCGAGATTGTGCGCATGGTGGCAAGGGGCCTCCGCAACCGGGAGCTCGCGCGGCGGCTCGGCCTCAGCGAAGGCACGGTCAAGATCCACCTGCACAACATCTATAAGAAGTTGAAGGTGGAGAGCCGCGTGGAGCTCGTGCTGCACGCCCAGTTAAATAAGCTCGTCTGACTTCACATGCTCCTGTAGCTCGGCCGCTCCGCCGACCGGGTCTTCAGTCACCGAAACCGGGGAGAGGGCCGCCGCGAAGGCCGACCCCCTCTCCCTGCTGCTATTTGAGTCCGAAGTTGAACAAGATGTGCGTGCCATCCTTCAGCGTAATGTCGTAGTAGTACGTCGTGTTCGCTTTCAAGGACTTGGAGCCCATGTTGAAGATCCACTGCTGGTCCGTCGCACTCCAGCGGAAATCGGTGTCTGGGGTCGTGGACACCACGGACTCGTCGAGCGCCCCTGCCGAAGCGGTGGTTCTCACCAGCTTGAAGCTCGCCACCACGCCCGACGTGCCGACGGAGTTCCCGTTTGCGTCGCACACGCGGAACTTCGCGGGGACGGTGCTGCCCTGCTTGAAGACGCTCGAGCCGTCCGCGTTGATCGGCTGCAGGACTGCGTGCCCGGGCTCGCTGAGGCACATGCCGCTCGATGCGTACATGATGCTGAAGTTGTTGCCATCGTTGGTGACGGTGTAGTTACCCAGTGCCCCGCTGACGCTCGCGCTGAGCGTCGCCGTGATGTGGTAAGCGCCGATGTTCTCACCCGGGGCCCGGCTGTACGTCGCCGTCACGCCGTCGGCCGCCAGGAACGTGCTCCTCCCCGTGGTCAGGGGGTTCGGGTCGGCAGCCCCGAGCGTCTTGCTGTTCGGGTCCGTCGTCCAGGTCGCCGGGCGCGCCTTGATCGTGAAGTCGGCCCCGTTGTTGGTGATGCTGTAGTTGTCCAGCACCCCGGCGCCGGCACCAAGCGTCGCCGTGATGTGGTAGGGCCCACCCGCCACCGTCTCGCCGCCCACCCGGCTGTAGCTCGCCGTCACCCCGTCGGCCGCCACGAAGTTGCTCCCGCTCCCTGTGGTCAGCGGGCTCAGATCGGCATCCCCGTACGTCTTGCTGTTCGCGTTCGTCGTCCAGGTCGTCGCCCGCTTGGCGATCGAGAAGTCCGCCCCCGCATTGGCGATGG
>Ga0209235_1001622_pt1 | contig 12307 bp, 11 predicted proteins | sample GraSoi013_1_20cm_4_FD_185817 | JGI IMG/M metagenome (GOLD analysis project Ga0209235, IMG submission 185817) | Grasslands soil microbial communities from the Angelo Coastal Reserve, California, USA - Sample 09_25_2013_1_20cm (SPAdes) (version 2) | ecosystem: Environmental > Terrestrial > Soil >...
CCTCCCGCCCCACGAAGCGCGCGAGCCGCTCTGCGGAGATGGCGCGCTGGACCTCGAGCAGCTCCTCCAGCCGGTCGCGCTTCGTTTCGTCGGGGACGTCGTCGGGATACTGCATCGCCCGCGTGCCCTCCTGCGGTGAATACGCGAACGCCCCCAGGCGGTCGAACTGCGCCTCTTCGAGGAACGCGAGCAGCACCCGGAACTCGTCGTCCGTTTCACCCGGGAAACCGACCAGGCACGTGGTGCGCAGGGCGAGGTCCGGGATGGCGCCGCGCAGCCAGGCGAGTTTGTCGCGCAGGGTTCGCTGCCGCTCCGGGCGGCGCATCCGCTCCAGCACCCGGTCGCTCGCGTGCTGGATCGGCATGTCGAGGTAGGGAACGATCCGCGGCTCGTGTGCGATGAGGTCGACCAGGCGCTGGCTGACGCCGGCCGAGTAGACGTACAGCAGCCGGTACCAGGGCACGGACGTCTCGCGCAGCAAGGCCTGGAGCAGATCCGGCAGCTTCGGCCCGCCGAGGCCGAGGTCGCGGCCCCAGTGGCCGAGGTCCTGGGCGACGAGGTTGATCTCGCGGGCGCCCTGCGCCTCCAGCGCCTGCGCCTCTCGCACCAGCCGATCCAGCGGCTCGGAGCGGTGCTTGCCGCGCATCAGCGGGATGGCGCAGAAGGCGCAGGTGTGGTCGCAGCCTTCGGAGATCTTGAGGTAGCGCACGTGCGGCTGGTCGCCCAGGAACTGGCGCACGCCCGGATGGCGGGCGACGGGATCGTCGATGAGGCCCCGCTCGGCGAGTTGGGGGACCAGGTGGTGGAGGTCGGAGAAGCCGAGGAAGAGGTCCACCTCGGGGATCTCCTCGGCCAGTTCCTTCTTATACCGTTGCACCAGGCACCCGACGGCGACGACTGCCTTCACGTCCCCCGTCTGCTTCAGTCGGACGGCCGCGAGGATGGCGTCGATCGATTCCTGTTTGGCGGCGTCGATGAAGCCGCAGGTGTTGACAAGAATGACGTCCGAGTGGACCAGGTCCTCGGTCACCACGGCGCCGTGACCGACCAGCTCGCCGACCAATCGCTCGGAATCGACGGTGGCCTTGTCGCAGCCCAGAGAGATGACGCCCAGCCTCATCCGCGGTAGTTCCCGTAATTCAGCTCGATGCCCCAGTCCTGGCTCCGCAGGAACGTGATCACCTCTTGCAGCTCATCCTTGGACGGGGACTGCACCCGGATCTCATCGCCCTGGATCGAGGCCTGGGCCTTCTTGAACTTGCGGTCCTTGATCGCCTTGACGATGGCCTTGGCTTTCTCCTGCGGGATGCCCTGCGTGAGCTTGATCTCGCGGCGCACGGTGTCGTTCGCGGCCGGCGTGACGGCTCCGAGCTCCAGGTTCTTCACCGGCACGCCGCGCTTGATGAGCTTGCCCTGGAGCACGTCGAACAGCGCTTTCATCTTGAAATCGTCGTCGGCCACGAGGGTGAGGGTCGCCATGGCCCGGTCGAAGGCGATGGCGGCTTTGGAGCCTTTGAAGTCGTACCGTTGGGCCACCTCTTTGGTTGCCTGATTCACGGCGTTATCGACTTCCTGGAGGTCCGCCCCCGTGGAGATATCGAACGAGGCGAGAGATGCCATAGGGCGGCAATATAGACGTGGGGAGTGGGGAGTGGTACCTGACGGTGCGAAGCGGCACTCCGAATGCGCATCGGAGCGAACCACTCCCCACTCCCTCCGTAGCGGTTGTTAGAAGAGGAAGCTTTCGAGCGCTCGCGCCCTCGAAACGTGGCGGAGTCTGGCCAGCGCCTTCTCTTTGATCTGCCGCACCCGCTCCCGCGTGATCCCCAGCAGCGAGCCAATCTCCTCCAACGTCATCGGCTCTTGCCCCTCCAGCCCGAAGTAGAGCCGTAGGATCTTCGCCTCTCGGTCCTTGAGCGTGGCGAGCACCTCCTCGATCGACTCGGTGAGCGCATGCTCGAAGATCTCGTCGTCGGGGCCGGGGCTCTGCGTGTCGGGCAGGTAATCGAGCAGCTTGTTGTCTTCGCCGGGGGTGAGCGGCGCGTCCAGGGAGAGGTGGGCCTGGCTGATCGAGAGAGTCTTGGCGACTTCATCTTGGGAGATATCCATTCCCTCGGCGATCTCCTCGACGGTGGGCTCGCGGCCCAGCTCCTGGAGCAGCGCCGAAGAGCGCTTGCCGATGCGGTGCAGCGTCCCGGCGCGGTTCAACGGCACCCGCACGATGCGTGACTGCTCGGCCAACGCCTGGAGAATCGCCTGGCGGATCCACCACACCGCGTAGGAGATGAACTTGATGCCCTTAGTCTCGTCGAACTTGTGCGCGGCGCGGATCAGGCCCAGGTTGCCCTCGTTGATCAGGTCCGAGAGCGAGACTCCCTGGTTCTGATACTTCTTTGCCACAGACACCACGAACCGGAGGTTGGACCGGACGAGCTTGTCGAGCGCCTCTTCCTCTCCGAGCTTGATCCGCTGCGCGAGCGTGACCTCCTCCTCGCGTGTGATGAGCGGATACTGACTGATCTCCCGGAGGTACTGGTCGAGCGACCCCTCATCGAACGATGCCCGCTTCGCTGTGTTCAGATGCATGGAATGGTCACCCTCCAAGCACGCTGCGATGCCGCACTACACAGGACAGACGGCCGCAGCGACGGCATGGTCGCGGCCTCCGTACTCCCGGCCCTGCAGGTCAGTGAATCAGCGACCCGAGCCGGTGCCAGCGAATGTCCGTCAGCCACGGAAGCGGATCGCGCGTCTCCCGATCGTAGCTGAAATAGACGACGAGCGGCCGGCCTTTGACCGCCGACTCGTCCACGAATCCCCAATACCGCGAATCCGACGAATTGTCCCGATTGTCGCCAAGGACGAAGTACTTCCCCTGCGGCACCACGAGCGGGCCCCAGTTGTCGCGCGTCGGGTGCTGACGCCGCGCGTCGTCCGGCCTGCCCACGAAGTAGCCTCGCTGCCACCCGAAGTCGGAGTCGGAGAGGTCGTGCTCGGCATCAACGTGCTGCACGTACGGCTCGGCCAGCGTGGCCCCGTTCACCTCTACCCGGCCGGCCCGCATCGCCACCGTGTCCCCGGCCACGCCGATCAGCCGCTTGACGTAGTTGATGGCGGGATCCCGCGGATACTCGAACACGATGATGTCGCCGCGCTGTGGCGTCCCGAAGCCCGGCAGCCGGGCGTGGGTGCCGGGAATCTGCGCGCCATACACCGCTTTGTTCACGAACAGGAAGTCGCCGGCCAGCAGCGTGTGCTCCATGCTGCCGCTGGGGATCTGGAACGCTTCGATCAGGAAGGTCTTGATGATGAGGAAGAGCACCAACGCCATGCCGAGCGAGCGCATCCAGCTGTCGAACCAGCGCGCCAACTTCGAGCGGCGTTTCTCGACGGGGGCGGCGGCGCCAGGCGGAGGCGCCGTAACAGCGCCCTGGCCAGCCGGGGGAGCCCCCAAGTCGAGCATGTATCGTACGCTAGTGAGGTGCCCGGCACGGCGCAACGGTCACCGCCCATCCCCGGGCCGCCCCCCACCGTCGCATCCGGTCCCGGAAGTCCTCCGGCGGGTCGGCGAACCGCACTCGGGCGGCGAGACACGCCGAGCCGCCCTCCCGCTCGACGCGCACCCACGTGACCGCCACACCCGGCAAGGAGGCGAGCGACTCCGCGTCGAGGGGCGAGCCACCGGCTGAGAGGACGATCACCAAGGATTCGTGATCCACGACCCACGACGCTACCGCCCCACCCGACGTCCGGCGTCATCCTGCGGTCGCGACAGGGGCCGAATTCACGCGTGCGGGACTCAGGCCTCCGTGTCGATCTGCGCCCGCTGCAGCTTCCCGGAGTAGTCCACGTACACCACCTTGATCTCCGAGTAGAAATCGTACACCGCCCAACCGCCCTCGCGGTGACCGTTCCCGGTCTGTTTCACCCCACCGAACGGCAGGTGCGCCTCCGCTCCGATCGTGGGGGCGTTGACGTAGGTGATCCCGGTGTCGAGGTCTTCCATCGCCCGGAAGGCCGCGTTCACGTTGCGGGTATAGATCGAGCTGGAGAGCCCGTAGTGCACGTCGTTGTTCACCCGGATCGCCTCGGCGAGGTCGGACACCGTGAGCACCGAGAGCACGGGGCCGAAGATCTCCTCCTGCTCGACGCGCATCCCCGGCTGCACCCCCGCCAGCACGGTCGGCCGATAGAACCACCCCGCAGCGAGCGTCTTGTCGCCCGGCTCCGCGCCGCCGATCGCCACGGAGGCGCCTTGCTCTTTGCCCACCCCGACGTAGTACTCGACCTTCTTGCGTGCCTCCTCGTGGATCAGCGGGCCCACTTCGGTCTTGGGATCGAGCCCTGGCCCGAGCCTGAGCTGCCCGGCCCGATCGCACAGGCTGCGCAGGAACGTGTCGTGGATTTTCTCATGCAGGATCAGCCGGCTGGTCGCCGTGCAGCGCTGGCCGGTCGTGCCGAACGCCCCCCACAGCACGCCGTCCAGGGCCAAGTCGAGATCGGCGTCTTCCATCACGATCATCGCGTTCTTGCCGCCCATCTCGAGCGACAGCCGCTTGTGCAGCCTGCCGCAGGCGGCGCCGATCACCGCGCCGGTCTCGGTCGAGCCCGTGAACGAAATGACCGGAACGTCCGGATGCTCCACCAGCGCCCGCCCCACCACCGACCCCTGCCCGTGCACCAGCTGGATCACCTCCGGCGGCAACCCGGCTTCCACCAGGATCTCCACCAGGAGGTGAGCCGTGTGCGGCACGTCCTCGGCCGGCTTGAAGATCACCGCGTTCCCGCACGCAAGCGCGGGGAACATCTTCCAGGTCGGGATGGCCATGGGGAAATTGAAGGGCGTGATGAGCCCGGCGACGCCGATCGGACGACGGTAGGCCATCGCCCACTTGTTGCGCAGCTCGGAGGGCACGACCCGGCCGAACAGGCGCCGTCCCTCGCTCGCGGCGTAGAAGGCCGTGTCGATGCCCTCCTGGACGTCGCCGCGGGTTTCGGCGAGCACCTTCCCCATCTCGCGCGTCATCGCCTGCGCGATCGCTTCCTTGCGCAGGACGAGCAGCTCGCCCACGCGCTGCAGCACCTGACCGCGAATCGGCGCCGGCGTCCGGGACCACGCCGCGAACCCTCGCTTGGCCGAGGCGATGGCCCGCGCCACGTCGTCCGGGCCTGATCGGGGGAAGCAGCCGATCACGTCATTCCAGTCGGCGGGGTTGCGGTTCTCGAAATACGCGCCGCTGGCCGGGGCGACCCACTCGCCGGCAATGAAGTTCTTGAAGTTGTCGGCCATCAGCGGTCAGCCGTCAGCGAGACGTGGGAAGAGTCGGCCCACACCACCAGGTGGCCGACGCGGTTGCGTAGCCGACGCGCGGCAGGATTTCGCGCGCGGCGAGCACCAAGCCCCAGATGATCAGGCCCTGCGACAGCACGTGCGCGACGCCCAGCCGCCGCCGCCAGGACGACACGCTGCTCCAGAACCCGGCGGCGATGACGGCGGCCACGCCGATCAGGTAAAAGATGAGCTTCAGCCCGCAGCCGTGGGTGTACGGCCACTGGGTCATCCCGATTCCGATCAGCAGGCCCAGCCCCACGCGGGCCCAGGTGCCGAGCCAGGCCGCCGAGCCGGTACTACGCGCTGCTGTGAGGCTGGCACCCGGCGTTGCCACCCCTCCCCCACCCCCAGGGACCGCGGTGCGGCGGGTGGTCACGTCGCCCTTGAGGAAGGGATCGGCGTCCGGGAGCTTGGCGAGGAGCTTGTCGACTTCCGCCATCTCGCGGTCCCACTTCCGCTCCTTCTCCTTGTCCACCACTAGTGCCGTTCCAACTTGTTGTGCTCAACCTCGGAGCGGAAAGTGGCTGAGCAAGGTGTAGGTGTCGTGCATCTCGGCTTTGGGTAGCAGAGTTGGAACGGCACTAGGCCTCCCGGGCCAGGTGATAGCGCTCGATCTTCTTATAGAGATTACTACGCGGCATCCGCAATGTGCGCGCCGTTTCGGAGACGTTCCAGTCGTGCTCCTTCAACTTGGCGAGGAGGTAGGCCCGCTCGGCCGCCTGCTTGAACTCCTCGAAGGTGTCTGCCCGCAGCCACGGCTCGCGTGCGGCGGACGACCCCATCCTCCCCCCCCCCCCCCCCCCCCCCCCCCCCCCCCCCCCCCCCCCCCCCCCCCCCCCCCCCCCCACCGATCCCCCGTCCCCCGCCCCGCCGCCGACCAGTTGCTCCACGTCCTGCTCTGTCACCGTGGGCCCCGCACCGAGGATCAGCAGCCGCTCCACGGCGTTCCGCAGCTCGCGGATATTGCCCGGCCAGTCGTACGCCGACAGACGCTGCATCGCGCCGGCGTCGAACGCTTTGACGGGCAGGCCGGTGCGCTTGGTGAGGAGATCTACGAAGTGTTGCACCAGCTGGGGAATGTCGGCGCGGCGCTCCCGCAGCGGCGGAACTTCGATCGGCACGACGTTGATCCGGTACAGCAGGTCCTCGCGGAACCGCCCCTCAGCGATCTCGCGCTCGATATCCTTGTTGGTCGCCGCGATGACCCGCACGTCCACCGGCAGCAGCTTGCCCGAGCCGACGCGGGCGATGACGCCTTCCTGCAGCACGCGCAGCACCTTGGCCTGTGCCGACAGACTCATGTCGCCGATCTCGTCCAGGAACAGCGTGCCGCCATCGGCCAGCTCGAACTTGCCGGCCCGGTCGGCGAACGCGCCCGTGAAGCTGCCCTTCACGTGCCCGAACAGTTCGCTTTCGATCAGCTCGGCGGGGATCGCGGCGCAGTTCACTTCGACGAACGGCCCCCGGGCCCGCGGGCTGAGCGCATGGATCGCCCGCGCCACCAGCTCCTTGCCCGTGCCGTTGGCCCCCGTGATGAGCACGCGCGCCGGCGTCGGCGCGACCTTCTCCAGGCGCTCGATGACTTGCGTGATCCCCCGGCTGGAGCCGACGATCTCGTACTGCGCCTGTACCTCGGCGCGCAATCGCACGTTCTCGCTCGCGAGATCGACGTGGTGCAGCGCATTCCGCAGCGTGAGGAGGATGCGGTCGGTGTCGAGCGGCTTCTCGAGGAAATCGTAGGCGCCGAGCTGCGTCGCTTCCACGGCCGTCTGGATGGTCCCATGGCCCGAGATCATCACCACCTGCGCCTGCGGATCGAGCTGGCGCAGGCGCGCCAGCGTCTCGATGCCGTCCATCCCCTGCATCTTCACGTCGAGGAACACGAGGTGCGGCCGGAACTCGGCGTAGAGTCTGAGCGCCTCGTGTCCCGAGGCGCAGGTCTGCACCTCCAGCTCCTCGAACTCGAAGACCTGCTTCAGCGCTTCGCGGATCCCCTTCTCATCGTCAACGATCAGCACCCGGCGGCTCACGCGCGGCGCCTCCGGTACAGCACGACCCCGGTCGGATGGACGGCCACGTCGGCGATCGCACGGTCTACCGCGACGGGCACGGCGCCGCCCGCGTCCGCACCCGCTACCTGCCGCGCCAGTTGCTTCACTGCGGCCCCCGGGACCGGGAAGCCCCGGAGGCTGAGCTCGCGGATCGTCCAGCGGGCTTCGCCCGGCCGCGCGATCGCGATCGGCCCGGCGATGCGCAGTGGCTCCCGCTCGGCGAGCATCCCGCCGAGGGGGCCCAGCGCGTCCTTGGGGAGGGCCCGCGTCTCGAGCCGCGCGTGCACGGCGAACGTGCCGTCCAGCAGCTCCACGCGCAGCGAGTCGAAGGTCCGGCGCACCGTCCAATCGATCCCGCTGCCGATGAGGGAGGCCATCTCGTTCGGCGTGAGCACCACGGAGTCCGGGCCGCCGGGGCGCCCCAGCTCGGCCAGCTTATCCCGCCCGGTCGTCACAGCGCGCGGCGTCGGCGCGCCCACGGCCGTGTCAGCCACCGGCGGCAGCGCCGTGCGGCGCGGCCCCAGCCAGCGCGACGCGGCGTGCAGAATGGGGTCGCGATACCACCACGCCACGGCGCCGATCAGTAACAGCAGCAGCAGACCGATGAACCGGAAAAACCACTTAATCAAAGGCGCTCGCTCCTTCTGACGTGATACACCGCACCGCCCCTTTGGAGCGTGCTCTCCATCAGGTCCAACGAGTCCACCCGCGCCGTCTCGGCGAACTCGAGCCCGGCCAGGGCTTCCGCCAAGCCGCGGAACGCCGGCGCCCCCGCATCCCGTGCCGCCCGGCCCAGCGTGAGGTGGGGCCGGAACGGCCGGCCCTCGGTCGGGAAGCCCAGGGGCGCGAACGCTTGCTCCACCCGGTGCTGCAACAGCTCCAGGGCCGGCTCAGGGGCCACACCCACCCACACCACTCGCGGTCGCCGCAGGTCCGGGAACACGCCGAACCCCCCCAGCGCGAGCGGAATGCCCCGCGACGCGCCCTCCCCACTCCCGGCGGCCTGCGCCAGCGCCGCGAGCAGCTCCGGCTCTTGCTCGTCCGAAACCTCACCCAGGAACTTGAGCGTGAGGTGCACCCCGTCGGCGCGCACCCAGTTCACCGGCAGCTGGAGCTCACGCAGCGGAGCCGCTGCCGCCCAGACGGCCTCGCGGACGGCGGGGGGGAGATTCAGCGCGACGAACAGCCTCACCGTCCGGCGGCGCGCTCGCCCAGCAGGCTGCCACGGCGGTAGCCTCGCGGGTCGATCTCGACGCGGGAGAAGCCGAGGTCGGACAGCCGCGCCGTCACGTCGCCGGAGCGCGCCTCGAGCCAGGGGATCCAGCGCGGCTCGACCTCGATCCGCGCTGCGTCGCCGAAGTGCCGCACCCGCAGGTCTCCGGTGACGCCGAGGGCACGTAGGTAGGCTTCTCCCTCCTCCACCTGCCGCAGCCGCGCGGGAGTGACCATCAGGCCGTACTGCACGCGGGAGGACAGGCACGGGGCGGCAGGCGCGTCCCAGATCGGCAGTCCAAGCGCTCGCGCGGCCTCGCGCACTGCGCTCTTTGTGAAGCCGGCCTCGGCAAGCGGCGAGCGGATTCCGGCGGCGAGGCCCGCGGCGCGGCCGGGCCGGTGCTCGTGCAGGTCGTCGGCATTGGTCCCGTCACATACGACGGCGAACCCCCGCGCCCGCGCTTCCGGCACCAGGCGGCTCCACAGCTCGGTCTTGCAGTAGAAGCACCGGTTGGGGGAGTTGGCGAGGTAGTTGGGATCGGCGAGCTCGTGGGTCTCAATCTCGATCACCGGCACGTCGAAGCGCGTGGCGAGATTCCGGGCGGTTTCCCACTGCGCGGTGGGATAGGAAGCGCTGCGCCCGATCGCGGCCACCATCCTGTCCCGGCCCAGCTGCTGGCGCAGTACGACGGCCAGGAGGGTCGAATCGACGCCCCCGGAGTAGCCGAGCAGTGCTGAGGGATAGGTGTTCACGGTGGCCCGGAGGGCGGCGAGCTCGGCGGGGGCGGGGAGGGCCGACATGGCCGAATAGTAATGACTTACGATGTCCCAATCAAAGGACAGTTTGGGGCTCAGAAACGGATATTCCGTCGGCTGGGAACTTCATATACTTATGATGAGTTCACGGAAATGGTATACAGACTACGTATGGTAGTCTCAGGAGTCTGGAGGCCTTCGAAATGACACAACGGACCGAGCTGGACGCGGTGGATCGTAAGATCCTGAGGCTCCTTTGCGCCGACGGTCGCGCGAGCTATCAGGGCGTCGCCGACGAAGTCGGGTTGTCGCGCCCCGCGGTGATGGAGCGCGTCAAGCGGCTCGAGGAGACGGGCTACATCACCGGATACGGCGCGCACTTGGGTCGCACCAAGCTCGGCTACCCGGTGACGGCCTTCGTTGCCGTGCGGTACGGCAACTCCGACTACGTCGGCGACGAGCCGCGCATGCGGCAGATGGTCAAGCACCCGGGGGTCATCGAGTGCCACCACGTCGCCGGCGAAGACTGCTACATCCTCAAGGTCGTCGCCCCGAATCTCGAGGGCGTGCAGGACATCCTGCGCGACCTCCGTGGCCCCAATCAAACGATGAACACGCGCACGACGATCGTGCTCTCGACGCTGTATGAAAAGCCCGGCCTCGTCCTCACGGAGCCCGACTGATGGCGGCGCTGCGCGGCAAGGCGCTCGTCGCCTACCTGGTGGTATGCGTCTTCTGGGGATCCACCTACCTCGCCATCCGGGTGGGCGTCGGAGAGCTGCCGCCATTCCTCTTCGCCGGCCTGCGCTTCCTGATCGCCGGCCTGCTGCTGATGGGACTCGCACTCGCGCTGGGCGACCGGCTGCCACGCCGCGCCGGCGATTGGCGCACGCTGGCGATCGTCGGGCTCTTCCTGCTGGCGGGCGGCAACGCCTTCGTCGTGTGGGCCGAGCAGTATACCCCCTCGGGGGTGGCGAGCTTGTTCGTCGTAACGGTCGCGCTGTGGATGGCCTTCTTCGACGCGATCATCCCGGGCGGCTCCGGGGACATGAACTGGCGCGTCGTGGCGGGCCTGCTGCTCGGCTTTGTCGGCACCAGCCTGCTCGTGGGCGCGAGCCCGGCCGAGCTGCTCCACGCCGACCTGCGCGGGCCGCTCGCGCTGACCGGCGCGAGCGCGTCGTGGTCGCTGGGGTCGGTGTACGCCAAGCGGCGTCCGACCGAGACCAGCCCCTACATCGGCGCCGCCGTGCAGATGATCGTCGGCGGGAGCGTCGTGGCGCTCCTGGGAACCGGCCTCGGCGAGTGGCACGCCTGGCATCTCACCACCAAGGGCTTGGGCGCGATCGTCTACCTCGTGATCTTCGGCTCGATCCTGGGCTACAGCGCCTACTCCTACGCGCTGCGGCACGCGTCGGCCACCATCGTCGGCACCTACGCCTACGTGAACCCGGTCATCGCCGTGCTGCTCGGCTGGCTGATCTTGAGCGAGCCCGTCACCGCGCGCACGTTCCTCGCAATGAGCTTGATTCTCGGAGCGGTGATTTGGATCCAGCTCTCTCATAAGCTGCGTCGCGCTGTCGGCCTGGCGGACCGTCGCACTGAGAGCGCCACAACAGTCAGTCCGTCCGACGGTCCGACCGTTCGACAGGCGAAGGAGGTCAGCACGTGACGTCGCTTCCCAGCGAGGCAACCCTCGATCCCTCGAACTGGGACGAGCTCCGCGCCCTCGGCCACCGTATGGTGGACGACATGCTCGACTATCTCGCCACGGTTCGCTCGCGCCCGGCTTGGCGCTCCGTCCCGGCCGACGTGCGGGCACGGCTCGCCGAGCCGCTGCCGCTCGAGCCCACCCCGCCGGCGGCCGTGTACGAGCAGTTCAAGCGCGACGTCCTCCCCTACCCCACGGGCAACGTCCACCCGCGATTCTGGGGCTGGGTGATCGGGACCGGCACCCCGTTCGGGATGCTCGCCGACATGCTGGCGTCGGGAATGAATCCGCAAGTGGCCGAGTTCGATGACGCCGCGGCTCTGGTCGAGAACCGGGTGATCGCGTGGTTTGTGGAGCTGCTCGGGCTTCCGGCCGGCACGAGCGGACTGCTGGTCTCGGGCGGCTCGATGGCGAATTTCGTCGGCCTGGCCGTAGCGCGGAACGCGCGCGCCGGCTTCGACATCCGCACGCGGGGGGTTCAGGCCCCCGGCACGCCGCGGCTCCTCGTCTACGCCTCGAGCGAGACCCATAGCTCGGTGCGCAAGGCGGTCCAGTTACTCGGGCTCGGCGATGAATCGCTGCGGCTGATCCCCGTGAGTTCCGACTACCGGATGGACGTGGCGACGTTGCGCTCCGCGATCGCAGCCGACCGCGCCGCGGGGCGGCGCCCGATCTGCGTCGTCGGCAACGCTGGCACAGTGAACACCGGAGCGACCGACGACCTTCACGCCGTTGCCGCGATCTGCCGCGAGCACGATCTGTGGTTCCACGTGGACGGGGCCTTCGGCGCGTTGGCAGCGCTGTCCCCCGAGCTTCGGCCGACGGTTGCGGGGATCGAGCAGGCGGACTCGGTGGCCTTCGACCTCCACAAGTGGATGTACCTGCCGTACGAAGCGGGCTGCGCCCTGGTCCGCGACCAGGTCGCGCACCGCGCGACATTCACCGTGGCACCGAGCTACCTCGCGACGCTTGCGCGGGGCATATCGGCCGGCGGCTTTCCGTTCGCGGAGCGGGGTGTCCAGCTCTCCCGGGGATTCCGCGCCCTCAAGGTATGGATGTCGCTGAAGGCACACGGCGTCCGGGCGTTCGCGCAGCTGATCGAGCAGAACGTGGCGCAGGCGCGGTACCTTGCCGACCTGATCACGGCGCATCCCCGCCTGGAGCTGCTCGCGCCAGTGCCGCTCAACATCGTGTGTTTCCGGTATATCGGACCGGGTCTCAAGGCGGCGCGGCTCGATGCCCTGAACC
>Ga0209235_1001631_pt1 | contig 12283 bp, 14 predicted proteins | sample GraSoi013_1_20cm_4_FD_185817 | JGI IMG/M metagenome (GOLD analysis project Ga0209235, IMG submission 185817) | Grasslands soil microbial communities from the Angelo Coastal Reserve, California, USA - Sample 09_25_2013_1_20cm (SPAdes) (version 2) | ecosystem: Environmental > Terrestrial > Soil >...
AGGGCAGCCATCGCGTAGCCTCCTGCCCTCCGCACTAAACACTATACTACGGGACTAGGGACTGGGGACCAGGGACTACTAACTACCTTGAGAGACTCGCAGTCCTGGGTCCTGGTTCCTAGTCCCCAATCCCCAGTCCCGCACTTGTATTGGGTCTACTCCTCTAGAAGTCGAAACAATCTTCGTTTGAGCTCCGTCGGCACAGGGCCCTCGCGGCATTTGAGCTCGACGAGCGCCAGCAGCCGGCGCTGAAACTGATACCGGGGTCCGCACTCCGCACAGGCGGCGACGTGCGCCTGGATTTCCAGATACCGGGTCTCGTCCATCTCGCCGTCCAGGAACTTCCACACCAGCTGTAAGACCTGCTCGCAGTCCAATTCCGTCATCGGCCGCCACCCCCTGCCGGAGGCTTGTCGGCGCTGACGTAATGCGCCCGCTTCGCATACTCCCACAGTTTCACCTGAAGCTGGCGCCGGCCACGATGGAGCCGCGACATCACCGTTCCGATCGGGATGCCGAGCAGGTCCGCGATCTCCTTGTACGAGAATCCTTCGATGTCGGCCAGGATCACCACTTCGCGGAAAGCGTCGGGCAGGCTGTCGAGTGCGCCCTTGACGTCCGCGTCCATCAGGCGGGCCAGCAGGACCTCTTCGGGATCACCGGCCCGGCGGAAATCGTCACTCTCTTGCACTTTCGTATAGAGGTAAAATTCGTCGACGTCTTCGTGATCGACGATTTCAGGTTCTCGGGTCGCCTTGCGGTAGCCGTCGATGTATGCGTTCATCAGGATCTTGTACAGCCAGGCCCGCGCGTTAGTGCCGGGCTTGAAGGTATGGAATGACCGCCAGGCGCGCAGGAAGGTCTCCTGCAGGAGGTCCTCGGCTCTGGTGCGGTTCCGTGTCAGACGCAGCGCGGCCCGGAATAGGCTATCCAGGTGCTCTTCAGCCAGCGCCTGAAACCGTTCCCGGTCGTCAGCGGTTACTGGAGCAGTTTGCGATGCCAAGACCGTCGCTCCCATTGCGGACATCCGGCTTAACGCCTGGGGCGATGCCCGCATTCCCCTGGTTATCTCCAACCACCATCGAAAAACAAAACGGACCAGGGAGACCAACCCCCCCTGGCCATACCGCCGACCTACCCCCGGAGGCTCAACTGCGCTTCGGCGGCGACCCGCTACGCCCGCCCGGCCGGTTGCCGGACCTTCGAGATGTCGGCAAGCGACATCTCGCCGAGCACGCGCTCTACCGCCTGGTTGATGGCCTGCCACACCGGACGCAATCCGCAGCCGGATGCGTAGATACAGTCGGGATCGTCAGATTCCACACACCACCACGGTGCCGTGGAGCCCTCGAGGACGTCAAAAGCCTCGCGGAGGTTGATCGCCTCAGGAGCGCGCGCCAGGACGTGCCCTCCGGCCGGCCCGCGCTTGCTGGTCACGAGACCTGCCCGTCGCAACGATGTCATCAGCTGGTTGAGATACGGTTCGGGGAGCCCCTGCCGGGAGGCAATCTGATGGGTCTGCACCGGGCCTTCGCCGTAATGGCTGGCCAGGTCAATCAAGGCCCGCAACCCGTACTCCGCGCGAGTCGATACTTTCATCGCACGATCACGCTCTCTTCTCTTATCTGCCCGTCTGCCACTCGGAATGCCCGGATGTCTGGTGCGTCCCGCCGTGCCAGCGACACGATCACGTACAACGAGTCCGGATAGAACGCCTTGGCGACATCGGTCCGGGACGGATACGCGGGCGTGTGGGTGTGCGAGTGGTAGATCCCGACCAGATCCAGGCCCACAGCCTCCATGTCTTTGAACGCGGCCAGCTGTTCGTTCGGATCCATCAAGTATGTATAGGGACTGTGGTCGACGTTCGTCCCTGGATAGACCCGTTCCACCCGGCCGTTGCGCCCGGCCAGCAGGCCACAGCACTCATTCGGAGATTCCTCCTCGGCGTGCTTGATGAGTGCCCCAGCCTGGTCTCGACTCAACTCCAGCACCGTCGGTCTCCATTATACGATAGAAAGCGCCCTGGAGATAAGCGGGCCTGGGCAACCCTGCCCTGATCATGTCATCGCGAGGCCCCACGTACCACTCGCTTTGCTCGGGTACATGGTGCTGGATAGCTGGTCGGACTACTCGGGCCCTGAACCCAAACGTAGTGCGTGGTTCGGGGCCGCAGGGCCGTGGCGATCTCCTCCCCCACGCTGTCATCACGAGCGCAGCGAAGCGATCTACTCATGGGTGGAGATTGCTACGGGGCTGCGCCCCTCGCAATGACATAATCACGCAATTATCTCCAGAGCGCCGTCGACAAATACCGATCCCCACCGTCGGGGCCGACCACAACAATGACGCCTTCCTTTAGATCGCGCGCGACTTCCAGCGCGCCGGCCACCGCCGCCCCCGACGATTGGCCCACCAGCAATCCCTCCTCACGCGCCAGGCGCCTGGCCAGCGCGTAGGCGGTCTCTGTGCGGACCGAGATCTTGCGCTGATGTACGGACGGGTCATAAATCCCCGGCACCATGGCACTGCCCATGTGCTTCAACCCCTCGATGCCGTGTAGGCCGCTGTCCGGCTCCACGGCCACAACCTGCACGGTGGGCGCCAACTCGCGTAGGCGCCGACCGGCGCCGACGATGGTGCCGCTCGTACCAAGGCCGGCGACGAAGTGGGTGATGCGCCCGGCCGTCTGCGCGAAGATTTCTGGACCGGTCGTTTCATAGTGTGCGCGCGGATTACTGGGATTGTTGTATTGATCCGCATAGAAGTAGCGGTCGGGGCCTCGCTCCGAAAGGCGGCGCGCCACCAGGATTGCCCCATCGGAACCTTCCAGCGGATCGGAGTATTCGACCTGAGCCCCGTACGCACGCAGAATGTGCTTGCGCTCTTCGCTGACGTTGCCGGGCACGACCAGATGTACGCGGTACCCTCTGGCGGCGCCGATCATCGCATAGGCGATGCCGGCGTTGCCCGATGACGAATCGAGGATGGTTCGATCGGGCCCCAGCCGCCGGTCGCGTTCGGCGTCAAGCACGATCTGCCGGACGGGCCGGTCCTTCACCGACCCGCCTGGATTGAACCACTCGGCCTTGACGTACACCTCCACGCGTTGCGGCAGTTCCCGAGTAATTCGCGCAAGACGGAGCAGAGGCGTATTGCCGATTGCTTCCAAAAGAGAGGAACTTCCACCGAGCGAGGGTCTTCCGTGATCGTTAGACATGCCGGACTAGAAGTGAATGGTGATTAGTGAATAGTGAATAGTCAAAAACGCCCGACATATCATCGAGTCTTGATAAGCCGTTCCTAATCACTAATCACTAATCACTATTCACTATTCACTATTCACTAATCACTATTCACTGTTGGTCACTCATCAAACAAAAACGACGATTCAGGATAATATCGTATTCGGTTCTCAAGCAGGCGGCGGTGAATCTCTTCGGCCATCCAGCGATTCTTCTGGTCGATGTCGCCGGGCGAGATGAGCACCTCAAGAGGGATGTTCACCCGCAGGGCGCGTCCGGGGATCAGGTGGCGGGTGATACCGGTGGGCAGCTTCACCGGCGCGCGGGCGATGTCAACGATGTCCCGCTTGGTGAACGTGGGGAACACGACCAGCGCTCCTACGGACCCGTACTCCTCCCTCAACGCCCCCAGGTCGGTGTTCATCACCCGATAGATTCGATTGGATGGCTTGTAGGCGTCCACGACTGCAGACAACGTGGCGGCCAGGGAACGGTGCGGAGAGGTGGACACTTCGAATGCCCGGGCCGACGTCAGCACGTAGCAGGCGGCGGTCCGTCCGGATAGTCGGCGCAACGCCACGGTTGGATCGACGTCTTGGAGAGAGAGCCCCTTGGCGCGCAGGAGGGCAGCCAGGTCGACCGGCTGCGTGAGCAGGTGGCTCCAGACGTCCAATCTGACCGCAGGATCTTCGTACTCGACCACCTGGAGGAGCACCATCTGCGCCTCGAGCGCCAGCAGCGCACTGGTGCGGTTCGCGCCGTCAAGGACGACAAAGCCGTCCGGAGCGAGCGGCGCGGCGATGGGTGGATTGCGCAGGATTCCGTCGGCGCGCAGGTCCCTCACCAGCCGCTGCACCCGCGCGGGATCGGTGTCCTCGTGCAGGTGTACCTGGGCCCGGGGCACGATGCGCAGATCGGGCAGCGACTGCCCCTCTGGCAAGCGTAGGGCCGCCCGGACCTTCGCTTTGTCGTCAGTCATCATCCAAAACGAGTCTTCCCAGTCTACCCGGTCCACCCAGTCTCCACAGTCTAATACCGGACGTGAGGCGCTGAGCCTTCAGACCGGGAAGACTGGGATCGATTAGCGTGTGAGGCGCTTAGCAAGATGATCGATGACGTCGATCTTGGTGACGATCCCGGCCACCGTGCCATGGTCCACCACGACGGCCGCATTGGCAGACAGGAAGATGTCGGCCAGGCCATCGATTGGGCCGTCAGGATCGACGACCGGCGGAGCAGGATCGATGATGGGCTGGATGGGATCGGACGGACGGTGCGAGCCGTCCAGCAGATGCGTGAGTAGATCCACTTCGCTAATCATGCCAACCAGCCGGCCGTCCTCGAGCACCGGGAGCTGTGAGACGTCATACTGTTTCATCTTGGCGATGACCTCGCTGACGGCATCGGTGCGGGTGGCTGTGACGAGCGGGATCGTCCGCGCGTTTACTAGGTCGCCGACGGTTCCCAGTTCCATCTCCAGCATGCCGTGCTCGCGCATCCAATCGTCCGAGAAAATCTTCGACAGATAGCGCGAGCCGGAATCCGGCAGGATCACGACCACGCGCAGCCCCGCACCTGTGTCGGGGAGTGCGCGCAGGTATTTCAAGGCGCCGGCCACCGCCGCGCCGCCGCTGCCGCCGCAGAACAGGCCTTCCTCGCGCACCAGCCGGCGCGTTGTCAAGAACGCTTCGCGGTCGGTGACCTGCACGACGTCATCAACCACCGAGAAGTCCATTGTCTTGGGGAGAAAGTCTTCGCCGATGCCCTCTACCTTGTACGTGTGCGGCTCGGGCAGTTTGCCGGTTTTGAAGTATTCGAAGAATACAGACCCCACAGGGTCGACGCCGATGATCCGCAGTCCCGGGTGATGTTCCTTCAAGAATTTTCCGGCGCCGGAGATCGTACCTCCGGTGCCCATGCTGGCCACCACTGCGTCCAGGCGTCCTCCGGCCTGCCGCCAGATCTCCGGACCGGTGGTATCGTAGTGCGCCTGCGGGTTGGCCGGGTTGGCGTACTGGTTGGCGTAGAAACTGTTGGGTGTCTCCTCAGCAATACGGCGGCTCACGCTGTAGTAACTGCGCGGATCCTCGGGTGCCACGGCGGTGGGGGTGATGATGACACGCGCCCCGAAGGCCCGCAGCAGGCGGATCTTCTCTTCGGACATCTTGTCGGGCATGACGAAGATGGTACGATATCCGCGCACCGCCGCGGCGATGGCCACGCCGACGCCGGTGTTGCCGGACGTTGCCTCCACGATCGTGCCGCCCGGCCGCAGCAGGCCCCGGCGCTCGGCGTCTTCGATCATCGTCGGACCGATGCGGTCTTTCACCGACCCCCCCGGGTTCAGATACTCCAGCTTGGCGACGAGGTCGGCGCGGATGCCGCGAGTGACTTTGTGGAGCCGAACCAGCGGCGTCCGACCGATGACCTCCAGGACGGTATCGTAGACCTCATCCGGCGTGGCGGGCGTCCCCGCGCGTCCCGGACGGGTCGAAGGCCTGGTCCGGCGTATGCGAGAGGGCGCCGACATGCTCCCCGCACCATGCGATGCGGGGGGACGCCGGGCGCCGCGGGACGGAGCTACCTTTACTTTTCGGGACATACTCGGTACCTATTCGTCGAGGCCACCCGCCATTGCCGGAATAATCGACACCTCATCCGCGTCCTGGACCGGCGTCGAGAGCCCTTCAAGCTGGCGAATCTCCGTCCCATTTACGAAGACGTTGATGAAACTGCGTACCTCGCCAGTCTCATCGCACAGCTGCTGCCGGATACCCGGGTAGGTGCGTTCCAATCCATCGAGTAACTCCTTGACAGTCCTTCCGGACGCGGTGAGCTTGCTTCGACCGCCGGTCGCTTGACGCAAAGGGGTCGGCACATAGACGGTTGCCATGGCGATGTACCTTGAGGGCGTCTACCAGGTCTCCCAAGTCTACCAGGTCTACCTGGTCTACTACCCCGGAATCTTTGGTTTAGTTTGGAGACCTGGAAGACCTTGGAGACATGGTAGACACAGTAGACGTCATTTCGCTTTCTCGAGCGCTTGCTTCAGGTCGTCAATCAAGTCCTGTACGTGTTCAATGCCCACCGAGAGCCGGAGGAGACCTTCGTCGACCTGGAGAGGGGAACCGGCCAAAGACGCGTGGGTCATGCTGGCGGGATGGTCAAGGAGTGACTCGACGCCCCCCAGGCTCTCCGCCAGAATGAACACCCGCGTCGCCGAGGCCGCAGCGCGCGCGACCTGCCCCCCGCCCTTGAGCACAGCCGACACCATTCCACCGAACCCTTTCATCTGGCGGCTGGCCAGATGATGACCCGGATGATCGGGCAGACCCGGGTACAGGACACGCGCCACGGCCGGATGGCCGCGGAGGAACTGCGCCACCTGCAGAGCGTTTGAAGCATGACGTTCCATCCGCACGGCCAGCGTCTTGATCCCCCGCAAGACGAGCCAGCAGTCAAATGGTCCGGGAACCGCGCCGGCGGCGTTCTGGTGAAACTTTAAGGTCTCATAGATCTCCTTGCTGCTGGTCGCCAGGCCTCCGCCCACCACGTCGCTGTGACCGCCCAAGTATTTGGTGGTGGAGTGCACGACGAGGTCGGCGCCCAGACCCAGCGGCTGCTGGAAGTATGGAGACGCGAACGTATTGTCAACCACCACCAGCGCGTCGTGGGCGTGCGCAAGTTCGGCGATGCGCGCGATGTCAAGGATCTTCAAAAACGGGTTCGTGGGGGTCTCAATCACGACCATCCGCGGCCGGGCGGCCATCGCCGCTTCCACGCGGGTGAGGTCAGTCATGTCTACGAATGCCGGCTGAATCCCATAACGCTGGAGGACGCGGACAAAGAGGCGGTACGTGCCACCGTAGACGTCGTCGGGGCCAAGGATGCGGTCGCCGGGGTTGAGCAGGTAGGCGATGGTCGTAATGGCGGCCATCCCCGATGCGAAGGCCAAACCGTATGTGGCATCCTCCAGCGACGCCAGGCAGGTCTCAAGCGCCGTGCGCGTCGGATTTGCGGTCCGGCTGTAGTCGTACCCTTTGTGCACTGCCGGCTCAGGCTGCGCGTACGTCGAGGTCTGGTAGATCGGCGTCATCACTGCGCCGGTGACCGGATCTGGATCCTGGCCATCATGAATTGCGCGGGTCTCAAATCGCCTGCGTGTCATCGGTTAGCCGGAAACGGCGAGAGGGTGCTCGGAAGCGAGCCCCGCACCATCCGGCGCAGATGCCTCGCCGGATTCACCAGTCGAACTCGCCGGTTGGTACGGGGCGATGACGCGCTGAAGATCGTCAAGCGAGACCACCTCGAGATTCAATTCGAACACGTCGCTAAACCGGCGTGCGTACACCGGCCGTACCTCGTCGACCGTCAGCGGCCGCCCCACGAGGCGGGCCATCGAGGTCACTGGGCGTCCGATCCCGCAGGGGTTGATGTAATCAAAGTGCGCAAGCGCCGGATCGACGTTGAGGGCAAAACCGTGCATGGTGACCTTGCGTTTGACGGCGACCCCGACTGCGGCGATTTTTTCCTCGCCGATCCATGCTCCAGGGTAGCCGCGCTGCCGCTGCGCGGCGATGCCGAAGTCCAATAGCGTGCGGATAATCGTCTCCTCCAGTGACCGCATGTACTTCACGACGTCTTCGTGGTATGACCGCAGGTCCAGGATGGGATAGCCTACCAGCTGGCCGGGGCCGTGATAGGTCACGCTGCCGCCGCGCTCGATCTCATAGACTCCAAACCCCTTGCCGGCGAGGAGCTCACGCGGGTACAGGAGATGGTCGGACTGTCCGGAACGGCCGATCGTAAAAACCGGCTCATGTTCTAGCAGCATGAGGCCGTCGGTCACCTCTTCCCGCTGCCGCGCGGCAACCAGAGCCTTCTGCAGTTCCCAGGCGCCTGCGTACGGTGTGGGGCCACCGCGCAAATCGAGGAGCCAGCTTTGGCGCGCCATCATGGTCATTGTAACAGTGAATCACCAAGCCTGGATAGTGATTCGTGACTCGTGATTCGTTACAACCTCATAGCGTACGCCCTGGTTTCGCCGCGAATCACTAATCACAAATCACTAATCACGCAGTTGGCTCGATCACCCCGCTGAAGGTAGTGACCTCGAGCCCGCGCTCTCTGAGCTCGCGCAGAAAGGGCGTAAACCCGAGGGAGTCACCGGCCAGGTGACCCGTGACGATGAGGTTGCCGCGGCCCTCGGCGCGCAGACGCTGGAGTTCCCCAAAGTCGATGTGGATGTACACGACCAGGTCGATGCCGTGCGCAAAACAGGTGCGGGCAACGGGATACCCGCCGTTCGTATACGCACCGTGGGCGACGACGACCTTGCGCACCGGGGTCGCTCCCTCGCCCATGGCAAGTTGTACCGTGGTGTGGGCGGCCCGCATCTCCGGGAGGGCCCGCAGAGCCTCGACGACGTCGCCGACTGTGGCGCGACCGCGGGTCAGGACGGCGTCCACCTGCTCACGCATGCGCCGGCGGCCCAGTTCGTCCAGTGGGGCGTGGACGTTCATGAAGGGGATGCCCAGCAGCCGCGCCACCGATGGGACATGGTCATAGTTGGCCGCCTGGCCCCGCAGCTTCAACCCTTCGACCTTCTCTGCCACTGCGGCCAGAGCCGCATCCTCCGGCACCCCGGCTGCCGTCATGAACTCCACGTGCCTGAGGAACACTTTCCATATCTCGGTCGTGGTTGCCGGAGGGTGGTGGGCGATGACAAGATCGACGCCCAACGTCTTGGCCAGCTGCAACTCGGCCGTACTGACGTCAAGTCCGAAAAGCACCTTCCGGATGCCGTTGCCTGGGACGAAGATAGCCGAGTCCTCAGGAACGCGGCGATAGCCGGACATCCCCAGCGCCAGCGACATGATCTCGTCGGTCGTCATCCGAGAACCATCATGAATCTCTTTGGGCTCAATGGCGGAAGAACGGAACTGCGACGAGGGCGAGAGCCACGACTGTGGTAACCCATAGGCGAATCACGGTGGGCCGGGACCGGAATGGGCGGCGGTAGACGAGATAAAACGAGTAGCCGAGCGAGAGGACCGTGAACGCCAGCAGATACGGTCTTGCCGACTCAAAGAAGACCTGGAGCGCTGCGCCTCCTAGCCCGAGGAGGCTCGCCGCCGGCGCGATCAGTCATCACCCGGATGCCAGCAGGCTCAGCGCCAACGATCTGAGGTCCAACCCGTGAGCGGTACGCATACTAACTACAAACTAGGCTTTTGCCCGCTCTGGGGCCAGTTCCTTTGCCGTCGGCGGCCGGAAGTAGATCCATCCCACGACGAGCAGATAGCTCGCATACACGAGGACTTCAACCAGAGAGGGGTTGCCGTTGTAGCCAAAGACGGCGTTCAGCAGGCTGCCCACAGAGGAAGTGTCGTGAATGATCGCGTTGGTATCCCAGACGTGTTCGATCACGGCCGGAATCAGCGCCGCCTCGTGGAACTCGTGGGTACCGTGAGCCAGCAATCCCGACGCAAATAGCAGCAGCAGGATACTCGTCACATTAAAGAAGGCACGCAGGTTTAGCCGGTACGTGCCGCGATAGAGCAGATAGCCCAGCACAACTGCGCCGAGGGATCCCAGCAGCCCGCCTACCGTCGCCGTCACAGGCGTCGCGGCTTTGGCGGCGGCAAACAAGAAAAGCGCGGTCTCCACACCCTCCCGCCCTACCGCAACGAACACCAGGACGACCAACGCTCCCAGCGACCCGGTCTGCAAGGCGGTATTGACTCTGGCCTGCAGGTGCGTACGGATATTGATGGACTGTTTGCGCATCCAGAAGATCATGTACGTAAGGACGCCGGCCGCGCTGAACATGGCGGTACCCTCGAACAATTGCTTCGCCCGGCCTGTGAACTCGCCGGCGGTGACGAAGATGCCGGTGCCGACGATCACGCTCATCAGGACCGCCAGCCCGCTACCCATCCATACTACGCCGAATTTGTCCCCGTTACCGGTCTTCGCCAGGTACGCGAGAATGATCCCAATGATCAGGGCCGCTTCCAGCCCCTCACGCAGCATAACCAGTCCCGAGACCGCCATCCGTCCTCCCCCGCGTGATCCACGAGCAAAACTTCGCTTAGGCTAGCCTACTCCTATAGTTTCGTCAATCCGGCATAAAACTGCAAGGACGGGACCAAACAACCAGGAAATCAAGGGACCAGCAAGCGGGCGAATGAGTTGCACGCCTGGCATCCTGGTACCAGGGTCCCCTGATCACCGCAGTTTAGGGTTGGATCGCCGCGAGTTCGCGTATGGCCTGTTCCACCTGCTGCCGCGGATACGCGTAATCCTCCAGCCGACCGGCCAGGAAATCCTCGTAGGCCCCGAGATCGAAGTACCCATGCCCGCTGAGGTTGAAGAGGATCACGCGCGGCCGGCCGTCGCGCTTGGCCTGGAGCGCTTCGTCGACGGCCTTGCGGATGGCATGCGCTGATTCTGGTGCCGGAATGATCCCCTCGGCCCGCGCAAACTGCACCGCGGCCTCGAACACCGTCCGCTGTTGATACGCGACGGCCTCAATGTACTTGTGATGATGGAGCAAACACGCCAGGGGCGCGTCGCCGTGGTAGCGTAGCCCTCCGGCATGGATGGCCGGCGGCACGAAACTGTGCCCCAGGGTGTACATCTTGAGCAGCGGCGTCGTGGCTGCCGTATCGCCGAAATCGTACAAATATTCGCCGCGGGTCAGCGAAGGACACGCTTCCGGTTCGACCGCCACGATGCGAACCTTCTTCCCCTTGAACTTGTCGGCGAGGAAGGGGAACGCCAACCCGGACATATTACTCCCACCGCCGATGCACCCGATCACCACGTCTGGGTACTCACCGGCCAGCTCCATCTGCTTGCGAGCCTCCAGGCCAATGACGGTCTGATGCATCAGGACGTGATTCAGGACGCTGCCCAGCGAATACTTCGTATCGTCGTGCGTGGCGGCGTCTTCCACCGCCTCGCTGATGGCCATGCCAAGACTCCCCGGTGAGTTGGGAGCCTTCGCCAGGATCGAGCGGCCGGCGTTGGTCCGGGTACTGGGGCTGGGAATGACCTCGGCCCCCCACGTCTGCATCATGATTTTTCGGTAGGGCTTCTGATCGTAGCTGACCTTGACCATGTAGACGGTGCACTCCAGATCAAACAGGCGGCAGGCCAGCGCCAGGGCGCTTCCCCACTGCCCCGCGCCGGTCTCCGTGGTCAACCGGCGCACGCCGGCCTGTTTGTTGTAAAATGCCTGCGCCACCGCGGTATTAGGTTTGTGGCTTCCGGCGGGACTCGTGCCTTCATACTTGTAATAGATGTGCGCTGGGGTATCGAGCGCCTGTTCCAGCCGCCGGGCGCGATGCAGCGGGGTCGGCCGCCACAACCCGTAGATCTGGCGCACCGGTTCAGGGATGGGGATCTCGCGCTCGGTGCTGACTTCCTGCAGGATGAGATCCATCGGAAACAGTGGCGCGAGATCAGCCGGCCCGATTGGCTGCTTCGTACCGGGATGGATGACCGGCGGCAGGGGCACGGGGAGATCGGCAAGGATGTTGTACCAGGCCTTCGGGATCTGACTCTCGTCGAGCAGGTACTTCACACTCTCCATCGACTGGTTCCCTCCCCAACGCGTGAATCGTGATTTGTGATTCGGCAGGGTTCGCACCCGCAGACGTAATTCCTTCTCAGGAAAACGGGACTAGCAGTTCAGCTTTTGACGCGGAGCGTCCGCAGACGGTTGATCGCGGCGGCAATTTCCTGGCGGCGAGGGAGCGCCAGATCACCGGGTACGCCCTCGGGAACCAGCCCCTCGAGTCCGCGCTGAGCGACCTCCACCTCAATCAGACCAAGCAGTTCGCGAACCGTACGCATGCCGTCCACCAGCCCGCGGTCGGCGACCCAGATCAGCGCGACGGCGACGGCCCGTGCCTGCGCGGGATCGACGAGCTGTTCGAGCGTGGCGAGGTCCATCGTGTCACGGCCCAGGAACACCGTGCCCATCCCGTGCGTTCCGGGATGTGGATCGCCTCGCAACCTCCGGCCCCGGA
>Ga0209235_1001634_pt1 | contig 12272 bp, 7 predicted proteins | sample GraSoi013_1_20cm_4_FD_185817 | JGI IMG/M metagenome (GOLD analysis project Ga0209235, IMG submission 185817) | Grasslands soil microbial communities from the Angelo Coastal Reserve, California, USA - Sample 09_25_2013_1_20cm (SPAdes) (version 2) | ecosystem: Environmental > Terrestrial > Soil >...
CCCCCGCCGCCCCCCCCGCTGGCGCGGCCGAATGCCTGTGCGATAAACCCGAGCCCGCCCAGCCCGCCCCCGCCGCCCCCTCCACCGGCAGCGCCGCGCTGGTTGGGGAGCGCGACGCGGATCAGCTGGCCCAGCGTGCCGAGGAAGCCCACGTCGGGCTGCTCCGTCCCCGATTCTCCGCCTTCCTGCTGCTGGGCCCCCCCGCCGGCGCCCGGCTGCGGGCCGCCGGGTGCCCCCGGCGCGCGGGGCGTCGTCTCGCCCGGGCGCTCGACGAACCGGGCGGCGGTGAGGGCCGCAGCGCCTCCCCCGCCGCCACCACCTCCACCCCCTCCAAACCCGAATCTCTGCGCGAGGCCCTGCAGATCACCGGCGAGCAGCGCCGTCTTCAAGGGCCCGAGCATCTGCGCATTGGTCCCCGCCTTCTCGAGCGAGTCGAATACCACCCCGATGCGGCGGACGATTAGCGTGCTGTCGCGCCGCTGCGAGGGCGACAGCGGCTGGGGCGGCGGCGTCCGGCTCTGGAAGCCCCAGGTCACGCGGTGCAGCCCTGGGCCGCCCGGGCCGTTCACGGTGCGCACCGTGTCGCCGCGCACGTCGCTGATCACAACCTTGGTCTGCGTGCGGCGGTCGCCGGTGGTGAGCCGGTACACGATCTCGGCGCCGTACTGCGGGCTCGGGGAGATGAACTGCTTGTGCCCGCCGCTCGCGTTCGCCCGCACCGCGTCGCCGTACTCGTAGGCGGTCTTCGGCTCGAACAGATACGCGCTCGCGGCGAGCACGCCGTCCGCGAGCTGCTCGAGCGGCGTGACATCCACGATCCAGATGCCGCGGCCGTGCGTCGCGGCCATCAGCTCGTGCTCGCGCGGGTGGATCTTGAGGTCGTGCACCGGCACGGTGGGCAGGCCGGTCATGAACTTCTGCCACGACGTGCCCCGATCGCGCGAGATGTACGCGCCCACGTCCGTGCCGACGTACAGCAGATTCCGGTTGAACGGATCCTCGCGCACCACGTGCACGTAGTCCGGCCCGCCGGTCGGGAGGTTGTGGGTGATGGCCGCGAACGTCTTGCCGAAGTCGGTGGTGACGTAGACGTACGGCGTGAAGTCGTTGGTGCGGTGGCCGTCGAACGTCACGTAGAAAGTGGCCGTGTCGAAGTGCGAGGGCTCGATCCGGCTGACGTACGTGCCCGCCGGCACGCCGGGGAAGCGGCCGGTGAGGTTGTCCCACGCGCCGCCGTCGTTGCGCGTGAGCCAGACGTTGCCGTCGTCGGTGCCCGCGTACAGCAGGCCCGGGCGGAGCGGCGACTCGGCGAGCGCCACGATGGTGCAGTGCGTCTCGGCGCCCGTCACGTCGGGCGTGATGCCGCCCGTCGTGCGTGTGCTGACGCGGATTTTCATCGTATCGCGCGTGGTGAGGTCCGGAGAGATGGGATAGAGGTTCTCCCCGCGATTGGTGGATTTCATCACCTTGTTCGAGCCGGCGTAGAACGTCGTCGGCGAGTGCGCCGAGAGGAAAAACGGCGTGTTCCAGTTCCAACGTAGGTCGATTTCGGCGGAGTCGGCGAGCTGGCGCCGGCGCAGGTCGGCGAGCCGCTTCTGCTGCGCGGCGGTCGGCGGCTTGGCGGTGTCGGGATGCTCGATGAGGATCGAATCCTCGAACAGCTGGTAGCGCGGCCGCCAGTTCGGCTTCTGCAGCGACGTGCGCTCGCCGGTCGCGAGGTTCAAACGGCCCATGTTGCCGCCCTGCGACTCCGAGTAGACGATGGTGGGGTCGGTCGGGTCCTGCGCGGTGTAGAAGCCGTCGCCCCCACCGATCGTAATCCAGTCGGCGTTGGTGACGGCCCCCTGGCGGTGGCGGCTCGGCCCGCACCACGAGCCGTTGTCCTGCAGCCCGCCGCACACGCGATACGGGAACGCCATGTCGTAGCTCACGACGTAGAGCTGGGCGAGCGTGATCACGTTCAGGAAGTCGAAGTTCCCTCCCTTGTCCCAGGTCTGCGAGACGCCGCCGTCGTCGCCCACGATGAAGTGGCTCGCGTCGTTGGCGTCGATCCACATGGCGTGGTGGTCCACGTGGATGCCCTGCGTCGCGTTGCCCACCGTCTTGCCACCGTCATTGGAGTAGTTGACCGGGGTCGACGACCAGTACACCCGGTTCGGGTCCTTCGGGTCGACGCGGACTTGAGAGTAATAGAAGGGCCGGACGTCGTTGTCGTTCATCTTGGTCCACGTCGCCCCGCCGTCGCCGGAGCGGTACAGACCGGAGGGCCGCTTCTGCGCGGCTTTGGCCTTGTCGGCCTTGGGATTGGGCGCGGTATCCGCTTCGACCAGGGCGTACACTACCTTCGCATCGCCTGGGGCGATCGCGAGGCCGATGCGGCCCTTCATCGTCTCAGGGAAGCCGCCGCCTTTCCCTTCGGTCCACGTCTTGCCGCCGTCGGTCGTCTTCCACAGGGCGCTGCCGGGGCCCCCGCTCTTGAGGAAGTACGGCCCGCGCACCCGCTCCCAGCTCGACGCGAACAGCACCTCCGGGTTGGTGGGGTCCATGGCGATATCAATGAACCCTGCCTTGTCGCTGATAAACTTGACGAGCTGCCACGTTTGGCCGCCGTCGGTGGTCTTGTAAAGCCCACGCTCGGGGTTCGCCGCCCACGCTTGGCCGAGCGCCGCCACGTACACGATGTTTGGGTTGGTGGGGTGCACCACGATGCGGCCGATGGCGCCGCTCTTCTCGAGCCCCGCGAGCTTCCAGGTGAGCCCGCCGTCGGTGGACTTGAAGAGGCCGCACCCCGGGGAGATCGTGTTGCGGGAGTCTTCCTCCCCCGTCCCCGCCCAGACCTGCGTCGTGTCGCTCGGCGCGATCGCCAGCTCCCCCATCGAGATGCAGCGCTGGTTATCGAACACCGGCCGGAACGAGGTCCCGGCGTTGGTGGTCTTCCAGATCCCGCCCCCGGCGGCCGCGACGAAGAACGTCTTCGACGGACTGGGGATGCCGACCACGCTGGACACGCGCCCCCCCATGTTGGCGGGGCCGATGTTGCGCCAGCGGAACCCGGCCAGCAGCGTGGAGTCAAGCGGCGCGACGGGGGGGGCCTGCGCGGCGAGCGGCAGCGGGGAGACGAGGGCCAGGACGGCGCCTAGGGCCCAGGGGCGTACGGACATGACGGCCTCGGGATTGAGTGGAAGAGTGCGACGGCGCACCGAAAGAAATACGCGCGGGCCCGCCCGCGCGTTAGGGGCCGGCAGCGACATGCTTGACCACCGTGCCCCCCTTCATCACGAAGACGACGTGCCGGAGGGCGGTGATGTCGTCCACGGGGTTGCCGGCGAGACCGATCAGGTCGGCCTCGAGCCCGGGGGCGATCGCGCCGATCGTGTCCGCCAGCTGGAGCGACTGGGCCGCGAGCGACGTCGCCGACACGATTGCGGCCATCGGCGCCTGCCCGCCCGCCTGCACCCGGTAGATCAGCTCCTCCCAGTGCTTCCCGAAGGCGCCCGCCACCGCGTCGGTGCCGAACACGACCCGCAGCTTGGGCCGCCGCAGCGCCTGCTTGAACACCGCCAGCACCAGGGGGACGGCCCGGTGCATCTGCGCGAACCCCTCCTCGGTGTAGTTCTCGATCCCCAGAAACCGCGCCTTGTTGTCGAAGTAGTTCTGGAAGACGAGGTAGAGGTTCGGGTCGAAGAACGTGCCGTGCTCCGCCATCAGATCGAGCGTCGCCTCGTCGAGCAGCACGCCGTGCTCGATCGACGTGGCCCCCGCCAGCACGGCGCGCCGCGCCGCCTCGGCGGCATGCGCATGCACGACGCAGCGCCGTCCATGTGCCTTCGCTTCGCCGCACGCGGCGCGCAGCTCGTCCTCGGAGAGCGTCGGGCCACCGCCTTCGCGGATGCTCTTCGAGCCGAGGATCTTGATCACGTCGGCCCCGCCCGCGACGCGTTGCTGCACGGCGCGCCGCAGCCCGTCCGCGTCGCCCGCCTCGGGCGTGATCCAGTCGAGCGAGGTGATCACGCGTGGGCCGGGGATCGTGCCGCGCGCGATCGCGTCGCGCAGGTCGCGATCGAGCGTCGAGCCGATGCTCTGCACGGTCGTGATCCCGGCCATCAAGGCGCGGTACGCGTTCTCCTCGGTATAGAGGACGGTCTGCTCGAGCGGCTCCGAGCCGCCGGGGTCGTTATGCGCCCGGCCGTTGGCATCGAAGTGCGATGTGAGATGGACGTGCGTGTCGATCCCGCCGGGCATGACGGTGAGCCCGGCGAGGTCGTACGTCGCCGTGGTGAGCGCGGGATCGAGGCCCACGATGCGGGATCCGGCGATCACGATCGTCGTGTTCCGGGCGACGCCGCCGCGGCCGTCGAGCACCGTCCCGGCGCGGATCGTGATGGTCGCTGACTGGCCGAGGGCGAGGGAGGGGACGGTCAGTGCGACCGCGAGGGCGTGACGGGCGAGCGGCATGGGGAGCCTCCGAGGGTTCAAGCAGAAAAGGTGCGTCGGGGCAGCACCCGACGCCACTGCGCTCCAGCGATCACCGACCTCAAGACGGGGGTTGACGCGACGTTGATGGATCGATTCGAGCTTCAGCACTATGTTACGCGGCGTGAGTACTGCTCCAGTGTTGACGGCGGCAGACGTCGAGCGGATGTCGCTCCCGGGAAAGCAGGTCGAGCTGGTCCGCGGGCAGCTGGTGGTGCGCGAGCCGCCGGGGACGTGGCACGGGGCCATTGCGGCGAAGCTGGCGTACCACCTGAGCGATTTCGCGAATCGGCAAGAGCTGGGGCTGGTGTTCGCTCAGGACACCGGGTTCAAGATCGCCTCGGATCCCGATACGGTGCGCGCTCCAGACGTCGCGTTCGTAGGGCGCGAGCGCGCTGGACTCATTGGAAAACGGGGATACGCCGAGCTGGCCCCGGACCTGCTCGCCGAGATCGTGTCGCCCGATGACAGGCCTGCAGAGGTGCTCGCCAAGGTCGCGGACTGGCTCGCCGCCGGCACCAAGCTCGTGTGGCTCGTTGATCTGGAGCGCGCGGAGGTACGCGTCTACCGATCGGACGGGTCGCTGTCGGTCCTGCAGGAGGGCGACTCGCTCGATGGCGAGGACGTGCTCCCGGGATTCACCTGCCCGCTGAGCGACGTACTCGCCTGACGGGTTGGGCGGACGCACCAGCCCGTCCGCCCCCGTCAAATTGCCGCGACGTTCCTATTGCCCGCTCGGCGTGCGGGTCGACATCCAGAGATCCTGCACACCCAAGCCGCCCGGCCGGATCGATGTGAAGATCAACGTCCGGCCGTCGCGCGACAGACTCGGCTGCGAGTCGATGTCGGGCGTGTTTATCGGTGCGTCCAGATGGACCGGTGAAGACCAGGGGTCGTGGACAGTCTGACGCGTGAACACCCATAAATCGAGATTGCCGAGCGACCCGCTGCGCGACGAGGACAACAACAGCTCCAGCCCATCCGTACGCACCGCCACCTTTTGGTCGGCGCCGGCCGGGTCATTCAGCTCGGGCACGGCGACGGCGGGACCAAGCGGCACACCGTCGTTCGTGAGCGAGACGCGGTAGATGTCGAGGCTGCCGCCCGCCGGAGTCCGGTTAAAGTACAGGACGGCGTTGGGCTCCCCCCCTTCGCGCACGTAATACGAGCCGTTCTCGGCCCCCGCGGTATTCACGTCGGGGCCAAGGTTGACTGGGGGGCCCCAGGTGTCACCGTCCGCGCCCGTGCTCACTCGATGCGACACGTAGATGTCGGCACTGCCAAGACCGCCTGTGCGCGTGCTGTAGAAAAACAGCAGGCGACCGTCTTCCGACATTGTCGGTGCGGCCTCGATCGCGTCGCTGTTGATCGGGGCGCCAAGGTTGACCGGCGTTTCCCACGGGCACTGCAAGCACTGCCGGTGGGACATCCAGATGTCGTTGCCGCCGAGTCCACCTAGTCGAGTGGAGACGAAATAGAGCGTGTGCTCATCGGGGGACAGACCGGCGTTCGCGTCGAGGGCGCTCGAGTTCACGACCGGCCCGAGATTCACGGGGTCGGACCACTCGGAGCTGGCGAAGCGGTTGGCCTGCAGCTTGGGCGCGGCGGGATGCGACTCCACCCCGCACGCGGCGAGCAGGGCAAGGGAGGCCAGCGAAACAAGGCTCGTGGTGTGCGTGGTCATCGTAGAACCTCCCTGTGTTGGCTTTGAGCTACCGGGGCGAGCCGACCCCCGGGCGATACAGCGAGCGGATCCGCTGGGCGCGGAACACGTAGCCGGCGTTCCCCTCGATGTGCCACACGACTTGCCCTGAGGCGTCGTACTCCTCGACCCGGCCCGCGGGCCCGAACGACACGAGGGTGCGGCCGCCGGGCAGGTCCTGCGCGCTGCCTCCGAGTTGCGCCGTTACGCCCGGGCTCGGTCCATAGGACGCGACCAACTGGGCCGTGTGTAGTGCCGCGTCGTAGGCGTACCGCTCGGCCCGGCTGCCCGCGGGATCACCGAGGTTGTCGAGCAGCAGGAGGTGCGCCGGCGCCGTCAGCCGAACGCCGTGCTGAAAGGAGAAGGCCGGGGCCCCGGCGTCCTGGAAGGCGAACTGGTTCTTGAGGCCGCCCATGCGCCACAGCACCGCGCCGGTGCGCGTGTCGATCTTGGTGATCTCACTCAGGCTCCGGAACGAGACGATCAGGTTGCCGTCGCTGTCGAGGTCCAGCGAATTGCCGTGCATCCAGTTGACGCTCGGCCCGGTTCGGCTCGCCGGGGCCAAGTCGGTGATCTCGAAGTGGTCGAACGGATTCCACTGGAACAACAGCTCGCCCACCGAGCTGACGTGCTGAACGACGGTGCCCATCACTTGCGCGTTCGCGACGCCGCCCAGCCCGGAGAGATCCATGGTCCGCGTCTCGTCGCACATGATCCAGTATGCGCCGTCCGGCTCGGCGATCAGATCGTGGAAGCGAGGCGGAAGGCCGCCCGCGCACCCGAAGCTCCGCGTCACGGTGCCGAGGGGATCGATCTCGACCCACCGCGGGATGACCGTCGGGTCGGGGATCGAGGGTCGGGCGACATAGCGTCCCGTGGGCTCGGCCTCGAAGTTGAGCCCGGGGCCGTACGGGGAGAAGCGGTGATACCACACCACCCGCCCGCCGTTGTCGATGACAAGGCCGAACAGGCCGGCGGCAAAGACGACGTACCCCGGCGAGGGATCCGCGCCGCCCGCGACGTACCGCGGCAGGTCGGCCGGAAGCGTGCCGGTAGCGAAGCCGATCGTATCGCCGAGCACGGTCTGGTCGCGCCCGTACGCCACGAGCCGCAGGATGTAACGGCTGTCGGGAAGCAGGCCGAGCACGGGGACCAGGACGGAGTCGCCCGCCAGGGTCACGGCCGGCGTGGCGCTGTCGAGCGGTGACCCTGCGAGGCCGTAGCGAACCGCGACGCTGTCGGCGTGCCGGACTCGGCCCGTGACCACGGCGGTGAGCACATTGCTCGGGTTGTCAGCCACTGCACTCGCGAGGATTGCAGGCGTCGGAGGAGGCGTCACGCCCTCGTCCGTCCCGCACCCGACGCTGAAGAGCAGCCCCGCTACGAGCAGCGCTCCGCTGCGCGACGCCTCGGGCCGGCGCGGCGGGCCGCACCCACCTGTCGCTCCCATCGCGTCACGGCCGCCAGGCGGGTGCATAATCGGCGCCGGCCGTGAGCGTGGTCAGGCCCGTACCCGCCGCGTTCATTACCAGCAACCCGCGCGAGGAGCACCCGGAGGATGGGTCACAAACGACGTTGGCGACCACGATCTTGGTGCCGTCCGGCTTCCAGGCGGGGTCCCAGGCGGCGGTTCCAGGGCTGAGCCTTGTGATGTCGCCGCCGTCGGGGTTCATCGTGGCAAGCTCGTACGCCCCCGCGTACCGAGTGGTGGCGAACGCGATGCGCGAGCCGTCCGGCTTCCAGGCGGGCAAGGCGTCCTGCCCCGGGTCGCTCGTCAGCCGGGTGAACCCCGTGCCGTTCGCGTTGATGACGCAGATATCGCTGTTGCCGCTGTCCACGACGCACGTGAACGCCAGCCGGGTGCCGTCCGGCGACCAGGCCGGCTTGGACACGGCTTGGGGCGCGTCGGTGAGCAGGGTGGGGACGCCGGCGTTCATGACGTACACGCCGCTGCGACCACTGCGCGAGCTGATGAACGCGAGCTTCGTGCCGTCGGGGGACCAAGTCGGCTGCGCATCCGAGCCCTCGTTCGTGAGGAGCACGCGGCCCGAGCCGTCGCCGCTCATCACGGCTAACCCGACGGGATAGTAGTAGCAACCGTAGTAGTAGTAGTCACAGTAGTAGTCTATCGCGGCGAACGCGATCTTCGCGCCGTCCGGCGACCAGCTCGGCCCAGTGCCCGTCGCGAGGGTGACCGTGTTCGAGCCGTCGGCGTACGCGACGGCGATGGTCGCCTCGTCGACCGAGGTCTTTGACTGGAAGGCGATCTTCTCCACTCGCACGCAGGTGAGCTGGAACGTCGTCCGCACGGTATCGCGCGTGACCCCGCCGGTGGTTACGTGCACGGTGCGCGGGTTGTCACCGGCCAGCGCGCAGTTCCCCACTGCGCCGAAGAGTATGACGCTGTGATCCCCCCCGCTCACCCCCTCGATGACGGCCGTCCCGTTGACGCCGAGCGGGCGCTGCTGCCCGTTGTCCAGGAGCACGGTGTAGCCGTCCGGATCGAGATCGATTCCCGAGGTCGCCGCCGTGACCTGGATGCTGCCGGTCACCGCGACGCAGGTCACCTCGAAGGTCGTCCTGGCCGTGTCGCGCGTAACGCCGCCCGTCGTCACATGCACGGCGCGCGGATTGTCCCCGGCGATCGTACAGTTCCCAGCCGGGCCGACCAGCCGGACGGTGTGATCCCCGGCGGTCAAGCCCCCGATGGTCGTGGCTCCGTTCACGGGCAGCGGTGCCAGCGATCCGACGTCGATCAGCACAGTGTAGCCGTTGGCGGTGAAATCCACTCCCGAGGTCGCGGCCTTCACCTCAATGCTGCCGGTCACGGCGACGCAGGTCACCTGGAACAGCGTCCGTGCGGTGTCGCGCGCGGCGCCACCGGTGATCACATGCAGCGTGCGGGGATTGTCCGCGCCGACCGTGCAGTTCCCGGCGGCGCCCGAGAGCAAGACGCTGTGGTCTCCCCCGGCGAGACCGTCGATAGTGACGGTCCCGGCTGCGAGGAGCTGCCGCAGGGACGCGCCATCGATCTGCACCGCGTAGCCGTTGGGATCGAGATCGATTCCCGAGGTCGCCGTCGTGACCTGGATGCTGCCGGTTGCCGCCCCGCAGGTTACCTGGAACATCGTCCGGGCGGTGTCACGCGTGACCGCGCCCGTCGTGACGCTCACGGCGCGTGGGTTGTCCGGGGCGACTGGGCAGTTCGCCGCCGCGCCGGTCAGCGTGACGGTGTGGCTTCCCGCGGCGAGACCATCGAACCTGGTGGTGCCGCTTACGGCGAGCGCCCGGGAGGCGCCACCGTCCACCTGGACGGTGTAGCCGTCCGGATCGAGATCGATCCCTGAGGTGACTGCGAGTACCTCGATGACCGCCGTTGTGGCGACGCAGGTGACCTGAAATGTCGTCCGCGCGGTGTCGCGTTTGACCGCGCCCGTCGTGACGCTCACCGTGCGCGGGTTGTCTGCGGCGACCGGACAGTTCGTCGCCGCGCCGGCGAGGGTGACGGTGTGGCTTCCGGCTTGGAGTCCCTCGAACCTGATGGTGCCACTCACGGCGAGCGCCTGGGCCGTGCCGGCGTCCACCTGGACGGCGTAGCCGTCAGGATCGACGTCGGCGCCGGACGTCGCAGCCGTGATCTCGATCGTGCCGGTGACCGCGACGCACACGACCGCGAACGCGACTTGCACGGTATCGCCTGCCCGGACGGTGACCCCGCGGGGATTCTCCCCGCTCGCCGCGCAGTTGACCGCCAGCCCTGCCAGCGCGACCGAGTGAGACCCGGTGCCCAGGTCCCGCAGCACCAGCGTCGCGTTTACGCCCACGGTCTGGGGGGCGGCACCGTCCAGCGTTACGGCGTAGCCGTCCGCATCCGGGTCGGCTCCGATGGTCGAGAGCGCGATGCGGATCGCGCCGGTGGTCGGGACCAACGGCCCCTCCCCGCATGCGGTGGAGAGGGCGGCGGCGAGGGCTACCAGTGCGAGGCGAGTGCGCATGGACGGCTCCAGGATCTGCGCGCTACGATGGGCTGGCGGGAGCAAGCACTGGTCAAGTGGCGTGCGGGACGAGGCGGCGTTCACGTCATGTTCCGCTACCCAGCCTGCCATCGACCACCCCGCAGCAAATGAAAAAACCGGCCGAACGGGTTGCCCCACTCAGCCGGTTTCGCGATTCGCTCCCCCCGCGGCATAGGCGAGCCGCACGACATCGCGCCACGGGGTTCATAGCTCCTGAGTCGGTTTCAATCTGCATCAGGAGGCGGGTCTGTCAAGCCGGGCGACTCAGGGTACGGAGGCGAGCAGATACAACCCCGCCGCGAGGATGAGCGGCGCCGAGTACACCCCTGGCATCGCTTTCCTCATAAGGAGCGACCCGACGAGGTGTAGCAATCCATTCCCCGCCATCACGACCGCGAACACGTAGGCCGCCGGCCGCATCGCGGGCGCCCCGCGGAAGGCCGCCGGCGAAAGGGCGAACAGCAAAACCGTGACCGCGAGCAGGCCCCCCAGCCAGACGGGAAACGTGAACGTGGGCAGCGGTAAGAATGGGAATCGCGAGCGGATCGCGCGTACGGCGGGATTGTAAACCGACAGGAAGTCCGTCAACGCCTCGTCGGCGACGTGAATCGCGAGCGCCACGCACAACGCGACCCAAGCAACACCGAAGCCTGAATAGTTAGCGACCGCTAGCAGCAGCGCACGCCCTTTCCCTTCGCCTCGAAGAACTGCGCCACGTACTCTCGTTCGCTCAATGCGGGCACGTGCCCGGCGCGACAGTGCTCGAGATACGCCTGATAGTCTGGCGCACCGAGGATGCGACGGAGCACGCGCAGCCAACCTTGCCCGCCTTTGACCGTCTTCGACCACCCTCGACCGCCTTCAGTCTCCCGCTGCATACGCCCTCTCCACATACGGAGCCTCATGGGTCTCCGCCCGCTTCCGGCCGGACAGGACCAGCCACCACTCGCGCAGCGACGTGCCGATCAGCACGGTCACGACCGACATGAACAGGAGGGCCACGAACGTGTTCAGGCGGTCGTTGAAGATCAGGCGTCCGGCGTCGGGGTTGGACGATCCCGCGAGCGAGGCCGCGTGCGCCAAGAAGCCGAGCCGCGGGTCGGCCGAGAACACCTTCTGCCACCCCGCCGTCATCGTGACGGTCACCAGCCAGGCGAGCGGCGCGACGGTGACCCAGGCGAACCGCTGCCGGCCCATCTTGATGAGGATCGTGGTGCCGACGCACAACGCCACCGCGGCGAGCAGCTGGTTCGAGATCCCGAACAGCGGCCACAACGAGTTGATCCCGCCGAGCGGGTCCACCACGCCCTGGTAGAGGAAGTACCCCCACCCGGCGACGACCACGGCGCTCGCGGCGATCACGCTGGGATACCACGACGTCTCGCCGAACCTCGGCCACACGTGGCCCACGATCTCCTGCAGCATGAAACGGCCCACCCGCGTGCCGGTGTCGATCGTGGTGAGAATGAACAAGGCTTCGAACATGATGGCGAAGTGGTACCACAGCGCGGTGAGCGTCGTGCCGCCCAGGACGCTGGTGGCGCTCGCGAAGATCTGGGCCATCCCGACCGCGAGCGACGGCGCGCCGCCCGAGCGGGCGATCAGCGTCGTCTCTCCCATGCGGGACGCGAGCTCGCCCATGACATCCGGCGTGACGACGAACCCGGCCTGACCCAGCACCTGCGACGCCTGTGCCAGCGCGGCGGGGGTGGTGTTCATCGCGAAGTAGATGCCGGGATCGAGCGTGCACGCCGCGATCATCGCCATCACCCCAACGAACGACTCCATCAACATCCCGCCGTATCCGATGAAGCGCGCGTCGCTCTCCCGGGCGATCATCTTCGGCGTGGTCCCGGAGGCGACGAGCGCATGGAATCCCGACACCGCCCCGCAGGCGATCGTGATGAAAGCGAACGGGAACAGCTTGCCGGCGAACACGGGCCCCTCGCCCAGGGTCGCGAACGGCGTGAGCGCCGGCATCTTGAGCGGCGGCAGAATGATCAGGATCGCGACGGCCAGCGCGAGAATCGTCGTGATCTTGAGGAACGTCGAGAGATAGTCGCGCGGGCAGAGCAGCATCC
>Ga0209235_1001635_pt1 | contig 12269 bp, 8 predicted proteins | sample GraSoi013_1_20cm_4_FD_185817 | JGI IMG/M metagenome (GOLD analysis project Ga0209235, IMG submission 185817) | Grasslands soil microbial communities from the Angelo Coastal Reserve, California, USA - Sample 09_25_2013_1_20cm (SPAdes) (version 2) | ecosystem: Environmental > Terrestrial > Soil >...
GGGGTCAGGCTCAGCGCCGGATCCCCGGGCATCAATCGGAGGAGCGCGTAGTTCAGACAAATAATCCCGAAGATCGTGATCGCGGCGTTAACGCCCTTCCGGACCATGACCTTCAGGATTCGCGCCAATTCGCGTCGCTCCCGTCATTGCCAGGACGTTCCATTTTCCCCATCACGGCGGCGGGGGCGGAGGCGGCTGCCCTGGCGGGGGGCCGCCGGCCGTCCGATCTTCCATCTCGTCCTGTTTCCGCTCCTTCCGGCGACGGAGGAACACCGCCACCGACGCGATGACGATTGCGGCGGCAATCCCGAGCGGGATGCCGTAGTTAATCCATGGATTTGACGAGTTCGGAATGCTCCCGCCCGGTGTCGAGATTGTTTGGATCACGATCTGGGCGGTCACATTCGGGCGATGGTTCAGGGTCCCTGTCTTGTTGTCTGTCACGACGGCCACCAAACTGTACGTCCGGTTCGCCGTGTACGCGTGCTGCTGACTCACCGTCTTGTCACTCAGCGTGCTCGTGACGTAATTCACGGCGACCGCGGAGCCGTCTCCAAAGTTCCACGTGACATACAGCGGGTCGCCCTCGGTGTCGTTCACCGTGAGGTTGAATCGGATCGTCTCACCCGGCACGCCGAAGGTGGAGTGACTCAGCTTGAAGTCCAGGCCTTTGATTTGAGGCGGCAAATTCGCGCCAGGCCCACCCCCGGCGACGATCGTCGCCGTCGTGGTGGTGCACGTTGTCCATTCGGAGTCCTTGATTCGGACCTGGACCGTGTAGTTGCCCGGCTGCGCGAACGTGTGCGTCGTGCTCCCCGAGGCGGACGTTTGGATTGGAGTTCCGTCCCCGAAATTCCATGTATAGCCGAGCGCGCCTCCCTCCGGATCGTTCGCGCTGACGCTCACGCTGACCGGCGCACCGTTGATCCACTGGACGGCCGGGAAGGATGCGACTACGGGCGCTTGGTTATCCAACGGGGAGACCTGGAACCAAGGGGCTGGCAGGTCGCTGTCCGGAACGAGCCCCTGTTCGGACGACCAATTTCCCCAGTTCGTCCAGCCGGGGTCGGGAGGAGATGTCTGTTGTCGCGCCGATGGCGGCGTCGCGGCCGCGTAGAGGTCCTTCCGGTAGTAGGGCAGGATGTACGAATGGTAGTCGTACAACATCCTCTGCATCTCGTCCGTGATTGCACGCCGAGCTACGGGATCCACGGTCAGCAGCGACTGACGGTATAGGGCATCGAACGTGGCGTTGCTGTAATAGTTGTCATTCGTGGGCCCGATCGCGCCGGTTGTCTCGACCTCGAGGACGTCGAGGGACGGATCGGAAGCTGGCGTGAAGATCCAGTCCCAAAGCCACATGTCGTAGTCTGCGCTCAACCAGTAGCCGCTCATCTGATTCGTGTTGTAGAGGCCGTAGCCCGGGCTGGTGCGCCCGAGGCGATCCGTGGTCTGGATTCCCGCCTGTGCAAGCCAGGCCACAATGTCTCTCGCCGCGATCTCCCACTGCGGGCGGGTGTTCAGCGTGTAGAAGCGCACACTGAGCCCGTCGACGAGATTGCCAGCCGTATCTTTGCGGTACAGCGGCGTCGCGCCCGGCTTGTTGGCCCCGGTACTGTCGTAGACCCAGCCTTGGCTGTTGAGGAGGGCCCGGGCAGCCGCGGGATCGAACCGATATTGCTGGCTCGCGGGGATGCCGTAGTGCCACGGGTTGACGTCGGGGACCAACGTGTCCGCCGCGTTTCCATACCCGAGGAGGGCGTCATCGACGAGCTTCTGTTTGTCGATGCTCATCGCGACCGCATGCCGGAACGTATCGTTGGTAAGGACGGGTTCATTCGGCGGGACGGCGTATCCGTACAACGCCGCGACCTGAGGCGTGATGACGTTGATCGAGATTTCACCGACAAAACCAAGGCTCACCGCCCACTTTGGACTCCACGTGCTCAGCCCGACCTTGTAGTCGGACGGGTCGATGCCGATGAGCGCGTCGAGGGTCGTCGCCCCCGTAAGGAAGTCATTGACCATCGTCGTGGACCCGCTGTACGAGATAAACCGGACTTCATCGGGCCGAGACTCTTGGCAGTAGTGCTGGAGCCCGTAATAATTGGGGTTCTTCCGAAGGACGAGGGTCGTCGTGGTCGTGTTCGTGTAATCATAGTACATCGCTCCGGAGCCGACCGGGTACTTGATTGGGGCGTTCAGCGGTTTCGCGTATCCGCTCCAGATATACTGCGGCAGGATGGGGATCGCGCTTGCGGTCGAATACATCCCCGCGTAGGTTCCGTTTGTGACGATCTGGAATTGGTAAGTCCCCATCTTGCTGATCGATTTGATGACACTCTTGTTGGCATAGCTGTTAAAGACACTCCCCTTTGTGTCATACTGAAGTTGGTACGAGTAAACGACGTCGTCCGCGGTAACCGGGTGGCTCCGGTCACTCGGGTTGAGGGGGCTCGTAAAGTAGGCGTCGTGGACCAAGTTGAAAGTCCAAGTGATGTTGTCCGGGGCCAAGCTCCAATCGGTCGCGAGATCAGGCTTTGCGTGGTAGGTTTTGTCGTACGTGATGAGCGTGCTGTATACGTTGTACACCACCACGTACTCGTCCGCCAAGGTGATCTTGAGCGGATTCAGGGTCGTGATGACGAGCGGATTGATTCCGATTCGGAGAGAGCGGAACGGACCGGCTGCGGCGGCGGGGCCGGAGGCCAGGATGACGAAGACGCTCAGGCCCGAGAGGATCATCACCGCAACCACTGCGCATGCAATCAGCTGCTGTCGCCAGACTCTTTCAAGACGATAGTCTGTCTCCTCCCCGACCATTTAACGAACCCCCACGGCCACTCAGCCACGGAGCAGACGCAGTCCGTGCTACGTTGTGACGAGATTCGGCGGATTCTATATAACGTTTCTCCGGACGCCCGAATTGGGACATCCGCAGGAACGGACGAGAGAAGTCTTGGCTCCGGTGATTAACCGTTATGAATACTCCGATTGGCTCTGTTCTCGGAGGAACTGCGGGAGATAGTAATGGCCACCCGCGGACTTCCCCGAAATTCCGGACATCTTCCAACCCCCAAAGGGCTGCACGCCGACGACCGCGCCCGTCGTGGCGCCCGCGGTCCGGTTCGCGTACAACACGCCCGCCTGAATCTCCGTGAAAAACCTTCGGATTTCCGCGGGCTCGCGGCTGAAGATCCCAGCGGTCAAGCCATAATCCACGTCGTTCGCGATTTGGATGGCGTCCTCGAGGCCGTCGACCGGGACGATGGAAAGAATCGGGACGAAGAGCTCTTCCTTGTTGATCCGATGGTCCCGCGGCAGGTCGTCCACGATCGTGGGCTCGACGAAGTACCCGTTTCCCTTGGGCGTCTTTCCGCCCGAGAGGATCTTGCCCTTCGACCGTTGGATTTCCGCGATTGCGCTTTCGTACGTCGCGACGGCGGCCTCGTTGATCACGGGCCCCAGGTACACGTCGCGGACGGTCGGGTCACCGACTTTGATCTTCTCGGTCTCCGAAAGCAGCTTGGCGACGAACGCATCTTTCACGTGCTGGTCGACGAGGACGCGCGAGCACGCGGAGCACTTCTGTCCGCCGTAACCGAACGCCGCGCGCATCACCCCGACGGCGGCCTTGTCCAGGTCTGCACTCGCCGTGACGATCGCCGGGTTCTTCCCGCCCATCTCCGTGATGATCGGCTTCGGGCGCGTTCGGCTGAACGTCTCGAGCGCCTTCATGCCCACGGCCCTCGATCCGGTGAACACGAAACCGTCGACGTCCGGGTTGTCAACGAGTTCCTGCCCAACCGTCGCGCCCGGTCCGGTGACGTAATTGAACACGCCCGACGGGACGCCGGCATCTCGGAGGATTTCCGCAAGACGAAGGCCCATGAACGGCGTGTCGCTCGCCGGCTTGAAGACGACCGTGTTGCCCGTGATTAGTGCGCCGGTCGACATCCCGGCCGCGATCGCGAGGGGGAAGTTGAACGGTGCGACGACGGCCCACACCCCGTACGGCTTGAGGATCGATCGGGTCGTTTCCCCCGGAAGGAACTGCCCCATTGCCCGTTCGTATCCCTGATTCCGCAGCATCTCGGCGGCGTACCAGCGCATGAGGTCGGCGGCTTCGTCGACGTCCGCCATCGCTTCGTAGCGGTTCTTCCCGTTCTCGAAGGACATGAGGGCCGCGAGGACGAATTTTCGCTCGCTGATCAGATCGGCGGCGCGTTGAACGAGTCGGACTCGGTCCGTGTACGCGGTCGTGGACCAGTGGGGGAACGCGGCTTTCGCGACCTTGATCGCCTGTTTCGAATGCGCGCGGCCCCCTTTTTGGAATAGGCCGAGGACGAGTTTCGTGTCCGCAGGGCTGGTGTCCTCGAATGTCGATGTGGCCCTAACGTCCTGGCCACCGATGATCATCGGATGCTTCTGTCCGAAATCCGCACGGACCTTGTCGACGGCGGCTTCGTACGCCGCGTGGAATTCCTCCGTCCTGTTCGTCTCGACCGCGTTCTGCCACGTCCGCTCGTTCCGGAATTCCACGATCCCACGCCCTCGGGCCACGGATGCGAGTGGCGAGAATAAGGTTTCGCCTCTCCGGACGGATCTGAGTCGTTCCACTCAAGTGAGCAGAAAATCTCGTGGGACTTTCGACGGCCGGTCCGACCTTGAACGCCGGCGCAGCTACAGAATGTACGAGTCGGGCGAGCCCTCGTACTTGTCGTACTGCGCCATGGCCCCGATTGCCGCGAGCAGTTCTCGCGCCCATTCCCGCGTGTATGAGTTCGGCGGGACTTCCGTCGTCGTGCCGAGCCACTCGAAGATCTCCTTGAACGCCGAGCGTTGCTCGTCCTTCGTGAGGCGCGCATCGATCTTCGTGATGGTCTGCTCGAGCCGGTTCATCCCGAGGACAAACTCTTTGCACTGGGCCAAGAACTTCGCGTGCTCTTCGCGCGTCATGGAGAGACCCGCCTGCCCATGCCGGTGGCCTTCCATAAAACTTCGCAAATGTTCATGGGGCGGTCGCGGCTCGTGGGTCTTGATGGCGACGTTCGTTCGGGTCGCGAAGACGTCGGACCTGCCCCCGGGGGAGGGACGCGTCGTGGTCGTTCAAGGCCATCCCGTCGCCCTGTTCAACGTGAATGGACGATTCTACGCGGTCTCGAACGTGTGCCTCCACCGCGGCGGCCCGATCGGGGAGGGCATGCTCGATGAGAGTGTCGTCACGTGCCCGAACCACGGATGGGAGTATGACGTGCGAACGGGCGCCAACCTGGCGAATCCGATGGCCCGACTCCGGACGTTCGAAGTGCGAGTCGAGGGGGACGACGTCCTCGTCGGCGCCTGAGCGCCAAGGTTTATTCCGCGCTTGGAGGTTCGCGCGGCGGTGGCGCTGGACCTTCTTTGGATTGGGCTGACGCTCCTCGCGGTCCTGGCGTTCCTCGCCAGCATCGCATCGATCGTGCAGGGAATCCGGCTGCGCGGCGGCGTGCGACGTGCCGTGCGCCTGGCCCTCGGGGCATTCCTGCCATCCGTCGCGGTGATTCTCCCCGTCCGAGGGCTCGATGCGGGCTTCGACGAGAACGTGCGGGCTCTGTTGTCCCAGGCATATCCGCGCTACCGACTCGTGGTCGTCGCGGACGATTCCGCGGACCCCGCGCTCGTGCGAATCAGGTCGGTCGCTCGCGAGTTCCCTCAAGTGGCCATGGCGACGATCCTCTCGGATGCGAGTCTGCTCCGAGGGAAGGTCAATGCGCTGCGATCGGCCCTCGCCCACCTTCGTCCGGAGGACGAGGTCGTGGTGTTCGCAGATTCCGACATCCGGCCCCCGCCGGATTGGCTGCGGCAACTCGTGCAACCCCTCGCGGATTCGACCGTGGGTGTCGCGACGGGCTTCCGTTGGTACCTTCCGCCGCGGCCCACATTCTGGTCTCTCGTCCGCGCGGAGTGGAACGCGGTCAGCGCAAACGTGCTGTTCGATCCGCGACGCTCGTTCGCATGGGGCGGCTCTTGTGCGGTTCGGAAGGATCTCCTGGTTCCGCTTCGGCTCGAAGACCGATGGCGAGACGTGTTGAGCGACGACCTCATCCTCACGCAGGCGGTGCGGGACGCCGGACTCAAGATTGCATACGTGCCCGCGGCCCTCGTACCGACGTTCGAGGGCGCGGACCGGGCAACCTGCACCGAGTGGTGTTTCCGCCAGATGACGATGGCCACGCTCTACTTGCCCATCGTCCGACGATACGCGACCGCAGCATTCGCCGTCTTCAATGGCTCGATTCTGTTCGGCATCGCCTGCCTTGCGCTCGCGGTGATCTGGGGCGTCACCTATCTCATCCCTGCCGCGATCTTCTTGGCGCCTCTCCCGGTCTCGGTCGCGAAAGCCTTCTTGCGGCGGCGAGCCCTCTTCTCCGCCGCCCCGACCGTTGCGGGGGCCTGGAAGGTCCCCGCGTGGCGGACCGCCGTCGCCGCGATCGCGGTCCCGTGGGTGATGACCGCGGGCCTCCTACGGACGCGGCGGCCGACCACGATCCGGTGGCGAGGGCACACGTACGACGTGAGCGATCCGCAGCATGTCCGCCTCCTGGACGGGACAATCGCTCGCGACACCGCCTCGTAGGCCATCTCGCGAGGCCGGTTCGGCGTCTCCGTTAACCTTGTTTAAGGCTAATCCTCAGCGGTCTCTGGACCAGGTCGGATGGCCTCCGCGCCTTCTCGGACATGCTCCTGGTACTTCGCGAGTTCCGAGAGAATCTCGTTGCGGCGCTCGCTCTGGCGGAGCGTGCGGAGCATCGACGCGGCCGGCGGGAGAATCGCGATCGCGAGGGCCACGAGGAGGATGACGGGTGTGAGTTCAACCCGCGCCGCCGAGAGCGCGATCAAGATTGCGGCTACGATGGAGGGCGGGAGGAAGAATGCGAGGAACACCCCGGTAATGGGGACGAGCGGTTCTCGCGCCCGCGCCTGCATTGCGAGGACCCGGTCGTCGGAGAACGTCGTTGCCGTCTGCACCATCGGCTCTCCTCTGCGCGCGAACCGATCCCGGATGACCGACATCGCCTCGAGGTAGCCGCGGGTCTCCGCGCGGAACGCCCGGATCGATCCCGGAGTGAAACGGACCAGAAGGCGGCGCCCCTCGGTCGTTTCCAGCCCGATTCCCGTGTGGACGAGCGTGCCGGCGGACGACGCGAACGGCGAGAGAAACGATCCGGCCACCTCGTAGCTGCGCGGATAGACGTCGCGGATCTCCGACCACGCATAATACCGGCGCTCACCGAGGATCCGGCGCCAGAGCGGGAGAGAGACCTCGATCCCGTTCTCGAATACGAATGTCGGGCTGGGCTTGAATGCGACCATCGCGGCAAGGACCAGCGCGAGGGGTGCGAAGCAGAGGCCGCCGAGAGGCCAAAGGCCCTCGGGCCCCGCGGCAATCGGTCCGATGACGAAGGTGACGACAAGGCCGAGCAGCAGGACCGCCACGGTCATCGGGTTCGCGGGGATCGGGCGATACGCGTACAGGAGCGGTCCTCGATCCGGGCCGGCCATCGGTCCGTCGCAACGCGGCCGCCGTTAATAGGTCTCGGGGCGGGCCAAACGCTTTGGCGCGGAGCGCGATACCAAAGGGATGCGGGCACTGGGGATCGAGGGCACCGCCCACACGGTCGGCGTGGGCATCGTGGACGAGCAGTGCCGCGTGCTCGCGAACGTCTACGACATGGTGAAGCCGGAGAAGGGCGGCATCCATCCGCGGGAGGCGGCGAACCACCACGCGGAGATGGTCGTCCCGCTGATCCGCAAAGCCGCCGACGTCGCGGGGATCGATCTCCGAGACCTCGACCTGGTCGCGTTCTCCCAGGGACCGGGACTGGGCCCTTGCCTTCGGACCGTCGCGACCGCGGCCCGCGCGCTCGCTCTGTCCCTCGACATTCCGATCCTCGGGGTGAACCACTGCGTCGCGCACCTCGAGATCGGCCGCGGCGTCACCGACGCGAAGGATCCGGTCCTCCTGTACGTCAGCGGAGGCAACACGCAGGTCATCGCCTTCGCCCGCGGTCGATATCGCGTCTTCGGAGAGACGCTCGACATCGGCATCGGCAACATGCTCGACAAGTTCGCGCGGGAATGCGGCCTCGCGTTCCCCGGGGGACCGATCCTCGAGAAGCTCGCCTGGGACGGGAAGACCCTGCTCTCGCTGCCGTACAGCGTGAAGGGGATGGATGTCGCGTTCAGCGGCATGCTGACGGCGGCGCTCGCCCTGCGGAAGCAAGGCGCCCCGATCGAGGACCTCGCGTTCTCGATTCAAGAGCTCGCGTTCGCGATGCTCACCGAGGTGACGGAACGGGCGATGGCCCACCTGGACAATGACGAGGTCCTCCTGGGCGGCGGCGTTGCGCGCAACCGGCGGCTGCAGGAGATGGTCGCCCGCATGGCCTCGGACCGCGGGGCGCGGATGTTCGTGCCGCCGGGAGACCTGTGCATCGACAATGGCGCGATGATCGCATGGACCGGACTGTTGATGCACCGGGGCGGTGTGCGGATGAGCCTCGGCCAGACGGTCGTGGACCAGCGGTACCGGACGGACGAAGTGGCGGCCATCTGGCGGGCCTGATCGTTAGCCGAGTGGCTTCCCTTCGCATCGAGTTTAAGTAAGTTCGCGCCAATGAAGAGTTTGGGAGGGAGCGTAGCGCAACGACCGCCTCATTCGACCGCTCTGATCCTCGCCCTGACAGGGCTTCTCTCACTCGCGGCGGTCGCCGTCTCCGGGGGTCTGCCGACGCCTCAAGTTGGGACGTTGCACACTCCTCATGCCCCGATTCTCATCCAGGGCAACGCGGACTTCACGGCCGCCAACGGGGTCGTCGGCGGCAGCGGCACATCCGAGCATCCGTACCTCATCGCGGGATGGGAGATCACGAACGTCGACACGATGGAGGCCATCTTCATTCGCGATACCGACGCGAGTTTCATCATTCAGGATGTGTACCTCCATCAGCCTCCGGGTCTCGGTTTCGCGGGCATCCGTTTCATCGAGGTCTCGAACGGTCGGGTCGAGGACTCCACGGTCACGGGGTTCGCCTGGGACCTGTCCTTGGAGTTCACGAATAACCTCACGGTGTCCCGAAACAACCTGAGCCACGCGGATCTCGCGGTCCGGGTCTGGTATCCGAACGACACCCTTCCCGGGGTGGTCGTGTCCGACAACAACCTCTCCGGCAATCAGGTCGGCGTCTCCGTGAGTGCCGGAGGTCGGGCCACGATTGTGGGAAACCTCTTGGCGAACAACAGCTACGGAATTCGGGTCGACGGGAGCTCAAACGTTAGCCTGGTCGCCAACTCGCTGTCGAACAATCATTTCCAAGGGATGCTCGTGACGCGCTCGTCGAACTTGACGATCGAATCCAATGACTTTTCACGGAACGGGGCGGGCTTGTGGCTGACCGAAAGTCTGAACGCCACGCTCCACGGGAACACATTCGATCACGACGGGCTCGTGGTCTCGGGTTCCTCGGTTCCAACGCGGTCGTCTCATTCGATCGCCGTCGATAACCTCGTGAACGGCAAACCGATTCGGTACGTTAAGCAGGAATCTGGCCTCGTCGTCGATGGGCTCGACATCGGGGAATTGATCGTCGTCGATTCGACGGACGTTTCAATCGAAAATGTTTCCGCCGATCATGCGGATGTTGGACTCGAGCTCGCTCACGTGCAGGGAGCGTCCATTCGAGATTCGAACTTCAGCTACAACGATCAGGGAGTATTCGTCACCAATTCTTCCGATATCGTGTTCGCCCACGTCTCGGTCTGGTTCACCAACCAAACGTACCTTCCCTCCGTCCCTGCCAAAGGGAGCGCGTTGCATGTCGCGAGCAGTCGGAACGTGACGGTCTTACTCTCCGATCTTTCCCGGAATGAGGGAGCCGCCCTCTTCGTCGATCGCCCCTCCGAGAACGTGACCGTCTCGGATAGCTGGTTGGTCAACAATTCCGTCGCCATCCAGGTATCGAGCCTCGCCGGCCTGACGATGAGGGGCGACCGGTTCGACCGAAACTCGGAGGCCATCGTCGTCACCGATTCGAAGGACGTGGTGGTCCGGGACAGCGACATCGAGCGATCCGTCTGGTCTTCGGCCGGTTTCCAGTCCGTCATGAACCTGACGGTCGTCGGCAACCGGATCGCGGCGAACCTGGGGTCGTTCTGCGTGCGGTCGACTCACATCCTCACGGTCGCGCACAATACCTTCGAGTCCAACGAAGGCCCGGGACTGTGTCTGGACAGTTCGTTCGACGCCAACATTACGGACAACCTGTTCGCGAATAACACCGCCGAGGGCTTGCAAGTCTATGACTCGGCGCGCATCCGGACATTCCGGAACGCGTTTGCCGACAATTACATCTACGGCGGCTCGCAAGCGTACGATTCGTCCCCGAATCCCAACACCTGGGACGATGGCTATCCTCACGGAGGCAATTTCTGGTCCGACTATCGGGGCGCCGACCAATGCAGCGGACCAGGGCAGGACGTCTGCAACGGGCCCGACGGGATCGGCGACACTCCATACGCGATTCAGGTTCGCGGAACGGATCGGTATCCTTTGATGAGGCCCCCCGGGAATGACACGGCCCCGCCCACCGTTGGAATCACGTCGCCAACGGACGGCGCCACGGTGAATGTTTCGTCGATTGCCGTGACGGGAGTCGCCGCGGACTCCGGTGGGAGCGGCCTCCGGGTGGTGAAGGTCCGGGTCTCCGGAGGCGGATGGTACACCGCCGCGGGGCTTGCGGATTGGACGGCCAGCGCGATCCTGGCGTCGGGCATCAACCGGATCGATGCGCAGGCATGGGACAACGCGGGCAATCCGTCCGCAATCGCGAGTGTGAACGTGACCTTCACTGCGCCGCCTCCTCCGCCCCCGCCACCGCCGACGAACACGCCGCCATACGCAAACTTCAGTTGGACACCCGCCAGCGGAGACACGTCCACTGTCTTCGTGTTCACATCCACCTCATTTGACTCTCAGGATCCGCCGAACCTGCTCCAGGTCCGATGGGATTGGGAAAGCGACGGGGTCTGGGACACCGCATGGTCCAACGACGCCATGGCACAGCACCAATTCGCGGTGCCAGGCACATACAATGTCACCTTGGAGGCGAAGGACACTGGCGGGTTAACGGGGAACCAGACCGCAACAGTCATCGTGACTCCGACCCCGCCACCCCCGCCACCTCCTGTGATCGTGGAGATTACGGCAACGCCAACCCAAGGGACCATGCCCCTCACCGTGTCCTTCACCAGCGCGGTAACCGGAGGTGTCTCCCCGTACTCCTACGATTGGGAGTTCGGCGACGGCAGCAAGAGCAACGCGGCGAACACGGTCCACATCTACATCACGGGCGGGAACTTCACCGTCTGGCTGAACGTGAACGATGCTGTGGGGACGTCCGTCCAGTCCGCTTTCTCATTCGTGAACGTGACCCCCGCCGCCGTCAACCTCACGGTGACGCCCCCGACGCGATTCGTCGACGGTTCGACAGGAATCAGCGTCAATTTCACCGCGAGCGTCACGGGAGGCACGCCGCCGTACACATACCACTGGGACTTCGGCGATGGCGGCCAGAGCGACGCGACGAACCCGACGCACACGTATGCGACGACCGGAGCCTACCGCGTCTCGGTCACCGTGACGGACGCCGAAGGACAATCCGTCACCCGGACGTTCGAGTTCGTCGTCCCGCTGCATTCGATTCCTCCGAGCGGGGGCGGAACGGGTCTCACGCCGTTCGTGCTGGCGGCGGCCATCGCGGTCGCGGCGGCCTTCGCGGTACTGTGGTGGAACGAAAGGCGGAAGGGAAGAATTCCCCCTGATCCGCCGCAACCGTGAGATTGCGACCTCACGCGTGCTTCGCAATCGCATCCACGGCGGCGCCGCGGACGGCTTTGTGACCCATGCTCGTCAAGGTGGTCTCGAACGCCTGGAAACCCACCTCGAGGTCCTCGAAGCTGCAGATGCCCATGTGGCCGATCCGGAAGATGTGCCCCTTCAACGGGCCTTGTCCGCCCGCGACGACCGTCCCGCGCTTCTCCCGAAGTTCCTTCCGGAACGCGACATCGTCCACGCCCGTCGGATACCGGACGGCGGTTACGGTGTTGGACGCGAAACGGCGATCCGGAAACAACCGGAGATCGAGTGCGTCGAATCCGGCCCTCGCGGCCTCGGCGAGCCGGCGGGTCCGTGCGATTCGATTGTCGAGCCCTTCCTCTTTCAACATGCG
>Ga0209235_1001638_pt1 | contig 12267 bp, 9 predicted proteins | sample GraSoi013_1_20cm_4_FD_185817 | JGI IMG/M metagenome (GOLD analysis project Ga0209235, IMG submission 185817) | Grasslands soil microbial communities from the Angelo Coastal Reserve, California, USA - Sample 09_25_2013_1_20cm (SPAdes) (version 2) | ecosystem: Environmental > Terrestrial > Soil >...
ATCTGGGCGGTGTCGCCGGTCGGCGTAAAGGCGACCGCCATGAAGTCCTGGAGTTGGTCTTGCTGCAGCGTCACGACTTTGGGAGAGACGACGAGTTGACTGACTGTACTGCCCGGACTGGAAGGATTGACCACTTTCTCGCAGGCGATCACCGCTCCAGCAACCAGTGCGGTTGCGGAGACCACGGTGCGCGCGTCGGCTTTGAGCTGGGCGAGACGATGCGCCAGCTTGTGCAAGAACGTCATTGAGCCCATCCGGGTGACTAAAAAGTCGCCGGGCCGCCACGTCGACCCGTGTCGATCACTGGCGGCCCGGCAAGCATAGCGGCGAACCGCTGTAGCCCCGTAGCTCTGCGTCACCGCCTTTCGACGGCTTTGCTCTGAACAGTGCGAAGCGGAACTCGCCTGACTCCCGGCGGCGACTCCGCTCGGGACGCAACGTACTGGCGCTCCTGCCGCAGGGCAGTGATCTGTGTCATGCCGCCGCCGGTCAACGCTACTTCGTTGTGCGCGACGGAGTTGCGAGCCATAGCGACTAAGCCTCGACGAGCACCTTCAACACACCCGCTCGGTGGGCCTGCTCGAAGGCCGCCGCGGCCTGGTCGAGCGGGTAGCGGGCGTGGATCAGGGGCTCGACCGCCACCCGTCCTTCCGCGAGTAAGCGCAGCGCCGGCGCGAACGGTCCGCACCGCGATCCGACCAGCGTCAGCTCGTTCACCACCACCGCCGCGGCATCGAGTGTCAGCGCGCCGGCGTAAGTGCTCTTCAGTACCAACGTGCCGCGCGGTCGCACTGCGCGCTGCGCCACGGCGAACCCGTCGGGATTCCCGGTGCACTCCACAGCGACGTCGAACTCCGCGCTCGTCACTCGGTCGGTACGCCCCGTCTCGATGCCCCGGGCGGCGAGCAGAGCCAGTTTGGCGTCGTGCCGTCCGATCACGAGCAGCGCGCAGCCGGTGAGCGCGAGCGTCTGCGCCACGAGCTGGCCGAGCTTCCCGTCGCCCACCACGAGCACGCGGTCGTTGGAGCCGATCCGCACCTGCTCCTGGATCTCGAGCGCGGCGGCGAGCGGTTCAGTAAACACCGCGGCGTCCGTGGACACGGCGTCGGGAACGGGGTACAGGTTCTCGGCGGGCAGGATGAGGTAGTCGGCGAACGCGCCGTGCCGGCCGACGATGCCGAGCACCGTGCGCCGCTCGCAGTGGGTGCGCCGGCCGGCGAGACAGGCGCTGCACGCGCCGCACACGGCGTTGATCTCGCCGACGACGCGGCGGCCGACGAGCGCCGACGGACCCTGCTCGACGACGCCGACGAACTCGTGGCCCAGGATCCCGGTGAACGGGTAGTAGCCGCGGGTGAGCTCGATGTCGGTGTTGCAGATTCCCGCGCGCAGCACGCGTACGAGGGCTTCGCCCGGGGGCGGCTCGGGCGTCGCAACGTCGTTCCGCATTCGCAGGCGGCGGTCCTCCAGCCACAGAGCTCGCATGCCCGGTAATATGCCGCCCACGTCGTTGACAGGGCCGCGGCCTCCATGGTAGTCTCGGCGCGATGACCGACCTGCCGTCCCTTCCCGCCTGGGCCAAGACTCTCCAGCGGCGCATCCGCCAGCGCGGGATCGACTTCTTCATCCTGCACGGGCCCGGTGTGCGCGACCTCCACCCGCTCGGTGCCCGGCGGTTCGGCACGATCGGGGAGTGCCTTGCCCAGGTGATCCTGAACGACCGTTCGGCGATCATCACGTACGACCGCGGCGCGGGTATCGGGTTCTCCGACCGCGACGTCGAGAACGATTTCAAGACGGTGCTCAAGGCCTATGACAAGCTGGGCGGAACGAACCTCGCCCAGGTGCAGCCGCGGGACCCCGACCGGGCGCTGCAGCTGATCGAGACCTACCTGCGCTACCAGCTCACCGGGAACCCGCGCTTCTCGGCCGCCGTCATCATTGATTATGGAGAGACCGTGGCGCCCGTGGGCGAGCCGGGGCAGCTCCCGGCGGAGGATCGCGGCGCGATCGTCACACTGCGGCGCTGGGCCAGCGAGCCGCTGTTCCTGCAGCGCACCGTGACATTCTGCGTGCTCGTGGAAACGACGGCGACGCTCTCGGCCGCCTTGGTGAGCGACGCCCGCACGTTCGAGATCGCCGTTCCCGTGCCGGATGAGCAGGAGCGCTTCGGGTATCTCGCGGGGCGCGGCAGCCGTCCCGAGACGTTCTCAGTGGTGGACGCCCGTCGCGTGGCGATCCTCACCGCGGGTCTCACGCGCCTCCACCTCGAGAGCCTGCTGGCCGAAGCCGAGGCGGGCGGCGCTCCGCTCGATCAGGAGGCGCTCACTCGTGAAAAGAAGCGGCTGATCGAAGAGGCGAGCGGGGGCTTGCTGACGTTCATGACGAGCCGGTTGGGCCTCGATGCGGTGGCGGGGCACGAAGGCGCGAAGGCGCTGCTGCGCGAGACGGCGCGGGCGCTGTCGCAAGGACGGCTCGACGTGGTACCGATGGGCTACTTGATCTGCGGGCCGGTTGGTACCGGCAAGAGCTTCATCGTCCAATGCTTCGCGAAAGAGATCGGAATCCCCGTGGTCGAGCTGTTGAACTTTCGCTCCAAGTGGCAGGGGCAGACCGAGGCGAACCTGGAGCGCGTGCTCTCGCTCCTCGACGCCATCGGTCCGGTGGCGGTGGTGGTGGACGAAGCGGACGCCGCGCTGGGAACCCGCGAAACCGGCGGCGCGGACTCCGGGGTTTCCGAACGGGTGTTCGCCTCGCTCGCCGCCTTCATGGGCGACACGCGCCGCCGAGGGAAGGTGATCTGGTTCCTGATGACCAGCCGGCCCGACCTGGTGCCGGTGGACCTGAAGCGCCAGGGGCGCGCCGAGGAGCACCTGGCGCTGTTTCCGCCCGCGACCGTCGCGGAGCGCGTGAAGGTGTTCGATCTGCTGCGGCAGCGGCTGGGGATCACGCTCGAGCCCGGCGTCGATGCCGCGGCGCTGTTTGCCGAGAGCCGCGACGCGCTTTCGGCGGCCGACCTGGAAGCGATCCTGGTGCGCTCGAGCCGGCGCATGGCATCCGGGGACCAGAAGGCTTTGAGCGCTGGGCTGTTGCGCGAGCTGATCCGGGACTTCCAGCCGCCCTCGTATCCGCTGGAGCTCGAATATCAGCGTCTCATTGCCGCCTTCGAGTGCACCAGCCGCCAGCTATTGCCTCCCGACCTGGCCGCCGTGCCGCCCGAAGCAATCGGCGCCCGGCTCGCGGAGCTGCGGGCGGCGCTCGGGAAATCGGCGTGACTGTCTCCCTCTGACCCGGGTCTGAGCACGTGACTTTGCTGTTTGCCTTCTTATTGATCACCGACAGTGCGTCGGTGCCGCATGCGTTCATGGTGCCGGTGGGTCGGGCGGAGTCCCTGTCCGTCGAGACCGCGGGCCGTGGCGACCCGGTGGTCCTCATTCCGGGGCTGTTCGGTTCGGCGTACGGGTTCCGTAAGGTCGTCCCGCTGCTCGTTGACGCGGGTTACCGGACGATCGTCATCGAGCCGCTGGGGGTCGGGGCGTCCGCCCGGCCCGAGAAGGCGAACTACTCGCTCACCGCCCAAGCCGACCGCATCGCCGCGGTGCTCGATTCGCTGCACGTGCGCAACGCGCTGATCATGGCGCATTCGATCGGCGGCTCCGAGGCGTTCCGACTCGCCTACCGGCGGCCGGATCTGGTGCGGGGACTGTTGTCGATCGAGGGCGGACCCACCGAGAAAGCGATCACCCCGGCGTTCAAGCGAGCGCTCCGGTTCGCGCCGTGGATCAAGCTGTTCGGCGGGATGCGGCTCATCAGGCGCAAGATCCGCGGCATGCTCATAGATTCGTCGGGTGACGCGAGCTGGGTAACGGACTCGGCGGTCTTGGGCTACACGGCCGGCGCCGGGCGCAACCTCGACGCCACCCTCAAGGCGTATCTCGCGATGGCGAACTCGCGCGAGCCGGAGCTGCTGGCACCGCGCCTGCCGCAGATCCGCTGTCCCGTTCGACTGCTGGTCGGCGGCGCGCGCCACGATGGCGACGTCGGGTCCAAGGAAGTGGACCTGCTGGCGCACACGCTCCCCGCGTTCGCGCTCGATTCGGTGCCGGCCGCGGGGCACTTTATTCAAGAAGAAGAGCCGGGCGCAGTGTTGGCCGGCGTCGCGCGCCTCAAGGCGAGCGTGACGGCGGCCCACGCCACCGGGTCACAGTGACGGAGGTTCGCCCGATGCGCATCGCCTTGGTGGCCGAAGACTATTATCCGCAGGTCGGGGGCGTCCCTGAGCACGTGCACAACCTCGCCCTGCAGCTCAACGGCTGGGGGCACACCGCTCACGTCGTCACGTCCCGGATGGGGAACTACCCGGACGCCGACTTCGTCCGCCGGGTGGGCACGAGCCGCGTGATCTACGCCAACGGGGGCGTGTCGCGCGTCACGACGGGGTGGCGGCTGCGGCGCCGGCTCGAGGACCTGTTCCGTGCGTGGCGCTACGACATCGTGCACGTGCACGGCGGGCTCGCTCCGACGCTCGGGCTGGCGGCGCCGTTCGCCGCGTGGCGCGCTGGCATCCCGGTGGTGGCCACGTTTCACTCGTGGTTCGCGCGCTCCATCGGCTGCCGCGTGTTCCGGCGGCCGCTCCAGAGGATCCTCGACCGCCACGCGGCGACCATCGCCGTGAGCGAGCCGGTGGTGGATGCCAACGCGCGCTACTTCCGCGCCAATTGGGACGTCATCCCGAACGGCGTAGATACGAGTTTCTTCCGGCCCAACGGCCGGCAACCCACCGACGCCTTCACCGAGCACCCCCGGCTCTTGTTCCTCGGGCGCATCGAGCCGCGCAACGGCCTGGGCACGCTGCTCGACGCGATGCCGCACATTCTGGCGCGCTATCCCACCGCCGTGCTCACCGTGGCGGGAGACGGGCCGTGGCGGGGCTACTACGAGCGGCGCGCCCAGGAGCTGGGCGCGAGCGTGCGGTTCGCCGGGCAGGTATTCGGCGACCGCCCCGCGTATTACGGCTCGGCCGATCTGTACCTCTGCCCCACGACCATCGCGTCGTTCGGCGTCACGCTGCTCGAGGCGATGGCGTGCGGCACCCCGATGATCGTCTCGGACAACGTCGGCTTCCGCTCGGTCATCGACGGCGGCGAAGAGGCGGTGATCATCCCGAAGGACGACCCGACGGTGTGGGCGGAGACGACGATCGCGCTGCTGGGCGACCCGGAGCGCCGCGCGGCGATGGGGCGCGCCGGGGCCGCGAAGGCGGCCCGGTTCGCGTGGCCGCGGATCGCGCGAGCGGAGCTCGCGGTCTACGAGCGCGTGCTGGGCCGGAGCGCCAGGGCCGCGAAGAGCCCCGGCACCGATCCGCGGTACGTCCGCGCGCCCATGAAGACGTCGGTGATGGCTTCGACCAGCCGCTGACCCACCCGCCGGAACATCCAACAGCGCGCGCGGGGGTGCTCGTACAGTAGGCGGGCCAGCATGCGGGCGACGCGCAACTCGGCCAGCATAGGCCGGAGGGCCGCGCGGTAGGCGGCGCGCGCGCGCGGCGGATCGAGCTGGCTCGCGACAATCGCGTCGGCCGCGAGCTCGCCGCTCCGCGCCGCAAGGCTGATCCCCTCCGCCGTCACCGGGTCCGCCAGCCCCGCAGCATCCCCCACCAGCAGCATGCGCTGGCGCGCCAGCGGCCCGGCGCGCGGGCGGACCGGGATCACGAATCCGTGGCGTTCCATCGACCGCGGCGCGAGCCCGATCACCCGCAGGTACTCCTCGAGCCAGCGGTGCAGGTTGATCGCGCCGCGACGCGTGGTCAGCACGCCCACCGAGAGGTGCGCCATCTTGGGGAACACCCAGGCGTACCCGTACGGAACGACGCCCACATCGAAGCGGGGCACCCGCGCGAAGCGGTCGAGCGTGGCGTCGTCCACGTGCACCTCGTATTCGAGCGCGGGGATCAGATGGCGCCCGTCCCCCCAACCCGCGAGCCGTGCGAGCTCACCCGTGGCGCCGTCCGCCGCGATCACGAACGCCGCGGACACCGGACCCGCATCGGTGTCGAGCCGCACGTGACGCGGATCGAGGCTCACGCTGCTCACGGTGCACGGTGCATGCAGCGCGGCTCCAGCCGCGGTGGCGGCTGACGCGAGCACCTGGTCCAGCCGGTCGCGCATGGTCATCGCCATGATCGGCGGGCCGGGAGGCTCCCGTGCGGAGCTGTAGTGCAGGTTTCCGTCGAGCAAGTGGAGCTCGGCTTGCCCACAGCGCCGCTCGATGACCGTCTGGATTTCCGCTGGGAGCAGCGCCAGGCCGCGCCCCACGACCGCGCCACCGCAGGTCTTGTAGCGCGGCAGGGCGGCCTTTTCGAGCAGCGCGACGTTGAGCCCGCGTCGCGCGAGGGTGAGCGCGGCGGTCGCCCCGGCGGGGCCGGCGCCGACGACGGCGACGTCGAACATGTTGATCATTAAGTTATCCCCCATGACCAAGCTCGCTGCCGCCGCGACGGCGGTGATCGTCGCCATCTCGATCGCGACCGCGTGTCGCGCCCAGACTCGGGCAGACACAACCGAGATGGACGCCATGGACTCGACCGACCTGCACGCCACCCACGCGGCGCACGAAGCCATGAGCGGACCCATGTCCATGGATCCGCACATGACGCTCACACCGCTGCGTCCACGTAGTCCCGCCGACTCGATCCGGACGGCGCAGCTGGTAGCGCAGATACGGACGGCGCTCGCTCGCTACCGCGACGTGCGCGTCGCGGAGGCGGATGGGTTTCGCAAGTTTTTGCCGAGCGTGAAGCAGCCCATCTATCACTTCACGAGCTGGCGCTGGGCGTTGCGCGCCGGACGCCGGTTCGATTCGACCCGGCCCACGTCGCTCCTGTACCGGGAGGGCCCCGGCGGAACGCTCGTCCTCGCGGGAGCGATGTACACGGCGCCCGCCCGCACGTCGCTCGACGCGCTCGACCAAAGGGTTCCCTTGTCCGTGGCGCGGTGGCATGAGCACGTGAACTGGTGCCTCCCGCCCAGTGGCCAACGGGAGCGGTGGCGCGAGACACGCGATGGGAAGCCGCTGTTCGGCCCCAAGTCGCCGATTGCGACAGCGGAGGCGTGCAACGCCGCGGGAGGGCGCTTCGTGCCGCGCCTGTTCGGCTGGATGGTGCATGTGATGGCCTTCGAGAGCGACGATCCCAACGTCATCTGGGGCAGCGGGGCCGAGCACGATCATATGCACCAGTGACGCGCCGTCCGTCCGCCCTTCGCTTGGGGCCCCTGGTAGCGGTGATGTTCTTCACCGTGTCCGGCGGGCCGTTCGGGTTGGAGGGGCTGGTCGGCGCAGTCGGGCCCGGCGTCGCGGTGCTGCTGCTGGTCGCGACGCCGCTCCTTTATAGCGTCCCCGAAACACTACTCATCGGCGAGCTGTCCTCGATGCTGCCCGCCGAAGGCGGCTACTACCAGTGGGTGAAGCGGGCGTTCGGCCGCTTCTGGGGATTCTGGAACGGGTGGCTCTCCTGGACCTACTCGCTGCTCGACATGGCGATCTACCCCGTGCTGTTCATCCAGTACCTGCGGTTCTTCGCGCCAGGGCTGTCGCAGCTCGAGGCCTGGCTGGTGGCCCTCGCCCTGATCTGGGGTGCGACCTGGCTCAACCTCCGCGGCACGCTCGCGGTGGGACGGGCGTCGGGCTGGTTCGTGGCGACCGTGCTGCTGCCGTTCGGGGTGTTGGTGGCCATGACGATCGTGCGCTGGATGGGGCAATCGGCCACGCCGTTCCCGGTCACGCCATTCCACGCCGCCGGCAGCTCGTTCCTGGGTGCCCTGGGCCTGGGCGTCTCACAAAGCATCTGGAACTATTCGGGCTGGGACAATGCCTCGACGATCGGCGGGGAGATCGAGCACGCGACGGCGACGTATCCGCGGGCGCTGGCGCGCACGCTGCCGCTCGTGACGGTGGTGTACCTGCTGTCGGTCATTCCCGTGCTGGCTCTGACGCCGTGGACGGCATGGACCGACGGCGCGTGGCCGGACCTCGCCGCCCGCGTCGCGGGCCCGTGGCTCGGGAGCTGGCTCGCCCTCGCGGGCATGGTGAGCGCGTTTGCGCTCTTCAATGCGCTGCTGCTCGTGTACTCGCGCATTCCCTTGGTGCTCGCGCAGGATGGTCTCCTGCCCCGGGCGCTCGCCGTAACCGACGCGCGCGGCACGCCGCGCAACGCCGTGGTCGTCTCGGCGGTCGTGTATTCGGTGTTCGCGCTGCTGCCGTTCGGCGGGCTGCTCGCGGGTGACGTGATGCTGTACACCGCCGCGTTGGCGCTCGAGTTCGCCGCGCTGGTGCGGTTACGACGCGCGGAGCCCGAGCTGCGCGGGGCGTTTCGGCTGCCGCTGGGTGTGCGCACCCTGGTAGCGCTCGCGGCGCTGCCGACCCTGCTAATGGTCGCGGGCGTCGCCCTCGAGGTGCAGAGCCGGGCAATCGGCCTCCCGGGCGTGGTGGTGGCCGTGGCGCTCGCCGCCCTCGGGCCGCCCCTGTATGCCGGGCTGGTCGCGCGCCGGGCGCGGCTCGAGCCGCGGGGCGCGCCGTGAAGCACCTTGCGGACCTCCGGAATCGCGCGCAACATAGCGGCGTTGCGGTTTCGTGCGGCTAACTGAGCATCCGGTCTGGAGGGTCCGTGGCACAACGCATCTGGTTGGTCTCGCTCGCGCTGAGCGTCGGCGTCGCTATCGGCGCCGCGGCTCAGCAGCGTCCCATCTCGGGGAAGGTCGTGAGTGCGACGACGGCGACCCCCATTGCCGGCGCCAGCGTGTCGGTGGTCGGCACACCGATCGGCGCCGTCACGAACGATCGGGGGGAGTTCTCGCTCGCGGCCCCCGCCGGAGCGGTGACCCTTGCGGTCCGCAGCGTCGGCTTCAAGCGCCAGCAGCTGGCCGTGTCGGCCGATCAGGCCAGCGTCAGCGTGAGCCTCGAGCCGGACGTGTTCAATCTCGAGGCCGTCGTCGTCACCGGTATCGCAACCGGTGTGGAGCGACGCAACCTTGGGAACGCGGTCGCTACCGTAAGCGCGGCGCAGCTGGGATTCGCCCCGTCGGCCAGCGTCGAGCAGCAGCTCCAGGGCAAGGTGGCCGGTGCCGATATCCAAGAGAACGGGGGCGCGCCCGGCGGCGGGCTGCAGGTCAGGCTGCGCGGCGTGACGTCGATCAACGCCACAGCGGAGCCGCTCTACGTGGTGGACGGCGTCATCGTGAGCGACGTCGCGATCCCGTCGAACCAGAACGCGGTGACCGCGGCATCGGGGGGGTCGAATCCATCGCTCAACCAGGACGCCCAGGTCAACCGGATCGCCGATCTGAATCCCAACGACATCGAGAGCATGGAGATCCTGCGCGGCGCATCGGCGAGCGCGATCTACGGCCAAAAGGCGTCGAATGGGGTGGTGGTCATCAAGACCAAGCGGGGCCAGTCCGGCGCGCCGCAGTTCAGCGTGACGCAGCGGTTCGGGACTTTCGAGATTTCCAACAAAATGGGCTCGCGCACCTTTGCGGACTCCACGTCAGCCGTTGCGGCGTTCGGTTCGAGTGCGGCCAAGTACTTTCGGAACAACGCGACCAACCCCTACTTCGGGAGACCCGGCTACCAACCGGGCCAGGCGTTCGACCTCGAGACTGAGTTGGCTGGTCGTAAGCCCCTTTCCTATGAATCGGCGGTGAGCATCTCGGGCGGGACCGACAACACGCAGTACTTTGCGTCGGCGACGTCCAAGAGCGACGGTGGCATCATCGAGAATACCGGCTTTCAGCGCCAGGCCATACGGTTGAATCTCGATCAACGGCTCGGCTCGCGCGTCCACGCCAGCCTCAACACGAGCTTCACGCGGACGCTGGCCCAGCGCGGGCTCACAAACAACGACAACACGGGCACGAGCTTCTACGTCGTGCTGTCCGCCACGCCGAGCTTCGTCGACCTCGGGCGCCAGCCGGGAGATACGTTTGCCCGCAATCCGTTTGTCCCGAGCAATCCGGTGCAGACGGCCGCGCTCATGAAAAACGATGAAAACGTGTGGCGATTCATTGGGGCGAGCACGTTGCGATGGGACGCGGTCCAGACATCACAGCACTATTTGCGGTTCGTGGCCACCGGCGGCGCGGATCTGTTCTCCCAGACGAATACGCTGTTCTTCCCTCCCGAGCTGCAGTTCGAGCCGAATGACGGGGAGCCGGGGACCTCACTGCTTTCGAACGGTGACAACCTGAACCTCAACGTGAACACCAGCGCCGTACACACGTATACGCCGAGCGGCAACGCGTTTTCCGCCACGACATCGATCGGCCTGCAGTACGCCAGGCGGAGGCTCGACATCTCGCGCATCACGAGTCGCAACTTGACCGCGGGACAGCAGAACGTCGACGCGGGCACGGACATCACCATCGGGCAGACGCGCGCGCTGATCAAGGATCTGGGCTTCTTCGCCCAGGAGGAGTTCCTGGCGAACGACGAGCGCCTCCTCTTGACCGCCGGGATCCGTGCCGACCAGAGCAGTCTCAACGCCGATGCCAGCAAGCTGTACTACTTCCCGAAGGCGTCCGCGTCGTACCGCTTTGCGCGACCCCTCGGCTTTGTGGACGAGTTCAAGCTGCGGGGGGCGTACGGCGAATCCGGCAACGAACCCGCCTACGGCCAGAAATTCACCTCGCTCCGCATCACGGGAAAGGTCGGGGGCATTCCCGGCACCGTGGGCGGCGATACGACCGGGGCGCAGGATCTTCGGCCGGAGCGAGAGCGCGAGATCGAAGGTGGCTTCGACGCGACCCTGTGGAACAGTCATGCAAACGTGGAATTCACCGTCTACCAAAAGAACGTCAGCGATCTGCTGTTGCCGCGGCAGCTGGCGCCGATCGGTGGCATCAACTTCGAGATCTTCAACGGCGGCAAGCTGCGCACGCGCGGCCTGGAAGTCGCCTTGGGGTTGATTCCGCTACAAAGAGGGGATCTCAACTGGCAGTTCCGGACGACGTTTGCGCTGAACCGCAGCGTCATCACGGAATTGCCGATCCCGGCCTTCAGTGCGGGTGGCTTCGGAGCGTCGATCGGCCAGTTCCGCGTCGAGCAAGGCGCGTCTGCGACCCAGATCGTGGGCAACGATACGCTTACCGCCGCCGACACGCTCAACCCGCTCTACAAAGGCATGGCGGTGGGCTCCATCGTGGCCCGCAAAGTCGCCGATGCCAACCCGGACTTCCGGATGTCGTTCATGAACGACCTGACGTACAAGAGCTTCAGCCTGCACTTTCTGCTCGACTGGCAGAAGGGGAGCGCCATCCTGAATCTGACCAGGCTCCTGTACGACTTCGGCCAGGTCACGTCGGACTACGGGGATCTCCTGGCTACTCCGCTGATCATTCCCCGCCCGAGCGGCGGCGCCGACACGTTGCGAACCGTTGGCCAGAAGCGCCTCGCGGGCTTCGCGAAGGTCACCTCGAACTACATCGAGAGCGCCAGCTTCCTGAAGCTGAGGGAGATCACCCTGACGTACGAGCTTCCGACGAGCCTCATCCGCGGCATCTGGTCGGGCGCCCGGTACGCACGCATCAGCGCGAGTGGACGGAACCTCTTCACGGTGACGCCCTACACGGGGCTCGATCCGGAAGTGAGCAACTTCGGAAACCAACCGATCGCCCGGAACATCGACGTCACGCCGTTCCCGCCGAGCCGGAGCTTCTGGTTCGCCGTTGACGTGGGGTTTTAACCATGAAGACGCCAACGAGGTACTCGAGTATGAACGCGACACGGTGGCTGGCGGCCCTGCTCGGCAGCGTGATGCTGGCCGCGTGCACGACACTGGATGTGGGAAACCTGAACAGCCCAGGCCTTGAAGACTTCCAGAACAACCCGACGCGCAGCCAGGTCCTCTCAGTGGCGTCAGGGTTGCTGCTCGGCACTCGCACCGGGATCGCGCCGCAAAACGGCTACGTGTCGCTGCTCGGGATTCTCGGCCGGGAATCGTACAACCTCGATCCCGCCGACCCGCGCTTCGTCAGCGAAATGCTCGTCGGCCCACTCGATGGCGGCAGCCCGGCGTTCGGGGGCAACCTGTGGGCCAACCCGTATCGCAACATCCGGAATGCCAACCTGGAGCTGGCGGCGCTGAACAAAGTGCCCTTGGTGAACGACGCGGAGAAGGAAGCCATTCGCGGGTTCACCCAGACCATCCAGGCATTCGACTATCTCAAAGTAATCGCCACCCGGGACGCGAACGGCACGGGGATACCCACGGATCTG
>Ga0209235_1001641_pt1 | contig 12257 bp, 10 predicted proteins | sample GraSoi013_1_20cm_4_FD_185817 | JGI IMG/M metagenome (GOLD analysis project Ga0209235, IMG submission 185817) | Grasslands soil microbial communities from the Angelo Coastal Reserve, California, USA - Sample 09_25_2013_1_20cm (SPAdes) (version 2) | ecosystem: Environmental > Terrestrial > Soil >...
CGCCGGCCGGACGTCAGCCCGACGCTCACAGCTGCACGGCCCTCGTCTGGAGCGCGCGCATCAGCACGATGACGACCGGGACCAGCAGCGGGAGGACCGACATCACCGCCGCGACGCCGAGCGCCGGATTGGCGGCGTCGAAGGCGTAGTGGAAGGCGAGTGTCGCGAGCACTTCCGTGGACCACACCGGCGCGCCGCCGGAAACGAAATACACGGTGGTGAACTCGCCCATCGTCCACATGGTCGAAAGCAATGTGCAGACGAGATAGAGGTTCGCCAGCAGCGGAAACGTGACGTGAACGAAGCGGCGGGAGCCAGCGGCTCCGTCGACGGCGGCCGCGTCGGAGACGTCCCGGGGAATGGCCATCCGGCCCGCGAGAAAGATGACGGTCCAGAACGGCATCCATTTCCAGACGTAGGCGACGATGTTGGCTCCGAGCGCCAGCCACCAATGATTGAACCAGATCGGACCGTCGACGCCGATCAGCACCGCCAGTGCGCGATCGATCAGAGCTTCCTCGCCGGCCAGCATCCAGCGGAACGAGATGCAGGCTTGAACCGCCGGGAGCATCCAGGGCAGGACATAGACGACCAGCAGGGCCTTGATCCCCAACAGACCTGTCAAGGGGTTCCCGTCGGCGAGAACGGCTGACCTGACAGGTCGGTCGACTTGACAAGTCCGGGGCCGCGAGAGTAGAAGAGCGAAACCCTTCGGTCGGTAGCCCTCTGGAACGGACGGCGCAAACGCGCGGGACAACACGACGCGCGGGATACAAGGGAGGAGCAGCATGGTCCACCTCACCAGGCGCTCGATGCTCCGCGGATCCCTGGCTCTGGCTGCGGCAAAAACGGTCGGCGTTCCGTACGTCGCCAGGGCTGCGGCGACCACCGCAACGGTCTGGTTCGCGCAAGGGTTCGTCCAGGACGAGGACGTGGCGTTGCGCAAGGCTGTCGCCGACTACGAGAAGCAGAGCGGCAACAAGATCGAGCTGAGCATCATTCCCTTCGCGCCGGAACGGCAGAAGATCATCTCGGCGCTCACCAGCGGCGTCGTCCCCGATATGGTCGATTCCAACCCGGGGGAAATTCTTCAGTTGTACGGGTGGCAGGACAGGTGGGTCGACGTCAGCGACGTCGTGGAGACCCAGAAGAGCCAGTTCAGCGAAACCGCACTGCTGGCCGCTCAGGCCTACAACAACGTCACGAAAAAGCGCGCCACGTACGGTGTGCCGCTCAGGGCCGCCGTCGTCCCTTGCCACATCTGGAAGTCGCTGGTCAAGAAGGCGGGGATGAAGATCGAGGACATCCCGAAGACCTGGGACGCCTACTTCGACTTCTTCAAGAAGGTGCAGGACAACCTCCGCAAGCAGGGCGAGCGGAAGGTCTATGGCCTGGGCTTCCAGGTGACGGCCAACGGGGTCGACCCCTACAACCTCTTCATGGCGTTCCTCGTCGCCCACGGCGGTCAAGACATCGTCACCAAGGACGGCAAGCTTCATCTCGACGATCCGAAGGTCAAGGAGGCGGCGATCAAGTCGGCGGCCTACCTCGGCGGCGCATACCGGGACGGGTACGTGCCGCCGAGCGCGATCAACTGGAACGACGCCGACGACAACAACGCGTTTCACGCGAAGCTCATGGTGATGGACGTCGACGGGACCTTGTCGACCGAAGTCGCGATCAAGGAGAAGCATCCGGAGTGGTACTACGACGAGATCGTGACCCATGGCGCTCCCGGCTATCCCAACGACAATGCCGGCAAGCCGATACCGAGCATCGTCGGGTACACCAACGGACTGATCCCGAAAGGCGCCAAGAACGTCACGGTGGCCAAGGAATTCTTAAAATATTTCATCCAGCCCAAGGTGGTCGGCGAGTTCGTCGAACTTGGCCTGGGCCGCTGGCTGCCGGTCATGCCGTCGCTCGCGAAGAGTCCGTTCTGGCAGAACCCGAAGGATCCGCACCTCAAGGGATACGTTCAGCAGGGTCTCCTCGGCCCGACCCGGCCCGATTACTACGTGTTCAACCTGGCGATGGCGGAAGTCCGCTCTCAGCACGTGTGGAGCATGGCGATGATCGACGTGGCGAAGGAGGGCGTGAAGGCGGAGGCAGCGATCGAAAAGGCCTTCAAGCGGATCGGGGAGATCTTCGCGAAATACCCGATGGCGTGAGAGCGGGAGGCGAATGATGGATACGACCTCGGTCGTCGAGATCGGTCGCCCCTCGGTCCCGCGTGAAACCGTCTGGCGCTCGCTTCGGGGCCATCTCAAGGGTACGGAGTACACGTGGGCGCTCGCCTTCGTCGTGCCCTACGTCGCAGTATTCCTGACCTTCGTCGCGTATCCGGTCGTGTACGGGTTGTGGATGGGCAGCGAGGCGGGCCTGTACCGGGAGCTTTTCGACGACCCGATCTACCAGAAGACGGTGGTGAACACCGTCCTCTATCTTGCGTTCGGCGTGAACGTGAAGATGTTCCTCGCCCTCTTACTGTCCGGCTTCTTCATGCGCCCGGGCTGGTGGATGAAGGCGCTGCTGCTGATCTTCGTCCTCCCATGGGCGGTGCCGCAGATCTCGACGTTCATCTCGATCCACTGGATGCTGAACGGCGAGTGGGGCTTCCTCAACAACGTCCTCTACACGCTCTTCCACGTCGAGGGGCCGCACTGGCTCAACGACCGCTGGACGGCCCTCGCCGCAGTCATCGTCTCCCACATCTGGAAATGGACGCCGTTCTGGACGCTGATCCTGCTCGCGGGCCGGATGGCGATTCCGCTCGACATCCGCGACACAGCGAAGGTCGACGGCGCCACCGGGCTGCGCGGGTTCGTTCACATCACCTTCCCGCTGCTCGCGAACCTCTACCTGATCTGCACGCTACTCTCGACGATCTTCCTGCTCGGCGACTTCAATGCCGTCTACTTCGTCTCCGGCGGCGGTCCCGCGAACACGACGCACGTGCTCGCGACGCTCGGCATCCGCAACGCCTTCGAGATCGCTCAGCCGCGCCTGGGCGTCGCGGCGGTGATGTCGGCGCTGCCGCTGGTGATCCCGCTCGTGATCGTCCTGATGCGCAAGCTCCGCACAGCCGAGGTTCAGCTATGAGCACCATCGCGGTCGACGCCGCCCTGACCTCCTCCCGCGCGGAGTCGCGGGCGCACCGCGCTGTGCGGCGCCGACGATACCTGACCACCGCGGGGACGGCGGTGCTGTCCCTCGCCCTCGTGGTGTGGACGATCCTGCCCATCTACAACATGGTGCTGATCTCTCTGGAGCCGGAAGGTGACGTGTTCACCGACCACATCTGGCCGAGGGTGGCGTCGCTCGAGAGTTTCTGGGGCGTGCTGACCCAGGGCCACTGGTACCTGGAGCATTTCTGGCGTCAGTTTGCCAACAGCATCTACATGGGCGCGATGGTGACCATCTTGACGCTGGTGATCGGCTCACTGACCAGCTTCTCCCTCGGCCGGATGCGAATCCGCCACGGCTGGCTGGTGAGCAACGCCGCCCTGTTGACCTACGTGATCCCGGCGTCGTTCCTGGCGATCCCGTTCTATCGAATCATGCAGAACTATGGGATGGCGAACAACGTGTGGTCGGTGATCGCGGCCCTTGTGGCCTTCGCCACGCCGTATGCCATCTTCGTCTTCCAGGAATACGGTCGGAGCATTCCCATCGAGGTCGACGAGTCGGCGCGCATCGACGGGGCCTCTCCGATCCAGGTCTATCTGCGGATCTACCTGCCGCTGATGGCACCCGCCCTCGTCGCGGTCGGCACGTACGCAATGCTACTCGCGTGGAACGAGTACCTCTACCAGTTCCTGCTCTTGTCGTCGAAGTCGAGCATGACCGTGCCGGTGGCGCTCGCACAGTTCCTCAGCAGCGATCAGTCGCCATGGAACTATATGATGGCGACGGCGATCATCTATGCGCTGCCGCCCGTCGCGATCTATTACGCGTTCCGCCGCCGCATGTCTGCCGGCCTGACGATGGGCGGGGTCAAGGGCTGATCTTCGCGCGTCGACGTGCGGCGGCTGTGCGCTACCGTCACGTATCGCTAGGCCTTCGACCGTCCAACGACAACTCAGGTCCCCAACACGGGTTCGCCATCCAATTCGATTGAGGGCTCGAACGGATAGAGCGGGCGGCGGCGCTTGCGGTAGTCGAAGAGCGCGAGATCGGAGCTCGTGACACCGTCACCGTCGCACAGCACGATGTGGCGTGCGATCGGCTCGAAGCCCGCACGGAAGTGCTGGCGCGACTTGATCAGCACGTAGCGCTTGCGGCGCGGATCGATGCCCGCGTGTGTGAACACACCGACGTCGGAGGGTTCCGCGCGCCGCTCCGAGACCACGATCTGCATCGAGCCGGTGTCGAGCACCGCGGTCCGGCCCATGCGCACGCGCACGCCCGTCGCCATCGGGCCCGTGACGGTGAACTCGCCGTCCGTGATCCGCGCGACCTTCGCGGTCACGCTGAGCGGCGTGCCCTTCAGATTGAGCTGCGGCATGTCGATGCGGCCCCCGAGATCCAGCGTGACGCTCGCGACCGTGCCGGCCGACACGATGCGTGTGACGGCGGTGGGATCGCAGATCGGCCCGACGAGAACGTCGTGGAGGCGCTGGCGCATCACCTCCGCCACCACGCTCATCACGTCCTGCGTGCCGCCGGACGCGGTGTTGTCGCCGTGGTCGACGAGGATGACGGGCCCCTCCGTCAGCGTCCGCGCGTGCGCAATCTGCGAGGCGAGCGGCGCGCCCTTGTAGAGGAAGTCCGCGCGCCGCTGCCACGCGAGATCCAGCATCCGCTCGAGCAAGGCCTGGCCCTGCGTGGTCTGTCCGTCGCACACGACGATCGCGGAGCACGAGAGATGCGGGATGTCGGACTGCGGAAAGCCGCCGAGCACCGACGCGTTGAGTACGACGCCGCGCTTCTCGGCGTCGATCGCCATGTCCATCACGTCCTTCATCGGCTGACGCGACGGCGTGTGCTCGAGTGTGCTCGTGAGCATCGGCCGGATGCCCCACACCATGACCGGCTTCACTTCGCCGTCGAGCGTGCGCACGAGCGTCCTCGCGGCGCGCTGCGCCGTCTCCGCCATGTCGATGTGCGGGTAGGTCCGGTAGCCGGTGATGACGGTGGCGTTCTCGACCATCGTCGATGTGAGCTGCGTGTGGAAGTCGAGGCCCACGGCGATCGGCAGGCGCGGCGCGACGGCGCGGATCCGCCGCAAGAGCTCGCCCTCGCCGTCGTCCACGTGCTCGGCCACCATCGCACCGTGGAGGGCGAGGAACGCGGCGTCGCAGCCGCCGCGAATGCCGCCGACGATCGCGTCGCACATGTCCTCGTACGCACGACGCTCGACGTAGCCGGACGGATGAGCGCCGGCCGCGAGCGGCACGACGATCTCGGCGCCCATCCGCTGCGCGACGTCGAGGAAGCCGCCGACCTGCGTGTTGGTGTCCTTGAACTCGGCGATCGCGGCGTCGCCGCTCAACGGACGGAACGACTCGAGCGGGGTGGGGACGGGCGAGAACGTGTTCGTCTCGTGCATCATCGAGGCGATCAGGATCTTGCGGCGCGGCATCAGACGACGCCCTTCTTCCGGAGCGCGTCAATCTCCGCCGCCGAGTATCCGATCTCACCGAGGATCGCGTTCGTGTGCTCGCCGAGCGTCGGCGCGCGATGCCGGAAGCGGCCCGGCGTGTCCGAGAGATCGACGGGCGTCGGCGCGAGCGGGACGCGACGCGCGACGCCTGGATAGTCCGTGTCCGCGAGCAGGCCGGCCTGGCGTATGTGCGCGTCGTCGAGCGCCTGCTGTGGTGTGTAGAGCGGGCCGGCCGGAATCTTCGCGCCCTCCAGCTCTTTCAGCGCCTGCTCGGTCGTCCGCTGCATCGTCCACGCGCTCATGCGCTTGCTGATGTCCTCGGCGTGGTTGCCGCGCGCCTCGTCGTCCTTGAAGCGCGGATCCGTGAGCCAGCTGTCCTCACCCATCATCTTCGCCCAGCGCGCGAACATCGGATTACCGATGGCGTACGCGATGATCCAGCCGTCCTTCGTGCGAAACAGATCCGACGGCGCCGACGTCTGCCCGCGGTTCTCGGTGGGGATGCGATTGACCTGGATCGCCTGCTGCTCGACGAGCGCGGGGTTGTTGAATGCGACCGCCGTGCGCAGCAGCGCCCCTTCCACCTTTTGCCCTCGGCCGCTCTTGCCACGCTCCATCAGCGCCGCGAGCGTGCCGAACGCGGCGAGCGACGCGGTCCCGTAGTCGACCCACGCCACGGCAGCGCGGTACGGTTGCCCGAGCGTGCCGGTCATGTACGCGGTGCCGCTCATGACCTGGCCGATGCCGTCGAAGCCGTGCTTGTGGCTCCACGGTCCGCCGGCGCCGAACGCCGTGACGGTCGTGAGAATGATGTCCGGCTTCACCCCCCTCAGGCTCTCGAGATCGAGCGAGAGCGAGCGCAAGACTTCCGGCGGGAGGTTCGCAACGACCACGTCCGCCGTCGCGACCAGCTTCTTCACGATCTCGCGTCCCTCGGGTGAGGACGGATCGAGCGTCATACCGCGCTTGTTGCGGTTCATGGTCACGTACATCGCACCGATCCCATCATCGTTGATCGGCGCCACCCTCCGGTCTTCGCCGCCGCCGATTCGTTCGATGCGAATCACGTCCGCGCCGAGGTCGGCCAGGAGCGCCGCGCAGTAGGGGCCAGCGATGTACCGTCCGAAGTCGAGCACCCGGATGCCTTCGAGGACGTTTGTCATAGCGGCGGCAGTGTACCCTACCGGAACGTGAAGCCGACGTAGCCTCCGGCGGCGACCTCGTCGCATTTCTCGCGGTACTTCGGTGCGCCCCCCGCGTAGACGATGAATGTGCGCTTTTGCTTGCCCGCCACGTTGGAGTTGATGCCCATCATCCATGAGTCGACCTGAGTGAAGAGCATGCGCCTCCCTGTGTCGTGCACGTGCTCGAGCCAGTCACGCTCCGCCTCGGGCGTCGGCTCCACACGGGTGTGGCCCCGGTCGCGCATGTATGCGATGAGCGCGGTGACCCAGTCCACGTTCTGCTCGATGCAGCGCGGGATGTTGCAGAAGGTGGCGGCGTTGTGCGGCCCGACGAGCGTGAACAGATTCGGGAAGCCCTCGATCTGCAGCCCCAGGTACGTGCGCGGGCCTTCCGCCCACTTCTCCCGCAGCCGTCGACCCCCCCGCCCGCGGATGTCGATGCGATCGAACGCCCCGGTGATGGCGTCGAAGCCGGTGGCGTAGACGATCATGTCCGCCTCGTACTCCGCGTCGCTCGTCTTCACGCCGGCGGGCGTGATCCGCTCGATCGGCGTCTCTCGGATGTCGACGAGGCGCACGTTCGGCTGGTTGTACACCTCGTAGTAGCCGCTCTCGAGCGGCACCCGGCGGGTGCCGAAGCCATGGTTGGTCGGGATCAGCTTCTCCGCGACCGTCGGGTCCTTCACGCGCTCCCGGATCTTCCGACGCATGAACTCGGTGATGGTGGCGTTGGCCTCCTCGTTGATCAGCACGTCGCGGAAGTTCCCCATCCAGATGCCGAAGCCGGGCTCGCGGTAGAGCTTCTCGAAGAAGGCCTCGCGGTCCTCGGGGCTCGCTTCGAGGGCCTTACGCGGATCGGCGTCGTGGATGAAGCAGCCGAACGACTCGCGGCAGCGCGCGAAGATCTCAGGGTATGTCGACTTGATGCGCGCCTGCGTGGTCGCGTCGATCTTGCTGTTATGGAGCGGTGCGCACCAGTTCGGGGTGCGCTGGAACACCGTGAGCTGGCCGACCGTCTTGGCAATCTCGGTGATCGCCTGCACTGCGGTCGCCCCGGTGCCGATCACGGCGACGCGCTTGCCCACAAAGCTCACCGGCTCGTGCGGCCACAGGCCGGTGTGGTAGGCCTCCCCGCGGAAGCTCTCGACGCCCAGGATGGTCGGCATGGTCGGCGCCGACAGCGGCCCGATCGCGGTGATCAGGAAGCGGGCGCGCGCCCACCGGCCGTCGTCGCTCTCGATCTCCCACTCGCCAGCGGCCTCGTCGTAGATCGCGGCCTTGATCCGGCAGCCGAACTCGATGTCACGGCGCAGGTCGAGCTTGTCGGCCACGAAGTTGCAATAGCGCAGCGTCTCCGGCTGGGCCGCGAAATGCTCGCTCCATTCCCACTCGCGCAGGATCTCGTCCGAGAAGGAGTAGCCGTAGGTCCACGACTCGGAGTCGAACCGGGCTCCCGGGTAGCGGTTCCAGTACCAGGTGCCCCCGACGCCGTCTCCGGCCTCGAACACCCGCACGCGCAGGCCCAGCCCGCGCAGCCGATGGAGCTGGTACATGCCCGAGATGCCGGCCCCTATGACGATGACGTCGTAGCCCGCTGCCATGGCTCAGTGCACAGAACGCTGTCGCGTCGTATAGTTCCCGAGACACATCTTAACTGTGCCTTTGATAGTTGTGGTATTTGCTCTTTAGAACGTCAACAGGCTCTGATGGAAATCGCAGCAGTGACCGGCAAATCAACGGTGTGGGAGATGAAGAGTAAAAACATCCCGGCGATTGTGATCATTCTGGTATTGCTCGCTGCCTTGGCCAGCATGGCCCTTGCGGCGCAGGACAGGTTCACGCTGAAAGCGCCGAACGGGGTCGCGTTTTCTGAGATCAGAGGATATGACACATGGCAGGACGTCGCAGTGAGTGAGACCGAAGATGGGTTGAAGGTTATCGTGGGGAATCCCGTGATGATCAACGCATATAAGAGCGGCATTCCCGGCAATGGCAAGCCTTTTCCCGAAGGCTCCAAAATTGTAAAGATCGAGTGGTCCAAACGAAAGAACACTGCGTCCCCCTATTCGGTGATGGAGCCGGACACCCTGAAATCGGTTGCGTTCATCCAGAAGGATTCCAAGAGATTCCCGGAGACGAGCGGATGGGGATATGCCCAGTTTCTTTATGATGCGCCGTCCGATACGTTCAAGCCTTATGGGAGCGACGGCTCATTCGGCAAGGTATGTTATGGGTGCCACACGATTGTAAAAGGCAAAGACTACATTTTCACGTCATACCCCCGGAGGTAAACGGGCCTAGACTTGGGGCCTTGCCGTTACGGACGGCGGTGAGCACTGCCGAGAACTCGCCAGCGGAGACACCTTGCGTTGTCTGGGCCAGGACGTCCGCAGCCGTCGGCTCTGAGGACGCGCCAGCCGTCCGGTCGGTTGAACGGCAGGCGCGTCAGGCAGCCTAATTTACGGAGTCCCTCCGTTAGCTAATCATCACGATCATCATCATCCGTATCAGCTTCGGGCGCCGGTACGAGCCTGACGACAACACCGCCGTTGCCAAAGGGGACGCCGGAGACATTGCCCATCATATAAATCTTGCCCTGCGCGTCCTGGCCGATCCCGAGCAGAGCGAGCGAGAGCCTACTGCCAGGAAGGACCTCCAGTTCGCTGATCTCCCTGAGGTCTTGCTGATCGCCGCCCGCCTTCATGACGAACAGGCGTGCGTAGTCGTGGGGTCCACTCGGAAACTTGAAGAGCAACGCGAAGTCCCCGAAGACGTACTTTCCGCGCAGTTTCGGGACTCCGCAGCTATGGCAGACGTAACCGCCGATGACCGAGTGCCCCTCATGGTGAGTGTCGTACTGCGCGATAGGATCGATGAGACCACTGGGCAGCGGACCGCGAGCTGGGTCCGGGGCGTCACTGGCAAAGCCTGGCTTGGTGCCGTTGATGTGGAAGAACTTCGTGCCTTCCTTGAAGTTCCAGCCGAAGTTGCCGCCCCGGACGATGAGGTTCACCTCCTCGATGTCGTTCTGACCGACGTCGCCGAGGAAGAGGGCGCCGGTACCGCTGTCGAAGGAGAAGCGATAGGGGTTGCGAAGGCCATAGGCCCAGATCTCCGGGACGGGGCCGGTTCGGAACGGGTTGTCGCGGGGAATGCCGTACTGGCCGTTGGCGGAGTTATTGCCGTCGACGTCGATGCGATGGACCTTGCCGTGGTGCGTGTTGAGCTTCTGGGCGTTGCCGTCGACCTGGTGGCCGGTGATGGCCGCTGTGAGGGAGCACGTCGGGGTCTGCGGGTGTTTGGGCCGGGCCAAAATGTCGAACTGGCCGTCGGCATCGTCAGCGCCGCCGCCGTCGCCCATTGAGATGTAAAGCATGTCGTCAGGGCCGAAGGCCAAGTCGCCTCCGTCATGATTGAACTGTGGCCAGTTTGCGCGTATCAGCTGGCGGCGACCGGGGAGGACACCCGCTGCCGGGTTGGCTGGATTGACCGCGCGCCACTCGGAGACCACATTCTGGTGATCGGCGGCGCCGGCAGCGACCGTGGTGAAGTTCGGCGGGCTCGGCGGTCCTGCTTCGACCTCCGAGGTGTAGGTGTAGAACTTGCCGTTTTGTTGGTACTTGGGATGGAACGCCAGCCCGAGAAGGCCGCGCTCGTCGAAAGTGTTGTCGCCGCAGACACCGAGCGCTATGACGACAGGCATCGCGCTCGTGGGCCTCACGTCGAGGAACTTCGTCCTCGTGGGCGGGGTCGTGCTCAGGTCGACGGCCCACAGGATCCCGGGCTGATCGACGATGAAGATATGGTTGGGGAGCCCCGGTGCCGCGACGGCCTTGAGCGGCGACGTCAACGTATTCGTCGCATCGCCCTTCGCGACGACCTCGATCCCGACACTCGGCCCGAAGCGGGTGATCGGGGCGAACCGGGTGTCGTCGAAGGGGTTCCAGGGCGGGTGTGCGAACGCCAGGGCCACGGCGGCCAGGGTGCACATGATGACAAGCGACGCTGACAACAACGATCGGGTTCGAATTTCCATCGTCATGCTCCTGGATCGGGTGCACTTCGAGGCGTCACCCCGCGATCCGAGTGTCAGCAATGGCGCATCGCAGGTGGGCCACGCGCACGAAGCATGAGTCGCATATCGGACACATCGGCGACAACGGACGAGCACCTTCCAGGGTTCCCGAGGAACAATAGATTTAAAGGTCTGACCTTTAGTCCTTTGCTCGTACGGGTCGGTCGCCTCTCACCGGCCGACGTCCACGGCGAGGCCTACACACAAAAGGTGCGATACCCGGCCACCGCGCGGGGTCCCATGCGCTTGGCCAGGTCCAGCATCCGCTCGGTGGCCGACCCGAAGAATTGCGGCCGCGCGGCCGCGCTGCGTTGCCATTCCCCGGGAGCTTCGCGGGACGCCCACGTTCCGCCGCCTTCGCGCTGGCCGGGATCACTCGTTGCCATCGGAGTCGCCTCATCCCGGCGGAGGCCGTTATCCTCAGCTCGCCGTCGACCCTGCGCAATCTGAGGCCCACGGGAGGCTCGGTGAGGATCGTCGCGCACGTGGACATGGACGCCTTCTACGCCGCCGTCGAGGCGCAGCGGGATCCTGCGCTACGAGACCGGCCGCTCGTGGTCGGAGCCGATCCCAAGGAGGGCCACGGCCGAGGCGTCGTGACGGCGGCGAGCTACGCGGCCAGACGGTACGGCATCCGCTCGGCCTTGCCGATCTCGCGAGCCTGGCGCCTGGCGGAGGCCGCGCGTCGCCGGGGCGAGCCCGAGACGATCTTCGTCCGTGACGATCACGCGCTCTACCGGGAAGTCTCGGCGCGGATCATGGCGATCCTCGCCGCCGCCGGCGACGCCTTCCAGAAGACCAGCGTCGACGAGGCGTATCTCGAGCTCTCGTCGCTCGGCAGCTTCGACGCCGCGGTCGAGCGCGCCCGCCGGCTCAAGGCGGAGATCGTGAGCCAGGAAGGGTTGACCGCCTCGGTGGGCATAGGTCCCAACAAGCTCGTCGCCAAGATCGCCTCCGATTTCCAGAAGCCCGACGGGCTCACGGTCGTGCGACCGGAGGAGGTCCAGCCGTTTCTCGATCCGTTGCGGATCCGGGTCATTCCGGGGATCGGACCCAAGACCGAGCATTTCCTGCACGAGCGTCACATCCGGACCGTCGCCGATCTCAGGACGCTCGAGCGGGCGCAGCTCGCGGAGTGGTTCGGCCGCCGGGGCGGGGACCTCTTCGCCAAGGCCCGCGGTCTCTCGGAGAGCGCGGTGTCGAACGAGCGGGAGCGCAAGTCCGTCGGCGAGCAGGAGACGTTCGAGGTCGACACCCTGGACGCGACGTTCGTGCTGGAGCGCGCCCGCGCGCTGGCCCGCACGGTGTGGAGCCGGCTCGAGGGCCACGGCTTCCGTGCGTTCCGGACGGTCACGGTGACCGTCCGCTTCGAGAATTTCATCACCTTCGCGCG
>Ga0209235_1001643_pt1 | contig 12250 bp, 9 predicted proteins | sample GraSoi013_1_20cm_4_FD_185817 | JGI IMG/M metagenome (GOLD analysis project Ga0209235, IMG submission 185817) | Grasslands soil microbial communities from the Angelo Coastal Reserve, California, USA - Sample 09_25_2013_1_20cm (SPAdes) (version 2) | ecosystem: Environmental > Terrestrial > Soil >...
GTGCTGCACCGCGAATTGCTTATGGGGCGGCGTGGAGTAGGCCCAGTGGTTGTACTCGCCGATCACGACCAGTGGCACCTTCTGCACGGCCGCGAAGTTTAACCCCTCGTGGAACGTCCCGGTCGAGGTCGCGCCATCGCCGATATAGACGAGCCCCACCCGCGCCTCGCCCCGCAACTTGAACGTCAGCGCGATACCCGTCATCACGGGGATCATGTCACCCAGGTGCGAGATCTGACCCAGAAACCCGCGCTCCAGGTCGTTGAAGTGGACGTTCATCTCCCGGCCGTGCGTCGGACTCCCCGCCTTCGCCATGTACTGCCGCAGGATCTCGCCCGGCTGCGCCCCCATCACGAGCATCGAGCCGAGGTTGCGGATCAGGGGCGAGAGCACGTCCTGGTTGGGGCCGCGCTCGAGCGCGTACGCCGAAGCGACCGACTCTCCTTCCTGGCCGAGCGAGCGGAACAGGCCCCCAATGACCTTGCTCTGGCGGTACAGGGCCGTGAGCCGCTCCTCCAGCGTGCGCGTGAGCCGCAGGAAGCGGTACATTTCGAGCAGCTGCGCGCGCGCCAGCCCCGCCGGGATAGGCGGGGACTCTCGGGTCGGAGCGGCGCGCGATGCCATGACGTAAATTGTAGTGGGCGTGAAACTTGGCGGAGCGGGGCGGGCAAATCAAGCGCGCCCGACGGTAGTCGGGGGAGACCAACCCCGGGGACGCCCCGGGGTCACGCAGGAGGCAAGCATGGCGACTCTCAAGCTGCGCGTGACCGGCATGACGTGCGGCCACTGCCAGATGAAGGTCGAGAAGGCGCTGCAGGGAGCGAGCGGCGTGTACTCCGCCATCGTGGACCTGGCGACGGGCGAGGCCGAAGTCGACTTCAACGACGATACCGCGACGAGCGAGCAGCTGGTCCGCGCGGTGGAAACAGCGGGGTACGGGGCGAGGATCGCCGGCTAGTACGCTCCGCGAAGCTCGTGCGCGGGCTCCACCTGCTTGTGCACCTCCGCGAGGAAGCGCTTCGCCAGCCTGTCCAGCTCGGATTCTCCCACCTGGTCCGTGCTCACCTCCACGAACGTGTAGTGTCCCCCCTCGGCGCGCGCCGTGATCGTGACGCGCCCCAGCGCGCCCGCGTAGGCGCGCCGTCGCGGGGCCTCGTCGGCGGGCGCCATGCGGCCGCCGAAGAACGCCCGGGCCTGCGCCAGGACGGCGTCGGGGCTCAGGGTGGTGCGATGGAAATACTTCACGGAATCGTCCCCCCGAGATACGCGCCCTCAGAGGGCGCGCTCGGCCTGGGGTGCGCACTGTAAGGGCGCACACGTGCCGAGCCGGGGCTCTCAGCCCCGGGATTGGTGATCAACTCCCCCACGCGGGTCGAAAGCGCCGCAGCGTCAGACTGTTCAGCACCACACTGAGGCTCGACCACGCCATCGCCGCGCTGGCGAGCACCGGCGAGAGCAGGACGCGGAAGAACGGATACAGCGCCCCCGCCGCGACCGGGATGCCGATCACGTTGTAGACGAACGCCCAGAAGAGATTCGCTCGGATGGTGCGCATCGTGCGCCGGGACAGTTGGATCGCCGTCACGACCGCGCGCAGGTCGCCCCGGATGAGGGTCACGTCGGACGCTTCCATGGCGATGTCGGTGCCGGTGCCGATGGCGATCCCGACGTCCGCCTGGGCGAGGGCAGGCGCGTCGTTGATGCCGTCGCCCACCATGGCCACGTGCCGGCCCTGCTGTTGCAGCTTCTTCACCAGCTCGGCTTTCTGCGACGGCAACACCTCGGCGAGCACCTCGTCGATCTCCACCTCCCGCGCCACGGCCTCTGCGCCACGCTTCGAGTCTCCCGACACCATCATCACCCCGAGGCCGAGCTTGCGGAGGTAGTGAATCGCCTGCTTCGCCGTCGGCTTGATCGGATCGGAGATCGCGATCACGCCATAGACGGTGTTGTTCACCACGACGATCACCGGCGTGCGGCCCTGGGCGGCCAGCCGGTCGCCGTCCGGGCCGAGGCCGCCGAGGTCGAGGCTGCGCTCGCGCGCGTGACGCAGCGAGATCACCTCGATGATGCGGCGGTCCACGGTGCCGCGCACCCCGCGTCCTTCCATCAGGGCGAACTTGTCGACGGGGAGGAGCTGGACCTGCCGGTCCTGCGCCGCCTTGATGATCGCCCCGGCGAGCGGGTGCTCGGAGCGCTGTTCCACCGACGCGGCCCACTTGAGCGCCTCGGCGGCCGACAGCGGCGTGCCATCGGGACGCTTCGCCGTCACGATGTGGGTGACCGCCGGGCGCCCCTCGGTGATGGTACCCGTCTTGTCGAGCAGTACGGTCCGGACGCGCGCGAGGCGATCGAGCGCTTCCCCGCTGCGGATCAAGATGCCGTGCTCGGCCGCCTTCCCCGTTCCCACGAGGATCGCCGTCGGCGTCGCCAGCCCCAGGGCGCACGGGCAGGCGATGATCAGCACCGTGACGAGCGCCACGGTCGAGAACACGATCGCCGGCGCAGGGCCGAAGTCGAACCACGCGACGAACGCCGCGATCGCGAGGGCGATCACGATCGGCACGAACACACCCGCCACCTGATCGGCGAGCCGCTGGATCGGCGCCTTGGTGGCCTGGGCATCCTCGACGAGCCGCACGATCTGGCCGAGGGCCGAGTCCTTGCCGACGCGCGTGGCGCGGAACGTGAGGCTGCCGGTGGTGGTGAGGCTCGCGCCGATCACGTCGTCGCCGATTTTCTTCGCGACCGGCAGCGGCTCGCCGGTGAGCAGCGACTCGTCCACGGCCGAAGCCCCCTCGGTCACCACGCCGTCCACCGGGATCTTCTCGCCGGGCTTCACGACCACGAGATCGCCCGGCACGACCGCCTCGACCGCGATCTCCAGCTCCCGGCCCTCCCGGATGACGTGCGCGGTCTTGGCCCGGAGCCCGGCGAGGCGGCGGATGGCTTCGGACGTGCGACCCTTGGCGCGCGCCTCGAGCAGCCGCCCCAGCAGGATGAGGGCGATGATCGCGGACACGGCCTCGTAATAGACGTCCGCGGGACGGCCGGCGCCCGTGAACGCCACCGGCGCCACCGTGGCGGCGAGCGAATAGAGGTAGGCGGCCCCTGTGCCCACGCCGATGAGCGTGTTCATGTCCGCGGTGCGGTGCTTGAAGCCGCTCCACGCCCCGCGATAGAACTGCCCGCCCGCCCACACGACCACGGGCAGCGTGATCACCGCCAGGCCGGCCTTCAGCCACTGCGCGTCGATCACCGCCCGCCCCGCGACGAGCTCCTGCAGGCGAAGCGCGAGCGGCATGAGCAGGCGGCCCAGCAGGTCGATCTGCTTCATCGTGTCGTCGGGCTGCTGCGCCATCAGGAGCATGGAGCCGAGCATGCTCACGGCGGCCACGCCGGCCGCCAGGGCGAATTTCCAGGTGAGGGTGCGGATCTCGCGCTGCCGTGCGATCCGCTCCCGCTCCACCGGATCTTCGGCTGCGATCGGCTCCGCGACCCGGAAGCCGGTCTGCGCGACCGCGGCCTCGAGCGCTTCCGCCGTGGCGGCGCCCGGGATGTAGTCGACCGTGACGGTCTCCGTCGCCTGGTTCGCGGCCGCGCGGATCACCCCCGGCACCCGGCCCAGCGCCTGCTCGACCGGCGCCACGCTCGGCGCGTAATGCAGCTGCTCGACCCCGAACGTGACGCTCGCCCGGCCGCAGTCGTAGCCCGCGGCGCGGACGGTCTTGATCAGCTCGGCGACGTGCGTCTGCGCGTCGTCGTAGTCCACGGCCGCCTTGCCGGTGGCGTAGTTCACGGTCGCGGCGACGACGCCCGAGGCGCTCCCCAGCGCCTCCTGCACCGTCGCGGCGCAGGAGGCGCAGCTCATGCCTTCGATCGGGAGGACGATACGCGCCTTACTCATGGAACTTGTGCGGCGAGGCGGACGGCCGGCGGTCGGCGGTGGCGGGCTCCACCACGAGCAAGCCCTTCAGCATGTTCATCCCGCAGCGAAACCGGAACTCGCCTGCCTCCTCCGGCGTGAACTCGACCGTGGTCGTCTGGAACGCGGGGAGCGCCACGTCGAGGCCGAAATCCTCGAGCACGAGCCGCTCCGAGCAGTCGGCGGTCTCGTCCCGGTAGAACTGCAGGCGCACGGGCTTGCCCGCCTGCACCACGATGGTGTCGGGGGTGTAGCCGCCTTTCACCGTCACATGCACCTCCTGGACGCCGTCCGCCAGTGACGCGGCCACCGCGGGCCCCCCTCCGCGCTCGAACAGGAAGTACCACAGCACCCAGGCGATGGCGCCGAGGCCAGCGGCCGTGACGACGTACTGCGCGACGCTCACGCCTTCTCGTAGTACTCGATGCCGAGGTGGGTGATCTGCTCCTCGCCCTTGAGCCAGCGCAGCGTGTTCTTGAGCTTGGTCTGCTGGATGAAGAGGTCGTGCTCGGGGTACAGGCCGGGCGCCGTCTGCGGGCTCTTGAAGTAGAAGGAGAGCCACTCCTGGATCCCGGAGAGCCGGGCCCGCTGCGCCAGGTCAAAGTACAACGCGAGGTCGAGCACGATGGGCGCCGCCAGGATGGAGTCGCGGCACAGGAAGTCGACCTTGATCTGCATCGGATAGCCGAGCCATCCGAAGATGTCGATGTTGTCCCACCCTTCCTTGTTGTCCCCGCGGGGCGGGTAGTAGTTGATCCGCACCTTGTGGAACACGTTGCCGTAGAGCTCGGGGTACTGGTCCGGCTGCAGGATGTATTCGAGCACGCCGAGCTTCGACTCCTCCTTCGTCTTGAACGACTCGGGATCGTCGAGCACTTCGCCGTCGCGATTGCCGAGGATGTTCGTCGAGTACCAGCCGGCGAGGCCGAGCATGCGCGCCTTGAAGGCGGGCGCGAGCACGGTCTTCATCATCGTCTGCCCGGTCTTGAAGTCCTTGCCCCCGATGGGGAGCCGGCGCTCTTCGGCCAGGCGCTCCAGGGCGGGGATGTCGACGGTGAGGTTCGGCGCGCCGTTCGCGAATGGGACGTTCTCCATCAGGGCCGCGTAGGCGTAGAGCATGGACGGCGCGATCGCCGGATCGTTGCACTCCATCGCGCGCTCGAACGCCGCGAGACTCTGGTGCGCGGGGCCCGGGGTGAGGAACACCTCGGTCGAGGCGGCCCAGATCATCACGAGCCGGTCCGCGCCCGAGCGCTGCTTGAAGTCGCGGATGTCCTGCCGCACCTCTTCGGCGAGCTCCCGCTTGGTCGGGGCGTTCTTGACGTGTGTGCCGTTCAGCCGCTTCACATAGTTGCGATCGAAGGCGGCCGGCAACGGCGTGATGCCCTTGAGGAAGTCGGCGATCGGCTCGAGATGGTGCGGCTCGAGCACGCCGGCTTTGCGGGCGGCGGTGTAGGCGTCATCGGGGATCGGGTCCCAGGCCATGAACGCGAGGTCCTTCAGGTCCGCGAGCGGGAGGAATTCCTTGATCTTCGGCGCGCGGTGATCGGTGCGCTTGCCGAGGCGGATCGTCCCCATCTGGGTGAGCGAGCCGATCGGCAGGGCGGTGCCGCGTCGCACGTTCTCGACACCCGCGATGAACGTAGTGGACACCGCCCCCAACCCTACCAGCATCACGCCGAGCTTCCCCTTGGCGGGCGCGATGTCCCGGCCGGCCCCCCCCTGCTGTGGCACGATCACGGTCCTTTCCGCGATTGCAGCGCCGGGGCGTGACCGGGCAGCGTGTCCCGCCGGAGGGGGGGGACACTCCGCGCGGCCGGCTCGCCGGCGGCGCGAGCGACATAGATCACGCGCTGCACCACCGTGACCGAGGTGGCGAGCGCCAGAATGACGACGATCCAAAAGAACAACACGCCGTGGTTCCCGGCGCCGAAGAACATCGTCGGCGCGCCCAGCAGGAGCACCCGCTCGGCGCGCTGCGCGATGCCCACCTTCGCTGTGAGCCCGAGGCCCTCGGCGCGCGCCCGCGTGTACGAGACCAGCAACGACGCCGCGAGCGCCACGAAGCACGCCAGCACGGCCGGCGTCAGCCGGTTGGCGGCGACGCCGCCGCGCAGGAAGTAGATGGCGATCCCGCCGAACAGCACCGACTCGCCGACCCGGTCGAGGGTCGAGTCGTAGAAGGCGCCGAACGTCGTGACCATACTGCCCTGGCGCGCGACGCGACCGTCGACCATGTCGAACACGCCCGAGAACAGCAGCAGAAACCCACCCCAGCGGACCGCGCCGAGCGCGAACGCGGTGGCGGAGGCCACGACGACGAGCGTCCCCAGTGTGGTGATGACGTTCGGCCGGACGTGGACCCGGATCAGCATTTGAGCCAGGGGATCGAGCGTCCTGCCAAAAGCGTCCCGCACCCTCTGGGGGATCAAATTCATAGCCGGGGGAAAGTAGCCGGACGGGGCCGGAGTCTCAATAGAGCAAGTACTTCCCCCGCTCCCGCCGAAACCGCGCGAGCGCCGGCTGCCACGCGCGGGCGATCGCCCCCGCGGAGCGCCCCGCGAGAATCGCCCGACGCAGCGCCGGCCCCGCCGCGAGCTGGTCGAAGCGTGCCACGTTGAAGCGCAGAGAGTCACGCTGGGCCGCACGGGTCGCGACGAGCAGCGCGACGGCCGTCGCCGCCGGGTCGTAGCGTTGCCGGTCGGTGACGCGTAGCCGCAAGCCCGGCAGCGCCACGCCGTCGTACTTGCCGTCGGTGGGCGCGCGTGGCGTGAAGGTCACGGCGTCGAGGGCGACACCAGGAGTCGGCCCGAGTCGCGCGAGCACTTTGGCCGGGTCGAGCCACGGCGCCCCAATCGCCTGAAACGCGAAGTCCGTGCCGCGCCCCACCGACAGGTTCGTCGCCTCGAACAAACAGGTGCCGGGGTAGTGGATCGCGCTCTCCAAGTCCGGCATGTTGGGCGAGGGCTTCACCCACGGCAGGCCCGTTTCATCGTAGTACTGCGAGCGCCGCCAGCCTGCAGCGGGCACGACGGTCAGGCGGGCGTGGATGGCGTAGACGGCGTTGGCCATCCGCACCATCTCGCCGAGGGTCGTGCCGTGGCGCATCGGCATGGGCAGGAAGTCCGCGACTCCCGCCAGCGGACCGCGCGTCGCCGGCGTGCTCCCCTGTACGACCGCGCCCCCGAGCGGATCGGGTCGATCGAGCACGACGACCGGCTTGCCACGGCGCGTCGCCTCCCGCATGAGCAACACGGCCACCGTGGGGTAGCTGTAGTACCGGGCACCGATGTCCTGAAGATCGACGAGCACGACGTCCGTCGAGTCGAGCGCGGCGACGTCCGAGAGGGGCGTTCCGCCATAGAGGCTATAAATTGGTAGGCCCGTCGCCGAATCGACGCCATCGGGGAGGCCGGGGCGGTCCTCGACGCCGCGGAAGCCATGCTCGGGACTGAACAGCAGCCGCAGCTCGACCCCGGCCGTCGAGCGCAACAGGTCGACGTCGCGCCGGCCCTGCCGGTCCACCCCCGTCTGGTTGGTGAGCAGCGCGACGCGCTTGCCGGCCACGAGGTGGATCGAGTCGGCGAGCAGCACCTCGATCCCCGGCCGAACCTGCGCGGCCAGCGGTCCGACGCCGGCCAGCAACCCCAACAGCGAGAGATGATGCGGACGCATTGGCTCCTGGTCTTGGCGGTCGTTCTGGGATGTGCCGGCGGTCCGGCGGTCGGGCGGTCAGCCCCACCCGTCCCTCCCCCATCCCCCGTCCCTCCGTCCGTCGACTCCCTGCTTGCGAGCCTCACCGTCCGGCAGAAAGTCGCCCAGCTCGTGATGCCGCGGCTCTCCGGGAGCTACACCGCGTTCGACGATTCGCTCTTCCAGGTTGCGGCGCGCTGGGTGGACTCGCTCGAGATCGGCGGCGTGATCGTGTTCACCGGCTCACCCTTCGACATCGCCACGAAGCTCAACGCGCTGCAACGGCGCTCCCGGGTGCCCCTGCTCGTCTCGGCTGACCTCGAGTGGGGCGCCGGCATGCGCGTGGTGGGCGGCACCTCGTTCCCCCACATCATGGCCGTCGGCGCCACCGGCGACCCGCACGACGCCTACACCATCGCGGCGGCCGCGGCGAGCGAGGGGCGCGCCGTGGGGATCCACATCAATTTCGCTCCCGACGCCGACGTCAACAACAACCCGGCCAACCCGATCATCAACACCCGCTCGTTCGGCGAGGATCCGCGCGCGGTGTCACGCCTCGTCCGGGAGTATGTGCGGGGGCTGCACGAGTACGGGATGCTCGCCACGATCAAGCACTTTCCGGGACACGGCGACACGCAGACCGACTCGCACATCGGCCTGCCGGTGATCGGCGCCGGCTACCCCCGGCTCGACTCGCTCGAGCTGGTCCCGTTCCGCGCCGGGATCGCGGCCGGGGCGGACGTGGTGATGAGCGCGCACATCGCGTTTCCGGCATTGACGGGGTCCAACGATCCCGGGACGATGTCGGCCGCCGTGCTCACGGGCCTGCTGCGCGACTCGCTCCACTTCAGGGGCCTGGTCGTGACCGATGCGCTCGACATGGGCGCGATCGTGACGGCGTACGGCGCGGGCGAGGCTGCCGTGCGGGCCTTCCTCGCGGGATCGGATCTGTTGCTCATCCCCGCCGATCCCGACTCGGCGGTGAACGCGATGGCCGCCGCCGTCGAGAGCGGGCGGATCGCGCGGGCGCGGCTCGACCAGTCGGTGCGCCGGTTGCTCGACATCAAGCAGCGCCTCGGCCTGTTCGGGCGCCGCACCGTGCCGCTCGACTCGATCATGCTCGTGGTCGGCGGCAAGCGGTGGCAGGACGCCGCCAACGATCTCGCCGTCCGCGCCCTCACGCTGGTGCGCGACGCGGGCGGGCGGCTGCACGCGTTGCGCGCGAGACGCTCCCGCATCGCCCTGATCGCGTACGCCGACGAGCTGAGCGGCGGCGCCGGCCAGTATCTCACCGACCTGTTGCACCGGGGCGGCGACACCGTGGAGTACTTCCGGCTCTGGCCCATGTCGGGACCGCTCTCCTACGATTCGGCGCGCGCGGTGATCGCGCGGTCGCCCGCCACGGTGTTCGTCGCGAATGTGCGGCCGCTGTCCGGGCGCGGCACCATCGCACTTCCCGACTCCCTGGCCCAGCTCATCACCGCGACCGACGCGGCCCGCCCGACGGTGCTGGTGTCGCTCGGCAGCCCCTATCTCCTCAACCAGACCCCGGCGGTGAAGTCGTATCTCATCGCGTGGAGCGGCGTGCGGGCGAGCGAGCGCGCCGTCGCGCTCGCGCTGCTCGGCCGCGTGCCCATCACCGGCCACCTCCCGACCCGCATCCCACCCGACTATGGCGTCGGCTGGGGCGTCAAGGTGACGGATACCCGGCCGTGAGCCGGCAGCTCTGGCGGGGGAGCGCGCTCGCCGCCGTGGCGGCGGCGTGCCACGCGACGGCACCTGCCCCGCCGGTCCCGGCGAGGAGCGCCGGCATTCCGGCGGCGGCGCCCGCGAGCCTTGGCTTCGACAGCACGCGACTCGCGGCCGTCGTCGCGTACCTGCGCGCGCAAGTGGACAGCGGGGCGTTTCCGGGCGCGGTGGTGGCCGTCGGGCGGCATGGGCGCCTCGCGCTGGTCGCCCCGGTCGGGCACTACGGCGTGGACGACCCGCGGCCGGTCGAGGCGGGAACGGTGTACGATCTCGCCTCGCTCACGAAGGTCATCGCCCTCACGACGGCCTGCATGCTGCTCGTGGACGAGGGGCGGCTCGCCCTCGACGCCCCGGCCCAACGCTACGTGCCCGAGCTGCGGGGGTCCGAGAAGGACCGCGTCACGATTCGGCAGCTGCTCACTCATTCCGCGGGCCTAGCCGCGGATCTCCCGCTGTACGATTCGACGGCGACGCGCGGCGCCGCCCTGGCGCTCGTCGACACGGCGCCGCTCCTCGACCCGCCGGGAACGCAATACCGCTACTCGGACTTGAGCGCGATCGTGCTGATGCAGGCGGTCGAGCGCATCACGGGCGAGTCTTTCGACCGCTTCCTCGACGAGCGAGTGTTCGGACTGCTCGGGATGCGGGCGACGCGGTTCCGGCCGCCCGCGGCGTGGCGCGACCGGATTGCCCCGACCGAGCTCGACACGGTGTTCCGGCACCGCATGCTGCGCGGCGAAGTGCACGACGAGAGCGCGGCCCGACTGGGCGGCGTGTCGGGGAACGCCGGGCTGTTCTCGAACGCGCTCGACCTCGCGCGCTTCGCGGCACTGCTCCTGAACGAGGGCTCCTGGGACTCGCTCCAGCTCATCCGCTCGGAGACGGTGGCCGAGTTCACGCGGCGGCAGGCTGGCGTGCCGGAATCGACGCGCGCGCTCGGCTGGGACACACCGTCGGATTCGGGGTATTCGAGCGCGGGCGCGAAACTGTCGCGGCGCTCGTTCGGCCACACCGGCTTCACGGGGACGTCGCTATGGATGGACCCGGACCGAGACCTGTTCATCATCCTGCTCACGAACCGGGTCCATCCCACACGCGCCAACACGGCGATCCTGCGCGTGCGGCCCCGCGTGGCCGACCTGGTGGTGGACGCGCTCACACGACCGGAGCTGTGAGGCGACTCACTCCACGACGCTGCCCCAGCCGCGCCGCGACAGATCGCGATAAATAACCGCTCCGGCGATCGCGCCGACCCCGAGCAGCACCACGCCGGGAAGCGTCTCGTGCAGCAGCAGCTTCCCCACCCCGAACAACGCGCCATAGATCAGCACGCACCCCGCGGCCCAGTCGAGCAGGTTCGCGAGCCCGTCCGCGGAGGCCCGGACGTCGGGCGCTAGCGCCGCCACCGGGCCCCACCCCGCCCGGGAGGGCCGCGTGCGACGGTAGAACGCCACCAACGTGCCCTCGGGCTCGGGGCGCGTGAGGAACGTGACCGCGAGCCACGCGCCGGAGGTGATGGCAACGGTGATGAGCATGATCCAGGCGAAGTCGACCGGCCGATCGCTGTCGAAGCCTCCGGCGGTCTGCAACAGCACCGACACGGCGAACGCCGCGATCATGGCGGACACTTCGCTCCACGCGTTGATGCGCCACCAATACCAGCGCAGCAGGAGCACGGTGCCGGTGCCGGCCCCGGTGACGATCAAGAGCTTCCAGGCGCCGGCGATCGAGCCCATGTAGAACGTCGCGACGGCGGAGACCACGGTGAGGAGCACGGTCGCGACCTGCGACGCCCGGACGTAGTGCCGCTCCGTCGCGTCGCGCCGCAGGAAGCGGCGGTAGCAGTCGTTCACGAGATAGCTCGCACCCCAGTTCAGCTGCGTGGCGATGGTGGACATGTACGCCGCCGCGAAGGCGGCCACCATCAGGCCGCGCAGCGACGAGGGGAGGTAGTCGATCATCACCCGGACGTAGCCGGTCTCGGGGTCGGCGAGGCCGGGAAACAGGATAAGCGACGCCAGGGCGACGAGGATCCAGGGCCACGGGCGCACCGCATAGTGCGCGATGTTGAACCACAGCGTCGCCAGGACCGAGTGCTTCTCGTCCTTCGCGCTGAACATGCGCTGCGCGATGTAGCCGCCGCCGCCCGGCTCGGCACCCGGGTACCAGGTGGCCCACCAGTTCACGCCGATGTAGACGAAGAACGTGATCAAGGGCATCCACGCCGATCCGACGTCGGGGACGAAGCTCAGGACCGATCCGTGGCCCGGCAGCAGCGCCAGCTTCTCCTTCATCGCGTCGATCCCGCCGACCGCGTGCACCGCCACGACGGCGAGGACGATCACCATCCCCATCTTGATCACGAACTGGAACAGGTCGGTCACCAGGACGCCCCACAGACCCGAGAGCGTCGAAATGGCGGACGTCAGCGCGATCAGACCGAGCACCAGCGCCAGCGCCTCGAGCTTGCCGACGCCGAACAGCAATTGCAGGATCTTGACCATCGCGAGGTTGACCCAGCCCAGGATGATGCAGTTGATCAGCACGCCCAGGTACAACGCCCGGAAGCCGCGGAGGAAGGCGGCCGGCCGCCCGGCGTAGCGGATCTCGGAGAACTCGATGTCGGTCATCACGCCGGCGCGGCGCCACAGGCGGGCGTAGAAGAACACCGTCAGCATGCCGCTCGCCAGGAGATTCCACCACAGCCAGTTCCCCGCCACGCCGTTCCGCGCCACGAGGCCGGTGACCGCCAGCGGCGTGTCGGCCGCGAACGTCGTCGCCACCATCGACGTGCCGGCGAGCCACCACGGCACGTTGCGCCCCGAGAGGAAGAACTCGGCCGTGTCGCGGCCGGCGCGGCGCTTGTAATACAGGCCCACGGCC
>Ga0209235_1001645_pt1 | contig 12247 bp, 9 predicted proteins | sample GraSoi013_1_20cm_4_FD_185817 | JGI IMG/M metagenome (GOLD analysis project Ga0209235, IMG submission 185817) | Grasslands soil microbial communities from the Angelo Coastal Reserve, California, USA - Sample 09_25_2013_1_20cm (SPAdes) (version 2) | ecosystem: Environmental > Terrestrial > Soil >...
GCGGCCGGACTCGACCGAGGTGGGGATCCAGACGCCGTTGACCTGCGCGTACGCGCCGAAGTCCGTCTCGGTGACGCGCTCCGAACCCCGGATCCTGCGCTCGCTGACGCGCCGGATCTCCAGGAAGTAGTCGGGATCGAGATAGACGTACTGGACGTCGCCTTCCTTGAGCGCGACGCGCAGCTTGTGCGCCGGCGTTCCGTCCACGTCCTCGGTGCCGAGATAGCTGACCTGGTTGCCCTTCTCGCGCCACCCGATCAGGGCTCCCTCGAGGTCCGCGTCCTGCGCCAGTCCTCGGGCCTCGTCCGCGGTGGTGCGGAACGGGTCCTTGCGGCCCTGGAAAGGATCGACGCTCCAACTCTGCTGGCCGTCGTACGCGTCGATCGCGGTCAGGCCCTGCAGCGTGACCTCCGTCCGGATCCGGTTCGGACGCTTCCGCACCTGGGCGAACTCCGCCGTGACGGCGAAGTCCTCTCCGCCGCCGAAGAACGCCTTGCCGCTGATCTTCAGATTCTGCAGGGCAGCGAGCCTTTGCGCTCCGCCCCGGGCCTCGGTGTGTCGGGCGACGATTTCATCCACGGTGAGGGGGCTCACGGCAGCGGACAGCGCGGCAGCGACGAGGAGCGCAGGGTGCATTTCGCCTCCGGAAAGGGCGCGCATCTTACGCCCCACGACGGGCTTCATTTCAAGGGTGTAGACTCTGCGGCCCCGGATCGGAGGGCGCCATGGACGGACTGATGATGCAGGTCCCCCTCACGCTCGTGCACCTCTTCGATCGCGCCGGCAAGTTCTTCGCAAACAACGAGATCGTCTCGCGCAGGCCGGACAGGACGATCCAGCGCAGCACGTATGGCGAATTCCATCGCCGCGCGCAGAAGCTCGCCAACGCGCTCACGCGGCTGGGCGTGAAGCCGGGCGACCGCGTCGCGACGCTCGCCTGGAACCACGGCCGCCATCTGGAGGCGTACTTCGGAATCCCCCTCTGCGGCGCCGTCCTGCACACGCTCAATCCGCGGCTCTCGGTGCAAGACATCGCGTACATCGTCAATCACGCCGACGATTCGGTGGTGATCCTCGACGACGTGCTCTGGCCGCTCTGGGAACGCCTCCGCCCGGAGGTGAAGCCGCGCCACGTCATCGTCTGGGGGCACGGGCAGCCCGTCCCGGAGGGCGCCATCGATTACGAGCAGCTGATCGAGCCCGAGCTGCCGGACTTCTCTCCCCCGCTCATCGGCGAGAACGACGCCGCCGGGCTCTGCTACACCTCCGGCACCACCGGGCATCCCAAGGGCGTGCTCTACAGCCACCGCGCGCTGGTGGTGCACTCCTTGATCTCGGCGGTGCCGGACTCATTCGGGCTCTCGAAGTCCGACGTGGTGCTGCCGGTGGTGCCGATGTTCCACGTCAACGCCTGGGGCCTTCCGTTCACCGCCACGATGGTGGGCGCCAAGCAGGTCTTTCCCGGGCCGCATCTCGATCCGGTCAGCGTCCTGAACCTTCTCGCTGACGAACAAGTCACGCTGACCGCGGGCGTCCCCACGGTCTGGCTCGCCATCCTGGACCAGCTCGACTGCAACCCGGGCAAATGGAACCTGAAGACGCTGCACACGATGATCGTCGGCGGATCCGCGGCGCCGCAGTCGATGATCGAGGGGTTCGAGAAGAGGTATGGCCTGCGCATCGTCCACGCCTGGGGAATGACCGAGATGTCGCCCATCGGGACCCTCTGCAAGCCCGGGCCCCGGGGGGCCAGGCTTCCCGACCCGGAGAGGTTCAGGCTCCGCGCCATGCAGGGGACGGCGGTGCCGTTCGTGGACGTCCGCGCCGTCGGAGATCAAGGCGAGGTTCCCTGGGACGGGAAGTCGATGGGCGAGCTGCACGTGCGCGGCCCCTGCGTGGCGCGCTCGTACTTCCGCAACCCTGCCGAGGCCGACAAGTTCACCATGGACGGCTGGTTCCGCACCGGCGACGTGGTGACCATCGATCCCGAGGGATACCTGCGCATCACCGACCGCTCGAAGGACCTGATCAAGAGCGGCGGCGAGTGGATCAGCTCGGTGGACGTCGAGAACGCGCTGATGGGCCACCCGGCGGTCAAGGAAGCAGCGGTGGTGGCGGTGCCGCACGAGAAGTGGTCGGAACGTCCGGTGGCCTGCGTCGTCTTCAAGGAAGGGGCGAAGGCGAGCGAGGAAGAGCTCCGGGCCTGGCTCGAGCCGCGCTTCGCGAAGTTCTGGCTGCCGGACGCGTTCGTGTTCCTGCAGCAGATCCCGCGCACGGCGACGGGAAAGTTCCTCAAGGCGGCGCTGCGCGAGCAACTGCGCGATCTCCGCTTGCCTCAAGCGGAAAAGGCGCCCTGCTGAAGCCGATCCCGCTGCTCCGCGGTGAGCTCGATCAGCGGCGGACGCACCGCGCGCCACGAAGCATCGCCGGTGCGCCGGGCGACCGCTTCCTTCAGCGCGGCGATGAGCGGGAGCTGCTCGAAGGCGGCGCGCACGGCGTCGATCTCCCGCTGCCGCTCCTCGCTCCGCTCCCGGAAGGCGCGCGCGATGGCGGCGGCGTTCACGTTCGCAGTGGCCGTGATGCAGCCGGCGCCCCCTTCCTCCAGGTTGGAGAGGAGGAACTTCTCGCTGCCGACGAACACCTCGAAGCCGGGAAAGGCGCGAAGCACCGCGCGCGTATTCTCGAAGTCGCCGGAGCTGTCCTTCATCCCGATGACAACGCCCGGATAAGCCTTCACCAGCCGTCCGATCACGCCGAGCGGGATCGCGACCTGCGACACCTGCGGGATGTGGTACAGGTACACGCGAAGCTTCGGCTCTGCCGCGCGGTCGATGGCTTGCGCGAAGCCGCGGAAGAGCCCCTCCTCGGTCACGTTCTTGTAATAGAACGGCGGCAGCATCAGCACGCCGGCGCAACCCGCGCGCGCTGCTTTGCGCGAGAGGCGGACGGTATCGGGGAGCGCGCAGCATCCCGTGCCCGGGATCAGCTTCTGCGGCGGGAGGCCGGAGTCGAGCAGCGCGTCGAGCAACCGTTCGCGCTCGTCGAGGGAGAGCGAATTCCCCTCGCTGGTGGTGCCGAAGGGGGCGAGGCCGTCGCAGCCTTCATCCAGAAGCGCCCGGCAGAAGCGAACGAGTCGTGCGGGATCCGGGTTCAGGTCCCGATCGAACGGAGTGAGCACCGGCGCGAGGATGCCCTGCATGGGCGGCACTCTACTGCGACGGTCAGCTCCTGTGGATCGGGTCGATCCACTTCACCTCTTCCGGCGGCTCGGCCGGCGCGATGTCCAGGTTCACCACCACCGGCTCCTGCCCGGAGCGGATCACCACGCATTCGAGCGGCTGCTCGCGGCTGGCGTTGATCTCCTGGTGCGGCACGTACGGAGGAACGTAGATGAAATCGCCCGGCCCGGCCTCGGCGGTGTACTCGAGCTTCTCGCCCCAGCGCATGCGGGCGCGCCCGCGGACGACGTAGAGGACCGATTCGATCGGCCCGTGGTGGTGCGCGCCCGTCTTGGCGTTGGCATGGATGATGACCGTCCCGGCCCAGATCTTCTCCGCGCCTGCTCGCGCGTGCGTGATGGCCGCGGCCCGGGTCATCCCCGGCGTCTGCGCCGTGTTCGGGTCCAGTTCGGTGCCCTTCACCACCCGGACGCCTTGGTCCCGCCAGACGGCGGCCGCGAGGTCGGCGAGCGAATGCACGCGCAGATCGGGCGCGAGGCCGGGAGGCGGCGTCCCCCGGTCGATCCATGCGACCGTGAGCCCGCTGCGCTTGGCTCCCTCGGCGTCCCAGCCATTCGCGCTGACGAACAGCGTCCGCTCCCGGCCGAGGAGGGCGTATACCGATGGATCTGGCTTGTAGGCGCGCACGTCGTCGGCGCTGAACACGTCGTCGACGTCGAGATCGGCCGCGACGAGCGCCGCCCGGATCATCGTCGGGGTCCCATTCGAGAGGACGGCGCGGCGGACGCGCGCCTTCCGCAGCGACTCGAGCGCCGCGCGCGCGTCCGGGAAGGCCGGCAGCGAGAGCCACGTCTCGCACATGCGCTGCCGGGTCTGCGCATCGAGGCGCGGCGCGACCTCTTCCAGCGCCCGCGCGGTGACCACATCGAAGGGCTCGTAGGCCTTCCCCCGCCAGGTGCGCTCGAGCTGCGCCTTGCGCCAGCTCGAGAGGAGATCCGCGGCTTGCGGCCCGGCGTACGGTTCCAGCCGCTTCGCGAGGCCGCTGACGTCCAGCAGCGTTCCGTACAGGTCGAAGGCGACGAGCTCCAGACGCATGGCTCACACCACGTCCAGCACGCCTCCCTGAAGGAGCGTGCGCGTCTTCGCCGGATCGAGGGGCGGACTGAAGAAGAAGCCCTGCGCCTGCGAGCAGCCCACCTCGCGCACCAGCCGCGCCTGCTCCTTGGTCTCGACTCCTTCGGCGATCACCGTCTTCCCCAGGTCGCGCGCGATCTGCACGATGCGGCCCAGAACCTGCCGGTCCCGATCGGCGCCGCCGGCGAGGAACGAGCGGTCCATCTTGATGGTATCGACCTCGATCTTGTGCAGGTGCCGCAGCCAGCCCTGGCCGACGCCGAAGTCGTCCATGTGCAGCTTGAGCCCACGCTGGTGCAGGTCGGCGAGCGAGATGATGCCGTTGTCCGGGGCAAGCACGCTCTCGTTGATGTCCATGTTCAGATCGCCCGGGACCAGGTGCGATTCCCGCAGCACGCGATCGATCTGCGCCCCCACGTCGGCCTGCTCGAGCAGGTCGCGGGAGAAGTTCACGGAGATGGAGAGCCGGTTCGCCGTGGCGATCTCGCGGCGCCAGTCGTGGAGCTGGCGGGAGGCCGTCTGCAGGACCCACTGATCGATGGAGATGATCAGCCCGGTCTCCTGCGCCAGCCCGAGGAACTTCGAGGGCGGAACCAGGCCGAGCCGCGGATGCTGCCAGCGCGCCAGCGCCTCCACCGCGCGGACCCTGCCCGTCATCACGTCCACGATGGGCATGTAGTGGACGCAGAGCTCGTTGCGGACCAGCGCGCTGCGCAGGTCGCTCTCCATCTGCACGTGCGCCGGCGCGCCCTCGATGATCTCGCGCTGGAACACGGCCGTGCGCGCCTTCCCCAGCGCCTTGGCACGATACATGGCGACGTCGGCGTCGCGCAGGACGTCCTCGGCTTTCTGGTACTGCGCGGAGCCCACGGCCACGCCGATGCTCGCGCTCGAGTGGACCTGCTGCCCCTGAAGCTCGAACGGCTCGCGCATCACCTCGTGCACCCGGTCCGCCACCCGTACGGCGTCCGCGGAGCCGCGCACGTCGTCCAGCCACATGGTGAACTCGTCTCCGCCATGCCGCGCCAGCGTATCGCCTTCGCGCAGGCAGGATTCCAGCCGCCGGCCGATCTGCTGCAGCAGCTGATCGCCCACCTCGTGCCCGAACGCGTCGTTCACCATCTTGAAGCGGTCCAGATCGATGAACAGCACCGCGAATCGGTAGTCCTCGTGGCGGCGGGTACGGTTGAAGGAGTGGCGCAGCAGATCGAGGAACAGCGTGCGATTCGGCAGCCCCGTGAGGGCATCGTGGCGCGCATCGTGCGCCATCCTCTCCACCAGCGTGCGGTGGCGGGTGATGTCGCTCATCAGGCCGGCGGCGCGGACCGCGGTGCCCTTCTCGTCGCGCCGCGCCGACCCGCGGACCAGGACCCAGCGCCAATCGCCATCGGCGTGGCGCACGCGATGCTCGTGCTCGAAGGAATCGGTGTGACCGTCGACGTGCGCGGAGAGCGCCGCGCGCAGCGGAGCCGCGTCTTCCGGATGGACACGATCCAGCCAGTCTCCCGGGCTCCCGGTCACCGCGGGCGGCCCTCCGACGAGGTCTTGCCAGCGCGGCGAGAGGTAGAGGCGGTTGGCGCGCAGGTCCCAGTCCCAGAGGACGTCCGAGGTGCCCGAGAGCGCCACGGACAGCCGGTCCTCCCGCTCGCGGACGGCGTCGTTCTTCTCCACCGCTTCGGTCTGGTCACGCAGCACCAGGGTGACGCGGGAGACTGAACCATCGCGCCGCATGCGCGGGAGCAGCACCCAGTCGCAGGCGAGCGACCGCCCATCGGGTCCGGAGCACGCAAGCGTACGCGCGACCGGCTCTCCCCGGCGCAGCGCCGCGCTCCACTTCTCCGACAGCTCGGCGGCGCCCACCGGCGCGAGCACCTCGAAGATGCGCTTTCCGGGGAGTCCCTCGAGCACGGCCCCGCACAGCGTTGCCGCGGCCGGGTTTGCCCAGCGCACGACGAGATCCGCGGTCAGCTCGAAGAGCGCCAGCCGGCTCTTCTCGAGCACACGTTCGAGGCGCCGATTCGCCTTCGCCGACTTCTTCAGCCGCTCCTGCTTGCGCCGTCTGGCGCGGACGGCCCGGCTCTGGGCGCGGTGGAGCAGCGCAATGATCGAGGCGAGCGATTCCTCCAGCTCGGCGCGCTCGGTGTCCGCCTCGCGATACACGCGATCGATCGCGGAGATCAGTTGACGAAATGCCGGCGGCAGGTCGGTGCGGAGCATCGCGAGCTGACGGCGCAGGCGAGGATGCATCGGCTAGCTCCTCACCACCGGAGAAGGTTTGCCGAGAAGGAAGCCCTGCACGAAATCCGCGCCGTTCTCCCGCACCCACGACAGCTCCGCCTCCACCTCGATGCCCTCGACGACGGTGCCGATCCCCATGCCGTGCCCGATCTCGAGGAGCTTGCGGCGGAGCAGGGCCTCGTGGGCGAAGACGCGGTCGATGTCTTCCGCGTGGACGATGGGGTGGAAGAAGCTGATGAACCGCCCTTCGGCCAGCTGATCGAGCAGCCATCCGGACCGCGCGAGGACGTCGAGTGCGTGCAGCGAAGTCATGCGGGCGAAATCAGGGAGCTGGGGGACGCCGTCGCCGGGGATGAAGAGCGCGCGCGTGTCCTGCGCTTCGGCCTCGCTCAGGGCGGAGCAGAGGTCGGCGGTGCAAACCTGCACGACCCCTTCTCCGAGGGGAATGCGGGCGCAAGCGTCGATGAACTCGTGCTCGCGCCCGGTCGCGCTCAGCCTGCGCGCGACGCGAAGCGCCGTCCGGCCGCGTCGCAGCCACAGATACAGCGTTCCAGCGCCTCGGATGCGGTCCGGGAGCCTGCGATTGAGGGCGCGCGCAATGAATGAAGCCGGTTCGGGCGGAACTGATGGACGGACCCGGCTCAAGACCCTCGCGTATGTAAGCGATTTGCTGAACATGCGTCAAGGGAGTGTGATCCCGCTCACATCCCCGGTGTCGGCTGCTGAATCGCGCGGTAGCATCTGTGCATGCTTCCTACCTTTTCTCTAGAGGATCGGGTCGCCATCGTCACCGGGGCCTCACGCGGGATCGGCGCGGCCATCGCTCGCACTCTCGTCCGTGCTGGCGCCAGGGTGGTTCTGGCCTCGCGCAAGATGGAGTCGCTGCAGCAGCTCGCCCTGGAGCTGGGGCCCTCCGCCCACCCGTTCGCCGCGCATACCGGCAAGGAAGCGGATTGCGCCGCGCTGGTCGGGGAAGCCGTCCGCCGATTCGGAAAGGCCGACGTGCTGGTGAACAACGCCGGCACCAACCCGTACTTCGGCCCGCTGCTCGAGGTGGAGAACGCCGCCTGGGACAAGACGTTCGAGGTCAACCTCAAGGGGTACTTCTGGACTGCCCGCGAGCTGGCGCGCCACCTGGTCGATCGCGGCGCTCCGGGCGCCATCGTCAACGTGGCGAGCGTCCTCGGCCTCAAGGCTTCGCCGCTGCAGGGGGTCTACGGGATGACCAAGGCGGCGGTCATCTCGCTGACGCGCACGCTGGCGGCCGAACTCGGAGGAGCGCGCATCCGGGTGAACGCGATCGCGCCCGGGCTGGTGGACACGAGGCTGGCCAGCGCGCTCGTCAAGGACGAAACGATCTCCAAGGTCTGGCTGGATCGCACACCGCTCGGCCGCGTGGCCCAGCCGGACGAGATCGCCGGCGCCGCTCTCTATCTTGCATCCGATGCGTCGTCGTACGTCACCGGCGAGGTGCTGGTCGTGGACGGCGGCACGACGATGACATAAGACCCTCGCATGCGACGTCTCGTGCTGCTCACGATGCTCGCCTGCGCGAGCGTTCCCACCGTAGCGCCCGATCGCCTGGCGGCGATGCACCAGGCGACAGACGACGAGGCGATGAGGACCTGCACGATGCTCGGCCGGTTCGTCGGGTCATCGACGCAGCCGGGCGAGAAGGGGCTGACCCAGGCACGGGACGAGGCGCGCGCGAAGGTCGCCGCGACGGGAGCAACGGACTTCGTCTACGACAGCGAATCGGTCATGCCCGACGTCATCACCGTCGCGGCGAAAGCGTACGACTGCGGCGGCGCCGAGAAATGAATGGCGGCAGGAGCAGCGCTGGATTGACGCCCGAAGATTTCCCCCACCGGCTCGAGATCCAGACGCGCTGGAACGACAACGACGTCTACGGCCACGTCAACAACGTCGTCTACTACGCGTACTTCGACACGGTCATCAATCGCTTCCTCATCGAGCGGGGCGGGCTCGACATCGAGCGGAGCCCGGTGATCGGCGTCTGCGTCGATTCGCAGTGCTCCTACAAGCACTCGATCGCATTCCCGGACCTGCTGCACGCCGGGCTGCGGGTGGAGAAGCTCGGCAACAGCAGCGTCCGGTATGCGATCGGGATCTTTCACGGGCAGGTACTGTGCGCCCTCGGTTCGTTCGTGCACGTGTTCGTCGAGCGGACGACGCGAAAGCCCACGCCCATCCCGCTTCCGATCCGCAAAGCGCTCGCGCGCCTCGCCGCCGGAGCGGAGGTGAAAGAAGGGCGCGGCGCAGACGAAAGCTAGAACCGGTGCTGGATGCGTCCGTAGACGTAGCGACCGAGGTAGTCGTACGTGCCGGGATCGGAGCTGGCGAGCGCGGCGCTGTAAATGTAGGGCGGCGCCTTGTCGGTGACATTGAGGACTCCGGCAAAGAACGTGGTCTTGCCGAGGTTGCTCGTCAGCGTGTACCCGGCGTGCAGGTCGATTTGATAGAAGGACTGCACCCGCCGCCGGTTGTCGTTGCGGCTTACCGTCGTCTGGTGCGTGTTGGGGTCGACGCTGATCACGCTGCAGACGCCGCCAAAGGCAGTGGTGAGATCGAACGGGCTGGAACACTCGTTGAAGCTGCTCACGTATCGCCCGGTCACGCCCGCGACGAAGCCGCCGAGGCTCCAGTCCAGGCCGCTGGTCGCCTTGAACTGCGGCATCGCCCCGAAGCTGCCCGCGTCGTAGTTGTCCTTGGCCGGGATCTTGGCGGGGCCCGTCTTCAAGCTCAGCGTGATGTCGTACGTGGCAAGATAGCTGCCGTCGAACCCGAAAGCGAAGCGGCCGACGTCGGTGGGCAGCGCGTAGCGGACGGCGAAGTCGACGCCGCTGGTCGTGATCGTTCCGATGTTCTGGTAGAAGTCGTTGACGTACGCGATGGTGCCGTCATTGTTGCGGACGATGCGCGAGCAATACTCGTCAATTTCCCCGACGTAGCAACCACTCAGGATGTTGGGCGTCCCGGTGACGCTGATGGCGTCGTCGATTGTGACGTGGAAGTAGTCCAGGGCGAACGAGAGATTGCGCACTGCCTGCGGTTGGAACACCAGGCCGGCTGTATAGGTCTTGGCCGTCTCGGGCTTCAGATTCGGGTTGCCGCCGGTCCGCGTCAGCTCCTGGGTGCCAGTGTCGCCCGAGCCGCCGGCCGCGCCTGCAGCGATGCAACGCTGTCGCCAGGGGTCCCCGGCGGGGCCCGCGGGAATCGTGGTGAAGTCGGCGCAGGGATCGGTTGCCGCGGGATCGGTCTCTTTGTTGCCGAGATAGAGCTCCGAGATGCTCGGCGCGCGGAACGCCGTCGAATAGGTGCCGCGGACGGTGAGGTCGCGGATGGGCGTGTAGCGTGCGCCGAACTTGTACGTGAACTTGTCGCCGAAGGTATTGTAGTTCACGTAGCGACCCGCGAAGCTCGCCTCGAGCTCCTCGACACCGACCATGTTGGCGAGGATCGGCACCGACAGCTCGCCGAAGGCTTCGTTGGAATAGAACCCGCCGCTCGTCGACTGGAAGTTGAAGTCGGCGGAATCGAAGGAGGCGGCGATCGGATCGGCGATCTGCGAACCGAGCTGATGGCGATACTCGTAGCCGAGCGCCAGCGATATCGGACGGTCCGGCGAGATCTGGAACAGGTCGCCGCCGAAGTCCGCACCCACCGTGGTGAGCTGATCGTATGCGCGCGAAGTGCCCGTGAAGGCCAGGTAGTTCTGCTGCGGGGTCCCGATGGTCCCCGGTCCACCGAGGAGGTCCAGCGGAGTGCAGCCAGCGATCTGCGTGCTGGCCTGACCCGGGGTCTGCACGCAAACCGGGTTGCCGTTGGCGTCCTTCACGCTCGGCCCCGTCGCGCTCTGGACCCGGGAGTTGCGGAAAGCCCCGCCGGTGGTGAACGTTCCGGACGTGCGGCCGTAGTTCAAGGCCGCGTTCCAGTACCAGCCGTGCAGCGGACCGGCGACTTCAGGGAACGTGCCATCGATGCCCGTCACCACGCGGAACGTGTTCAGGTCCTCGGAGTACGTGCGGTTGCCGAACTCGATGAGGCGTCGCCCGAGGAAGTTGAGATCGGTGCCGAAGGGATTGTAGAGGCTGTCCTTCGAGTAGACGATGTTGGCGTAGTCGCCAGGATTGAGCGGCATTGGGGCCGCGTTCTGCGTCGAGCTGCGCTGCGTGTACGAAAGCTCGTAGTAGCCGCGCACGAACGAGAACCTCGCATCGCCCGCCGAGAAGCCCTGGATCGTCGTCGAAGGGATGGTGAGATAGTTTTCGGCGTTGAAGTTGTAGAAGTCGACGCCGGTCAAGTTGTTGTCCGGCGCCCTCGTACCGAACCTGCGGAAGCACTCCAGTTGCTGGAGTCCGTTGTTCCCGCAGTACAACTTGATGCCCTCCGGCGTAGTGAACACGCCCGGCCCTGGCATGGACGAGGTTCTCGAATCGCGGATCCAGCGCTGACCGGGCATCCAGCCGTCGGCGACCATCGAAAGGCAAAGCGCGTTGCCGTTGCAGAGCGCAACGGCTGGGTTGCTCGGGTCCCTCGGAATCCGCAGCGTCCCCTGAGGAGTGCGGCTGCTGCCGCTGAAACCCGGGCCTCCGCCCGTGTAGTCGTAGTCGAGCGCCACCGCCGCCCAGTCGCGATCGCGGAGCCAGGAATCTCCCTGCCTGAAGTAGCGGGCGGAGAACATGGCGCCGGCGACGTCGCCGGAGGTCCCGGTGGTGACGTGCGCATCGAACGTATTGGCGTCGCCCTTTCCGGAAACGCCGTACTGCGCGCCGAGGTCGGTGCCGGTGTAGCTCTTGCGGGTGATCACGTTGACGACGCCGGCGATCGCGTCCGATCCGTAGACTGCGGACGCGCCGTCCTTCAGCACCTCCACGCGATCGACTGCCTCGGTCGGAATGGTGTTCAAGTCCGGCGCGGCCGTCGCTCCAAGACCGGCCGGCACCAGGCGGCGCCCGTTGACGAGCACCAGCGTGCGCTGGACGCCGAGGCTGCGCAGGTTGATGCGAGTGGCGCCGTCGGCGCCGTAGTTGATGCCGCCCGTGTTGAGCTGGAAGTTCGGGGCGTTGCCTTGCTCGGGCATGGTCTGCAGGTAATCGCCGATGGTCATCCTGCCGCTGCTCTCGAACTGCTCCCTGGTCACGATCGTCACGGGAGCCGGCGTGGTGAGGTCCTTGCGCCGGATGCGGGACCCCGTGACGACCAACTCCTCCGTCACGCCCCGCCGCTGTTCCGGCGCCGGCGCGCTCGTCGGCACCGCGGGCTCTGCGGCCCCCTGGTCCGGCGTGGTCGGCGGCTGCGCCGAGGGTGGCGCTGACTCAGTGGGCGGCGGCGTCTCCTGAGACTGCGCGGCCGCGAGCCCGGCCGACAAGAGAAGGATCGAAGCGACCTGGATCGTCGTCCGCCTTGGATTCATGTTGTTCCCCTTGATCGAGTGACCGATGACGCTCGTTGCGGCGCTGCTCGACCGTCGCAGACTACACTTCCTCACCTCGACATCGCAATCGCCTGCGCTCAGCGGGCCGCGGCGGCCACGTCGCGCGCGGGTATCTCCCGGCCGGCGTGCCAGACGGAAACGAGCTTCCGCGTATTGCGGATGTCCTCGAGCGGATTCGCCTGCAGCACGATGAAATCGGCGCGCTTGCCGTTCTGCAGCGTCCCCCGATCGGAAGCGC
>Ga0209235_1001654_pt1 | contig 12217 bp, 13 predicted proteins | sample GraSoi013_1_20cm_4_FD_185817 | JGI IMG/M metagenome (GOLD analysis project Ga0209235, IMG submission 185817) | Grasslands soil microbial communities from the Angelo Coastal Reserve, California, USA - Sample 09_25_2013_1_20cm (SPAdes) (version 2) | ecosystem: Environmental > Terrestrial > Soil >...
CGCCGGCGAGAATGCGGGGTTCGGCCTTTTATAGCCTGAGGAGAACGAAGGCGGCGAAGGGAGCCCCCGATGCCCCGAACCGGTGTAGTCAATGTGGTTTTTGCCGTCGTCTTCGGGCTCGTCGCGGCCCTTGCCGCGGCGACGGCAGCCGGCACGACCGACTCTTGGTTCTCCGTCGAGGTGTCCTCGCTCGTCTTCCAGACGTCCATCTTCGCGGCGATCGTCACGGCCTTCGTGTTGTTCGGGTTCGCGGCCACGCACGTCGCGCGACTCGAGGACGCCCGGCGGTCGATCGACCTGCGGATCGCGACGATCCCCGAGAGCATCCATCTCCCGACCGGCGCGGAAGTCACGATTACCCCGGACATCGTCCGGACGATCCCGCCGAGTGACGAGGAGGTCGACGAACTCCTGACCACCCTCGCGACGCCGACCGCCACCTCGATGCCCCAGGGAGAGATCGCGGTCGCCGGCACGCTCGTCGAGATCTCCGTGGCGCTCCAGGCCACCCGCACCCGGAAGGAAGTCCTTCGCGTCCTGATCCGCGAGCGGGCTCGGGTCGAATCGGACCGGAGGCGGGTAGCCGGGACGGTCGCCGGCCCGATCGTCGTGGCGTTGCTCTCCGCCGGAATGGCGGGCGCGATGCTGCCCGGGGTGCAAGGATTCGCGCAGACGAACTTCCAGCTCACGACGGGCATCGTCCTGTTCCTCGCCTACGGCCTGGCGTTCCTCGTCGCATGGGCCCTCGCGGCGCTCGCGTCCCTCGTCCGCCGCGCCCCCGAGCCCCGCAACGGGGACTGGCCGGAGCCGAAACCGAAGCTCCTCCGGGCACGCTGAGCCCCGGAAAACACTGGCCCCGCGTCCAAGAATGAAGGGACTCAGGGTTCGCCAAGAGGAATAACCTGTTCGGTCTCGAGGATGCGCCGCTCCCGCTCGTACAACACCCGGGCGTCGGCGATCTCGACGAGCTTTCGGAGTAACTGATCGTACGTCTCCCCCTTGGAGGCAAGCCGCTTCAGGCGCTCGCGGACCTCCGTGGAGACCAGAATGGTCGTGAGGGGCATCTTGCTCCCCATGACTCGTGATCACTTTTAGGTTAGCGTTGGGAGGCGGGGGCAGTTAGTCAGCTGCCATCCATTCGGTGTTCCGCTCGCAGTAGCGTCCCGTAGCGGTTCCCCTATGGAGCCGCGGGCGGTACCGTGGCGATGAGTTTACATCACCCGCCGTCCATTGACGTTCGCCGCGGGGGGCCGCCCGCGCGGAGGGGGAAGACGATGCGGGGCTACATCGTATTGTTGGCGGTCGGGATCGTGGCCGGCCTCATCGGCGTCGGGGTCTTGGCCGCCGGCTTCACGCCTCAAACGCATCCGTTGTTCTTTGCGATCAGCGCGGGGCCGAACCACTACGTCCGGTACCAGTTCTCCGTGGTCACGGGCGGGAGCGTCTCAGGAACGTTCGCCGCGGATTCGGGTACCGTGAACGTCTGGGTGATGACGGACGCGCAGCACACGGCCTTCATCGCGACCGGCACGCTCACCTATCTATCGGCCACCTCCGGAGCCAGCGGGGCGTTCTCCGCGGACCTGCCGTCTGGGGGGACGTACTTCGTGGAGACGGGCCACGGGAGCGGCTACGAGTCCACGGTCCAGACCGGCACCGAGGATGTGACGATCAACGCGCTCCCGACATCCCCCTTCGTCACGAGCATCGTCATCATCGCGGTCGGCGCGGTTCTGCTGGGTGTCGGCCTTTGGTGGAGGACGAAACCGGCGCGGCCCGCGGCGATCTGGTCGACGCCACCACCTTACATGCCGGCGGGCGCGTACTACCCACCGCCGATGCCGGGCGGCGTCGCGCCTCCGCCTTCCGGTCTCCCACAATGGGCGCCCGGATCACCCGTGACGCCGCTTCCTGCGGCCGTGCCGCTCATCGGGACCGTCCTCGTGACCGTCGAAAACGGATCCGCCACGGACGAGACGGTGGACCTCCTCGCGAACGGAGTGAGTGTGGCGACCCTGCAAGTCGTCGCGGTGGGGAGCAGCCAGTCGACCGTGCGGGTGCAGCTCTTTTCCGCGTACGGCGCGACGGTGGCCCTCGAGGCGGTGTCCCGCAGTGGCCGTCGCGCGCAACAGTCGGTCTTCGTGGCGCCGCAGGGAACGGCTCAAGCCACCCTGCGGATTCAGTGAAACACGGTTCGAACCGGCGGCGTTCGTCGTCGTCTCATTCTCTCTCCTGAGAGCGGGACGTTGAATCCGACTCGGGTCGGGCATATTTCCATATACCATCTTAGCGGTCTCCTCTCGCTTCGAGAAATCGAATCGACGTCGATCGATTTTCTTCTGGCAACGAGGAGGAATGCAATTGACTGGACGTTCTGGAACGAGTCGGACTCTGGCCCTGGTTCTCGCGATTGCGATGGTGGCGGGGAGCCTCGGAGTGATCACTGTCACCGTCGTCGCGATGAATCCCACGAACCTGCTCGCGCTGGGCAAGCTGTCGCCAGAAGTCCTTGCCGCGGCGTTTCAGGGAGAGGCGTCGGTGCGAGTGCTCGTCGAGACGATCGGACATCCTTCCGCGCAGCTGGTCGACGCGATCGGCGCCATGGGCGGAACGGTCGTGAGCCGCTTTTCATACACCCCGGCGCTCGCCGCGTACGTGCCGTCGAATCGGCTCGCGTCGTTGGCGCAGATTTCTAGCGTGAAACATGTGTTCCTCGACGACCTCGTGAACGTTGCGGCCGCGCCCTCGATGGGCGGCCTCAGCGCGTCCACATTGTTCGACGTGCAAGCGGTCGAAGGCGATTCGCAAGCGGTCGATCTCACCGCGGAACAGATGGCGCAGTTCAGCCCAGAGAACTTCTACAACTCCGAATTATCCGGCGTGACGCCCGCGGTCCTCACGGCGACGGGCGGCGGCACGAACACGGTCCTCGGGATCATCGACACGGGCATCAACTCCCGGCACGGGGCCTTTACCCCCAAGAACGACGACGGGACTTCGACGCGGGTGATTGGCGGCGTGGACGTGAGCTGCGACGGTGCCGCCTCGACCGATCCGTTCTGCGCGCCCGGCGCGGGACGGCCGCCCGACTTCACTCCGCTCCCGGGCTTCGACGCCCCCACGAATCACTTCCATGGATCGTTCGTCGCCGCGGTCGCCGCGGGCAGCGGCGCGGTGGAACGCTCCGCAACAGGTCTCCTCGTCCGCTCCATCGAATTCTGGACCGGCGCGACGTTGCCGGACGGACCCGACCCCGGGATGAAGCTGATCCCGCTCATCGGAATCGCCCCGGAGGCGAACCTGTACATCATTAAGGTCTTCGACCACACGGGACTCGGGGTTCCGACGTCGATTATCCTCGCGGGGATTAACGCCGCCATCAGCGCGAGGGTTGACGACGGGGTCGACATCGACACGATCAACATGAGCCTCGGTGGGTCCACGCTCTTCGACGGGCGCGATCTCGAGGACATGACGGTGGACTTCGCCACGAGCCAGGGGATCCTGCCCGTCAGCGCGGCGGGAAACGATGGGCCCGCATCGAACACGGTCAGCAGCCCGGGCAGCGCCCAGACGGGCATCGCGGTCGCCGCCGCGGCGGACCCCGTGCAGGTCCGGATTCGGCGCGACCAGCAACTCGGCGTGGGGAACGGGAACCGGGCGTTCGTGTCGAACGACGCCCAGGTGATCTTCTTCAGCTCCCGCGGGCCCACCTCGGACGGCCGGGCGAAGCCCGACCTCATCGCGGCCGGGACGTTCCTCCTGTCCGCATTCGCGCACGATTCGTCGACGAGCCTCGCGTTCGGCTCCGGGACGTCGTTCTCGACGCCCGCGGTCTCCGGCGCGGCCGCCCTCCTGAGCAGCTTCGCCGGCGCGAACGGGCTGGGCGCCACGCCGTTCGACGTGAAGCAGGCGCTTCTCCAATCCGCAGATCCGACGAAGGTCCCCGGCTATCCCCGCACCGCGACGGGCAAAGGCTTCCTGAACGTCGAGGGCGCCCTCTCGAACCTGCAGACGCAGGCGAGTGGCCATCGGCTCGGGGACAAGGAGCAGCTCCCCAGTGACGAGGAAGACGAATTCGGCGAGTTCTTCTCGCCGATCGAGCTGGACCATGGGAAGTTTGCCGCCAAAGGACTCGCGCTGTCCCCGGGTCGCCTAAAACAATTCGTCCTCGAAATCCCGGAGCGGTCCGACCGGCTCGTCCAACAGATCTCTGTTAGCGTGCACGTCAGGAGCTTGGGCGACAACCCGCTCAAAGACAACCCGACCTTCCGAGGGAACGCCGTCTCCGTCGACCTGCAGAGCGCGAAGCGGACGACGAACGACGAGTACGTGCTCAAGGCGCGCGTCGTCGGCGATGCGACGTTCACGATCACGGACGACGCGACGACAGTGACCGGAGACGTGCTCGACGTCCTGGACGTCGTGTCCCACGTCATCGAGCCGGGCTTCTTCAAGGTCGTCGTCGACACGGACTGGCGCAGCTTCGACACGGTGACGTTCGATCTGGCGATTCGCGTGAAGACGGTCTCGCCGCCGACGCCGGACGTGTTCAAGAAGGGGAAGATCGCCCAGGACGGCATCATCCAGTTCGCTCCGATCACGTTGCCAGCCGGCGCGGTCCTCGAACTGTCGTGGGGCCACGACTGGTCCGTCTATCCGACGTCCGACGTGGACATGTACATCTTCGATGCCTCCACGGGGGACCTGATCAGTGTCGCCGGCGCGACGTTGAATTCGCCCGAGCGGGTGCGACTTGGCAGCGGCGCGACGATCGTGATCATCCTGTTCGGATTCGAGATCAACCCGCCGGGCCAAAGCGAGCGGTGGCAGCTCCGGATCTTCGGGGCGTGATCTCCGCTCGCCCTCGCGCCTAGCGATCACGGGCGGCGGCCGAGGCTAACCTCGAGGACGGGACGGCTTGCGGGCTAAACGCTCGCAGGCTGGGGGCTCAGGAGCGTCCGAGTTGGTGCGGGGGCTCGGCAGACCGCATGCCGCCTCTTGCGGTGAGGTCCGATTCCACTTTTCGAAAATCGTTCAATGCAATTGATATGCTTCCGGAAGGTAGGCTTCCGCGGTAAGCTCGAATGCCGGCTCCAGAGAGATCCGACGGACCGGGCGCCCCCGCGCCTCCCACGGATGCTTCCCCCAAGGCACCGGGCGTCGGTGCAGGCGCAGCCGTCCCTGCTCAGGTCCCCCTCCTGAAGATCCCCGGGCTCCCATCGGATTTCTATCGCGGTCGGACGCGGGCCCGGCGAGCCGCGCTCCTCACCGTGGTGGTCGTCCTCGGCTCGTTCGCGGTCTTGGCGGAGGTCCACCTCGTGGACCTCGGCGCGCTCGTCGGCCCCCATGTCGCGAGGTCCGAGTGGGCTTTCGCGATGACGGGGGTCCGGGATCTCAATGCGATGGGGCTCACGGGGAAGGGCGTGTCGGTCTGCATCGTCGACAGCGGGATTGACATGCTCCACCCGGACTTCGCCCAGTTGCGCCTCGTCGCCTGGAAAGACTTCGTGAACCTCCGGTTGGAGCCGTACGACGACAACGGGCACGGCACCGCAATGGCCGGACTTATCGTAGCAAATGGAAGCCTTCGAGGCATCGCTCCCGACGCGGCACTCATCGTCGCCAAGGCCCTCAATTCCGCCGGCTTCGGAAGTTCCAAGGCCGTTGCGGACAGCATCCGGTTCTGCTTGGACCCGTTCGGGAATGGCACCCGCGGCGCGGATATCATCTCGATCTCGTTGGGCTCGAAGGCGCCTCTCTTCGTCGCCACGGACGTCTCCGTGGCCGCCCAGGCGGCCCTCGATCGCGGCGTGTTCGTCGTTGCGGCCGCTGGCAACGATGGCGGGCCGTTCGACGACGGGGACGTGGGGATCCCGGCGAACGTCCCGTTGGCCCTTGCCATCGGCGCGGTCGACTCCTCCGGGCGTATCGCGTCCTTCTCATCGATTGGTTCGAGCGTGAACCGCACGGATCCGAATCTGAAGCCCGAAGTCGCGGCTCCGGGGGTCCAACTCATCTCGACCGCGCCGGGCGCGCATTACGCGACCGTGAGCGGGACGAGCCCCGCGACGGCGGTCGCGGCCGGGATCGTCGCCCTCCTCCTCCAGCGCCATCCGGAGCTGCGCCCCGGCGCGTTGGCGGGAAACGTCCTCGCCCTCAAGTGGGCCCTCGCCCGTTCGGCGATTACGGAACCGGGTCAGGCCGTGCCCCACGACCCGTGGTATGGCTACGGAGTCATCGACGGACCGAGGGCCCTGACGTACCTCTAGGCTCGCGGCATTAGATCGACCGAGGCTCACGACGGCTCGCCCGCCGGGGTTCCCGCGGGACGACTCACCGAAGGCTGCAGGCCCCAGTGGTCCGCGTCGAGTTGACGCACCACGAGGAGTCGCTCCTCCACGGGCACATGGCCGTCGCGGAGGCCCTCGATGATCCGCAGGCGCCGCAGCAATCCCGCGGCGTTCGCGTTCTGGATTTCCAAGCCGGGCCGACGGTTCACTTCCATGACGACGGGTCCTTGGCGGGCGTCTAGGGTGACGTCGACGCCCGCGAAGCCGAGGCCAGAAAGGCGCTGTGCCTCCGCCGCGAGCTCGAGGATCTCGTCCCAGGACGGGACCGTCAGGCCGAGGAGGCGCGTCCCCGTGTCCGGGTGATCCGGCTGGGGTGCGCCCCGCCAGACGCAGTGGATGATCGTGCCCGTGGACAGCCGGACGCCCGCGGCGAGCGCCCCCAGGTGGAGATTCGCCTTCCCTCCCGATGCCGCGGTGGGGATGCGCATCATTGCCATGACCGGATAGCCCCGGAAGCTGATGACGCGGACGTCCGCGAGTCCGATCGGCGAGAGGTCCCGCAACGCCTCCGCGCGCTCCAGGAGTTCTTCCAGGACGGCCGCGTCCCGGTGGTCCCCGCCATAGTCACCGGTGAGGATCGCGAGCGCGTGCGCCTCGATCCCGCGGGCCGTCAGAGGTCCGAGGCTCGTGTCGTACGAGCCGTCGCCCTGCCATCGAACGAGCAGGATTCCCTCGCCCCCGTGGCCGGAGGCGGGCTTCAGGACGAACCGGTGGTGGGTCTCCATCCACGCTTGGAGGGCCTGGACGTCCTCGCGCGTCCGCAAGATGCCGTACGTCTTCGCCATCGGGATGCCGAGCGGGATCAGGATCCGTTTCGCCTCGTCCTTCCCGAGCTTCGCCATCGTCGCGGGCGGATTGTACCTCGCCACGAACTCCCGGTTCCGGACGCTCATCGTCAGCACGTCGTCCCCGAAGTCCCCGCGGATTGGGCCGTCGCCTAAGGCGTACCGAGAGACGCCGCCGAACCGGTACCGCTCCAGGAGCCGGAATCGGATTCGGGTGCCGAGGAACCAGTTGATCAGGATGAGGAGGGGCCATGTGAGCGGCGTCAACATGACGAGGTTCACGAGGGCGTCTTGGGTGATCACGAAGAACGACACCACGATCGCCACAACGGTCCAGAGGAGCTCCTTCGTCGGGTCATCCCAGCCGACCCGTGTGATCCGTTCCACGTACCGTTCCGCGAACCAGGCGCTGATGAGGACCGGGAAGAGGACGGCGAAGAACAGGGCGTGCTGCTGCCACTCGAGGCCGATGATGGCGATCGACGAGATCGTGACGCTCACGATCGTGACGAGGATCGCGATTCGGTGCGCTTCTTGGACGCGCTCGCGGACGAGGGCGCCGCGGACGAGGACGACGACGCCCAGAATCAGTCCGAAGATCACGAGGCCGAGGAACAAACCTGTTGCGAGGAAAGCAAGGGCGATGATCACGGAGGCGAACATCCCGAGGGTCCGCGCGCCGACGACGTTCCGAATCGACGCGATGACGAGGGCGGCGATGGCGACTTGGAAGAAGATGCGGACCAGGTAGAGGCGGTTCAAGGCTTCCGTGAGATAGAACTGGAGGTAGGCGCAGTAGACGGTGAACGCCGCGAGGAACACCAGGAACGGGAGGTGTCGCCGGACGGACGCCGAGCGCCGTCCGGAGGGACGCGCGTCTCTTCGGTCCGGGGGTTCCATCCACGTCCCCTCAGGGCCAGGGAGGCGGTGGGGCATCGGCCTTCGTGGCGGCCGGCGACGTGGCTTGGCGACCCGACGGTCGGAAGCCCCAGTAGAGCTCGACTCCGCCCAGGACCAGGAGGGTCGCTCCCGCGACGATTGCAAGGATGTCCACGGAGGTGTAGGTCCGCTGGAAGTTCACGGTCTGCGTCATGTTGAGGAATCCAGTGCCGTGGAAGAAGAGCATGTAATACGTGTCGGGCAGGCTCGACATGAAGTCGACCTGACTCGTCGCGGTCTCCGAAAGCGAGTACAGACTTGCGTTGCCGGTCTTCGCCTGGAACGCGGCATACTGCGCGCTACTCATGATGACAAACTCGACGGTGCGCCCCGAGGTCTCCTGGAACGACCCCGTGATCCGAGTCTGGTCGCGGAGGTTCGCGCCGATTTTGAAGTACTTCGCCGGGAGGAGATTGAACGTGGACTGGTACGAGTGGACCGGGTTGTAGTTGTACAGCGAGTAGCCGCCGAGCAGGAGCAGGATCAGCCCCACGGCGATGAGGCCGCGCTTGCGGGACACCATCGCCGGCGCGCACGGGGGATTTGGGAATAAACGTTCTTGGACAGTTATCACACGGACCGGTTGACGAAAAAGCCCGCTAGGTCCTCAAGGCCGCGGCGTCGGGGGCTCCGTCACGGTCGGCGCCCGTTCCGGGGGCATGGCCGCGGCGGGTGCCGAGGACCGACCTTCCGCGATGTTGCGAGCCATCGCGACCGAGGCCGCGGTTCCCCACCGGTATCCCGCGTGCCGTCCCAGTCGGTAGCACAGGTATCCCAGGGTGGCGGCGAAGCCCGCGACCCCGATGACCGGCTTCAGGATGTCCGGGGGCCACGGTCGCCAGAACTGACGAAGGGGTTCGATGTAGATCCCGCCGGCCGTGAGCGGCGCCAACGCAGCGAGGAGGCCGAGAGGCACGCCGATCGCGAGGAAGAGGCCCCACGCCAGGCGGAGACTTCGCTGGGTCGGCGGCTTCCTTTCGCTGATCCGCCCGGCCGACGTCGGAGCGCGGCCGCGCGGCTTCCCCTGGACGGCCATGGGGACTCCGAACACGCGGATCGCGTCCGATAAAGGCCGCGGCGACAGTATCAGAAGCAATAACCGCGCGACCCCTCACCGGGGACCGCCGGGCTGCTCCATGGCTTCGTCGTACAGTTCGGTGGCCAGGCGGAAACCGGATTGCACGAGGCGACGGAGGACCTGACGGACTCGATCGGGGGCGATCTTCCCTTTGCGAGCGCCTGCGAGCAGCAGGCCGAGGAGGCCCACATACAATCGGCCTTCCGACTCCGCGGCGACTCGGGCGGGCACCTCGTCGAAGACGAGCCGGTCGTTCGTTGGCGTGAGGAACAAGGAGGCTTCACCTCGCCCAAGGCCCAACGATTCCCATCGCTGTCGGCCTCCGGTCACGGGGACGATCTCGATCCAGGTCCCGCGGGCGCGTCCCAGCGCCTCCGACTCCCGGCCGTTGAACACTTCCGCGGCGACCTCCGGTGTCAACGCCACACGACCGAGGAGATCGTGCAGCAGGGCAGCCTCGCCGATCGTATCGAGGGCGATGACGGTCGACGCGTCGACCCACGTTCGCATTGTTCAGCCCGTGAGCCAGGCCTCCGCGCGTTCGCGATCCCGGCGGAGTTCGTCAAGGGAGTACCGGAAGAAGGGGATGCCCTTCTCGCTCGCCACGCGGGCCATCTCGTGGATCGTCACGCGGGCGTACTGGGCCGCGCGGCTCAGGGTGAACTCGAGGTTCAGATATCGGGTCAGGGCCCGGTCCATCCGGAGCCTCCGCATCCCTTCCCGGAGGGCCGTCCGCGCGGCCTCGGACCGTGAGAGCTTCATGTCGTCGGCGAGGCGGTCGAGCTCGCCGACCTCGTCTTCGCCGACCCGGACCTGCAGGTTCTTCATATGACATTGTAATGAATCGTCATGTACTTGAGGTTAGCGGGGGGATGACCGAATCCCGGAACGATTGACGCCCCTCGTAGGGGGCTGCAGTCTCGCGGATCCAACGAGGACCCGGATGAGTAGGGCCCGGAGCCCGTCGTTGGAGTCACGATCGCACTCGCCTTCGAAGGGGTCCGGGGACACGTCTATGTCCCCAGCGCGAGGCATCGCGGAATGCCCGACGGAGTGTTTGGAGGATGGAGGCCCGCGAACACGGTTGCGCGCGTTGATACTCACAGCGCTAGCTTCTTGAGGACGACCGGAAGCTGCGCGGGCATGTTCGGCACGGCGGATGAGGCAGCGCGGCGACACCGCAGCGTTCTCGTGGGGTTGCTCACAGTCCTACTCCTCGTAGGATCGGCCTTCGGGATCCTCGGCTCCATCACACCCACCAAAGCGCCCTCGATCCGCCTCGCGGCCGAGGGCACGTTCACGGTCAGCCTCTCGTTCTCGCCCAACCCGGTTCCGGCGGGGACGCAAACGCAGATTTCCCTCTCATTCACCAGCGGCGGCAGCACCCCCTTCACGGTCTGGGTGAACGGGAGCGCACCGGGATGTTCTCCTCCGACGCAACCCTTTACGACCCCGAACTACACGAACAACTTCCCCTGCACCCCGTCGTCCTCCGGCTCGTACAACGTTCACATCGACGCGATTGACAGCTCGGGCTCCAGGAGCTCGACGTCGAACACGCTGACGGTCAGCACGGGCAACGGCGGTTGCACGTCCAACTGCGGCGGAAGCGGCTCGGGAAACGGCAGCGGGAGCGGCGGCTTCGCCATACCGGATAGCCTCGTCGCGACCATGTTCATGTTCGTGATGATCTTCTTTGCAGGCCTCTTCGCCCTCGCCGGGGGCGTCATCGCGATGGCGGTCCTCATTTCCCGACGTCTTCGGCAGCTCACGCAGGCCATGAAGCCGCCTGAGCAGGCTCCGCCGGAGTCGAAGCCCCCGAGCTAGGTTCGGTCGCCGACCGTGCCGGCGCGGATGTGGGGCCGGCACCCGAGCGGGCGCGTCCCCGCGCTTGTCCTGCGGGGGCGAGGACGAGACGAGCCTACCAGGCCGGTTTGGGGAGGAACGGATAGTACTTCTTCAATTGCTCATAGATCTCTCGTCCGAGCTTTGGCGGTAGGTGTACGGCAGGGCCGTGCTTCGTGGACTTCCGGAGGACGGTCCCTTCTCGTTTCAGTGTTTCCAGCGCTCTCCGTAGGGTCGCAATCTGGTCGGGCGGGAAACCGCGGAGGAGGGTATCCTCGAGCATGTGGTGCTTCCCGAACACCCTATGGCGATAGAGCTTGTAGAGAATCGCAGCCTCGTCCTTGGAGATGTCCCTCAAGCGGGCGGCAATCGGATGAGAACGTATAAGTAGCCAGTGTTAACTATCTTTACGCAGGTGTAAGGAATGTTTACAGACATCTTCGGCAGTGCGCCCAGGGTCAGACTCATTGATTTCCTGGCGGATCACCCCGCCTTTGACTACACGATCTCCCAGATGGCGGAGTTCGCTGAGATCGCCCGACCCACCGTCTACAAGCTCGTGGATCAGCTGGTGGGTCAGGACATGCTGACCTTTACTCGTTCGGTGGGGGATTCCAAGTTCTACCGTCTCAATGTCGCGAATCCTCGGATCGTTTCGATGTTGCAAGTGGACTTTGAAGGCATCAACACGGAATTGGCCGCCGGGGTGTACAATGAGATGTCCGCTGCCGCGACAGAGCCCGAGAAGTCCCGCGCCGGTGGCGGCTCGCGAAGTCGCCTCTCCCCCCGAGGGCGTATGGTGCCGGTCCGTGCATATCCGCGGCGTGCCGTTCGGAGAAAGGGGCCGAAGACGTCCGATTGAACCGTTGCAGGGCCTCCTCCGGTCGAAAGCTTCGATGAAGTGCGTTCTGCGAGCATCCCGGATGGGTCACCGGCCGCCGCAAGATACCGACGCCTTCCCCGGGACGAATCCACCTTGAAGTAGCGAGAGATTCATAGAGGTTCGATTACCGCATGATTCGGCCGCTGTGGGGCGTTTGTCTTGCCATTCTCACGGTCCTCGCCGCCGTGGCATCGCTTCCCTTCCCGACGGCCGGGATCAAGACGCCCGGCGGTGGCTCGATCAACGGGGATCAAGAGATCCTCGCCGACCCGGTTCGCCCGATGATTTACTGGGCCCATCCCGACGGCAGCACGCTGAGTTTCCTCGACGCGTT
>Ga0209235_1001656_pt1 | contig 12200 bp, 12 predicted proteins | sample GraSoi013_1_20cm_4_FD_185817 | JGI IMG/M metagenome (GOLD analysis project Ga0209235, IMG submission 185817) | Grasslands soil microbial communities from the Angelo Coastal Reserve, California, USA - Sample 09_25_2013_1_20cm (SPAdes) (version 2) | ecosystem: Environmental > Terrestrial > Soil >...
ATAGGAAAGGTTCCATCCCTGCGTAATTTAGATTCTGCCCTGAGAGACCTCGCGACGAAAAATCCTGCGGGGACGCCCCTCGGGTCCCGCAAATAACCCCGCGCTACTCCCCGGACTCAAGTTTGGGGGTGTACAGACCAACGCTATCCACGCCGGAACTGCGCATGATGTCGATCGCCCGCGCGACTTCGGCGAACAGGACCGCGTCGTCTCCTTTGATGAAGGCGACCTTCTGCGCGCGTTCCTTAAAGATCTGCTCGATCCGCGGGCCCAAGCCTTCCCAGGTAATGTCGTCCTGGTTGATCTTGAGCTTCCCGTTGGCAGTCACGGTCACGACAACGGTAAGATTCTCCAGCGCCGGGTCCTGCTTTTGGTTGGGCGGAGTTGGCTGGGGGACGAGTGCCTCAAGTCCCCTTGAGTTCAGCGGTGTGATGACCATGAAGATGATGATCAGCACGAGGAGAATATCAATCAATGGCACGACGTTCATCTCGGCCATCGCCCCGCCCTTCGATCCGCCTACCTGCATTCCCATGGTTATCGCTCCAAAAACTAAATTCCCCAGGCTAATCCGGCCGCGCTCCGGTGCCCCTTCTGTGCATGAATCAGTCGCTTGCCGGCGGAGGAGGCGCGGTTCGCTGGTCCAAGGTGCGCTCGGTTAGCAGCCCGAGCTTGTCCACGCCGGCGGAGCGAACTTCGTCCACCACCGAAACCACCACGCCATACTTGGCCCGCGCGTCACTCTTGACAAACACGGTCTTGTCGAGCCGGTTAGCGAGAAGGTCTTTGACCTGGTTGGCGATGTTTTCCTTCGCAACCTGCGTCTCCCCCAGAAAAATGTTACCGTCGCGAGTAACAGCCACGATAATGGCGTCGTCCGCGTCCGCGGCCTTCATATCGATCGGGTTGTTCACCCTGGCCAAATCCACCTGCTTTCCCCTTTGCAGCAACGGCGTCACCACCATGAAAATGATCAACAGCACGAGCATGATGTCCGCCATGGGGATGACGTTCGGGCTCGCCATCACCGGGGGCGCTTTGGGTTTGTACCTCTCCATGGTTACTTCTTTCCGCCTCGGCGAGTAATAAAGTAGTTGACCAGCTCCATCGAGGAGTTGTCCATCTCGACGTCGAAGGCTTCCACCTTATTGGTGAAGTAGTTGTACGCCCACACAGCGGGCACGGCAACGAGCAGGCCAAGCGCCGTGGTTACCAGGGCTTCGGAAATACCGCCGGCCACTGCGGAAAGCCCGGTGGCCTTTTCGGCCTGAATTCCTTTGAACGCGTTAATGATACCGACGACGGTGCCGAACAGGCCGACGAAGGGAGCGGTCGAGCCGATGGTGGCGAGACCGCTGAGGCCGCGCTTCATCTCGGCGTGAACGATGGCGACCGAGCGCTCCAGGCCCCGTTTAGCCGCCTCCACCACCTCGCTTTCGGAGACCTGCGCCGATGCCGATTGGAATTCGGACAACCCGGTGGCCACAACCTTGGCGATGTGGCTTTTCTTGTTGCGCTCAGCGATGGAGATGGCCTCATCGAGTTTGCCCTCGCGCAGCGCCCCGGCCACTTGCTGCACGAAGATGCGGGACTGTTTCCGCGCGGCGCTGTACATCATCGCCCGGTCAATCATGACGCCGAGCGACCACGCCGAGAGGATGAACAGAATAAACACCACGATTCTTGCAATCCAGCTCATCGTGCCCCACATGCTGCGCAGATCCCATTGCGTGGCGGCCTGCAGTAGCATCATTCCGAGTAAGTAAAGGTTGGCAACCATTCGCTATGCTCCTTTTCGTTCGCAATCTTTGGTCTGACAAAAGCCGCTGCGTCACGCCCCGCGGGGCGAAACGGCCTAAGCTTCTTTGCCGCTAATTCAAAGTAAAAATCACGTCAATCGTAGTGTCCACTTCCACCGGTTCGGTGTTGAGAAGCGTCGGCCGGTAGCGCCACTGCCGCACAGCGTCCAGCGCCGCTTGGATCAGAAGGGGATGCCCGGAAATCACCTGTAACTCCTGGACCGTCCCGTCTTTCGCAATGATGGCGTGTAGCTTGACAGTCCCTGAAACGCGCGCCTGGCGCGCCAGCGGGGGATACTGTGGCTGCACTCGATTCATAATCAATGCGGCCTGGACGTTACCGCCCTGACGGATGCGCTGCGGCGCCTTTGGCGGCGGAGGGGCGCCGACAACTCCGCCGATAATGCCGCCAATCACTCCGCCCGCCTGGCCGCCGGGAACTCCTCCGGGGACTCCCCCCGTGACCCCTACGCTGACATCAGGGGGCATTTCTTCTTCCTTGATGATCTTGACGTCTTTGGGGATGGCCTTCGGCGCCATGAGTTTGCCCGCTTGAATCAGGCGCGCCACCGGTTTCACAATTACTTTTTGTACGGGCGCGGCAGGAGGCGGCGGCGGAGGGGGCGGCGCCGGAGCCACCAGCAGCGTCGACAGCATCCTCCCTTCCAACGTGTCCGTGTAAATCAGCGGAATCAGGACGAGAACCGCCAGCACGACACACTGAACCACGGCTGAGACGATCACCGTCCAGCGCTTGCTTGTTTTCTTCGGGGTTGGGCTACATTCCACCAGATCATCAAACATATTTTACTTACCTCCTCCCGGCGGCCGCGAGACGCCCTGCGGACGTTTCGCTAGGCCGGGGTTTGTTTCCAGCTGCGGTTCCGGCGACGGCCACCCCACCTTGGCCTCTCCAGCGATTCCAGGCCACGACCAGGGGGGCGGCAATTCCAAAACTGGAGTATGTTCCTACCACAATTCCTACCACCAGAGCAAAAGAGAACGCGCGGAGCACCTGGCCGCCCATCAGGAACAACACCAGCACCGTAAGAAAAGTCAGGCCGCTGGTCAGGATGGTGCGCGACAGTGTCTGGTTGATGGACCGGTTCACAATATCCGGGAATGGCTCGCGCCGCATGAGGCGGTTGTTTTCCCGAATGCGGTCAAAGATGACTATGGTGTCGTTCATTGAATAGCCTACCAGGGTCAGCAGGGCCGCCATGACCGTCAGCGAAATCTCGAAATTCAACAGCGAAAAGAAGCCCAGCGTAATCAAGACATCGTGAAACACCGCGAGGACTGCGGCAGCACCGTACACCCACTCGAATCGAAACGCAATATACACCAGCATGCCCCCCAAAGCACAGAGGGTAACAATGAGAGCCTTGACGCGCAGTTGCTCTCCCACCTTTGGGCCGACAATCTCGACGTTGCGGACGGCGAACTGGCCCAGCCCGTAATTGCTCTTGAGCACGGAGAGCACGGGGGGGCTGGCGCCTTCCACGCTCTTGAGATCGTCGAAACTGGTGATCAGCCCGCTGTGGTCCTTATCGCGTGAATCGGTGAGATTCTTGGCGATCTGGGCGTAATGCTCCGCAGCGCCGGGACCCAGCGCGAGCGGGTCGTGCTTCGACAAGAAATCCGCCAGCGCCGCGGTGGACGTGTTGTTGAAATCCGCCCGCGACGCGTCGCTGACTCCAAACATCGCGCTGAGCGCTTTCAAGATCGCGCTCTTGCCGGCATCCAGGGCTTCCTCTCCCTGCCCTTTTTCTTCCAGGCCGATGACCACCTCGTTCGAATTCGGATTGGCGATGTCGCTGATCTTCTGAATCTGGCTGTTGCCCAAGCCTTGCGCGGCAAGGCCGCTGCGGATCCGGTCAATGGGAGGCGCGGTGGCAAAGCGGACGTACACCAGCGTGCCGCCCTTGAAATCAATCCCATAGCGCAGGCCGTGCTTGGTTACCCAGGATGCCGCGCCCATCAACAGAAGGGTTCCCGAAAGCGCATAAAAGAACTTCGCTTTCCCCATCCAGTTCAAATTTGGCTGTCTGAAGAATTCCATAGCCGTTTTCCAGCTGTCCTCTTTTTTAGACTCCAGATCCCGTCGGTTTGTTCCCGGTCACGAACCTGCGAATTTCGCTCCCGCCCGGGGCCTCTGCGGCGCTAAATGCTCAGTTCCGCCTGCCGGTCCATCTTGCCCAAATGCCACGCGAAGATTGCCTTGGAAACATAAATCGCGGTGAAGATGTTGGCCACGAGACCGATAATCAAGGTGATGGCAAACCCTCTCACCGGGCCGGTGGCGAACATCAGAAAACATGCCGAAACCACCGTCGTCACGTGTGTATCAATAATGGTTAGAAACGCCCGGTCAAATCCCGTATCCACGGCCGACGCCGGGGCCTTGCCGTTGCGCAACTCTTCCCGGATGCGTTCGAATACAAGGACGTTGGAGTCCACGCCCATGCCGATGGTCAGGATGACTCCGGCGATGCCGGGCAGCGTCAGAACGCCGCCGAAGTAGGCCAGCGCCGCCAGAAGAATCACAAGATTCAGTATCAGGGCCAAAACGGCATTTGCGCCGGATAGGCGGTAATAAACCAGCATGAAGAGCATCACCACGGCGAGGCTCAGGATCGAAGCCTGGACGCCATGGCGGATCGAGTCCGCCCCAAGCGAAGGGCCTACTGTGCGCTCTTCCAGGTAACGAATGGATGCAGGAAGCGCGCCGCTGCGGAGCTCGAGCGCCAGATCGTGCGCCGACTGCTCGCTGAAGTTCCCCTCAATCAACCCGCTGTCTTCAATCGGCTGCTTGATCACAGGCGCCGAATCGACGCGGTGATCAATCACAATAGCCATAGGGCGCCCAACGTTTTGTTCTGTGAACGGCCCAAAGCGGCGGGCCGCATCCGTAGAAAGAGTAAAATTCACCTGCCAAGTGCCGGGGTAATTAGTACTGCGTGACTCTGAAGTGCTCCGCAAGTCCCGTCCGGTAACAACAGGAGCGCGGTCCAGCAGCCACCAGCTCTCGGCACCGCCTTGGCCGGGCGCGGCCCTTCCGCGGACTAATTCGGTGCCCGGCGGCAAGATGCCGTTGTGCGCGGCGAGCGCCGCAGCCTCGGAAAGATAGGGCGTGGGGTCCTCCACGCGGCGCAACTCGAGCTGCCCGCCTGCCTGAATCACACCCTTGGCCTGTGCCGGGTCTCCTTCCCCGGGCAACTCGACCAGAATCTCGTTCTGCCTGCCGCCGATGATTTGAATGGTAGGCTCGGTCAGTCCAAGAGCATTGATGCGGCGCTCGATCGTTTCGAGCGACTGCTGCATGGTCTGCTGCTGGATGGCGGCAATCGTGGCCGGCCGCATGGTCAGCAGGTAGCCGGAAGTTTCCCCGGAAGCGGGGCTGGAATCCCACTCCGTCCGAAAAATGTCGTTGAGCAAATCGCGGAATTGAGAGAATTGGTCCGGGGCGATGTTGCGTACCAGGACGTGCGTGTCATCCACGCGGCGAATTTCGTCGTAGCGGATATTCTTGTCCCGGAGCTGGCGGGTCAGCCGGTCCACCGTCTGGTCCGTTTCCTGGCTGATGGCTTCCTGCACTTGCACCTGCAGGATCAGGTGCGTCCCGCCCTGCAGGTCCAATCCGAGCTTAATCTGCTTCGAAAAATTGCTCTTGACGATTGCCAGGGACTTCGGGAGGTCGGGCAATCCGAAAAGCCCGTACAGACAAATCAAGATGACGCTTACAATGAAAACTATCTTCCACCTAAGAGTCGGATTCATCACTCGTCTTCTTTGCTCTCCGGGCTCTCGCCGCGCGTCCTGTCGCCGGGGGACGGCACGCGTTATGCGGAACTCTTCTCGGTTTCCACCGATGCGATGGCCGCGCGTGCCACCTTGACTTTCACCTGGTCGGCGATGCGAACCTGCACGGCATCATCTTCCAAGCCGACAATCGTGCCGTAAATCCCGCCGGTGGTAATGACCTTGTCACCGTTTTTCAGCGCCGCGCGCATCTGGCGGACCTTTTTCTGCTGTTTTTGCTGGGGGAGGATGAGCAGCGCATAAAAAATGCCCATCACGACGACCATCAACAGCAGCGGACTTCCCAGCAGGCCCGTGGGACTTGCCGCCTGCGCCAGGAAAGCCGTTAACACAGTTGAATCCGCCATTCGAATCAGCATCCTGTTCCCTGCCTCGATGTCATCGGAGGCAAACTGCAACCGCCGCACGTCCCGCGCTGGTGCCTAACCGGAGCCAGGGACGCATTCCTTATTTTTCTATTGTAACGCTAAGACGGCTCTTCAGCGGGGGCTATGTGAATGCCCTCAGGAAGGGTCCGCCTCGAAGCGCGCATGCAGCTCGGACGAGAGTCCGGCCAGGTTCCCAAATGCGATAGACTCGCGGATTTGCCGCATGATGTCAAGGTAAAAGTGGACGTTGTGGAGGGTGCCGAGGATGGAGGCAAGGAGTTCCCCGGCGAGAAACAGGTGGCGCAAGTAGGCGCGCGAATACCGGCCGCAAGCGGGGCAGTGACACTCACTGTCCAATGGGCGCGGATCTTTGGCATAGCGCGCATTCCGGATGAGCACGCGGCCGTGACTCGTGTACAGGCACCCGTGACGCGCGGCGCGCGTCGGCAACACGCAATCCATCATGTCAATGCCGAGCGCGACGTAGTCGGCGAGCTGCTCGGGCTTGCCAACCCCCATTAGATAACGCGGCCGGCCTTTTGGGAGCAGACCGGCGACCTCCGCGGTCATCTCGCAAGTTATCGCATGCGCCTCGCCTACCGCCAGGCCTCCCACGGAGTAGCCTGGAAAATCCAGATCCAGCAATTGCCGCGCGCTTTCCCGCCGGAGGTCGGCAAAGGTCGCGCCTTGCACGATGCCAAATTGAAGCTGCGAGGGAGCGTTTCCCGCCGAATCAAGGTCACCATTCCGGCGGGCGCACTCCTGAAGATGTTTGCGGGAACGGCGCGCCCATTCGGTAGTGCGCTTGACCGCGGTTGCGGCATGGTCGCGCGGCGCGGGGGTCTCGATGCACTCATCGAGCACCATGGCAATGTCGGAGCCAAGCGCGAGCTGCACCTCGACGGCCTTCTCCGGCGTCAGCAAATGTTCCGCGCCGTCCAGGTGCGACCGGAAGAGCACGCCCTGGTCCGTGATTTTCCGCAGCCCGGCCAGGCTGAAGACCTGATATCCGCCGGAATCGGTCAGGATCGCGCGCGGCCAGGCCATGAACTTGTGCAGGCCGCCCAAATCGCGGATGAGCGCGTGTCCCGGCCGGAGATAGAGATGATAGGTGTTGGCGAGAAGAATCTGCGCGCCGAGATCTTCGAGGGACTCCTGCGTAAGTCCCTTGACCGTCCCCGCCGTGCCGACGGGCAGGAACACGGGCGTGTCAATCGCGCCGTGCGCTGTGTTCAGCCGGCCAAGACGCGCGCCGCCGGGGTCTTCGCGAAGAACTTCAAAGACGTCAGCCATCCCGGCAAGTGTAGCAGCCGCGTGGCTACTTTGCTGCAGGCGCGCTGCCTCTTAAAACTGCGTCAGATGGCAGCCCAGCCGACCTTGAGCAAAACCCAAACGAGCCAGAGCCCGAAAACCACTCCAAATGCCGACCCGGCCTTGATTTTCTTCGGGTTCGCCGCTGAGAATCCAATCGCGAACAGAATGAGAATCCAAATCCAGGATAGTTCAAGGGAGTTACCCAGCGCGACCAGCCATTTGGGCGCGTCACTCCCAAGAAAGGAACTGACGCTCGTGGCAACCATGTGTTCCGGATCCACGTCTCCGGGAGATTTCAGCGCCAGCGTGATGATGGCCAATATCGAAGTAATGGCCGACGGAATCGTGGCATGCGTAGCAATCGCAAACGAAGTGGAGTACTTCAACCCCGCTCCGGTGAACAGGTTGAACGACGCCCAGTAAACAAGTCCGAAGAAAAGCGCGAAGATAGCGGGCCCGATCACGCCGAAGCAGTAGGAGAAGTACGGGGCAAACTTGACCTGCGGCGCCAGCGCCCTATCCTTCTGTTCTTCTGGGAGCTGAGCGAAACGTGAATTCTCCTCCGCCTTTTGCCGAATGTAGCTTCCCCAGTTCATCCGGCTGTTCAGAAAATACGCAACCCCAGTGCTCAAAATGCTCAGCAGAATGATTGGCGCGACCCAGCTGGGGCGCTTCGCGATATCTTCAAACGTCGTCTTGGGGCTGAACAGTGCCCCAAGAATCCGTCCAAGGTGATTGATTGGAGCTTGAGGCTCAGGGGCCACCGCCGGCGTAGTAACCATCGAGAATTACCTCCACAGGTTGTTTGCGTTCCGACCTCATTATACGCATGCCCAGAAAAGAACATTTCAGTGCGAGAGTATATCGCAAGATTTGGCGGAAGATGCGCACGGGCTATGCCGCGGGCACTTCCGGCACGGCCGCCAGCAGGGCTTGGGTGTAAGGATGCGCAGGACGCGAGAGGATTTGTTCGGCAGGGCCGGTCTCAACGAATTGCCCGGCCTGCATCACGGCGACCCGCGTCGCGAGTTGCGCTACAACGGGGAGGCTGTGGGAGATGAGCAGACACGTGAGGGAAAACTCGCGCTGAACCGCGGCGAGCAGTTCCAGGATTTGTGCGCCGACGGAGACGTCGAGCGCAGAGACCGGCTCATCGGCCACCAGCAATCTTGGCCGGAGGATGAGGGCGCGGCCGATGCCGATGCGTTGGCGCTGGCCGCCGGAGAATTCATGGGCGTACCGGCCGTGCGCATCCGCGCCAAGCCCTACCCGCTCCAGAATCGCGGCGACCCGCTCCAGACGCTCCCGGCGGGAGAGCTTCGGCTCATGTATCGCAAGCGGCTCGCCGACAAGCTCTCCGACCCGCATCCGCGGGTTCAGCGAAGCAAAGGGGTCTTGGAAGATCATCTGCATCTCGCGGCGCAGCGAGCGCAATTCTGTCCCACGCAACGAGAGCAGATCGCGCCCGGCAAATTGAATCGCCCCAGTGTCCGGCTCGATCAGGCGCAGGAGCAGCCGGGCCAGGGTCGTCTTGCCGCAGCCAGACTCGCCCACGATGGCCAGCGTTTCACCGGTTGCAATCGCCAGGCTGACGTCATTGACAGCAGCGATCCGGCCGCCATCGCCGCTCGCCGCTGTTGCAAACAGGCTCGATGAAGAGCGGAAGCTCTTCTTCAGGTTGCGCGCTTCGAGGAGAGATTCGGCCATGTGGTTCACACCAGGATGCATCGCGCGCGGTGATCCGCAGACGCTGCCCGCAAGTCCGGAACGGCGGCGGTGCATTCGGCGCGGCGAACGGGGCAGCGCGGCTCGAACGCACAGCCGGGTGGCAGCGCGTCGAGGCGCGGCACGTTTCCGGGAATGGGCTTGAGCTTGCTTCGCCTTAGCTTCGGCGACGCCTCGAGCAATCCCTCAGCATAAGGATGCCGCGGGCGCAGGAGCACTTCCCGCGCGGGGCCTTCTTCGATGATTCGGCCCGCATACATCACCGCAAGGCGGTCCGCCACTTGCGCGACAACGCCGAGGTCGTGCGTGATGAACAGCAGGCCGAGGCGCAGTTCCCGCCGCAGCCGGTCGAGCAACTCGAGGACTTGTTTTTGCACCGTGACGTCGAGCGCCGTGGTGGGCTCGTCGGCAATCAATAGCCGCGGCCCCGCGGACGCTTCTTTGCCCGCGTAATGCGATCCTCCGGCAAGAGCCATCGCGATCATGGCGCGCTGCCGGAGACCGCCAGAAAGCTGGTGGGGAAACTGTGCCGCACGCACCTTCGGCTCCGGTACAGCAGCTCGCTCGAGAGCGGCGAGGACTCGCGCGGCTGCGTCCTTCTTGGAAAGCGATGGCTCATGCGCGCGAATCGCCTCTTCAATCTGCGCGCCAATGCGCATCACCGGATTGAGGGAGGTCATCGGCTCCTGAAACACCATGCCCATTTCGCGGCCACGCACGCTCTGAAGTTCTCGTTCGTTTAGAGCCAGCAAATTCTCTCTGCCATTCATCGCGCCGCCGTTCGCGGCACTCTCCGCCCCCAGCCATGCTTCCCCCGTCGCGCGGGCTCCTTCCGGGAGCAAACCCATCAGCGCCAGCGACAACATCGTCTTTCCGCTGCCCGATTCGCCGACCAGCCCCAGCGCCTCCCCCGCTTCGATGTGCAGCGACACATCGTTTACCGGGCGCACCCATCCGCCCGCCGTCGGCAATTCGACGGTCAATCCCCGCACTTCCAGCAGTGCCGCCATAGAAACAATATAGGGCTTCTCGATTTCTGAGGAAAACAAAATGCGCTGGGCTCGTTCCATCCCTCCGGCAGCCCGCCGGGTCTATGGAGCGCCGGCGACCATGAATGGCAAGCACGGTCTACTGCAAGTTGTGCATGCCGGAAACGATTGAACAAGCGCTGCTTTTTAGCGGCTGGAAACCGGAACGACGAATTTGAGCGCGGTGTGCGTAGCCGAAAAGCTGACCACTTTCACATCCACCAGGCCAGCCTTCTTTCCGGCGCCCAGCACATCTTTTTCCGTGATATGTTTTTGTCCTTTGGGGTAGACGATCCACAGCCCGCCTGTTTTCTTGAGGGATTTCGTCAGCGGACGAATCTGCGAAAAACCCTCCTTGGATTCCGCGCCGAGGAAAATCCAGTCCGATTCGCTGCGCGTTGTCTCGCCAATTTCATTTGTCCGTTCCCGCAGCTGTTTCAGGAACCTTTCATCGCGAACAGCAATCACAGAAACAACAGCGCCCGGTTTCACGCCCAGCTTGTCCAGGAGCGATTTGGGATGAAGAATCTTCTCCGTCCATTTCTGCGCCTGCGGTCCCAACTCAAAGATTGCCGTTCCTTCCGGAAACTCGATGCGCAATTCGCCGCCCGCGGACTTGATCGACTTCATGGCCCGAAAGGGGATTTTCAAGCGCATGCCGCCGCGGAAGAGCAACTCTTCCGACTCGAGCAGCGCCTTCCCCTTGGCGCTCTTCTCTGCAAACCGCACCACGCAATTCACTTCCTGCCCCATAACGGGACTCCTCTCCTGCACGGACGGCTGAAGTGTAACCCAGCTTCACTTTCGGAGCCGCTTTAATCTCGTTAGAATGGCAGGCTTGCTGGCACGCCATGGACCTTGCCGCGCACCCCAAAGTGGATTGGAAGCTCCTCTTCTCGCAGCGCAGCTTCCGGTACTTCTTTGTGGGCATTTTCATTTCTTTGTTCGGCTCGGGGATGAATTTCTCCGGCGTCACCTGGCACGTCTTGTCCGCAACGCACTCGACCGTCAGTGTCAGCTTTACGGTAATTCTCTATACCCTGCCGGGGCTGATTGTTCCCTTGCTCGGCGGCGTTTTAATTGACCGCAGCGACCGCCGCTATCTCGGAATCGCTCTCGACCTCGCCCGCGGCTTCTTGGTTCTCAGTGTCGCGGCGCTGGTCCACTCCGGCCACGCGCAACTCTGGCAGATCAACGCGATGGTGCTTCTCAATGGAGCCGGTGCGGCCATTTACTGGGCCACCGTCAATGCGCTTGTGCAGGAGCTGATTCCGCCGGGGCAGTTTGTCGGGGCCAATTCTTCAGTGTTGATTGCCGTGCAGGCCGGGCTGATGCTCGCCGGCACGTTTGTGGGGTTCGTCTACGAGCACGCCGGCCTGGGCGGCATCTTGGGGATCGACGGACTCACCTATCTCGTTTCCGCATTCTGCCTGTTTCGCCTGCGGCGAGGTTATTTCCACCCGCGTCACAGCGAGGCGCTGGGCGACTCCATCCCGGACGTGCTGGAGACCGCTCCGATTCCGCCGATTGTCGAGACCAGTCTCGCCGCCGGCGTGCTCCGCGATCTGCGCGAAGGAATGCGCTACCTCAATAAGCAGCCGCAGGTTCTCGCGCTTGGAATTACCTACGCAACGATGCTGGCAGGGGTCATCAGCGCAAACGTCTTGATGGTCGCGCTGGTCAAAGACATCCTTCATTCCGGGGCGAAGGGCTACGGCTTGATTCAGACCGGTTGGGCCGTGGGCGCGGTTGCCGGAGGACTGGCGGCGGACCCCATCGCGCGGCGGAGGCCGATTACCTTGCTGGTTGTGGCCATGGCCATACTTGCCGTGGGTCACGCCTTCTTACCTTTCGTCACGCTGCTTGCGCAGGCCGTGGCTTTGTTAGCGTTGTTTGGCGGTTGTCGTGCTCTCGGCGCCGTCCTCACGCAATCGGCGATCATGAGCATCGTGCCGCGGCGCCTGATGGGCCGGACCCAGTCTGCATTTTCGGTCATCTCTACGACGCTCCAGGTCGCTATGAGCTTTTCCCTCGGCTGGATTGGCCAGCACGTCAATCTCACAGTTGCTTTCGGTGTGCTGGCGTTGCTTTATACAGGAGCGGTTCTGGCCGCTTTGCGTGCCGGCGCGCTCAGCCGGCCTGTC
>Ga0209235_1001661_pt1 | contig 12192 bp, 10 predicted proteins | sample GraSoi013_1_20cm_4_FD_185817 | JGI IMG/M metagenome (GOLD analysis project Ga0209235, IMG submission 185817) | Grasslands soil microbial communities from the Angelo Coastal Reserve, California, USA - Sample 09_25_2013_1_20cm (SPAdes) (version 2) | ecosystem: Environmental > Terrestrial > Soil >...
TACGGCGTGATTGGCCGCAAGATGTATCAGACCTGGCACCAGATGCGCCGCTTTCTGATCGGCGGTCAGTTCGATCCCCGCCCCGTCATCACGCACAAGTTCCCACTCGCCAAGATCAACGACGCGCTCGCAGCGATCCGCTCGGGTGACGCCGGCAAAGTCATTCTGGAGATCGTATGAGCTTCATGGGGCAGCTGCAGAACGAGCTGGCGGAGTTCAAGAAGGAAGGCGTCTACAAACGGCTCAATTACCTCGACTCACCGCAGGGGCCGCGCGTGAAGATGGAGGGACGCGGCGACGTCGTCATCCTCTCCTCCAACAACTACCTCGGCCTGTGTGCCGTCCCCGAGGTCGTGCAGGCCGGCAAGGACGCGCTCGAGCGCTGGGGCGCCGGCACCGGATCGGTGCGCTTCATCTGCGGCACGTTCACGGTACATCGCGAGCTCGAGAACGCGCTCGCGAGATTCGTCGGCTGCGAGTCGTCGCTCAGCTACGTCAGCTGCTGGAACGCCAATGAGGGACTCTGCCCGACCGTCTTGAGCGAGCCGGACGTCGTCATTTCCGATCAGCTGAATCACGCGTCCATCATCGATTCGACTCGGCTCGCCAAGGCGATCACCAAGTGCCAGACGGCCGTCTACAAGCACTCCGACATGGCCGATCTCGAGGAGAAGCTCAAGGCCGCGGGCAGAGCGCGTCGCAAGCTCATCTTCACCGACAGCATCTTCTCAATGGAAGGCGACATCGCCAAGCTGCCCGATCTCGCGGCGCTGGCCCGGAAGTATGACGCGGTCCTCGCCGTCGATGACTCGCACGCGACCGGAGTCCTCGGCAAAGGCGGCCGCGGCACCGCCGAGCATTACGGCATGCTCGGCCAGATCGATGTGATCACGTCGACGCTAGGCAAGGCGTTGGGTGGCGCCGCGGGCGGATTTATCGCCGGTCCCCTGGCGCTCACCGACTATCTCACACAGCGCTCTCGCCCACAGCTGTTCAGCAACGCCCTGCCGCCGACCGTCGCGGCGAGCGCGCTCGCTTCGGTGCGCTACGTCGAGGCCCACCCCGAGCTGGTCAGCCGGCTCCACGCCAACGCCCGCTACTTCCGCGAGCAGCTCTTGTCGCTCGGCTTCAAGCCCCTCGCCGGCGAGACTCCGATCGTGCCCGTCATTCTCGGCGAGACTGCGAAGGCCATTCACATGAGCGAACTTTTGCTTGCCGAGGCCGTGTTCGTGACGGGATTCGGGTATCCCGTTGTGCCGCAGGGACATGCGCGCGTGCGCTGCCAGCTCTCGGCGGCGCACACGCGTGACGATCTCGATTTTGCGCTCCGTGCTTTCAAGAAGGTGGGTTCAAAACTGGGGCTCGTCTGATGATACCTCTCCTCCTGCTCGCGTTGTTACAAACCGCCGAACCGCCCATCCGCCCATCCGCCGCTCTCGGTTTCGAGCCCGGTGCCGACTCCGTCCTGGCCGATTGGAAGCAAGTCAGCGGCTATATGAACGGCCTTGCTCTGCAGAGTCGTTACGTGCACGTGGACACGCTGGGTCGCACGACAGAAGGCCGTCCGTTCCTCCTGATGACGATCACCTCACCCGCCAATCAGCAACGCCTGGCCGAGATCAAACGGGCGCAGGCGTTGCTCGCGGATCCGCGGCGGCTGACTGATACCGCGCTGGCGGAGATCCGCAGCCGGCAACCCGCCGTCATCCTGATCAGCAATAACATCCATTCGACGGAAGTGGCGTCGAGCCAGATGGGCATGACCCTCGCATACCGGCTCACCACCGATCCGGAGCTGCGCCGCCTCCTCGACTCGGTGGTCGTGCTGATGATCCCGTCGATGAATCCCGACGGCCTCGATACGGTGGTGAGCTGGTATCGGCGCTACAAAGGGACGCGGTACGAGGGCGGTCCACTGCCGTGGCTCTACCACAAGTACATCGGTCACGACAACAATCGTGACTGGTTCATGTTGACGCAGGTCGAGACGCGGCTCATCACCCGGATGCTGTACAAGGAATGGTTTCCGGAGATCGTTTACGACGTGCACCAGATGGGCGCGAACGGCGTGCGCCTCTTCGTGCCTCCGTTCCAGGATCCGGTCAATCCCAATCTCGATCCCGCGATCGTGGCGGGCATCAATCTGGTTGGCGCGCAGATGGCTTCCGCGCTGTACGACGCCGGGATGACCGGAGTCGCTCATCAGCAGACCTATGATCTTTGGTGGCACGGCGGCTTTCGCTCGACGCCCACGCGGCACAACATGATCGGCATTCTCACCGAGGCCGCGAGCACGCGGCTCGGCTCCCCGATCACCCTCTCCGTCGATTCCGTTCGCCAGCCCGGGCGCGGCGTGAACTATCCCGCGCCGTGGCCCGGAGGCACGTGGCACCTGGGTGATATCGTGCGCTACGAGCTCATCACGTCCGAGGCGTTGGTGCACCTGGCGGCGCGCGACCGCGTCAACGTGATCGACCGCTTTGTTGGATTGGGACGGCGGGCTGTCGAGGCCGGTCTCGCCGGAAATCCATTCGCGTATGTGTTACCGGCCGAGCAGAGAGACCCGGAGAGCTGGACGGCGCTGGCCAACGTCCTCGCGGCCGGCGGTGTCGAGGTCTGGCGCGCCGCCGAGCCGTTTTCCGTCGAGGGCCGGTCCTATTCGGCCGGCTCGCTCGTCGTGCCGATGGCCCAGCCCTATCGCGCACACGCGAAAGACCTGCTCGAGCCGCAGCACTACACGCCCGTCAACGATCGTCCGCCGTACGACGTCGCCGGCTGGACGTTGCCGTTCACGATGGGGGTGCGCGCCGATGTCGTGAACACGCCGTTTACTGCGAATTTGGTGAAGGTCGACAGCGTAATCCCGACGCCGGGACGCATCGAAGGCAGCGGTGACGTCTTTTTCCTGACAAACCGCACCAACGCGGAGTCGCGCGCGGTCGCGGCGCTGCTCGCCGCCGGTCAGACGGTCACGATCGTGGGGGACAGTCTCATGGTGCGCGGCCCGAGGGCGCGCACGATCCTGAGCGAGCACGCGGCGCGCCACGGCTTCACCGTGACGGCGGCGCGCGCGGCTCCGGCTACGGGCGTGGGCCGCACGCGCCAGCGGTTGCCGCGCATCGCGCTGTACCAACCGTGGACGGGCAACATCGACGAGGGATGGACGCGCTGGTTATTCGAGCAGTATGGGATCAGCTACACGACAGTTCACGACAACGATTTCAAAAAGGGAGGGTTGCGACAGCGGTTCGATGTGATCGTCCTGCCGGATGCCGATGGTGGTTCGATTCAGCGCGGCATCGACTCGACTCGCATTCCGTTGCAGTACGCAGGTGGCATCGGGGAATCGGGCGCCACCGCTGTTTCGGAGTTTGTTCGGGGTGGTGGGACGCTCGTTTGCCTCGATGGTTCAAGTAATTTCGCGATTACACGCCTTAACCTCCCGGTGGTCAACGTTCTAGCCGGGGAGGCATCGGGTCCCCAAGTTTTGCGATTTTACGCTCCAGGTTCTATTTTCGGTACGGTTTTGGGGGGGGTCGAGGGAGAGGGGCCCAGAAGCGCGGTTACCCTCGGGGTCCCTGAGTCCCTCCAAGTCTATTTCGAGAATAGCGCCGCCTTCACCGTATCGGCCCCGGCCAGGGCCTTGGCGACGTATCCCGAGCAGCCGCTGCGATCCGGCTACGCCCGGTTCCAGGAGCGGTTGGCAGGGAAAGCGGCGCTGGTGGAGGCACCGGTAGGCAGCGGACGGGTGATCCTGTTTGGGTTCCGGCCCCAGTTCCGGGGCCAGACGCACGGCACCTTCAAGCTGCTCTTCAACGCCGTCCTATTGGCGGCTCCCTAACTTGGGCGGGAGTCGTGGGAGGAGTCCCGATGAAGCGGCTGGTTCTCCTGGTGGGATTCGTAACCTTGGTGGCGGGTCCCGCCGCAGCGCAGCGCTCGCAGAACATCGAGTTCGGCGGCTTCGGTTCGTGGTGGCGGTTCGACCGCTCGTTTCAGATTAAGAACGGGTTCGGCGGCGGCGCACGCATCAGTTACAACTGGAGTGACCGCCTCAGCCTCGAAGCCACAGGCGATTACGTCGCGACGACGGACGTGGCTGGCACGCAAAACATCACCGTCTCGACGATCAGCGGCTCTATCGTGTTGAACTTTCCGATGAACGACAAGTTGACCCTGTTTGCCTCGGGCGGCTACTCGCACATGGTCTTCGGGAAGGATCCTCCCTACGCCTTTACGCAGCACCTCGTCAACGGTGGGCTCGGGTTCCGCCAGTTCATTGGCCGGCGCGTCGCCCTGCGCGGTGACGTCCGCGCGCAGTACCGTCCCGACAACCCGTACTACGCCAATGCGTTCACGGGTGAGGTGCAGGCCTCGCTCGGCGTGTCCTACTTCTTCATTCCGCCGCAGCAGGGCCGCGGCTTCAACACGAACTTTCAGTGGTACTGGGGCGCCCAGGGTGGCTTCCTCCTTTCCAAGACGAACACGCAGCCCCTGACATACGACCCGATGGTCGGTGGCCACTGGCTGATCACCTCGCGCCGCACCGCGCTGTACGTTGCCTACGAGCAGGCGTTCTTTCTCACCGCCGCGCAGGCCGTCATCTTCGACCCGGCGTCCTCGAATTCATCGGTCGGTCCCGGCTTCCGCGATGTCACGTTCAAGGACGTGCGCCGGCTGATGTTCGGCGTGGTGGCCTACCCGACGCAAAAGATCATTGAGCCGTTCGGCGGCGGCGGCTTCGCCCTGATGCAGGTCTTGAATCCGTCAGTGGACTGCTCCAGCTGCGCCACGCTGGGTGAGGCGGTCGAAGCGCAGGACCGCGTTCACGATCGGTCGAGCAAGGCGTTCTTCTGGATCATGGGTGGACTACAGATCAACTACTCAAGCAAGCTGAACGTGTTCGCGCACTACATACTGACGTCGAGCGCCGCCAACTTCCTGCTGGAGAGCAACACGCACACGTTCCAGGGAGGGATTCGACTGAGCCTCGGCACCTCGAAGGAAGGGATTACCGAACGGCACTGAGGACCTAGCGCGAGACCCAGGGCGAGTCCTTGAGGTAGAACCGCAACGGCCAGTCGGCGGCCTGGGTGATACCGATGCGAGGACTGGTGACAATCTCACCGCGTTTCGGTGCCGTTCCCTGGACGATGCGGAGCAATCCCCGCTGTAGTGACACGCCATTCAAGGCGCCGGTGACCCCGAGCGCCTCGCATAGCCGGGCGGGACCGGAGCACAGCGGCGCTTTGCCGCGCCGCTTCCGCATCGTGGCGACGCCCGCAATCGGCTCGAGCGCCCGGATGAGGACAGCCGCGGGATAATCCTGCGGTTCAGTCACCGCGTTCAGACACCAATGCATGCCGTAGGTGAAATACACGTAGGCCGTCCCGGGCGGCCCATAGAGCGGCTCAGTGCGGGCGGTACGCCGATGGCCATAGGCGTGACACGCCGGATCGTGCGGGCCGACGTACGCCTCGACCTCCACGATGCGCCCGGCGGTCTCTTGGCGCCGGCCGCCGACATCGCTGACGAGGATTTGGCCCAATAGCCCACGCGCGACCGATTCCGTCGGTCGCGCGTAGAACTTCGCCTGCACAGCGCTGCCCCGCACCGTTAGGCTGCGCCTCCGTCACTTCCGGCGCCGCCGCTTCCTCCGGTCAGGCCGCGTTTCACCTTCGACCAGAAGGATTCCCCGGGCTCGCTCTCGGGCAATTTCGACGGCGCGGGCGGAGGTGGAGGAGGAGGTGGTGCCAATGCCGCATTCTCCATGCGTTCCGATGTAGGCGATTGCCCAGGCCGCGTGTCGTTAATGTTGGCGTCGGCGTCGGATTCAAACCGACGTGGTCCCCGACCCCGGCCGCCACGACCACCACGGCGGCCTCGACCTCCCCGCTCGCCGCGCTCGCCGTTCTCGGCGCGCGGTCCCCGATCTCTCCCACCGCGACCGCCGCGACCGCCACCGCGGCCGCCACGTTCCTCGCGTTCCGGACCGGGTCCCGACGAGGGGGCGGGAGGAGCCTTCGGAGGCAACACGTCACCGCGCGGCCGGAAGTTGGGATCTACTTCGACGACGCCGATCTTCGGGATCTCGGGAACCCCGCTTGCGCCGGGACGGCGGGCGCCACCGCGCGAGCCGCGGCGGAAACGCGCGCTCCGCACCGGAATGCCGCCGGGTGTCGACGACGACGTGCTGTAGGGCGGAGGCGGCGCCGACGACGTCGGCATCGGAATGTCGTCTTCTTCTTCTATTTCCGGCGTCGGAGCGGACAAGACCGGACGCGGAGCCTCCTGCTCATCCGTCATCGGCTTTTCTTCTTCCTGAGGAGCCGGCTCGTCGTCCGTACCCATACCGACGGCCTGCTTGATCAACCCGAACGCGCCGCCGAACGAGAACCCGGCCTTCGCGGCCGGCGCTTCCGGCTCCTCGGTCGGGGCCGGCTCGGTGGGAGCTGTTGGCGATTCCTCGCGGTCGCGAGCGCCGCGTCCCCGACCCCGGCCGCCTCGCCCGCCCCGGCTGCGGGGTTTGTCGGTGGCTTCGCTCATCGCGGCGAGCGCCGGCGACGCCGCCGCGCCTGCGACCTGCGGGCCGAGGGCGATCTCGTATTGACCGTTGTCGAGTCGGGTCAGGGTGATGAGGCCGCGGCGGGCGGCTTCGATCACGAATTTGCTGAACCGCGAGAACCCGGCGTCCTTCTCATCGAAGTTGGGATCGATCTCCTGCATCACCTGCTTCAGGCGGTCGGAGCGCATGACGTCGTTGTGCGCCGTCATCTGCTTGACTGCCTCCACGACCAGCTCCCACGGGTCGCGCTTCACGTATTCGACGTCGCTCGTCTTCGTGAAGCCGGCCAGCTCGTTGTAGGAGTAGTACTCGTCGCAGTTCTGGATGAGGAGGTCGCTGGACGATTCGCGAATTCCCACGCCGATTACGTACTTGCCGTATTCCTTGAGCTTCAGCACCAGCGAGGAAAAATCCGAATCCCCGGACAACAGGATGAATGTCCCGATCTCGGGTCGCGTGAAGACGAGCTCCAGCGCGTCGATCGCGAGGCGGATGTCGGTGGCGTTTTTCTTATTGGCCCCGTGCGCCGGTGCGAAGATGAGATCGATGGACGATTCGGAGAGGGGAACGATGTACTGCGGGTAGCGGCGCCAGTCAGCGTACGCACGCTGGACGGCAACCTTGCCTCGAATGATCTCCGACTGGAGGAGGCGCTTCAGCTCGGTTTGGAGGTCCGAGCGAATGGCCATCGTCACGTTGTCGAAGTCGATCATCAGCGCCGCATTCGGCGCGTGGGCGGGGGGTTCTTTGTGTGCGGGGCGTGGCAAATGATTGTGTGCTTGCTGCGGTGTCATAACGAACTCTGTTCCTGCCCTGGGGCCGGACAAGCTCGTAGCACGTCCCTCACAGTGAGGGAGTGTACGACGCTGTCCTGCCGCGTCGGGCTCTTGGTAAAGGCGTATTGCGCCGTAGTTAAGGCTGGCTGGTGCGTGGGGAGGGTCGCCGAGGTCACCGCGGCGCGCCCGTGCGCGCTACCTCGACCCGATGCCGAGGCCCGCAGGCGCCGCCTGATGGTTCGACCCCTCTGCCGAGGGCACTGCCAGACGAATGAACGATTCAACATAAACGACTGGCACTGCAGAAGCTAGGGTTTTGACTAAGATCTAGGCTTTTCGTGGTCGGTCAGCACCGGTAGGAATGGCACCCACGGGCCGACGTCGGCGCGGTACTGCTTGGCCATGACGCGCGCGACCTGCGCAATGTGGCCGAGATCGTGAACCACCCAGGCGGCCAGCAGCTGGCGCAAGGTCACCGGACCCAGGCTCGGGTGCTCGCCCGGCAGATCGAGCTGCGCTTCGGTCACCTTCCAGGACTCGAGCACCCCGAGGTTCTCGGCCCGCAGCCGGGCGAACTCGTCGAGCAGCGAGTCGAGCGTGCGCTTGGTGTTTCGGGTGCGGTGGCGAAAGCGGTCGTACGGCTCGAAGCGCCGGTTGGGACCCTGCGCGAGAATAATGCGCGCGCGCGGCATCCAATCGGTTTCCTCACCATCGATCAGATGGCCGATGTTGTCGAAGGGACTGAAGGTATCGGGGCCTTCGGTGCCCCGAGCCCATGGCGTACTCACCCCGCGCAGGAGCGCACGTAACGTTGCGGGCGTGCGCCCGAGAACCTCGGTCGCCAAACTGAGATCGAAGTCCACGTCAGCGCGGCTTTCCTTCGAAATGGAACAGGTGCGCAATGCGGTGAATCGCGGGCACGAGGAATAGTCCCGCCACAACGAGAAACACCACGCCCGCGTACAGGGCGAAGACCCCGGCAAACACCTTACCGCCGTTAGTGTGCAGCGGATCCACCGGCCCCATTCCTCCCAGCAGCATCGCGGTGTTCAAGAACGCGTCGCGCCAAGGCAGGTGTTCGTAGTGCTCGTAGCCCCACATCCCCACCAGCAGCGACACGAAAACCAACACGGCCGCCAGCGCGACGTGATCGGCCATGCGCCGCACAAAACGTCTGGGGGGAAGCGGTGGCGTGTGGCGGTCTTCGTACATCTACTGTCCTGGTGGCTTGGGAGGTTCGGGATCCCGCGGGATTCGCGCGGGCTCCCACGGTTCGGGCGGCCGGGGCTTCGGCGGTTGAGGGAGTTTGACTGGGCCTGGTTCTTTTTTTAGGGGGGGCAGTGCCATCGTTGCTCCTTGTCGTTCACTGGTCCGTTTCGGCCATGCGTGCTTTGACCAGTTTCTTGACGAGCCCCACCGGTATTGGTTTCGCGAGCGGCAGCCGGACGGTCCCCTTCGACATTTCGTATCCCTTGAGGCTGGTGGCCAACTTGCGCCGGATCGCACCGGTCATCGGAAACAGGCTGCAGTGGTTCTTGAACGCCGCGTACCAGACGAACGGGCGGCCCCGAAGCTTGAAAGCGGGGATTCGATAACTGAACGCCTCCTCAGCGCGAGGCGCGACGGAGCGAATGGCGGCCCGAATCTTTTTGAGGGCCGCGCGTGCTTTGGGAGGCGTCGCGGCGAAGTAGGCACGCACTTGCGGGATCATTTTTGGCCTATGGAGGTCATGATGCGGGGAATTCTACCACCAGGGTCGCTCCCACCGGTAGCGCGTGCCAGCGCGCCTCCAACCTGCTCCGCAGCTCACGCACCCCCGAGACCTGCGCATCGGTAAGCGGCTTGAACGAGTCGCGCTGAACCGGTAGCAGGCTCGCGAACGCCATCTCGTTGAACTCGACAACGCTCAGCGGCACCGGGAGCGCTCGCTCGCGATCGAACACGCCCACGACGTGCTCCGCGACGATCGCCTGGAGTGGCATCGTCCTGCTCGCGCGTGGCTTCGCGAAATCATCGATGTCCCATCCCCGTGCGATCAGTCCGAAGAAGGCTTGATCGAAGCCGAGCACGCTCTCGACGGCGCAGTGCGTCAGGTCGTGCACGGGGAAGAACGGATGCTCCTTGCCCCACGTGCGGCTGCCGTCAGCCCGCACGCAGGCAAGTGTCGCCGGACCGTCGCGACCCTTCTTCAACTGGATAAACATCCCAACCCCTCATTAGGGCAGACTGAAGGCGATATAGGTGTCACTCGACTTGGATCCCAATTTACCTCCGCCGGCCGCGACGACGACAAACTGTCGGCCGCGCACTGCATACGTGCTGGGGGTGGCGTAACCGGGCGCGGGGAGCATCGCTTCCCAAACCACGCGGCCCGTGCTCTTGTCGAGCGCTCGGAGCTTCGCGTCCTGCGTCGCGGCGATGAACACGAGGCCGCCCCGCGTGACGATCGGGCCGCCGTACTGTTCCGTCCCGGTGACCGGAATCCCGCGCGCCGTCAGTGCAGCGAACTCGCCGAGCGGAATCCTCCAGCGGTATTCACCAGTGTTGAGGTCGATCGCGCTGAGCGTGCCCCACGGGGGTTTGATGGCCGGCAACCCAGCGGAGTCTCGCCACCGCTCGTAGCCGGCGAACACGTATGGTGGCGGCAGCCGCTGAATGGTTGGCAGACCCCGACCGGGCCTCGCCGTGCATGGCTTGCTGAGGAGATACGCGATGATACCGCATTTCTCGAACTGGGACAGCTTCGCAAACGAAGGCATAAAGCCACGACCCTGCGCGAGCAATTGCTCCAACTGCTCCACCGTTAGGCGTGCATCGAGGCCGATCAACGACGGCGCACGATCGCGACCGCGGCGGTCGACACCGTGGCAACTCGCACATGACGCCGCGTAGAGCGTAACACCTGTCCACGGTTCACCACTCGACGCACTCGCGCTTCCGGTCTCTCGCATGGCCGCGATCCACGGCACATCGCTCGCATTGACGTAGAGCGTGGCCGTTTCGGGATCGACCGCAGCACCGCCCCACTCGCCCCCGCCATCGAACCCCGGCAACACGACGCTGCCCGCTCGGCTCGGCGGTGTGAACAGCCCATTGTGTCGCAGCGAGCGAAACCGCCGCCGCTCGGATGCGGTCACATCGGCCTCACGAATCGCTTGTCGCGCGAAGGGAGCGGGCTTCACCGGGAATGGCTGGGTCGGCCAGGCCTGCTCACCGTGCAGATCCGACGCCGGCACCGCGCGCTCGACGACGTCGAAAAGCGGTTTTCCAGATGTGCGATCAAACAGGAACACGAATCCGCTCTTGGTAATCTGCGCGACGGCCTCGACGCGTGACCCGTCGCGTGTCACGGTGACGAGATTCGGCGCCGCCGGGAGATCGCGGTCCCACAGGTCGTGATGCACCGTCTGGAAATGCCAGAGCCGCTTGCCGGTCGTCGCGTCGAGCGCGAGTAGCGAGTTCGCGAACAGGTTGGCGCCGACGCGCTCCGCGCCGTAGAAGTCCGGCGTGGCCGATCCGGTGGGGATGTAGACAATGCCGCGGGCGGTATCCACCGTCATGCCGGCCCAGGAGTTCGCGCCTCCGGCCGTTTTGAAGGCTGCGGGAGGCCACGTGTCGTACCCGTATTCAGCCGGCCATGGAATCGTGTGGAAGGTCCAACGGATCTTACCGGTCCGCGCATCGTACGCGCGGATGTGGCCCGGCGCCGAGCCCTCTTCCTCTCCAACCCGCGTTCCCCAGATCAGAACGTCCTTGTAGGCCACCCCAGGTGACGTCGAGACGAGATACCTATCGCCGACATCCTGGCCGAGTCCCTCTCCAAGATCAACCCAACCCCTCCCCGAGTCGCCGAAGGTCCGAATCGGTTGGCCGGTCCGCGCGTCGAGCGCGTAGAGCCGGCGATCGACCGCGAAGAAGACTCGTCCGTCCCAATACACGACGCCGCGGTTGACGTGCGGTTGCGTGGGACGATTCGGGAACGCGTCGAATCTCCACAGCAGCGTGCCTTCGTCGGCGCGCAGCGCAATCACGGCGACTTTGGGCGTCGTCGCATACAGCACGCCGTCTACGACGATCGGTGTCGCCTGAATTTCCCCGTGCCCGTCGGGGGGGAGATCGCCGGTGTGGTAGACCCACGCGACCTGTAGCTGATTGACGTTCGTGATGTTGATCTGATCGAGGGTCGAGTAGCGGCTGTTGCCTGGCGCGCCGCCCGTCGTCGACCAGTCAACCGGCGGTGGGTTGGCCGCCTTGCAACCCGCGAGGACTATGAGGAGAAGGCGGCTCGCGCGCACTCAGGGTGTTTTCCAGAGATCGATCGGCTTCGCGACGCCGTTGGGTCTGAACGGCAGCGTAATCTTGCGGCCTTGTCCCGCCGATGCGTACGCGGCGTAGAGCACTTCCTGCACGACTCGCCCCGTCTCGCCGTCCGCGATCGGCGTTTCCTTGCCGCGCACGCAGCGCGCGAAGTGTCGCATCTCCTGCGGGAAGCCGTAATTCCAGTGCTCTTCGAACACCGGGTAGGTCCATCCCCTGGTCGTCGCCGCCTTCTCGACGGCATAGCCGAATCCCACCTCGGAATACGTCGGGAGCGCATTCCCCATGAGCATGTCGGCGTAGGTCTGGCCCTTGTCGCCGAAGACCTCGATGCTGTCGTCCATGCCGCCAGGGCGATTCCAGCTGCTCTCGATCATTCCCACGGCGCCAGTCTCGAACTCTACGATCGTGATCGCCTCGTCCTCGCCCTGGGTGCGCTCGCCATGCACCTGCGTCGCCATCTGCGCGTACACGCTCTCGACCTTCGGCTTGCCGAGGAACCACCAGCAGAAAGCGACGCCGTGGCAGCCCAGATCC
>Ga0209235_1001663_pt1 | contig 12191 bp, 13 predicted proteins | sample GraSoi013_1_20cm_4_FD_185817 | JGI IMG/M metagenome (GOLD analysis project Ga0209235, IMG submission 185817) | Grasslands soil microbial communities from the Angelo Coastal Reserve, California, USA - Sample 09_25_2013_1_20cm (SPAdes) (version 2) | ecosystem: Environmental > Terrestrial > Soil >...
TACCCACCGCGAACGACTCTAGGGTTATATATATAAGTAAAAGATGTCACCGAAAAACGTTCCCGTCGGTTCTAAAGGAAGACTCGTGTTGAGGGATGCCGAAGCATCCTCGGGAAGGCTGGGTATACGAAAATCAATCGTTCGGATAAATGCATCGATGCTTGCTCTTAGGAGGGCTAGGTTTCACCTCTCCCGAAGTGTCCAATCCCAAGTGACGGGGATACGAACCGAGAGTCAGAATCCCGCCCTGGGCGCCAAACAGCTCGAAGCGCTAGCAGAGCACCTTTTTCAAATCAGTATCTCAAAATGGTCCTAAAAATCGGATCCTGAAACCCAGCTTTGAAATCAATGTCTTAACCCGGTTCTCAAAATTGGACGCTGAAACAAGTTCCTGAAACAACTTCTTGAATCGGCTTCTGGAATCGGTAACCGCGAATTTTCCGGCCCCCGGGGGCCTACTCAAGTCACGCGCCGAGCGTCCCACCACCCATATGGTCCCCCAAACGAAGAGAGCGAAGCGGCCAAGGCTTAACACAGGCGACCCTTCATAGCCGAAACGGTACAACAACTTTGGTTTCCATAATCCATTCACCACCCCAAGAAATCGTCGTCACCGGCCTAACCAGCTTCACCAGCCAAGTCAACCTAGCCTCCATGGTCGCCTTCGTCATGAACGTCTCCGGCCAGCCACTAGCCCTCTACTGGGCCGAAGGAGTAGTCTTCCTAGCAGACTTCGTCGAACCGGAAGCTCTACCCGAAGAATATGTCAAGGGTAGAATCTACGCCTCCAACATATCCCATGCGCCAATGGCAAAATACAACAACTTCGTGCGCGTCGGGAACATCGAAGTCCCGGTAATCGACGTAACCTCGAACGTGGGACTCCGAGATCTCGCGCGTTGGATTAGAGAAAATCACCAGTCTGATCCCGAGAAATCTTAACTAGACGCGAACGTCGCGTCTTGATCGTGTCCCGGGGTAGCTCAGCCTGGAAGAGCTTCCGAGCCGCCCCCTAAAACAGCGGGCGACGAAGATGCTGTAGGTGTGCGCCCAGTGCGCAGCCACGTCAGCCTTACCAGGCTAACAGTAGACACCGGAGTGTCGCCGGAGAACCAGTAAAACCGGTTCGGCGAATTCAAAATGGAGGCTATCCGCCTCTATGAGACTCCGGTCCCCGGGACCACTCTTGTCGATGTACGATAATTGCTTCTTACTTGGACTTTACCGCAGGCGTTCGGCTCTCAAGCTCTCTCAAGATCAGCTCGTTCTGCTTCATTATGATCTTGTTCTGGTCCGTAAGAATTCGAAGCGCGCTAGCGATCAGGGAGAGAGAAGGATTGTCCCACTTGAACTCGTTTTCCTTTGCAGCCAGGGCTTGTTTACCCTTGATTATAGATCCCCGGAGGTTCTCGTCGCTCTCGTCATCAGCAAAGGCAGCACGGTTCTTCCGATCCATCTTGTCAGACATGCTAGCAGCCGCGTGCTCGCGTTTAACATCCGGGTAGCAGTCTTCGCAGAACCTCAGCCCCTTGAGTTCCAAGAGGGGGTCGATGAGGCTTATGGTCTTACCGCATCTGGAGCAGAAATCTGCCATGTTACTAAGTCAGCTCTAATTGGCAGTTGGCCGTTCCAGCGCTATTAAAGAGTCTTGTAACCCCCCTCGTTCCGCTGTCCTCTTTTTCGAATCGGTCATACGAAAGCGAGGTCGGACGATGAAGGCTGACTCTTACTTGTCCCCGCGGAGTCCCCATCCAGTTTTGAAAGTGGGACTAATCCTCACGAAGGGTGCCTCGCCTTCTTTCCATGGGTCGCGCTTTACCCAGTCTAGTTTGGAATGGAATAGCTTGTAGAGTTTCCTGTACTCTTCTCCCTTTTCGATAATTGAGACCGAGCCGCTGATCAAGAGCACTTTCTGGGTCGCAGCTGTGTCAACTAGTATTGCTGCGTGCGGATTTTCTCTCAGGTTTTTGAGCTTCCTCGTCCCGTAGTCCGTCACAATGTAGGGTGCACCTTCATACCAGACGTAAGATACTGGTACGACATGCGGCTCGCCCTTCTTGGATGATGTCGCGAACCTGCACAGCTCGTTCTGTTCTAGAAATCTAATCTCCTTCTCTGTTAACTCGACTGGGTCCACGGTTCTTTTCAATTTCAGACCCTCCAGAGGTTCGCCTGAGATTTCAAGCTATGCGTTTGGAAGTAGGAAGAACCTTCGATCTGCCAGAATTCTTTCTTGATTGTGGCGGGCCCGCGGGGATTCGAACCCCGGACCTACAGCTCAACCCGCTCCAGGCATAGGGGGATCGGCCCAAGAATAGACTGCCGCTCTATCCAGGCTGAGCTACGGGCCCGAAAGAGTTGGCTATGATGAATCCTAGTTAATTGTTCCTAAGAATGGCCGGCGGAGTGCGGACCGGCAAGGACTCTTCAAGTCTACTGAAGGAGCGTTTGACTCGGTGGCGCTCGCCCTGTCCTGAGGTCAGTCAGGTCTTGCAAAAAACTCCTGCGGATCCACGACGTGAACCCGCTTTCCCTTCTTCACAAGTTCCTCAGCGACCTTCTCATTGCTGGTGAAGAAACAACCGTCCCCGGTGAAGAACCTCAAAGTTCCATGAGACGATTCATTACATACCATGAAATTCGCCATCGACTTATCATCATCGAGGTCTCCTCCACAGATCGGACACTTGAACTCAACCCACATGACCATTCCCCATGTTGCTTTTGTGTGGCCGACGCTAGGCCTATAAAGGAAAATCCCGACGGGAGATTCTGGAGCACCATCATGCCCGACGACAAGATAGTGATTAAGACAAAACACGGAGAACTTAGCCTCGAACAGCTAGCCGAGGCGCAACACGGTATGGCGCATCTGATGAAGGAGGTTGGAGAAAGGTATCATGTTCTTTACTACGCGGCGAAAGCGCTCAACTGGAAGCTGGCACAGTACCAGCTCAACCAGGTCATCGCCCTCTTCAGAATAGGCGCCACTCTCAGGCCAAAGTTCGCCGAGGACTTGAACGGGTTCATCAAAACACGTTTTCATCCCATGACCGAAGCCATTCATTTACAAGACTGGAAGAGGTTTGAAGAGGCCTTCAAGAAAGGGATTCACGGCAGCGATGAATTCCACGAAAAGTACGGATACGGCTACATCCATTTCGTTTTACCGAAGAATCCGCCGGAGATGTATGACCTGAACCCCGAGAAATCATCGACTGGTTAGGGATTCCGCGCTTCCCGTCTAGCTGATTAGTTTCTTCGCGTGAAGGAGGTGCTACCCTGCTGCTACAGTCACATGAATGAGCCTAGTCCTGGTTTCTCTCCTGACGCGTCTCCGTTTCACATTCCTAGCCCTCGAACGAAAGCTCATCCTTGCACGGTTCCCTCAATTATCAAAGACCATAATATACCGAGCGGATGCTCAGACGTTTCCGTTCTAATTTTTCACTGTAGGAGGGAAAGGGTCGAATGAGATTTGTTCTCGTGAAGTCCGGACAGATCGGGTTCATTGGATGGCGTTTTGGATCTCTTCAATTAAAGATGATAACTTGACATTTTTCTCTTGGCCTGTTTTCATATCTTTCAGACGGACGCTTCCTTGCTTGATTTCTCTAGGGCCGAGGACTAGAGATATCTTTACCTTCAGTGAGTCAGCGTATTCTAGCTGTTTGCTGAGCGGGCGTTGTTTGAGGTCGTAGTCGGCCCTGATGCCCTGGCCTCGAAGTTGTTGAACGACTTTCAGGGCCTCGTTCCACACGGTTTCGTTGACTGTGACGACGAAGATCTGCGGACCTTGCTGGATGTCGGGGAAAAGGTCTTTCCGCTCTAGGGATAACATGAGTCGTTCGAAGCCCCCTGCTACTCCTGTTGCTGGCATGTCTCGTTTTCCGTAGATCTTGCACAGCTTGTCGAAGCGGCCGCCTCCGAGGACCGCACCTACATCTTCTCCCTCGCTGTCGTATGCCTCGAACACCGTTCCGTCGTAGTAGCTTATTCCCCGTACGATTCCGAGGTCGATCTTGATCTTGTTTTTCTTTCCGAGAGATTCTACTTTGTCGACTGTTCCCGAGAGTTCTTTGAAGCCCTGGTGGATCATATCGCCTTTGGGCAATTTGCTCTCCAATTCCCCGAGGACTGTGCTCGGTTCTCCGCCAATATCCGCGAAACCTAGGATCCGTTTGACCTTGTCCTTTGACAAGCCTGCTCGGGTGAATTCTCGTTCTGCCTGTTCGGCGCCGATTTTTCCCATCTTGTCGATTATCCGGATAAGATGATCAAGATCATTCTGCGATTGGATTCCTAGGCCTCTAAGGAAGCCTTCGACGAGTTTTCGGTTACTGATCTTGACGATGTGGTCTTTGAGGCCGACTGATTCCAGAATGTCAGAGCTTAATGCTATGATCTCTGCGTCGGCCGAGGGATCTGTGACTCCATAGATTTCAGCGTCCCACTGTGTGAAGTACCGGTAGCGGGCGAACTGGGGCTCGTCGTAGCGCCAGACTCCGCCGATGGATGATATCTTGATTGGTTCGGGTAGGTCGAACCTATTCGCGATCATCCGGGTCATGCCGACTGTGAGGTCGAATCGTAGTCCGAGGTTTCGTTCTGCTTTGTCTTTGAACCAGTATATTTCGTCCCTGATTGTGGGACCTGATTTTGCCTCTAGGGTTTCGAGGTTTTCGACGGGGCTGGGTTCGAGCATCTGGAATCCATATTTCCAGAGGACTTGTCGTATCTTGTCGGTGAGCCAGATTCTATGTGTCATCTCTTCTGGGTCAATGTCTTTCATGCCTCGTGGGAGGGTGAATTGTGGTTCTGACAAGTTAGTTGCTTCTCTTTTTCGGAGCTACTTTGCTTCGAATCGTTCTGTGTTCAATGTATAATAGACGATGTCTGTGCGTCTGTCGATCACAGCGAGGACTAGGTCTTTGCCGTCCTTGTTCGCTTTCGCGGAGAGCCTTGCGAGTTTTTCGAGTGTGGATTCTCCTCCTTCGAAGACGATTGATAGTTGTCTTCGGGTGGCTCCTTTTCCGAAGGTTTCGAAGTCGAATCCTTCTTCGGATTCTCGGACGAGGTAGCCTCTGTCTCGCAGGTCCCTGTAAACTAGATATTTCGTCCATATGGTTGCTTTGCCGGTTGACAGTTTTGTGACGAGATTCTGGAGCGTTTTTTCCTTTCCTGTTTTCTCGTCTGTTACGTGGGCTCTTCGTTTCTCGACGAGATAGAATGTTTCGTAGGGGCTCAGGAATAGCTTGTCATCTGCTAGGGTTCCGTAGGCCTTCTCCCGGAGCTCCATGAGTTTCTCAGGTTCTTTCAGGTATACTTTGTTCTTGGAGAGGAAGGCTTCGAGAACTTCTAGCGTCATCAAGCATCGCCACCAGTTTTGATTTGAAACGGGCTAAAGCTCGGGCAGGCGTCTATAAAGGCATGCGAACAATTAGGATCGACAGACGGAGTTTTTGAGAAATGGCGGGGAGAGAACGAGTCTCGCTTGAGCCGGTGCGATGGAAGAATGGGGCGCTGGAGGCTATTGACACGACAAAGTTGCCGGGTAGATTGGTGTATGTTCGGATGCGGACAGTGGACCAGGTTTGTTCGTCGATCCGTTCTATGAAGGTTAGAGGGGCGCCGTTGATCGGCGTTGTTGGCGGGTATGGTATGGTTTTGGCCGCGATGAACGTCAAGGGTAGCGATTTGAAACAAGCCAGGTCACAGCTTCGCAAGGCCGCTGACGCGTTGATCTTGACGAGGCCGACTGGGGTGAATCTTCGCTGGGCTGTCGAGCGGGTCTTCAAAGCGTCTTCTCATGTCAATTCAGTTGGCTCACTCGGTGAGGAGTCGAGGCGAGAGGCTGATGCGATTCTTCGCGAGGAGCTTGAATCCGCTCACAAGATCGGACGCTATGGCGCTGACTTGATGGAAGATGAGGATACGGTGTTGACGCATTGCAATGCCGGGGCTCTCGCGACCGCGGGATACGGTACAGCGTTAGCGGTGGTCCGGTCCGCCGTTGAACAGGGGAAGAGAGTGTCCGTGATCGCGACGGAGACGCGCCCGCTGTTGCAGGGGTCGAGGCTGACCGCGTTTGAGCTGGCGCGGGACGGGATTCCAGTCCGCGTGATCTGTGATAGTGCAGCTGCTCAACTGATGGCTCAGGGTGTGGTGGACAAGGTTGTTGTGGGCGCGGATAGGGTCTTGAGAACGGGGCATGTTACGAATAAGATAGGGACGTTGCCGATCGCGCTCGCTGCGAAGTTCTATGGTGTTCCGTTCTATGTCGCAGCGCCTGTGTCGACGCTTGATCTTGTGACGGACGTGTCGCGTGTGGTTATTGAGGAACGGGATCAGCGCGAGGTCTTGTCGATTGGAGGGAGGCGTTTTGCTCCCCGGAATGTCGGGGCTTTGAACCCGGCTTTTGACATTACGCCGCCAGAGCTGGTTACCGGGATTGTGACGGATCGTGGGGTGGTCCGTCAGCCTTTGGCTGAGAATATTCGGGAGATGTTTGGCTGATTCACGAAGGAAGACTGCCATGGCAGGGAGTGGTGAACGTGGAATTCTAGCGTTTTCACGAAGGGCGCGGGAAAATCGACCCCCCCGGGGGGTCACATAATAGTTAACAGAAAAAGATAGTTACGGAAGGGGCGAGTCCACCGCAGGAGGAAGTTGCAAAATAACCGGATCGTTTTGGGAAAGCAATGCTTGTTTAACGTATCCGGAAGAGGAAATTTTCTCCAGGATTCGGCCAGCATAGCTGTATACCTTTTCTACTATTAAAGAGTAGGTTTAGGCGGATATTTCCCGAACTTCTCTCGTCTCTCTTGACTCTCTTTCCTTCTCCTTAGGCTCCTTCTTGATAACCGGTGTCACCACCTCCACAGGCACGTTTCCAGCCGACTCTATGCGAGGCTTCCAGTCAGTCCCGATGGACACGAGAGCATAGATTCCGATGACCTCCGCCTTTGCCTTCTGGATGATCTTCATCATCGCCCGCTGCGTTTCTCCGCTGTCGATTATATCATCGACAATGAGTACGCAGTCTGTTTTCTTGATCGCGTCCCTTGGAACGAACAAGCTCAACACAACAGCAGTCTTCGGAGGCACAAAGATCTCCTCGATAAACTCTCTCACTCCGACCTCTCTCTGTTTCTTAGCGACAAGTAATCCAACGCCGAGCCGGTGTGCCAGGAGAGTTGCGAGCGGTATTCCATCAACCGCAGCAGTCATGATCTTCGTAACTCTTTTTCCAGCGAACTTGCCTACTGCATGTTGGACGGCTCGTTCCATCAGCATAGTGTCTCCTATGATCGCGGTGTTGTCGAAATATCCTCCGTCGTCGAAGTGGATTCTTTCTAGGAGTTCTTTGTCTAGGCTCATGTATCTCTGTAGTGTCTTGTTGATCTCTTCTGCTCTCTCCGCTGTCGGCAAGACATGTCCTTTCACGTACCGGCTTAGAACTGTTTCAGGAAGGTGAACCATCGCTGAGAGTTCTCTGTAGGTGAACCGTTGTTTGGCGAGGTTGAGCAGTTCGATCGTCATGAGTTTGTATTTGAGATCTAGAATGCGTGAAGTGTCCTTCATTTCTTGTATCGGCACCTTAGCCACTCGTACCCTGTATAACGCTTTCGATTATTTTGGCGTGCGGGATTTTTTTCTGCGACGACTAGCAACTACTCCGGTACTATTCTGGTAGCGGCCGGCGTACTTGTTGATCGCGGGCTTTCCAAGTCTTAACAGGGAGAGCTGGATGAACCTCTCGCCTTTTGCGAGATTGACAGCGCTGTCTCCGGAATTATAGAGACTGATAGTAAGCTGCCCGCGAAAGCCCGGGTCAACCAGAGCAAGACTCGCGAACAATCCTTCACGCGCCAGCGACGAGCGAAGATGTAAAAATCCGACAATACCATTAGACAGCTCGACCCTCTCGATGCTGGCCACAATCGAATGCTGTTTTGGTTCTAGACGAACGTCTCGGTCGATCCGCAGATCTACTCCTGCTGGGTTTACCCTGAATCCGCGCGGAAGGATACCCAATTCTCCATTCATCATTGCGGAAGTGATCTCCTTGTCCGAAAGCGCCATTGACAGATACCGCTCAACCGTCGCTCATTATTCAAAGCTTGGAATTGGACTCGATTGACTCAAAAATTGGCAGAACCAAACCTGGCTGAGAAACGCGTCTGGACCCAGGGAACGAGACAACTCAAGAAAAACGACCCTGCACTTGCAAGAATGATCAACAGGCTAGGTCCCTATGAGTTTCAATTGGACAGGGATCACTACGAGTCCCTCGTAGGCTCGATAATTTTCCAGCAACTAGCCGGAGCCGCAGCCCGCGCAATACTCAACCGGTTCAAACAAATCTACAATGGCAAGATTCCAAGGCCTCGACAATACCTTGACACTGAGGAGAGGCACTTGCGCGCAAGCGGATTATCCCCACAGAAGATCAGGTACATCCGAGATCTATCTCAGAGAATCGAGAACGGTGTCCTAGACCTCAAACGATTGTCTGAGCTTAAAAGCGATGAAGTTGTGGAAGAACTCGATGAGGTAAAAGGGATCGGGAGATGGACCGCGGAGATGTTTCTTATCTTCGTCCTAGGACGAACAGACGTCCTACCCGTCGACGATCTTGGGCTAAGGAAAGCCACCCAGAAGATCTACCGGTTAAGAAAACTACCGACAAAGGAAAAATTCGAACAGTTGTCGAAAAATTGGCATCCGTACTGTTCAATTGCGACACTCTATCTCTGGAGGAGCCAGGAAAAACCGCAAGACCCCGTGAAATGGTGACATGAGAAACAGGCAGAACAAAATCGTTTGCCTTGGAAATTTCGGAGATTCCGATGCGTAAGTCGGGTTTGAAAACTCACGAAGGATCTCGCATCATAGTTCCTTGGACATTATTAGGCCGTCGAAGTACCTTCCGCCTCTGAAAACCTTGTGAGGGATTGTTCCTGCTTGTTTGAATCCTGCTTTCTCATAGGATCGTCTGGCTGTCTCGTTCTGGGCGAGAAACTCTACTTCGAGAGTCCTTAGTCCTGCTCTCCGGCTCTCTCGGATGAGAGTCTCGATGATCCTGTGTCCTATGCCTTGTCCCCTGTATTCACTGATCATAGTTAGCCCCATGTGTCCATGTCGATGTGTGTCTCTGTATTTGCCCCGTGTGACCTCACCATTTGCGATTACTCTTCCCCTGATTTCAGCGATTGCGTTGATGGCCTCTCCTCCTTCTATTTTCACAAGGGTTTGTGCTAGCCATTCGGCTTCTTCCTCACGGGTGACCTTTTTGTCGAATCCCGAGTATAGGCCTGAGTTTGAGTCTCCCAGTTTCTCTTTCACAAGGCTATTGATGAACAAGAGAATGCCATCAAGATCTTCCCATCGAAGTACACGCAGAGTTACCTCTCTTCCGCCGGAAAGCGTGAACCGTTTGTAGACATGACCTGCTTTCAACATATGAAGAGACAAGCTACTTGCCGGATTACCAGACGATGCTGCAGCCGAAGGGGGTTGTCTCGGATACTCGAACAGACTTGTTTGCAAGAAGATCGTCGATCGCGTTTCTCAGATCGCTGACCGTTACTCGTTCGGGGTTTCTAGAGTCATCTATTCGACCCCTGTAGCGGAGCCTTCTTTCCTCATCTAGCAGAAACACATGGGGCGTGCAAGTAGCCCCGTAGGCCCTCGCAACCGTTCTATCATCATCCTTGACGTATGGAAAGTTGAAACCCTTCTCCCGCACTCTCAGGACCATCTCTGCATAGGTATCGGCCGGTGAGAGGTAAGAGTTGTTTGAGTTCAGAGCCAGCGACTGTACTCTTTTCCCTGAGTAATCTTTTTGGATCTTGATCATGCGGTCTTGGCAAGCTTTCACTGTTGGGCAACCGTTTGAGATGAACAACAGAACGAGCAGTCTCTTATCCTGGAAGGATGAAAGAGAGTAGCTTTCCCCGTCCACACCGAGTAGGTTCCCGAAATCCGGAGCGTCAGCTCCTATTGTGAAGGTTTCTCTTCGGGCTTGGGGAAGCTCCACTTGCAGCACCTATGGTACTCATCGGCCGTCGGTAACGGTTGATGAGCGCTAATTCTGGTCTGTGTTAGAACTTGTCGGGGAAGTGTTTCATAATGCCTTGCGAGATCGTGTCCGCGACCGTGTTGATCTCTGTGAAGACATCATCGAAGGCGGCCACGTCATCGTTCCATCTCTTGTCAAGTCGGGCTTCAACCTGTTTCTTTGTCAGAGTCAGGTGTTGGTGGAGCAGGTCAAACATGTCGTCCTTGGTCCAATGAGGATTCATCTGGCTTAGGAATCCGGCTATCTCGTCAGCATTGACGGTCCACTTGCTATCTTGGGTTTCGAAATTCTTCTGGTCTCCTGCTTTTGCGAATTCTATGAGGTCAACTCCCAGAAGGACGTGTTTCCTTAAGAGTTCTGCGAGTTTTCTGCCCGTTCCCTCGCCATAGTATGGGACGAACGAGTTGCCGATGTTATCAGGAGTCTTCAAAAGTCTCTCTTTTGCCGCTACCATATCGGCTGCATTATCGAGGGCTGAGACAGCGTATTGGCGTGTCCAGATCGCGTGGTCTGCCCAGAGTTTCCGCATGTTTGTCTTAAGCGAAAGTGTCGTCTCATTCATGGTTGTAGCCGAATAACCGGTCTATGGCTTTTTTAATCTATCCCCTGGCTCAGCCAACCCTTGCTTTCTACCGAGGTTCCAGAACGAATCTCGCTTCTAACGCGCACATGCGACGTTACCCTCCGCTGACGTTCTAGGTAAGCGTCATTGGAAATAGGCGCAACCGACGCCACCCACAGTTAGTGGAAAAAATGCCGAAATCAGAACAGACCAGCTGGGTGTTCGCGAATGTCAAAGGAGGGATAACACGCGCCATCAGTCAATTGCGGAAGATCAATAGCGTCGAGTCGGTGACACCAGTCACAGGCAGATTCGATCTTGTGATCAAGCTAAGGACCAATGAGCCCCAGAAGGCTTTCAACATCGTCGAGAAGATCAGAAAGCTCAAAGGAATCACGTCTACCCAGACGGGAATTTCCCTGCAAAAAATCTCGAACGCAAAAAAGGACGAATCAGAGGACCCTATCGCCTTCGCACTGGTGAAGGTGAAAGGCGCTTTCAAAAACGTTCTACAAAAGATCAAAACCTTCCCGAACTTTGTCGAAGCCCACGTGATACCTGGAGAGTTCGACGTATTCGCCGCATTCCACGGCTATAGTCCAGAAGAGCTCCTAGAAACCTCCGTTGAAAAATTAAGTACCATCAACGGAGTAACCGCTATTGAGACCCTCGTAGCCTGGACACCAACATCACCATACTAGAAGATTTCTCGAATCTGACTCTCCGGCCTCTCTTTTCCTTGAACGGTTTGACTTGATTGCAATATGTTCGAGTCACTTGACCGAGTTCCGATGTGCCAGATATTTGGTGGCGGGCCCGGTGGGATTCGAACCCACGATTTTGGGCTCCGAAGGCCCACGTCTTGGTCCTGGCTCGACTACGGGCCCATCTCACGGCGTGAGAATGATAGGCTAGTTAATCATTGCTTGAGACGGTCGCAACGCTTGTGAGTTTTCCGGATCGAAGCTGGTTAGCGATGAAGCACATCCATAGCACGACTAGTAGGAAGAAAAGTCTAGGCTGAACGGCGGCAAGATACGTTCCGAAGACGAAAAAACCTCCGAGATAAGTTATCATTATAGTGATCCCCAGATTCCTCGTTAATCGTCCTATGGCTAGGCTCCTGCCCTCTTGCCGGAAAGCTACAGCGAACAGCAATATTCCGACCACGGCGCAGATTGACCAAATGTTTGCAACCGAACTATGAATGAGACCCGAGAGAGTCGGAGTGGCTCCCGGAGCGTCAGTGTTGAACACACCCACGGTGACAAGTCCGGCACCGGCTAAGGAAAGCATGATCAAATCAACGCTGTAGAGACTGGTAGGTCTCGCACGACCCCATAATCCCGCTACCAAGGAGAAAAACGCGAGACCGAGAACTACGAAACCAGTTCTCATCACGACACCATAGGGTCCGAGAGAATACAGACTCAGAGGGCCGAAGTTCATCTCTGGCTCAATAATGTGGACGACTACCAGAGTGATTAAGAACAGAATATCTAACGCGAGAATGATTGCACCTTGGCCCTCTACCCTTCCCATAGA